>Ga0209676_1000174_pt1 | contig 153292 bp, 153 predicted proteins | sample AraplaCvi_mLB_r2_FD_184282 | JGI IMG/M metagenome (GOLD analysis project Ga0209676, IMG submission 184282) | Arabidopsis root microbial communities from North Carolina, USA - plate scrape MF_Cvi_mLB_r2 (SPAdes) (version 2) | ecosystem: Host-associated > Plants > Roots > Endosphere | place...
AATATCCGGTCATCGTCAAAGGCGATGTGCAGGGCAGCGTCGAGGCGATCGTCAATGCGCTGAACAAGCTGTCGACCGACGAGATCCGCGTGCGCGTGCTCCTGTCGGGCGCCGGTGCGATCACCGAAAGCGACGTGACGCGCGCGGCTTCGACCGGCGCGCCGATCATCGGGTTCAACGTCCGCCCGAACGCCAAGGCGCGCGAGATCGCAGCCCGCGAAAAAGTGCGCTTCATGTATTATGACGTGATCTATCACCTCACCGCCGACGTGGCGAAGGAGATGGCGGGCGAGCTCGGCCCGGAGCGCATCGAGAATGTCGTCGGCCGCGCCGAGGTCAAGGACGTCTTCCCGGCCGGCAAGCGCGACAAGGCCGCGGGTCTGCTCGTGCTCGAAGGCGTCATCCGCAAGGGGCTCCATGCGCGCCTCACGCGCGAGGACGTCATCATCTCGGCCACGACGATCGCGTCGCTGCGCCGCTTCAAGGACGATGTCGCCGAAGTGCGCGCGGGTCTCGAATGCGGTGTCGTGCTGGCGGACACCAACGACATCAAGGCGGGCGACCACCTCGAAGTCTTCGAAGTCGAGCTGCGCGAACGGACGCTCTGACGGGCGTCTGCTCCGCATGAAGGGGAGGCGGCACCATGGCGCGCTACGTCGCGCTGTTCGGCAGCATCAATGTCGGCGGCAACCGGCTGAAGATGGTCGATCTGCGCTCGGCCTTCGAGGCTGAGGGCTTCAGCAATGTCGAGACCGTCGTGGCGAGCGGCAATGTGCTGTTCGACCATGACGCGCGGCCGACGCGCGGGCTCGAGGAGAAATTGTCGATGATGGTCGACGATCGCTTCGACATGACGAGCGCAGCGCTGGTGCGCAGCCGCGACGAACTCGCCGCGGCGATCGCCGACAATCCGTTTGCGGGCACGAACGAGGATAGCATCGTCCATACGATGTTCCTCGACGGCCAGCCGACCGCCGAGCAGTTCGACGCGCTGGCGACCGATCACCGCGTCCGGCCGAACGAACGGCTCGCGCTCGGCGACCGCGCGCTCCATATCGACTTCGGCGACGGCGCCGCCGACAGCAAGCTCAACGCGCGGCTGATCGAGCGCCGGCTGGGGCACAAGGGCACCGCGCGCAACATGCGGTCGATTGCACGGATCATCGCGAAACTGGACGAAGAGAAGAAGGCGAAGTGAAGAAGGGCGAAAAAGACCAGGGACCGTCGGTGCGCGTGCTGCGCGTCGGCGAGCAGGTGCGCCACATATTGAGCGAGATCATCGCCCGCGGCGACGTGCACGACGATGTGCTCGCGACCCACCCGGTGAGCATCACCGAAGTGCGTATGTCACCCGACCTGCGGCATGCGACGGTGTTCGTGAAGCCCTTGCTCGGCAAGGATGAGGAAGCGGTGCTCAAGGCGCTGCGCACCAACACCGCCTATCTGCAGAAGACCGTCGCGTCGAAGGTGCGGATGAAATATGCCGCGAAGCTGAAGTTCCTCGCGGATGAGAGCTTCGACGAAGCGAGCCATATCGAAAAATTGCTGCGCGATCCGAAAGTGGCGCGGGATCTGGCAGCGCCTGAGGATGGCGAGTAACGCGTCGCCCCCGCGAAGGCGGGGGGCCGCTGGCAGCCTTGTGCCACGCCGGAAAACGGCCCCCGCCTTCGCGGGGGCGACGTTCATTTCTTCGGTGGCTTGATCCCCGCCGCCGTCTCCAGTTCGACCAGCGCCTCCTCCAGATAGTCGATCATCCTTTGCGCGTGCGGGACACTGCGCCGGCATGCGGTGATGCCGAAGTCGATATTTTTGAAGTTCGACACCTGCGTGATGTTCATCGCCATGCCGTCGACGGGGATGCTCGCGGGGTACATGCCGTCGAGGCGCGCGCCGTTCCAGTACATCTGCTCGCGCGGGCCGGGGACGTTCGAGATCGTCACCGAATAGGCGGGAAATTTGTCGGCGGTGCGCGTCAGCGCGGTCAGCATCATCGGAAAGCTGGTGATTGCGGTATAGAGCTGGATCTGCGCCGCGGTCATCGCGCGAAGCTGCGCTTTTGCCGAGTTCATCGATTCCTGGATCATCGCCATCCGCGTCGCCGGATCGTCGATATGCGTCGCGAGGTTCGCGGTCACCGACGCGACCGAATTGCCCGAATCGATATCGTCCTTGGGCCGGATCGACACCGGCGCCATGGCTTTCAGCGGCTTGTCGGGCAGCTCGTTCAGAGATTGCAGATATTTGCGCATCGCCCCCGCGCACATGCCGAGCACCGCGTCGTTGATCGTCCCGTCATAGGCCTTGCCCATCGCCCTGACCCGGTCCAGCGACCAGCTTTGCGCGACGAAGCGGCGCGCGCCGGTGATGTTGCGGTTGAAGCTGGTGCGCGGCACGCCGGAGAAGGGCGTGACCAGCCCGTCGCCGCCGATGCCGAACATCGCCGCGAGATACTGGTTCATTGCCTTGGTGACCCCGACGCTGTTGCCCCATTGCTCCTTCAGGAAATCGCCGATCGCCTTGATATCGGTAAGGTTCGGGCGCGCCGGCTTTTTGGGGGGCGGGAAGAGGCGCTTGTAGGCTTCATAGGCTTCGACCGAGAGCGGCGAGGCGGCGCGGCGTTCCTTCGGATCTGCCGACAGCATCGAATTGTAGAAATGGATGCTCGCGGCGCCGTCCATCAGCGCGTGATGCACCTTTTTGAAGGTCGCGATCTGCCGGTTCGGCAGCCCCGAGATGAGGGTGATTTCCCACAAGGGCCGCGTCCGGTCGAGCAGCCCCGAATGAAGCCGCGAGGCAAGCTCGAACATCTCGCGGTAACGTCCGGGCTTGGGCAGCGCGGCGGCGCGAACGTGGTAATGCATGTCTATGTCGCGGTCGGGTTCGAGCCGGATCGGACCGTACTGGCCGAACGGGGTGAGTTTCAGCACCTCGCTGAACGGCCGCCGCAGCCCCTCGGACTGGCGGAGCAGCGTGAGCTGTTCGTTGAGCCATTCGGTTTCGTCGACGCCGTCGGGCAGCGTGTAGAGATTGATGCCGCCGATGTGCATCGGCATCTCGCGGCTCTCCCCCCACAGGAACATCGCGTCGGTCACCGGCATCAGGCGCATCGGCAGCTCTCCCCCAACTGATTGTGCTGCATTATTGTGCGCAGCATGACAGGGGGCGGCGGCGTGTCAAGCGACCGCGCCCGGCATTTCATCTAATAGTTGACAATGGCAACTAATTGCCCGACGAAGATGGCATGACCCAAGCTGTCGTCCTCCATCCGAATCCTGCGCTCGCCTCCGCCGTGGCCGCGCTCAGGCGCTTCAACCGCTTCTACACCCGGCGGATGGGTGCGCTCGATCCGCACTATATGGGCAGCGAACTCTCGCTGGTCGAAGCGCGGATATTCTACGAGATCGCGGTCGGCGAACCCGTGCTTGCGAAGCGGATACAGGAAGAGGTCGGGGTCGATCCCGGTTATCTGAGCCGTATCGTCGGCAAGTTCGCGCGGCGTGGCTGGATCGAGCGCGGGCGCGGCGCCGACGCGCGCGAGCGGCCGATCGCATTGACGGACGCAGGCAGGGCGGCCTTTGCGGCGCTCGACGCCCGCACCTTCGACGAGACCGCGCGGCTCCTAGACGGGTTGTCCGACCGCGATGTCGCGGCGCTGGGCGCCGCGGTCGACTGGATCGGCGACCGGCTGGGGAACGCCGAGGGGCAGGCATATCATGTCCGGACGTGGGCGGTCGGCGACATGGGCATGGTCACCGCGCGGCAAGCAATCCTCTACCAGCAGGCCTATGGCTGGGGTCCGTCGATGGAGGCACTGATCGGCGAGATCGCCGCCGGCTTCATCCGCAATTTCCGGCCGGAGCGCGAACAATGCTGGATCGCCGAGCGCGCGGGGCGCATGCTCGGCTCGGTGTTTCTGGTCGTCGAGGATGCGCATGTTGCAAGGCTGCGCCTGCTCTATGTCGAGCCCGAGGCGCGCGGGCTCGGGATCGGCGCCGACCTCGTCGCGCGCTGCGTCGAATTCGCCCGCGCGGCGGGGTATCGCGAGATCGTGCTGTGGACGCATGCGGTGCTGACCAGCGCGCGCAAGATCTACGCGGCGCAGGGGTTCACTATCGAATCGGTCGAAACGCATGACGATTTCGGCAAACCCGAAGTCAGCGAAAGCTGGCGGCTGGTTCTCGCGGACTGAACGGGGTGGAACCGCGTACCGATTGATCCTAAGCAGCGGCGCATGGCCAAGCTCTATTTCTACTATGCCAGCATGAATGCCGGCAAATCGACGACGCTGCTGCAGGCGGATTTCAACTATCGCGAGCGCGGCATGGAAACGATGCTGTGGACCGCGGCGCTCGACGATCGTTATGGTGCGGGGCAGGTGACGAGCCGGATCGGGCTGATGGCCGAAGCGCATAAATTCGATCCCGACAGCGACCTGTTCGCGGCAGTGACCGAAGAGAATATGCAGCGCCCGCTCGCCTGCGTGCTCGTCGACGAGGCGCAGTTCCTGTCGCGCGCGCAGGTGCTCGAACTGGCGCGGCTCGCCGACGAGGCGAATATTCCCGTGCTTTGCTATGGCCTGCGCACCGATTTCTCGGCCGAGCTTTTCCCCGGATCGGCGGCGCTGCTCGGCCTCGCCGACGCGCTCGTCGAGCTGAAGGCGGTGTGCGAGTGCGGCCGCAAGGCGACGATGAACCTGCGGGTCGATGAAACGGGGCGTGCGGTGGTGGCGGGTGCGCAGACCGAGATCGGCGGCAACGACCGCTATGTCGCGATGTGCCGGCGTCATTTCATGGAAAAGCGGCGCGAAGCCGCGGAGGCGCCAAGGGAGGTAGGCGCCGATGCTTGATCGTCTGTATGCCGGACTCGCCGACGGCGAGCGCAAACTCGTCAAGCTGGCAGAGTCGCACCGCGAGGCGCTGCGCGTGGTTTGCGCCGCCGACGCCGATATCTGGCCGATCTATTCGTCGAGCTTCGGTCCCGATCATTTCGACGCGAGCTTCGACACGCTGATCGCCGGCAAGGCTCGCATGCCCTATGCGATCTTCGACGGCGACAGGCTCGTCGGCATGACCGCCTGGCTTCGGCCCGACATGTCGGCGCAGACGGTCGAGATCGGCAACAGCTATATCCATCCCGATGCCCGCGGCACGGGCCTCAACGGACGGCTCAAGAAGCTGATGATCGACCATGCCTTCGCGGTCGGCATCCGCCGCATCGAGTTCCGCATCGACGAACGCAACAAGCGAAGCCAGGCCGCGGTCGCGAAGCTCGGTTGCACCAAGGAAGGCGTGCTGCGCTCCGAACGCATCACCTGGACCGGCTATGTGCGCGATACCGGGCTCTGGTCATTGCTCGCGGGCGAATGGCGACGATGAACGCCATATAACGCCGGGGTCAGCACGGGTTCAGCCCAAGCCTGCTAACCGCGCCGGCATTATGAAACAGAAACTCGCACTCTCCTTGGCCGCCTTGCTGCTCCCCCTTTCGGCAGCGGCGGCTGCCGAGCCCGCAGAAACACCTGCAACCGAATCGCGCGCGCTCGGCGTCGAATCGAGCATCGTCTTTCCGAGCGACAGCACGATCCGCAACTGGCAGGCCGACCGCGATCGCGGGATCTGGATCGAAGGGCGTCGCGGCGAGTGGTATTATGGCACCTTCGCCGGGTTCTGCCGCGATCTCGATTTCGCACAGGCGATCGGCGTCGAAACGCGCGGCGCCGGGCGGCTCGACAAGTTCGCTGCGATCATCGTGCGCGGCGAGCGCTGCCTGCTCTCCTCCTTCGTGACATCGGCGCCGCCGCCGACGAAAGCCGAACGCAAGGCAGCGCGCGAGGCCGAAAAGAGGGCGGCGCAAAATTGACAAGCGGTATCGCAGCGCCCTAGCGGCGCTGCGATGAACGGCTGGATCATTCTCGACAAACCTGTGGGGCTCGGCTCGACGCAGGCGGTGGGCGCGGTGAAACGCGTGTGCCGCGAGGCGGGGCTGGGCAAGGTCAAGGTCGGCCACGGCGGGACGCTCGACCCGCTCGCGTCGGGTGTCCTCCCGATCGCGCTCGGCGAAGCGACGAAGCTGTGCGGGCGGATGCTCGACGCGAGCAAGGTCTATGATTTCACCGTCCGGTTCGGGACCGAAACCGCGGGGCTCGATGCCGAGGGCGAAGTCGTCGCGACGAGCGATGTCCGGCCGACGCTGGCCGAGGTCGAGGCAGTGCTGCCGCGCTTCACCGGCGCGATCGAGCAGGTGCCGCCGGCTTTTTCGGCGATCAGGATCGATGGCGAGCGTGCCTATGACCTGGCTCGAAAGGGCGAAGCGGTGGAGATGAAAGCGCGGGGGGTGACGATCCACTCCCTTCGTCATGCCGGGCTTGATCCGGCATCCCTTGCAACGGGCGCAGAATGGACCCCGGATCAAGTCCGGGGTGACGCGTTGGAAGAAATCACCCTCACCGCGCACGTCTCAAAGGGTACCTATATTCGTTCGCTCGCCCGCGACATCGCGCGCGCGGTCGGCACCGTCGGTCACGTCACGATGCTGCGCCGCACGAAAGCCGGTCCGTTCGACCTGTCGCAGGCGATTTCGCTGGACAAATTGAACGCATTCGGCCAAGGGGCCGCGCAATCAGAAATATTTCTGCCGCTCGAGGCAGGGCTGGTCGACATCCCGGCTCTGAACCTTTCCCCGGAAGCGGCAGGAGCGATCCGTCAGGGTCGCGTCTGGACCGGGGGTAGCACGGATGACGGGCTCTATTGGGGAAGGGACAGCGAAATGCGTCCCGTCGCCCTGATCGAGGCTTTGGCGGGAACGCTGAAGGTCGTCCGGGGCTTCAATCTGTAAACAAGGATGTTCGAGGAAAAAAGAATATGTCGATTACCGCCGAGCGCAAAGCCGAAGTCATCAAGGACAATGCCCGCGAAAAGGGTGATACCGGTTCGCCGGAAGTCCAGGTCGCGATCCTGACCGACCGCATCAACACGCTGACCGATCACTTCAAGGCGCACCACAAGGACAACCACAGCCGCCGCGGCCTCCTCATGATGGTCAACAAGCGTCGCAGCTTGCTCGACTATCTGAAGAAGAAGGACGAGGGCCGCTATCAGGCACTGATCGCGAAGCTGGGTCTCCGCAAATAAGAATTTCTGGCGGCCCCGGATTTCCGGGGCCGCTGTCATATTGGTCGTCCGCAAAGAGCCGACCACAGGGCCGCTCCCGCATCCGGCGGGACCGCCATCGGGGCAGACAGACGCCCTACACCGCCCCGGGCCGGATTGCCTGGAATCAGAGGCCCCGCCCGGCATAGGGCCCGGCGGGCGAAGGAAACCACATGTTTGACGTGAAAAAAGTATCGATCGAGTGGGGCGGTGAAACGCTGACGCTCGAAACGGGCAAGGTTGCCCGCCAGGCCGACGGCGCCGTCATCGCGACGCTGGGCGAAACGGTCGTCCTGTGCGCCGTGACCGCCGCGAAGTCGGTCAAGGACGGGCAGGACTTCTTCCCGCTCACCGTCCACTATCAGGAAAAATATTCGGCCGCCGGCCGCATCCCGGGCGGCTTCTTCAAGCGCGAACGCGGCGCGACCGAGAAGGAAACGCTGGTCAGCCGCCTGATCGACCGTCCGATCCGCCCGCTGTTTCCCGAAGGTTTCTATAACGAAATCAACGCTATCGCTCAGGTTCTGAGCTATGACGGCCACAATGAGCCCGACATCCTCGCGATGGTCGCCGCGTCGGCCGCGCTCACCATTTCGGGCGTGCCCTTCATGGGCCCGATCGGCGCCGCGCGCGTCGGCTATATCGACGGCGAATATATCCTGAACCCGACCGACGCACAGGTTGCCGAAGGCGACCTCGACCTCGTCGTCGCCGCGACCTACGACGCGGTGATGATGGTCGAATCCGAAGCCAATGAGCTGTCGGAAGAGGTCATGCTCGGCGCCGTGCTGTTCGCACACGACGCGTGCAAGGACGTCGTCAAGGCGATCGTCAAGCTCGCCGAACAGGCTGCCAAGGATCCGTGGGACATGGCCGCGTCGGACGACAATGCCGGCATCAAGGACAAGCTCAAGAAGCTGATCGGCAAGGACATTGCCGCCGCCTACAAGCTGACCGACAAGTCGGCCCGTTCGAACGCGCTCAACGAAGCGCGCGCGAAGGCGAAGGAAAGCTTTGCCGCCGACGGTCTCAGCCCGCAAGAAGTCATGGCCGGCATCAAGCTCGTCAAGAAGCTCGAAGCCGAAATCGTTCGCGGCGCCATCCTCAAGGACGGCAAGCGCATCGACGGCCGCACGACGACGCAGATCCGTCCGATCGTCGCCGAAACGCACTTCCTGCCGCGCGCGCATGGCTCGGCGCTGTTCACCCGCGGCGAGACGCAGACGATCGCGACCTGTACCCTTGGCACCAAGGATGCGGAGCAGATGATCGACGGCCTCAACGGCCTGTCGTACCAGAACTTCATGCTGCACTATAACTTCCCGCCCTATTCGGTCGGTGAAGTCGGCCGCTTCGGCGCGCCGGGCCGCCGCGAAGTCGGTCATGGCAAGCTGGCATGGCGCGCGCTGCACCCCGTGCTGCCGACAAAGGACGAGTTCCCCTACACGATCCGCCTCACCAGCGACATCACCGAGTCGAATGGCTCGTCGTCGATGGCGTCGGTCTGCGGCGGTTCGCTCGCGATGATGGACGCCGGCGTGCCGCTCAAGCGTCCCGTCTCGGGCATCGCGATGGGCCTGATCCTCGAAGGCAAGGACTATGCGATCCTGTCGGACATCCTCGGCGATGAGGATCACCTCGGCGACATGGACTTCAAGGTTGCGGGCACGTCCGAAGGCATCACCACGATGCAGATGGACATCAAGATCGCGGGCATCACGCGCGAGATCTTCGAGGCCGCGCTGAACCAGGCGAAGGAAGGCCGCGCGCACATCCTCGGCGAAATGGCGAAGGCGCTGGGCGAAGCCCGCACCGAGCTGTCGGCGCACGCGCCGCGCATCGAAACGATGCAGATCGACAAGTCGAAGATCCGCGACGTCATCGGCACCGGCGGCAAGGTGATCCGCGAGATCGTCGCGACCACCGGCGCCAAGGTCGACATCGACGACGAAGGCCTGATCAAGATCTCGTCGAGCGACCTCGACCAGATCGAAGCCGCGCGTAAGTGGATTTCGGGCATCGTCGAAGAAGCCGAAGTCGGCAAGATCTATGACGGCAAGGTCGTCAACCTCGTCGATTTCGGTGCGTTCGTGAATTTCATGGGCGGCAAGGACGGTCTCGTCCACGTCAGCGAAATCGCCAACGAACGCGTCGAGAAGGTGGCCGACGTCCTGTCCGAAGGCCAGGAAGTCAAGGTCAAGGTTCTCGAGATCGACCAGCGCGGCAAGGTTCGCCTGTCGATGCGCGTCGTGAACCAGGAAACCGGCGAAGAGCTCGAAGACACCCGCCCGCCGCGCGAACCGCGCGGTGATCGCGGTCCGCGCCGTGACGGCGGCGACCGTGGCGACCGCGGCCGGGGCGGCCGTGACCGCGGTCCGCGTCGCGATGGCGGCGGTGATCGCGGCCCGCGCCGCGAGCGCAGCGAAGGTCCGGAAGACCAGGGCCATGTGCCGGATTTCCTGAAGGACTAAGTCTTCCGCGAGGGAAAAGAGAAGGGGCTGCCGAAAGGCGGCCCCTTTTTTTCGGCTTGGAGGTGGGGAGTTGTCGCTGATCTTAACTGTCGCCCCCGCGAAGGCGGGGGCCGCTGGAAAGGTAGCGCAAGGCCGACAACGTCCCCCGCCTTTGCGGGGGCGACGACTGGTATCGGTCGAAAGCCGCCACATCTGTTTCCCCGGCCGCGGAGGAGAGAGGCGCCCGTCTCAACCCGGCCGCCCCAGCCGCTCGACAAGGAAGTCGACGAAAACGCGCACCCGTGCGGGGGTGTTTGCGCCGCCCGCGAAGACCGCGTGGATCGCCTCGATGTCGCCGGGATTATATTTCTCGAGTATCGGCACCAACGCTCCGGAATCTATCTGGTCGGCGATGCTGAACGCGCCGACGCGCGCGATGCCGACCCCCGCCGCCGCCAATTGCCCCAGCGTCTCGCCATTATTCGCCTCGATATTGCCCTGCACCGAAAGGGCGTACTCCTGCTCGCCGTCGCGGAAGGGCCACACCGGCTCGGCGCGGCGGAAGTTGAAGTTGAGGCAATTATGGTCGTGCAGATCCTCGGGGCTGCGCGGCTTGCCGTGCGCCGCCAGATAGGCGGGGGAGGCGACGATGACGCGGCGGCTTTCGCCGAGCTTGCGCGCGGTGAGCGGGCTGTCGGCGAGCGGGCCGAAGCGGATCGCGACATCGGCCTGTCCCGCTGCGATATCGACCAGCCGGTCGGCAAGGCTGATGTCGACGAGGATGTGCGGATAGAGCTTCACGAACTCGCCGATCAGCGGCACGATCGTCAGCCGCCCGTGCGCCTGCGCCGCGCTGACGCGCAGCCGCCCGCGCGGCGCGCCCTGATCGGCGATCGCCTGTTCGGCATCGCCGAGGTCGGCGAGGATGCGCCGCGCGGCGCGCAGATAGGCCTCGCCCTCGGGGGTCAGCGTCAGCGCGCGGGTCGAGCGTAGCAGCAGGCGGACGCCCAGTCGCGCCTCGATCCGGTCTATCGTCCGGCTGACCGCCGATGGCGTCAGCCCCAGACAGCGCCCGGCAGCCGAAAAACTGCCCTCGGCGATCGTCGCGGCAAACACTTCCATCGATCGCGCGCGGTCGCCGCTTCCATCCATCTTTGCGTTCATTTCAAAAATCTTTCGCTTCACGCGACGCTACACCGGCAAGGTACGTGCGTCCATCTATGCGTCCAACACGCAATCGAAAGGGTGGATCATGGACTATCGCCAATTGGGATCGTCGGGGCTGCGCGTCCCGGCCTTGAGCTTCGGAACCGGGACCTTCGGCGGGCAGGGACCTCTGTTCAGCGCGTGGGGCACCAGCGATGCCGCCGAGGCGCGGCGCCTCATCGACATCAGCCTCGACGCCGGGGTGACTCTGTTCGACACCGCCGACGTCTATTCGAACGGCGCGTCCGAGGAGATATTGGGCGAAGCGATCAAGGGGCGCCGCGACGCGGTGCTCATTTCGACCAAGACCGGTTTGCCGATGGGCGACGGGCCGCAGGATTGGGGTGCATCGCGCAGCCGGCTGATTGGCGCGGTCGACGCCGCGCTCCGCCGCCTCGGCACCGATCATATCGATCTGCTTCAGCTCCACGCCTTCGACGCCACGACCCCGGTCGACGAATTGATGGATACGCTCGCTACGCTGATCGCTGCGGGCAAGCTCCGTTACGCCGGCGTTTCCAACTATCCCGGCTGGCAGCTGATGAAGGCACAGGCGGCTGCGGACCGTCTCGGCACGCCGCGCTTCGTCGCGCACCAGGTCTATTATTCGCTGATCGGCCGCGCCTATGAAGCCGATCTGATGCCGCTCGCTGCCGATCAGGGGATCGGCGCGCTCGTCTGGAGCCCGCTTGGCTGGGGGCGTCTGACCGGCAAGATCGGCCGCGGCCGCCCGGTTCCCGCGGGTAGCCGCCTGCACGAAACCGAACAGTTCGCGCCGCCGGTGACCGAAGATCTGCTCTACCGCGTGATCGACGCGCTCGAAGCCGTCGCGGCCGAAACCGGCAAGACGGTGCCGCAGGTCGCGATCAACTGGCTGCTCCGGCGTCCGACCGTCTCGTCGGTGATTATCGGCGCGCGCAACGAGGAGCAGCTTCGCCAGAATCTCGGCGCGGTGGGCTGGGAGCTGACGGCGGAGCAAGTGGCGGTACTCGCCGCCGCGAGCGACGTCCTGCCGCCCTATCCGCACACGCCCTACCGGCAGCAGGCGGGGTTCGCCCGGCTGAACCCGCCGCTCGTCTGACAGGAACTTCTCCGATGAAAATCAACTTCCCGCTTCTCGCGCTCGCGACGGGCGCCTTCGGCATCGGCATCACCGAATTTGCCCCGATGGGGTTGCTTCCCGACATGGCCGAAGGGCTCGGCGTCTCGATCCCCGCCGCCGGGCTGCTCGTCTCGGCCTATGCGCTCGGCGTCATGCTCGGCGCGCCGCTGATGACGCTCACCACCGCACGGATGAACCGCCACACTTTGCTGATCGGCCTGATGGCGATCTTCACGCTCGGCAATTTCCTGTCCGCCATCGCGGGCGATTATACGACGCTGATGGTCGCGCGCGTCATCACCTCGCTCAACCACGGCGCCTTTTTCGGCGTCGGCTCGGTCGTCGCGGCGAGCCTCGTTCCACCCGAAAAGCGGGCGAGCGCGGTCGCGGCGATGTTCATGGGGCTGACGCTCGCCAATGTCATCGGCGTGCCGCTCGCGCCCTGGGTCGGGGAGACGTTCGGCTGGCGCACCGCCTTCGGCGCGATCGCCGTCTGGGGCCTGATCACCATGGCCGCGCTGCGTTTTGCGCTTCCCGACATCGGCCGCGACACGGGCGGCAACATGCTCGCCGAACTCGGCGTGCTGAAGCGGCGTGAGGTGCTGATCGCGCTTGCTTTGACCGCGATCGGTTCGTCCGCGATGTTCACGGTCTTCACCTATATCGCGCCGATCCTGACCGAGGCGACGCATGCGGGAACCTTGTTCGTGACCGCGATGCTGGTGATCTACGGGCTTGGCCTCACCGCCGGCAACTGGCTCGGCGGGGTCTTCGCCGACAAGTCGATCGACCGCACCCTGATCGTCTCGCTCGCCGGGCTCGCCGCAACGCTCGTCATCTTCGCCGGCGCGATGTTCCAGCCGCTCGCGGCGGCGGTCACCATCTTCGTCTGGGGCGTCGCGACCTTCGCTATCGTCCCGCCGCTCCAGATGCGCGTGATGGACGCGGCGTCCGACGCCCCCAATCTGGCCTCGGCGGTCAATATCGGCGCCTTCAACCTCGGCAACGCTGTCGGTGCCGCGGTCGGGGGCGGAGTGATCGGCCTCGGGCTCGGCTATCCGGCGGTCTCGTTCGCGGGAGCGGCGATGGCGCTCGCGGGGCTCGCGATCGTACTCGCGACGCGCCAGCGCAAGGCCGCCGCGCCGTTCGGCGGCGACCTTGCTTGCGGGCAGGAGGCCTAGGCCGCCTTCACATCGGCGAGCGAGGCGCCGAAATTGATGTGAAAGACCTGCCCGTCGACGACCAGCGCGGGCACCGACACGACCCCGGCCGCTTCGGCTTCGCCGATCCGGTCCGGGGTTTCGGCGAAGTTGACGATCTCGGCGTCGAAGCGCGCGGGATCGAGCGCATGGGCAAGGCCCTGCTCGGCATCGAGGCAGACCGGGCATCCGGCGTGATAGAAAATGGCTTTGGACAACATGGTCATTCTCCTTCTCTCGAATCGGTATCGACTCGATACAATATGAATGGCCCTGTCGTCGCGGCTTGCCAAGATTGTATTTAGTCGATACTAAATTTCGATGGACAGGGCCTCCGACCTTCTGACGCGCTTCAGCCGCATCGTTGCGGCCGACGGCTATGATCGCGGATTGCAGCCCGTGCAGTGGCAGGCGCTCAACTTCCTGCGATCGGCGAACCGCTTCTCGCGCACGCCGAAGGCGCTGACGGCGTGGCTTGGCCAGACAAAGGGAAGCGTGTCGCAAACGCTCGCGGCGCTCGAGAAAAAGGGGCTCGTCGCGCGGCGCGCCGACGCCGGCGACCAGCGCGTGGTCCGGCTCGACCTGACCGAGGCCGGCGCCAGCCTTGTCGCGGGACCGCCGCCCGCGCTCGCGGCGCAGATGCTCGGCCATCTGACCGCGGCGCAGCGCGACCGCTTCGCAGGCCTCGTCGAACAGATGCTGCGCGCCGAACTCGCGCGGTCGGGCGGGCGGTCCTTCGGCCTCTGCCGCGATTGCCGTCATTTCGAATCGGACGCGCGCGGGCCGGGGCTGCACCGCTGCCGATTGCTTGATGTCGCGTTGAACGAGGCCGACAGCATGTTGGTCTGTATCGAGCAGGAGGCCGCATGAGGACCCCGATTCTCGCCGTGCTCACGGGCAAGGCGATGCCCTTTCGCGGCGACGAGCCGAGCGCGATCGGCAAACTGCCGGTCGCCGATGCGGTCGCGGTCGATGCGATGGGGCTCGTCGGCGACGAACAGGCTGACCGGACCGTGCATGGGGGCATCGACAAGGCGATCCACCATTATCCCGCCGATCATTATGACTGGTGGCGCGGCCAGCTCGGTGCCGCGCCGTTGCTCGATGCGGCGGGTGCGTTCGGCGAGAATATCTCGACCATCGGCCTCGACGAAAACAGCGTCTTCCTCGGCGACCGCTTCCGCCTCGGCAGTGCGCTGGTCGAAGTGACGCAGGCGCGCCAGCCGTGCTGGAAGCTCGACCATCGCTTCGGGACGAAGGGCGTAATGGCGGGGGTGGTGAAGACGCGGCGCTCGGGCTGGTATTACCGCGTGCTCGAACCCGGCATGGTGCGCGCGGGCGACGATCTCGAGCTGGTTGACCGGCCCTGGCCCGAATGGCCGCTCGCCTCGCTCTTTGGCCTGCTCATCGGCGGCGAAGCGAAGGATCGCGTCGCCGACCTCTGCGCGCTCCGCGACGTGCCCGTGCTTGCCGAAACATGGAAGGTCCGTCGCGCCAAGCTCGCCGAACAGCTCGGCGCCGATTAGGCGGTCATCGCAAAGCGCTTCGGCGGCAATCCGGTATGACGGGTAAAGGCGGTGCTGAACGCGCTCGCCGATCCATAGCCCACCCGTTCGGCGATCTCGTCGAGCTTGCCCGCGCGGCGGCGCAGCAGATCCTTGGCGATGCTCATCCGCCAGCCCTGCAGATATTCCATCGGCGGCACGCCGACGGTGCGCGCGAACCGCTCGAAAAAGGCCGATCGCGACAGCGCCGCTTCTTTCGCGAGCGCCGCGACCGTCCACGGCCGCGCGGGCGCCCCGTGGATCTGCCGGATCGCCGCCGCGAGCCGCGGATCGCCAAGGCCGCGCAGCAGTCCGGGCGGCGCATCGTCGCCCTCGACCGATCGCAGCGCCTCGACGATCAGCACCTCGACCAGCCGCGACAGGATCAGGTCGCATCCGGGCCGTTCCTCGCCCGCCTCTTCGCGCACCAGCCGGACCAGCGTTGCCAGCCGCTCGGCGCCGCGGAGGTGGATGAGCGCGGGAAGCTGCGACACCAGCAGCGCGGCGTCGGGCGATTCAAAGACGAAATAGCCGCCGAGCATCTTCACATCGGGCTCGCCCTCCTGCCGGCCGTGGCGCACTTCGCCGGTCAGGTCCGCCGCGGCATGCGGATCGATGTCGACCGGCTCCGCGGGCTCGAACCCCGCCATGCTGAAGCCCGGCGTCGCGGGCAGGAACACGAAATCGCCTGCCTCGATCGTCACCGGATCTGCGCCATCGACCGACAGGCGGCAGCGCCCCTCGATCACCGTGCAGAAGCCCGGGTGCCCGAAATCGCCATAGCGGACCGCCCAGCATCCGGCGCCGCTGATAGCTTTCGCAAAGACCGTGCGCGGGCGCAGCAGCGCGATCAGATCGGACAGGGGGTCGGTCATATGGACTGTCTCGAATGAAATATGGATTTCAGATTATAGATAGTCCGACGTCCGCCGTCTAGGCTCCTTTCATCACCCACGAAAGGAACATATATGCAAACCATCCTCATCACCGGCTGCTCGTCGGGCTATGGCCTTGAAACCGCGCGTCATTTCCATGCGCTCGGCTGGAATGTCGTCGCGACGATGCGCAAGCCGCGCCGCGACCTCTTTCCGGCCTCCGAACGGCTGCGTGTCGTTGAGCTCGACGTCACCGACGCCGACAGCATCGCGCTCGCGCTCGAACTCGCGGGGCCGATCGACGTGCTCGTCAACAATGCCGGCATCGGCCTGTTCGGCGCGCTCGAACATTCGCCGTTCCAGAAGATCCGCGATATTTTCGAAACCAACACGCTTGGCACGATCGCGATGACGCAGGCCGTGATCCCGCAGATGCGAAACCGCGGTTCGGGCGTCATCGTCAACATCACCTCGACGACGACTCTCTCGCCCTTTCCGCTCGCCGCGGCCTATACCGGCAGCAAGACCGCGATCCAGGGCTTTACCCGCAGCCTCGCGCACGAACTGCTGCCGCTCGGCATCGCGGTAAAGCTCGTCGAACCCGGCTATGGCCCGACGACCGCCTTTGCGCGGAATACCGAAATCAAGCTCGAGGATGTGTTGCCGCAGCCCTATTGGTCCTACGCCGAACCGATCCTCGCCGGCATGGCCGAACCGTCGCTGTTCACGACCGAGGCCGATGTCGCGAAGGCGGTGTGGCAGGCGGTGCACGACCGGAGCGGCCGACCTCATTTTCCGGCCGGGGCCGACGCGCTCGCGCTCGTCGCCTGACGCAATGGCTCCGTCCGCGATCGCGGGTGGAGCCATCGACCTTCGATGCCGACCGGTGATTCAGTGATTCAGCGTGTCGCCGAAAAATTCGGTATCGGCCTGCCGCGCTTCGGCCGCGAAGCGGTCGACGTGGCCGGCAAGGCGCTCGGTCTCGGCGGGCGTGAAATGCAGCCCCAGCTTGCTGCGCCGCCATAGCACATCGTCGGTCGTCCGTGCCCATTCGCGCATCGCCATCCAGCGCAACTCCGCCACGCTGAGTCCGTGCGCGATCTCGCCACCGAGCGCGTCCCAGCCGGTGGCGTCTCCCAGCCAGCGCCGCGCATCGGTGCCATAGGCGCGGACGATGCGGTCGACCGTCGCGGCATCGAGGAACGGATGGGCAAGCCTGTATTCGGCCTTGAGCGCCGCGATACCGTCGGTCGCGAAATCGCCGCCGGGCAGCGGCGCTTTTCCGGTCCAGCGCTTGCCGGCGAGCGCCGGGATATGGTCTGCAAGTTCGTCGACCGCGTCCTCGGCGACATGGCGATAGCTGGTGATCTTGCCGCCATAGATGGTGAGCAGCGGGGCGCCTTCGCCCATGTCGAGGTCGATGCGATAACCGCGCGTCGCCGCCTCGGGCCGCCCCGATCCGTCCTCGATCAGCGGCCGGACCCCCGAATAGGTCCAGACGACCTCGGCGGGGGTGACGGGCGTACGGAAATAGAGGCTCGCACCCTCGCACAGATAGGCGATTTCCGCTTCGCTCGCCATCGCCTCGCTCGCCGGGCCTTCGTGATCCTGGTCGGTCGTTCCGATCAGCGTGAAGTCGCGCTCATAGGGGATGGCAAAGAAGATGCGGCCGTCGGGCAGCTGGAAGAAATAGGCATAATCATGCTCGAAAATCCTGCGCACGACGATATGCGAGCCCCGCACGAGCCGCATCCGGTGATCGGGTTCCGCGTCGGCGCGTTTGAGCAGGTCGAGTACGGCCGGGCCTGCGGCATTGACGACGCTGCGGCCGGAAAAGCGATATCGGTGACCCTGATCGTCGCGTGCATCGACCACCCATATCCCGTCCTCGCAGCGCAGCATTTCGGCACGCGTCCGTGTGCGGACGCGTGCGCCATGGTCGGCGGCATCGCGCGCATTGAGCGCGACGAGCCGCGCGTCGTCGACCCAGCCGTCCGAATATTCGAAGCCTTTGACATATTGCGGCTGGAGCGGCCCGCCCGCCGCGTGCCGGCGCAGGTCGATCGAACGCGTCGCGGGCAGTTTCTTGCGGCCGCCGATATGGTCGTACAGGAACAGGCCGAGGCGGAGCAGCCAGCGCGGACGCAGTCCGTCGCGATAGGGCAGCACGAAGCGCAGCGGCCGGATGATGTGCGGCGCGATGCCCCACAATATTTCGCGTTCCTTGAGCGCCTCGCGCACGAGGCCGAATTCATAATGTTCGAGGTAGCGCAGCCCGCCGTGGATCAGCTTGGTCGATTTCGACGAAGTGCCTTCGGCAAGGTCGTTCGCCTCGAGCAGCAGGACGCGCGCGCCGCGCCCCGCAGCATCGCGCGCGACGCCCGCGCCATTGACACCGCCGCCGACGACGATGACATCATAGGGAATGGGCTTGTCGGACATGGCGAATTCCTATGGCAGCGTTGTCCGATTTGCCAAGGGCGGACATCGTATGCGGCTTACGTATGCGCGTTGCATTCGCAGGGTGCATCCTCCAATTCCGGAAAACTATCCAAGGGGACTATAGTGAGCGTGAAAGTCGAAACCCTGATCCTGTTCGGCGCGACGGGCGACCTTGCGCAGCGCATGCTTTTCCCCTCGCTCTACAACCTCCACGTTGACGGGCTGCTCGAGGACGCGCTGACCATCGTCGCGTCGGGACGTTCGAAAATGGATCGCGCGGCGTGCCACGACATGGTGACGAAGGCGCTGACCGACCATCTCCCCGACGACCGGCTCGACGACGGCGAGGTTGCGACCTTCCTCGAACGGATCGATTATTGCGCTGTCGATGCGGGTGCCGGTACGGGCTATGACGATCTCGCCGCGGCGCTCGGCGATCGTCTCGGCCGCCCGATCGGCGCCTATCTCTCGACCCCGCCCTCCATGTTCGGCCCGATCGCGCAGGGGCTCAAGGCGGCGAACATCGCCTGCGCCGAATGCCGCATCGCGATGGAAAAGCCGATCGGCCACGACCTCGCCTCGTCGCGCGAGGTGAATGCCGAGGTGGGCGACGCATTTGCCGAAGACCGCGTCTTCCGCATCGACCATTATCTCGGCAAGGAAACGGTCCAGAACCTGCTCGCGCTGCGCTTTGCCAACATGCTCTTCGAGCCGCTGTGGAATGCGCAGGCGATCGATCATGTCCAGATCACGGTCGCTGAAACCGTCGGGCTCGAAGGCCGCGTTTCCTATTATGACGGCGTCGGTGCGCTCAAGGACATGGTGCAGAATCACATGCTCCAGCTGCTTGCGATCATTGCGATGGAGCCGCCCGCGAGCGTCTCTTCGACCGCGGTGCGCGACGAGAAGGTGAAGCTGCTCCGCTCGCTCCGCAAGATGAGCGCCGAGGATGTGAAGGCGCACAGCGTCAAGGGCCAGTACACCAGCGGCGCGGTCAATGGCGGCGCGGTCGCGGGCTATGCCGACGAGCTCGGCAACCCGTCGAACACCGAAACCTTCGTCGCGCTGAAGGCCTATATCGACAATTGGCGCTGGAAGGGCGTGCCCTTTTACCTCCGCACCGGCAAACGCATGCCGCAGCGCAAGTCCGAAGTGCTGATCCAGTTCAAACCGGTGCCGCACAATATTTTCGCGCGTGTCGGCGCGGGCAAGCTCGATGCGAACAGCATGATCATCAACCTGCAGCCCGAGGAAAATATCCGGGTCAAGGTGATGGCGAAGCAGCCGGGGCTCGACCGCGACGGGGTGAAGCTGAAAGAGGTGACGATGGACGTCTCGCTCTCGCACAGCTTCGCCGGCGAGCGGCGGCGCATCGCGTACGAACGCCTGCTGCTCGACTTCATCGAGGGCGACCAGACGCTGTTCGTGCGCCGCGACGAGGTCGAGGCGCAGTGGCAGTGGATCGATTCGATCCGCGACGCTTGGGCGGCGGTCGACATGGCGCCGCAGAATTACACGGCGGGAAGCTGGGGGCCGTCGAGTGCAATCGCGCTGATCGAGCGCGACGGAGCGAGCTGGCATGACTGAAACATACACGTCGCCCCCGCGAAGGCGGGGGCCGCCATCGGCCTTGCGCACCTTCTCCAGCGGCCCCCGCCTTCGCGGGGGCGACGGGAAAATTTATGACTGATCTTCACCCCACCATCGCCAAGGTCACCGACCGCATTATCACGCGCAGCGCGCCGCGCCGCGCCGCCTATCTGGACCTGATGGACCGCCAACGCGAGGCGGGCACCAATCGCGGCAATCTGTCGTGCGGCAATCTCGCGCATGGCTTTGCCGCCTCGGGCGAGGACAAGCCGGCGATCCGGTCGGGCGCCGAGATGAATATCGGCATCGTCACCAGCTATAACGACATGCTGTCGGCGCATCAGCCGTACGGCCGCTATCCCGAGCAGATCAAGCTGTTCGCGCGCGAGGTCGGCGCCACCGCGCAGGTCGCGGGCGGCGTTCCCGCGATGTGCGACGGGGTGACGCAGGGGCAGGCGGGCATGGACCTGTCGCTGTTCAGCCGCGACAATATCGCGCAAGGCACGGCGATCGCTTTGAGCCACGCGATGTTCGAGAGCGCGCTGCTGCTCGGCATCTGCGACAAGATCGTCCCCGGCCTCCTGATCGGCGCGCTGCGCTTCGGCCACTTGCCGCAAATCCTCGTGCCGGCGGGGCCGATGCCCTCGGGTCTCGCGAACAAGGAAAAGCAGCGCGTCCGCCAGCTCTATGCCGAGGGCAAGGCGACCCGCGATGAGCTGCTCGAAGCCGAGGCGGCGAGCTATCATGGCGCGGGCACCTGTACTTTCTACGGCACCGCGAACAGCAACCAGATGATGATGGAGCTGATGGGGCTGCATATTCCCGGCAGCGCCTTCACCAACCCCGGCACGAAGCTGCGGCAGGAGCTGACCCGCGCCGCGACCCACCGGATTGCCGAGATCGGCTGGGACGGTGACGATTATCGCCCGCTTGGCCGTTGCATCGACGAAAAGGCGATCGTCAACGCCGCGATCGGCCTGCTGGCGACAGGTGGTTCGACAAATCACGCGATCCACCTGCCGGCGATCGCGCGCGCCGCGGGGATCGTCATCGACTGGCAGGATTTCGACGAGCTCAGCCATGCGGTGCCGCTGCTCGCGCGCGTCTATCCGAACGGCGCGGGCGACGTGAACAATTTTCATGCCGCGGGCGGGATCGGCTATGTCGTCAAGGAATTGCTCGGCGCCGGCTTGCTGCACGGCGATGTGCTGACCGTCGGCGGGACGATGGCCGATTATGCCGCCGAACCCGTCCTGGTGGACGATAAACTCCACTGGCAGGCCGCGCCCGCCGACAGCCGCGACGACAGCATGCTGCGCCCGGTCGCGGCGCCCTTCTCGCCCGACGGCGGGATGCGCCTGCTTGCGGGCAATCTCGGCCGTGCGATCATCAAGACGAGCGCGGTTGCCGAGGATCGCTGGACGATCGAGGCGCCGTGCCGGATCTTCGACGACCAGAATCAGGTGCTGACCGCGTTCAAGGCGGGCGAACTCGACCGCGACGTCGTTGTGGTCGTGCGTTTCCAGGGCCCGCGCGCCAACGGCATGCCCGAACTGCACAAGCTGACCCCGGCACTCGGCGTGTTGCAGGACAAGGGTTTCCGCGTCGCGCTGCTCACCGACGGCCGCATGTCGGGCGCCAGCGGCAAGGTGCCCGCGGTGATCCATCTGTCGCCCGAAGCCTTGCCCGGCCCCGACGGGGTGAGCGGCCCGCTCGCCTATCTGCAGGACGGCGATGTGGTGCGTGTCTGCGCGGTGAATGGTGAGGCGGTTGCGCTCGTCGACGAAGCCGAATGGGCATCGCGCACGCCGGCCGCCGCGCCGCCGCCAGCACTTGGCGTCGGGCGCGAGCTGTTCGCGCTGTTTCGTCATCACGCCGACGAGGCGGAGAAGGGCGGTTCGGCGGTGCTCGCGGCGATGGAGCAAGTAATCTAGCCGTCGCCCCCGCGAAGGCGGGGGGCCGCTGGCAACCTTGTGCAAAGCCGATAACGGCCCCCGCCTTCGCGGGGGCGACGAATTTGAGAATGGAGTGAATATGTCCGACAGCGGTATCGAACAGATCATGCGCATCGCGCCGGTCATCCCGGTGATCGTCATCGATCGCGTCGAGGATGCGGTGCCGATGGCAGAGGCACTCGTCGCGGGCGGGCTCAAGGTGCTCGAGGTGACGATGCGCACCCCTGCGGCGCTCGACGCGATCCGGGCGATGAAGGCGGTGCCCGGCGCGGTGGTCGGCGCTGGCACGGTGCTCAACCCCCGGATGCTCAAGGACGCGCTGGATGCGGGCTCCGAATTCATCGTTTCGCCCGGCCTGACCGACGGTCTCGGGCAGGCCGCGGTGACGAGCGGCATTCCCTTCCTGCCCGGCGTCGCCAACGCGTCGAATATCATGGCGGGGCTCGACCTTGGCCTCGACAGCTTCAAATTCTTCCCTGCCGCGACGAGCGGCGGCATCCCGGCGCTGAAGGCGCTCGCGGGTCCCTTCGGCGGAGTCAATTTCTGCCCGACCGGCGGGATCAGCGCCGCGACCGCACCCGAATGGCTCGTGCTGGATCCCGTGCTCTGCGTCGGCGGCAGCTGGGTCGTCCCGTCGGGGCCGCTCGATCCGGCACGGATCGAAGCACTGGCGCGCGAGGCGTCGGCACTTTCGGGCCATTGATTAACCCCATTTTACCTGTCATCGTGCAGGGATAAGCGGCAATATAGCCGACGGTGGGGAGATCGCTGTGCCACGACCACAGCCGCATCTGGAAGAAGTTCTCGCGTCCGAACCCGGACCGCACATCGCCGCGCTCTTCGATTTCGACGGGACGATCATCTCGGGCTACTCCGCGACCGCGATGCTGCGCGAAAAATTCCAGCGCCGCGAAATGTCGGTCGAGGAGATCGCCGAGACCGCGCAGGTCGTCGCGCAGCACAGCCTCGGCCAGATCGGCTTTTCGGGGTTGATGACCGCCGCCGCCAAATTCATGAAGGGCGTCGACGAGGAAAGCTTCGTCGAGTTCGGCGAGGAGCTTTACAAGAAGCATATCGCGCGGAAAATCTATCCAGAGACGCGCGCGATCATCGAGGCGCACCAGGCGAAGGGTCACCGCGTCGCGATCATCTCGTCGGCGACGATCTACCAGATCGAACCGACCGCGCGCGACCTTGGCATCACCGACATCAAATGCTCGTCCTACGAGATCGAGAACGGCGTCTTCACGGGCGAGATCCTTCGGCCGCTCTGCTTTGGCGAGGGCAAGGTGCTTGCCGCCGAGGAACTCGCCGCGGAATATGGCCTCGATCTCGACCAGAGCTTTTTCTATTCGGACAGCGATGACGATATCGAATTGCTCGAACGCGTCGGCAAGCCGCGCCCGCTCAATCCGAACATGAAATTGAAGGGCATCGCCGACGAACGGAACTGGCCGGTGCAGCGCTTCGCGAGCCGTGGCACGCCGTCGTGGATCGACTATACGCGTACCATCTATGCCACCGGTTCGCTCGTCGGCGCCTTTGCCGCGGGCCTGCCGATCTGGGCGCTGACGCGCTCGCAGCGCGAGGCGGTCAATTTCTCGATGGGGCTGTTCGGCGATTTCGCGACCGCGATCACCGGCGTCGAGCTCGAGGTCGAGGACGAGCGCCATCTCTGGTCGTCGCGCCCCTGCGTCTTCATCTTCAACCATCAGAGCAAGGCGGATGTGATGATCCTCGCCAAGCTCATCCGCCGCGACATGGGCGGGGTGGGGAAGAAGGAGATCAGGGACATCCCCATTCTCGGCAAGCTGATGGAATGGGGCGGCACGGTCTTCGTCGACCGCGCCGACGGCAAGAGCGCGATCAAGGCGATGGAGCCGCTCGTCGATGCGATCCGTGAGGAAGGCAAGTCGATCTGCATCGCGCCCGAAGGGACGCGCAGCCTGACGCCGAAGCTCGAGCCTTTCAAGAAAGGCGCCTTTCATCTCGCGATGCAGGCGGGGGTGCCGATCGTCCCGATCGTCATCCACAATGCCACCGACGTCGCGCCGAAGAACGAGTTCGTGATGCGCCCCGCGACGGTACGCGTCACCGTCCTGCCGCCGGTCGACACCTCGAAATGGACGCCGCGGACGATCAACAGCCATGTGCGTGACGTGCGCAACATGTTCCTGCGTACGCTCGGGCAGCCCGAAGAGAGCGTTGCGGAATCGGTCGCGACCGAAACGCCTCCCGCGACAACGATTGAAAAGCCGAAGGCAAAGAAGGCGACCGAGAAGAAGCCCGCCCCAAAGAAAAAGGCAGCTGGAAAGGCGGCTAAGGGGTGAGCGTTTTTCCCATTTCCGTTTGCATCGAGCGCAGTCGAGATGCCCATCGGCATGGCGCTCGCCATCGGGGTGTCTCGACTTCGCTCGACACGAACGGGTCTTTGGCGGAGCGTTATTGAGCGGTGGCCGACGGAACGCCCCGCAACCCGATCGTGGCGGAGGAGGCAGCCGACCGGCTCTATATCATCGACGCGAGGCATGGCATCGAGCGGCGCATCCTGCTCGACTGGATCCATTCGACCAGTGGCGACGAGGAGCCCGCCTGGGCGAGCCTCGATATCGAGGACGGCGATCATGCGTTGCCCGTCGATGTGCTTCAGGCGCGGCTCGGCGGCGCGCCCTCGCGGCAGGTGGTGCCGCTGCGCGTCGCATGGCGCATCCCGGGTTTCGACAGGGACCGTGCGCTCAAATTCCGCCACCTGATCTTTGGCGATCCGCGCCATCCGGGACCCTTGCGCTCGCGGCTGATCCTGTTCCGCGACCGGCGCCGCGCGCAGATACTGGTCGGTGAGGCGGCGACGCTCGATACGCTCCGCGACCGTTTCTGCGCGCAGACCGGCGGCGGCGACGGCGAGGGGGCGGAGAGCCCCGAATTCGCGGGTTTCGTCGCACGGCAGGCGGCGCTCGCACTCGACGTTGCCGAGCGCGGCGTCCGCGGTACGCGCTACAAGGTGCCGCGCTTCGTCGCCGACGGCCTGCGTACGAGCCCCAAATTCCGCGCCGCGCTCGCCGAGCTTTCGGAGAGGACCGGGCGTCCGGTCGCCGATCTGTTCCGCGAGGCGCGGCCGCTGATGAAGGAGGTCATCGCGCGGCCGTCGGCGCTGTTCCTCGACCTGCGCGCGCGGCTCGATCGCATGATGTTCGGCGGCTACGCGCCCGGGATGGAGATCGATGCGGCCGAGCTCGCGAAGCTCCGCAATATCCTGCGCGAACATCCGACCGCGATCCTCTTCACGCACAAGACCTATATCGACGGCGCGACGCCGAGCCGTCTCGCCTATGAGAACGACCTGCCGATGCTCCACAGCTTCGGCGGCGCGAACCTTGATTTCGCGGTGATGGGCGAATTCTTCCGTCGCTCGGGGATGATCTTTATCCGGCGGAGCTTCCAGGACCAGGCGGTCTACAAGCTCGTGCTGCGCCACTATATCGCGTGGCTTCTCGCCAAGCGCTTCCCCTTGAGCTGGGCGTTCGAGGGAACGCGTTCGCGCCTCGGCAAGCTGATGCCGCCCAAATATGGCCTGATGAAATATGTGCTCGACGCCGCGCACGCGACGGGGACGCGGGATGTCCATTTCGTTCCCTTCGTCACCAGCTTCGACCTGATCCGCGACGTCGAGGAATATGCCGCCGAACAGACGGGACGGAACAAGAAGCCCGAGAGCCTGTCGTGGTTCATCGGCTATATGAAGAGCCTGAAGGAGCCGTCGGGACGCATCCGGCTCGACATCGGTGAGCCGGTCGTCATCGATACCGCGCCCGGCCCCGACGACAAGCGCGCGCTCGAGCAGATCGCCTTCGCGGTCGCGGTCGAGGCGAACCGCGTCACCCCGCTCACCGTCACCTCGGTGATGTGCCTGATCCTGCTCGGCATGGCGCCGCGTGGGGCGACCTCGGCCGAACTGCTCGGCGCGATCGGCGCGGTGACCGATTGGGCGCGGGCGCGCGGCATAAGGCTCAGCAAGGAACTCGAAAGCGGCGACGACAGCGCACTGTCGGCGACCGTCGATACGCTCGTCGCCAGCGGGCTGCTTGCGCGTTATGAGGCGGGCAGCGAGACGATCTATTCGATCGACCCCGCCAAGCACCCGATGGCGAGTTACTACCGCAACATCATCGCGCATCATTTCCTCGATCGCGCGATGATCGAGCTTGCGCTGTTCGAGCTGCGCGATGCCGACAAGAGCGATGCGACCGCCGCCTTCTGGTCGAAGATCGATCGCCTCCGCGACCTGTTCAAATTCGAATTCTTCTATCCGCCGCGCGAGGAACATCGGGCGGCGATCGAGGCCGAACTCGCACGCATCGACCCCGTGTGGGACCGTCGCCTCGCGAGCGGTGACCGCGGCATCGCGCAGCTCCTGCGCCGCTGCCAGCCGGTGGTCGGCCACGCGATCCTGCTGCCGTTCGCCGAGGCCTATTCGGTCGTCGCGGAGCAGCTCGCACGCGCGCAGCCCGGCGATGTCGTCGACGAAAAGGCGCTGCTCGACGCGGCGCTCGTCGAGGGGCGGCAGGCGTGGCTGCTCCGCCGGATCAGCAGCGAGGCGGCGATCGGCAAATTGCTCTTTGCCAACGGCCTGTCGCTGATGCGCCATATGGGGCTCGCGGAAGAAGCGACGCCCGTCAATCTGGCGGCGCGCCGCGAACTGCTCAAGGAACTGCGCGGCCTTGCCAATGTCATGGAAACGATGCGGCTTTCGACCGTCGCGCTTGCCGACCGCTTGCCGGGTTCAGGAGGATAAATGCTCAAACAGCTCAGCGCGCAGGACGCCCAGTTCCTTTACACGCAAACCGCGAACAATCTGACGCACATAATGGGGGTCTATATCTACGACCCGTCGACCGCGCCCGGCGGTTTCGTGCGCTTCAAGGATATCATCCGCCACGTCGAAAGCCGCGTCAACACCTCGCCGCTGTTCAAGCGCCGCCTCCACCGTCTGCCGTTCGACATGGATCATCCCTATTGGGTCGAGGACGAGCATTTCGACATCGAGGCGCATATGAGCCACGCGCGGCTGCCCGAGCCCGGCGACTGGCGGCAATTCTGCATCGCGGTCGCGCGCTGGTTCTCGAAGCCGATGGACATGAACCGGCCGCTCTGGGATATTTACATCATCGAGGGGCTCGACCGGATTCCGGGTATTCCGAAGGGCAGTTTCGCGATGCTTCACCGCGTCCATCACGCCGCGGTCGATGGCGCGTCGGGTGCGCACGCCTTCATCGCGATGAGCGACATCGACGCGAAGGGCACGCCGGCGATCGCCGAGCCGCCACCGGTCGAGGAATTGGGCAAGGCGCCGTCGAGCACCGAAACGCTGTCGCGCGCCTGGTCGGCGTCGATGCAGTCGCCGGTCAAGTTCATGAATGCGCTGATGAAAATGTCGCCCGCGATCATCTCGTCGGCGCGCAAGTCGATTGCCGAGGGCGGGATGACCGCGGGCGTCCCCGAAACGCGTTTCAACGTGCCCGTGGGTCCGCACAAGATGTTCGATGCGACGACGGTCGCGCTGACCGACGTCGCGGAAATCCGCAAGAAGGTGCCCGGCGCGACCGTCAACGACGTCGTACTCACTACCGTGGGCGGCGCACTGCGCAAATATCTCGCAAAGCATAAGGAACTGCCGAAGGAGAGCCTTGTCGCGGTCGCGCCGATCAATTTGCGCGGGAAGGGCAGAAAGGCGTCGACTCCCGGCAATCAGGTGTCCGCGATGAGTGTGCCCGTGCGCACCGATATCGCCGATCCGCTCGAACGGCTCGCGGCGGTGCGCGACTATACGGTCGAGGCGAAGGAAGCCAAGGCGGGTGTCAGCGCGCGGATCATGACCGACCTGTCGCAGCATATTCCGGGCGCGACGATGGCGGCGGTCGCACGGCTCGTCACCAGCGAGCGTTTCGCGGTGCGCGGCACCAATCTTTTCATCTCGAACGTGCCAGGCGCGCAGGTGCCGCTCTATCTGGCGGGCGCGCAGCTCGTGCAGCAGCACGGCATGGCGCCGCTCGCGAACAATATGGGGCTGTTCGTCGCAACGCCGAGCTATAACGGTCGGATCGCCTTTTCGATCATCGGCGAGCGCTCGATCATGCCCGACATCGCCTTTTTCCGCGAATGTATCGACGAAAGTTTCGCCGACCTGATGGCGGCGACGCCGAAACCCGAAAAGGCAAAAGCCGCTACGGCAAAGCCGAAAGCAGTGCCGAAACCCGCTCCGAAACCCAAGGCGAAACCAAAGGCTGCGGCCCAAACTGCGACAAAGAGCAGGGTGAAACCGGTTGCTAAAGCGAACGCAACCGGCAAGACTCGCAAAAAATAACGATGCTCTCGCAGGACTACCGAATGCTTTTCACCCCGACGCTCAGCGCCGACCGCGATCTTGTGACCGCGCCCGATTATGCCGCATGGTCTAAAGCGGCGCATGAACATGACCGGAAATCGGGGATGCAAGCGTGGCGCGACGCCGACGAGAGCAAGCATTTCGATTATAGGGCCATTCGGGCACGGCTCGAAAAGCTGCGCAAACTGTCGGCGGCGGGCGACGTCAAGGGGCTGCTCTTCGTGCTCAACGAGGGCATCCACGGCAATATCGACGGCATGGGCCACGAGCGGCTCTATCAGAAGGCGCGCTTCGGCACGAAGCGGCTGATCGAGGATTATGTCGCCGAGGTCGTCGCCTCATTAGACAAGATCGCCGCCGCGCGCAGCATCGGCCGCGAGGAAAAGCGCGATTTCTTCCGCCGCGCGCAGCATTGCTACGGCCGCTCGGCGCTCCTGCTTTCGGGTTCGGGCAGCTTTCTCTTCTTCCATATCGGGGTGGTGAAAGCGCTGTGGGAAGCGGGCGTGCTGCCGTCGATCCTTTCCGGCGCGAGCGGCGGGTCGATCGTTGCGGCGATGGTGTGCACGCGCGCCGACAAGGAAATCGGCGGCTATCTCGACCAGCGCAAGCTCGCCAATCCGGCGGTGCGCGGCGATCATCGCCGGCTTGCGGCGGACGAGGTCGCGGCGCGCCTTGCCGAGCTGATCCCCGACCTTACCTTTCAGGAGGCCTATGAGATCAGCGGGCGCCACCTCAACGTCTCGGTCGCGCCCGCCGAAAAGCACCAGAACGGCCGGCTGCTCAATGCGATCACCGCGCCCAACGTACTGATCCGCGAGGCGGTGCTCGCGTCGTGCGCGGTGCCCGGGGTCTTCCCGCCCGTCATGCTGATGGCGCGCGACGACGCGGGGAGCCGTGTCCCCTATCAGCCCGACCGGCGTTGGGTCGACGGGTCGGTGACGCACGACATCCCGACGCGGCGGCTCGAGCGGCTGTACGGCGTGAACCACCATATCGTCAGTCAGGCGAACCCGATCGCGCTGCCCTTCGCGACCGACACGCGCAAGCAGATGGCGCCGATCGAGGCGATCCAGCACGCGTCGATGACGACGTTCAAGGCGTGGCTGAACGTCAATATGGTGATCTTCCAGAAACCGCTCGAACTGATCCCGCCGCTCAACAGCGTCGCCAATCTCGCGCGCTCGGTGATCAACCAGGAATATACCGGCGACATCAACATCATCCGGCCGCCCAAATTCTGGTCGCCGGTCAAGATCCTCTCCGATCTCGGGCAGGAGGATATCGACGAATTGATCGACACCGGCATGCGCACGGCGTGGCCCAAGGTCGAGATGGTGCGGACGCAGACCGCGATCAGCCGCGCGCTCGAAGCCATATTGGCGAAGATCGACAAGGCGGGCGACGATGGTCCCGGCCACCGCAGCGCCGCGCTCAAAAAGGCGGTGCGCTGAGCGTGGCGGCGGGGGCGACCGGCGCGGTGATCCTGCCCGTCGAATCCGCCGGGGCGGGGGCGAAGCTGCACGTCACCCACTGGCTCCCCGAAGGTCGCCCGCGCGCGATCGTGCTGCTCGCGCATGGTTATGCCGAACATGCCGGGCGCTATGAATATGTCGCGAAGCGGCTGACCGACGCCGGTTATGCCATCTATGCCATCGATCACTGGGGGCATGGCAATTCGGATGGCGAGGGCGGTTATGTCCCGCGCTTTTCGGCCTTTCTCGACGGCATGGCCGAGTTGCTGACGCTCGTCGAGGTCAACCATGGCGACACGCCGCGTCTGCTCCTCGGCCACAGCATGGGCGGGCTCATCGCGACGCTCTTCCTCGTCGAACGGCAGCAGGCATTCGTCGCGGCGGCGCTTTCGGGTCCCGCGATCCTGCCCGCCGAGCCGCCGTCGCGCTTCACTGTCTGGATCAGCCGCTTTCTGTCGCGCTTCTTCCCGCGCCTCGGCGTGCTGTCGCTCGATGCCAACGGGGTGAGCCGCGATCCGGCGGTCGTTGCCGCCTATCAGGCCGACCCGCTCGTCTATGGCGGCAAGATCGGCGCGCGGCTCGGCAAGGAATTCATGGATGCGATGGCGGTGGCGCAGGCCGATGCGCCGAAGATCCGTCTGCCGATCCTGATCCAGCATGGCGAGGCCGATCGCCTGACCGCGCCCGCGGGATCGCGCTATCTGTTCGACAATGTCGCGTCGAAGGACAAGCGTCTCGAAATCTACCCCGGCCTGTTCCACGAAATCTATAACGAGCCCGAGCGCGATACCGTGCTGGGCGACCTGATCGGCTGGTTCGATGCGCATGTGAAGGAGAGGGGCGCCGCATGAAGATCCTTCTCGTCCTGATCTTCGCGCCGCTGATCGCGCTCGCGCTGCTCTATTTCCTTTTCCCCGAACAACTGGTGCAGATCATGCGCTGGCTGATGCGCCGCCGCGCGCGGGTGGAGCGCAGGACGGTGACCGTCGACGGCCGCACCTGGCCCTATCTCGAGGGCGGCGATCCGTCGAAGCCGGTGCTCGTGATGGTTCACGGCTTCGGTGCCGACAAGGATCACTGGACCTTCTATGCGCCATGGCTGACGAAAGATTACCGGCTGATCGCACCCGACTTGCCCGGTTTCGGCGAGAATGATCGCGACGGCGAATTGCCGTTCGACGTGACGAGTCAGGCGGCGCGGCTCAAGGCGTTCCTCGACGTGCTCGGGATCGAACGTCCGCATCTCGGCGGCAACAGCATGGGCGGCTGGATCGCGCTGCGCTTCGCGATAGATTATCCGGACGCGCTGCGCTCGCTGACGCTGATGAACAATGCCGGCATCGTCGGCGCGAACGAAAGCGAGCTGCAGAAACTTGCGGCCGACCGCGACTATAACCCGCTCGTCCTCGCCAACCTCGAGGACGCCGACCGTCTGATCGCCTTCGTCGTGCACAAGCCGACCTATGTTCCGGCGCGGCTCAAGCCCGTGATCTACGCCGACGCGCTTCGCCATCGCGACCTGCTCGACAGGATTTTCTGGGTGATCGCCGACGAGATGGAGCAAAAGCCGCTCAACGACCAGCTTGGTAAGGTGAGGGTGCCGACGCTGATTATCTGGGGGCGCCACGACAAGCTGATCGATGTCAGCTGCGTCGCGGTGCTCGAGGCGGGGATCGCGGGCAGCAGCAGCCACATCTTCGAGCATGTCGCGCATGTGCCGATGATGGAGGACCCGAAAGCGACGGCGGAGGTGCAGCGCGAGTTCCTTGCCAAGCACTGAAACTCGCGTCAGTCTCTCGCCAAAACAGGGAGAGGCAGATGCGGTTGAAGGTGGGGCTGCTCGGCGGGGGCAGTTGGGGAACGACGGTCGCGTCGCTGGTGTCGCGCAATGCGCCGGTGACGCTCTGGGCGCGCGATGGCGAGACGGTCGACAGCATCAATTCGGCGAATGAGAACCGCAAATATCTGCCGGGTATCAAGCTCCCCGCGATCCTCCGTGCAACGAACGACATGGCCGAGGTCGTCGCGGGCGCCGACGTGCTCGTCATGGGCGTGCCCTCGCACAGCTTTCGCGCGGTTCTGGAGGAAGCGCGCAATCATCTCCGTCCGTGGGTGCCGGTAATCAGCCTGACCAAGGGGCTAGAACTCGCCTCGGGCAAGCGGATGACCGAACTCATCGAGGATGTGCTGCCCGGCCACCCGGTCGGCGTGCTGACCGGCCCCAATCTCGCGCGCGAGATCATGACCGGGCAGGCGGCGGCGAGCGTGCTGTCGATGGAGGACGAGATCGTCGTCCGCGCGCTTCAGCCGGTGTTCCATTCGGGGCTGTTCCGCGTCTACACCAACACCGATCTGCTTGGCTGCGAGCTTGGGGGGGTGCTCAAGAATATCATCGCGATCGCGGTCGGCATGGGCGACGGGCTCGGCGCAGGCGACAATACGCGCGCGGGGCTGATGACGCGCGGGCTGGCCGAGATCACCCGGCTCGGCGTTGCGATGGGCGGGCGTCCCGAGACCTTCGCGGGGCTTACCGGCATGGGCGACCTGATCGCGACCTGCACCAGCCCCCTGAGCCGCAACCGCCATGTCGGGGTCGAACTCGGCAAGGGGCGGCCGATCGACGAGATCATCGCGGGCATGAACATGGTCGCCGAGGGGGTGAAGAGCGCGCCGACGGTGATGGCGCTCGCCGACAGATATGACCTTGCGATGCCGATCGCGCGCGACGTGTTCGACGTGACGCAGGGCAAGCGAACCGCGATGGACGTGTTCCGCGGCCTCCTGAAATCGAGCGTCGGCGACGAGGCGCACCCCGGCTGAAATCCGTCGATTCAGGCGATTCCACCGCGAAACGTGCCGAAACATCGTCGAGCCGGGAAGAAAAGGCCCCGCTCTTTCGTTTTTCTCCTGTCCAACAGGGTCCGGAAGGAGACGAACGATGAAAAAATGGATGACTCTGGCGATGATCGCCGCTCTCCCGGTGACGGCTGCGGTAGCCGCCGTTCCCTATGGTTCGATGCCCCCGGGCTTCGACGCGCCGCACATCCGCACCTCGCCGATCGCGGGCGTCGTGAACCAGTCATGGTATAATTACAAGGCCGACATCCTCGAGGCGGAGAAGGAGCTGACGAGCGACCTCCGCCACTCGACCGACCGCGAGGATCGCTGGGACGCGTGGGACGAATGGCAGACCGAGGTCGTCGATGCCGACAAGGATTATGTGAAGGAAATGCGCGAGAAGGGTTATCGCGTGGGCCGCGTGACGGTCGGCGGGTAACGCTCTCCCGATTTCCCCGGAGCCCTCTCCGGGTCGCAGGGAAGGGCGGGTGTCATGGGGCACCCGCCCTTTTCTCGTGTCAGGACGACGCCTCGGCGAGCAATTTCTGCGCTTCCTTGCCCTGCCAGTCGATCGCACCGATCACGCGCCAGATCTCGCGGCCTTCGGCGTCGTAGAAGATGCTCGTGGGCAGCGCGCTGTTCGCGGCGTCGAGCAGGCCGTTTTCGGGATCGAGATAGGGTTGCAGCGCCTTGAGGCCCGCTTTCTGGAACCAAGGGTCGACGACTTCGGCGCCCTGCAGGTCCTGCGCCACCGCGATCACGGCCATTCGTTCGCCGCTTTTCGTCGCGAGCGCGTCGAGCGTCGGCATCTCGGCGACGCACGGCGCACACCACGTCGCCCACAGGTTGACGAGCAGCGGCTTGCCGCGGAACAACGCCAGCGTCACCGCGGCATCGTCGGGACCGCGGAAGGCAGCCGCCGGGGCGGCCTCGCCCTTGTGGCTGCGGTCGACCATATATTCGAACCGGTCGACGCCTTTCGCTTGGCCCGCCGAAACATTTTCCTGGCCTTGCCCGGCTTGCCCGTCCGCCTGCTTTTCCCTATCGCAGCCCGCGATTGATCCGGCCAGCAGAAGGCCAAGGATCGCAAGGGACGGATTCAGGACGCGGCGGATGGCGAATACTCCGGACAGCAACAGCATGTGGGGCGGCCGCTTCGGTGGCGGACCCGCGGCGATCATGCAAGAGATTAACGCATCGATCCCCGTCGACAAGCGCCTGTGGGAAGAAGATATCACCGCCAGCCGCGCGCATGCCGCGATGCTCGGCGCTTGCGGAATCATCGACGCCGGGGACGCTGTGGTGATCGATCGCGGCCTCGCGCAGATCGCCGACGAGTTCGCCGCGAACGGCGTACCGGTCGACCTCAGCCTCGAAGACATCCATATGACCGTCGAATCGCGGCTGAAGGAACTGGTCGGCGAGGCGGCGGGGCGCCTCCACACCGCGCGGTCGCGCAACGATCAGGTCGCGACCGATTTCCGCCTCTGGGTGCGCACGGCATGCGAGCGTATCGATGCGGGGCTGAAGGCGATCCAGAGTGCACTGCTCGCGCGCGCCGACGAACATGCCGACAGCATCATGCCGGGCTTCACGCACCTGCAGGTCGCGCAGCCGGTGACGCTTGGCCATCATCTGCTCGCCTATGTCGAGATGTTCGGCCGCGACCGCAGTCGCTTCGCCGATGCGCGCCGCCGCCTCAACGAATCGCCGCTCGGTGCCGCCGCACTCGCCGGGACCAGCTTCCCGCTCGATCGCGATGCGACCGCCGCCACGCTCGGCTTCGACCGCCCGATGGCGAACAGCATCGACGCCGTCTCGGACCGTGACTTCGCGCTCGAATTCTGCGCATCCGCGTCGATTGCCGCGATCCATCTGTCGCGCCTTGCCGAAGAAATCGTGATCTGGGCGAGCCAGCCTTTCGGCTTCATCAGCCTGCCCGATGCTTGGTCGACGGGCAGTTCGATCATGCCGCAAAAACGCAATCCCGACGCCGCCGAACTGGTGCGCGGGCGCGCGGGGCTATTGCTCGGCGCGTTCCAGCGGCTCGCTGTGATCGTGAAGGGCCTGCCGCTCACTTACTCGAAGGATTTGCAGGACGACAAGGAGACGGTCTTCGGCGCCTTCGACGCGCTCGCGCTGTCGCTTGCGGCGATGACCGGCATGATCGAGACGCTGGCCTTCCGGACCGACCGGATGCGCGCACTCGCCGCGTCGGGCTATTCGACCGCGACCGATCTTGCCGACTGGCTGGTGCGCGAGGCGGGGCTGCCGTTCCGCGAAGCGCATCATGTCGTCGGTTCGTGCGTCAAGCGCGCCGAGGAACTGGGTGTCGAGCTGTCGGCGTTGCCTGCGGGTGAGGCTGCCGCGATCCATGCCGCAGTCACGTCCGACGTGCTTGCGGCGCTGACCGTCGAGGCATCGGTCGCCAGCCGCCTCAGCTATGGCGGCACTGCGCCGGAACGAGTAAGGCAGGCCATCGCCGCGGCCCGCGCGGCGCTCGAAGGGACGATTTGATGGCGACCACGCGCCTCATCACCATGACGTTCGCCGCGACCGCGCTGCTCGGCGCGTGTGGCAGCAAGGAAGATCTGAAGCCGGTGGCAGGCCAGCCTGCCGCGGCGATTCCCGTTGGCGCCAAGCGCGCCCCGACGACGGAGGAGCTTACGACGCCTGACGCGCAGGCCAGGCCAGCGCGCAGCGACGAACTTCTCAAACGGTCCGAACAACGCGAACCCGACGATTTTGATCTGCCGCCTCCGGGCTGAGCTTCAGGACTTAACAATGAATCATTTTGAAATCCGTGACGGCGTGATGCACGCCGAAGACGTCCCCTTGCCGCGCATTGCCGAGGAAATCGGCACCCCCGTCTATGTCTATTCGCGCGCGACGCTCGAACGCCATGCGCAGGCGTTCCGTGACGGGCTGAAGGATGTGCCGAAGAAGCACCTCGCCTTTGCGATCAAGAGCAACCCGAACCTCGGCGTGCTCCGCGTGCTTGCGCGACAGGGTTATGGTGCCGACGTCGTGTCGGGCGGCGAACTTGAACGCGCGCTCGCGGCGGGCATGGCGGCCGAGGACATCGTCTTTTCGGGCGTCGGCAAGACGCGTGCCGAACTCGCACTGGGGCTCGACCGCGGCATCGGCCAGTTCAACATCGAGCATGAGCCCGAGGGCGTTGCGCTCGCCGAGATCGCACTCGCCAAGGAAATGACCGCGCCCGCGGTGCTGCGCGTCAATCCCGACGTCGACGCGGGCACGCATGCGAAGATTTCGACCGGTAAGGCCGAGAACAAGTTCGGCGTCGGCATCGACGTCGCCCCCGAAATCTTCGCCCGGCTGTCGGCGCTGCCGGGGCTCAACATGCGCGGCATCGCGGTCCATATCGGCAGCCAGCTCACCAGCCTCGCCCCGTTCGAGGCGGCGTTCCGGCGCGTCGGCGAGCTCGTCGCCGACCTGCGCGCCGCGGGGCACAGCATCACCCACGTCGACCTCGGTGGCGGGCTTGGCGTGCCGTATCGGGCGGGCGACAACATCATTCCGCCGTCGCCCGCCGATTATGGTGCGATGGTCGCGCGCGTAACGCGCGATTGGGATGTCACGCTGATGTTCGAGCCCGGCCGCGTCATCGCAGGCAATTCGGGGGTTTTGCTCACCGAGACATTGTGGGTGAAGCCCGGCGCAACGCACCCCTTCGTCATCGTCGATGCGGCGATGAACGACCTTGCAAGGCCTGCGCTCTATGACGCTTGGCACGATTTCGTCGCGGTAAAGCCGTCGGGTGAGACGATGACCGCCTCGATCGTCGGCCCGGTCTGCGAAACCGGCGACACCTTTGCGCGCGACCGGCTGATCGACAAGGTCGAGCCGGGCGATCTCGCTGTCTTCTGCAGCGCGGGCGCTTATGGCGCGACGATGGCGTCGACCTATAACAGCCGCAGCCTCGTTCCCGAGGTGCTCGTCGACGGCGACCGCTATGTCGTCGTCGCCGACCGCATCGCGGCGGGAACGATCATGGCCGCCGAGCGCGTTCCCGACTGGATCGACTGACGATGGAACAGCTTCCCATCTTCCTCAACCTGAGCGGCCGCACGGTCGTGCTGGTCGGGAAGGGGGAAGCCGCCGACGCCAAGGCGCGGCTGATCGTTCGCGCGGGCGGACGGATCGTGCCGGAGTGGGAGGAAGCCGCTACCATTGCCTTTGTCGCACTCGACGATGAAGACGAGGCCCGCGCCGCGGCGCAGGCGCTCCGCGCGCGCGGGTTGCTTGTCAACGTCGTCGACCGTCCCGACCTCTGCGATTTCACGACTCCCGCGATCGTCGATCGCGCGCCGGTGACGATCGCGATCGGCACCGGCGGCGCCTCGGCGGGTCTGGCGAAGGCGATCCGCCAGCGCATAGAGGCTTTGTTGCCGTCGCGGCTGGGCATGCTTGCTGCGGCGCTCCATGCCGCGCGCGATGCCGCGAAGGCGCGCTGGCCCGATCCGGCGGACCGCCGCCGCGCCATCGACGCCGCGCTGGCGAGCAGCGGTATCCTCGACCCGCTCGATGGCAAGTCGCCCGATCGCGTTCCCGACTGGCTCGCCGCCGATTCCGCGATTCTCGCGTCGCGCCTCGAGACGATCGAGCTCAGGAGCGCCGACCCCGACGATCTCACGCTCCGTGCCGCGCGCCTGCTCGGCGAGGCCGACCATATCTTCCACTCGGCCGGTATCGCGCCCGCCATCCTGACCCGCGCCCGCGCCGACGCGGTTCGCCATGTCGCCGAAGCGCCGCCCGCCGATCCGCCGCCGGGCTTGTCGGTCTGGCTTTCGCCGCCCGTGCCATGACGGCGATTCATCCTGTCTATGCCGCGATGGAGCCGACGATCTTCGAGCATATGTCGGGACTCGCCAAGGCACATGGCGCGATCAATCTGGGACAGGGTTTCCCCGACGCACCGCCGCATCCCGACATGGTCGACGCCGCGGCGCGTGCGCTCGCCGAAAAGTCGAACCAGTATCCGCCCGCCTTCGGTCTCCCCGAACTGCGCGATGCGATTGCCGCCTTCCATGCACGGCGGCAGGGGCTGGTCCTGACGCGCGATCAGGTCGTCGTCACTTCGGGCGCGACCGAGGCGCTCGCGACGGCGCTCCTCGCGCTCGTCAACCCGGGCGACGAGGTGATCCTGTTCCAGCCCGCCTATGACAGCTACGCACCGATGGTACGCCGCGCGGGCGGCGTGCCGGTTTCGGTGCCGCTGAACCCGCCCGACTGGCGCTATGATGCACAGCGGATCGCTGCCGCGGTCGGCCCGCGCACGCGGCTGCTGATGTTCAACGACCCGCTCAACCCCGTCGGCACGGCGGCGAGCGACGCCGAGCTCGCGACGATCGCCGATATTTGCCAGCGCCACGACCTCATCGCGATCTGCGACGAGGTCTGGGAGGATGTCCGCTTCGACGGCGTCCGCCATCGGTCGCTGCTCTCATTCCCGGGCATGGAGCGCCGTGCGGTCAAGATCGGATCTGCGGGCAAGATTTTCGGCCTCACCGGCTGGAAGGTCGGCTGGTTCTGCGCCGCGCCCGATCTCGCGCAGGCGCTCGGCCGTGCGCACCAGTTCCTGACCTTCACCACGCCGCCCGCGCTACAATGGGCAGTCGCCGAGGGCCTCGGACGATCCGATGCCTGGTTCGCCGGGCAGCGCGAGGCATGGGCCGCGGCGCGCCGCCATCTGGCTGCCGCGCTCGGCCGGGCCGGCTTCGTCGTCCTGCCGAACGCCGCGACCTGGTTTCTCTGCGTCGATCTCGCCGCGTCGGGCATCGTGCTCGCCGACCGCGAATTCAGCGAACGCGCGGTGCGCGAGGCCGGGGTCGCATCGATCCCGGTGTCGGCGCTGTTCGAGGGTGAAGGGCCGCGGCACATCGTGCGCCTCTGTTTCGCCAAGGATCATGCGACGCTCGACGAGGCGGTCGCGCGCCTCGTCGCCTTTCGCGCCGCGCTCTAGGGCGCGATCGCCAGCCCGTCGCCATTCTTCCCCGCGGCGATCCGGCGCAGCACCTGCCCGCTTGCGACGTCGATCTCGGCAACCTTGTCGTGCCCGGTCTCGGCAGCATAGAGCCGCTTCGAATCGGCGCTGAAAAGCAGCGTTACCTGCCCCTTGGCCTGCTCGCCCGACACCTTGATCGTTTTCAGCGGCGCGCGCGTTTCGGCGTCGAACAGGCCGATCGTCCCCGACGCGATGTTGCTTGTGGCGACGAGCTTGCCGTCGGGGCTCGCCAGCACGCGGATCGCGACCGGGTCGACCGGCTGATCGGCGATCTTCTCGCCGGTTGCCGTATCCCAGATCGTGACGCGCGGCGCATCGAGATCGCCGACCCACAGCTCGCGCCCGCGCTTCGCCAGCGCCAGCCCCTCGGGCTTGCCGCCGATAGCGAGGTCGCGCAGCTTCTTTCCCGTCGTCAGGTCGAGCACGCTCACCGTTCCCGACCCGATATTGGCGGTAAAGGCGGTGCGGTTGTCGGGTGCGACGACCACCATATGCGTGCCCTTCTGCCCCGTCGCGATCGAGCCGAGCGTGCCGTCGGGCGCCACGATCGCGACCGACTCGCTGCCTTCGGTCGTTGCGACGAGCCGTCCGTCGGACAGCCACAGCAGCCCGTGCGGCCGCTGGTTGGGGCTGAGATCGATCGTCCTGAGCTTCGTCCGCTTCGTCACGTCGAAAACGTCTATCGTCGTCCCGCCATAGGCGACAACCGCTGCCTGCTTGCCATCGGGCGAGATCGCGATCTCGTGCGGCATCTTCCCTGTCGGCAGGCGCGCCAGCTCGGTGCCGCTGTCGAGCGCGATGAGGCTAAGCGTGTCCTCACCCTTGTTGCCGACAAGCAGCGTCGCGGCAGCGGCAGGCACGGCGAGCAGGCTGGCAAGGACGGCAAGGGCGATATGGCGCATGGTCGATCTCCCGGTTGCGATGATCGACCCTATCCCGCGCGGAGTTTCCGGCAACCGCGCTTCGACCAGCGACATGGCGCGGATTACGATAAGTTAACTCGGCGCTCGCCGCGGGTGCGGTTAGCCCTTCCAGGGGCGGCAGGTCGCGCCGCCGTTCACGACAGGAGGGAATATGGAACTGCCGTCGATCGATATCGCCGCGCTGCCGCTGCTCGACACCGCGGTCGGGCTGTTCGGGGCGCTGATGGGCGAAAGCGTCACGTCGGGGCCGTCGGTCTTCGAGATCGCGGTCACCATCGCGATGATCATCCACGACTGATCGCGGGCGGGAACGGAAGGCGGCATCGACCGCCCCGTTCCCGCATCTTTTCGCATGACCGCCGCACGCTCGCGCCATGATCTTTTCCCCCGCGCCGATGTCGCGCGCCGCGGCCGCATTCGCGCTGCGGTCGCCGCCGCCGATGCGGACTGGCGAGGCATCGACCGCGCCCCGGGCGGCTTGCTCGATGCGATCGATGCGCTCGGAGATGCGCCTCCCGACATGGCCGTCGCGCGCCTGCTGCCCTGGCTCGATGACACGAGGTGGCTGCAAGCCCGGCTCGACGCTGCGCTCGCGCTCCTTGCTATCGATCCCTTCCTGCGGCCGCCGTTGCGGTTCGTCGGCGGCAGCGACGGCGGCCCCGGCGGGCTCATCCTCGCCGATCGCGGCGGCGTCCGCCTGACCCTCTTTGTCCGCCCTGCAGGCAGCAGCACCGCGGCGTCGGCAAATTGCATCTTCGCTCCCGGCCGCGCCGCGATCCGCGTCCTCGCAAGCGGCGGCGCGTCGCTGATATCGCATGAGGTCGCGGTCAGCCCCGCCGAACTGGCGGGCGGCTTCACTGCCTCCGCTGCGGCACCATGCCACAGCCATTTGCCACGCCCGCTCCGCGCCGGCGAAACGCTCCACCTCGACACCGCACGGCAAGCCTATGGCCTCGCCGGCGCGACGGGTGACGTGCTGCTGCTCGAACTCGCCGTCCAGCCGCCGTCGCCGCTCCCGGTCCGCGCCTATGACATTGCGAGCGGCCGACTGCTCCATGTCAGCGCGTCGCGCCGCGACAGCAGCTTTCGCGCAATGGCCCTGCTTCTGCTGCGCCAGCTCGGCCGCACTGATGCCGCGCCGCTCTTCGTCGCCGAAACGCGAAGCGAGGATTTCGCCGCGCGGTGGAACGCGATGCGCGAACTGGTAACGCTGGATCCCGCCACCGCGCGTTCGCATCTGAAGGCGATGGCGGCGGCCGACCCGCACGCCGAGGTGCGCCGTGCGGCGGCGGCGACCGACGCGCTCATCTTTCCGCCTTCCGGTGAGACGGGGCGGGAAGGGGGTGGAGGGAGGGGGCCCTGCACAAGCCCGGTGCCCTCCACCCCATATCGCGCAGGCCGCCCGCATCCATGCCGCGCCTGATCGACCCGCCCGCGGGCCCCGCGCTCGATCTGGACGAGGTGACCGCGCGCCTCGACGAAAGCGGCGTCGACCTCGCGCAGGAGGACAGCATCGCGCGCTGCGCCGGCTTCCTCGCGGGGCTGCAACGCAACCGCGACTTCCTTGCCGACCGCGTGATCGCCGCGCTGAAGGCGAGCTATGCCGACCAGCTCGAAATCAACCGCTATTCGGCGCAGGTCTTCCTCCTCCACCGCGGCGCGCGCGGCTTCTACCTGCGCGCCAACCTCTGGCCCGCCGCGAGCGACGCCGTCTATGCGGCGAGCGGTCCGGCGGCCTTCTCCTACGGCGTCCCGCACGACCATAATTTCAGCTTCCTCACCGCCGGCTATTTCGGCCCCGGCTATGTCAGCGACTATTATGACTATGACCCCGAAAGCATCGACGGCCGCCTCGGCGAACCGCTGAACCTGAAATTCGTCGAACGCAGCCAGCTCGCCGAGGGCAAGCTGATGCTCTACCGCGCTCACCGCGACATCCACAGCCAGCTTCCGCCCGACAGCCTCTCGGTCAGCCTCAACATCATGGACGAGGGCGACCATGTCCCTTGGCGCGACCAGTATATCGTCGATCTGGAGGCCGGCACGATCGCTAGGCGCCCGACGCTGACAAGCGGCGAAATACTGCTGCGCTGCGCGGTGCATCTGACCGGGAATGGGAGGGATGTCGCCGAGCAATTCGCCAAGGCGCATCCGGTGCCGCGGGTGCGGGCGAATGCGATCGCGGCGCTGGCGGCGGTCGCCACTGATCCGAGTGCGGTCCTCGAACGCGGGAGGGGCGATATCGACGCTCGCGTCCGCGACGATTGCACGCGTTGGCTGGTGCATAGTCAAGCTTGCTGACAGCGCGGCTTTCCGCTGCTAACGGGCCGCCATGACCACGCCTTTGTCCCATATCCGCAATTTTTCGATCATCGCGCACATCGATCATGGCAAGTCGACGCTCGCCGACCGGCTGATCCAGTTCACCGGCGGGCTGACCGCGCGCGAGATGTCGGCGCAAGTCCTTGATAATATGGACATCGAGAAGGAGCGCGGGATCACGATCAAGGCGCAGACGGTGCGCCTGAAATACAAGGCGCACGACGGCGAGACGTACGAGCTCAACCTGATGGACACGCCGGGCCACGTCGACTTCGCCTATGAAGTGTCGCGCAGCCTCGCCGCATGCGAGGGCGCTTTGCTCGTCGTCGATGCCGCGCAGGGGGTCGAGGCGCAGACGCTCGCGAACGTCTATCAGTCGATCGAGCATGATCACGAGATCGTGCCGGTGATCAACAAGATCGACCTGCCCGCGGCCGACGTCGACAAGGTGAAGGCCGAGATCGAGGACATCATCGGGCTGCCCGCCGACGACGCGGTGCTCGCGTCGGCGAAGTCGGGGATCGGGATCGAGGAATGCCTCGAGGCGATCGTCACCAAGATCCCGCCGCCGAAGGGCGACGCCGCGGCGCCGCTGCTCGCGATGCTCGTCGACAGCTGGTACGACCCCTATCTCGGCGTCGTCATCCTCGTCCGCGTCGTCGACGGGATTCTGAAAAAAGGCCAGCAGATCAAGTTCATGCAGGCGGGCACCACCCACCTGATCGACCGCGTCGGCTGCTTCACGCCGAAGCGCGAGGAACTGACCGAGATCGGCCCCGGCGAGATCGGCTTCATCACCGCGCAGATCAAGGACGTCGCGCAGGCGCGCGTCGGCGACACGGTGACCGATGCGAAGAAGCCCGCCGCGAACCCGCTGCCGGGGTTCAAGGAAGTCCAGCCGGTCGTCTTCTGCGGCCTGTTCCCGACCGACGCGAACGACTTCGAGAAGCTGCGCGAAAGCATCCAGAAGCTCCGCCTCAACGATGCGAGCTTCTCGTTCGAGATGGAAAGCTCGGCCGCATTGGGCTTCGGCTTCCGCTGCGGCTTCCTCGGCCTGCTCCACCTCGAAATCATCCAGGAGCGGCTGACGCGCGAGTACGACCTCGACCTGATCACCACCGCGCCGTCGGTGGTCTACAAGCTCAAGCTCGGCCATACGAAGAATGAGGCGGCGAAGGAGATCGAGCTCCACAACCCCGCCGACATGCCCGACCCGAACCGCATCGACGAGATCGAGGAGCCGTGGATCGAGGCCGTCATTTACGTGCCCGACGATTATCTGGGGCCGATCCTGAAGCTGTGCCAGGACCGCCGCGGGGTGCAGAAGAACCTCACTTATGTGGGCGGCCGCGCGCAGATCACCTATGAACTGCCGCTCAACGAGGTCGTGTTCGACTTCTACGACCGGCTGAAGAGCATCAGCCGCGGTTATGCGTCGTTCGACTATCACCAGATCGGCCACCGCGCCGGCGACCTCGTCAAGATGAGCATCCTCGTCAACAACGAGCCGGTCGACGCGCTGAGCATGATCGTCCACCGGGGCAGCGCCGAAAGCCGCGGCCGCGGCATGTGCGAGCGGCTGAAGGACCTGATCCCGCGCCACATGTTCAAGATCCCGATCCAGGCCGCGATCGGCGGGAAAGTGATCGCCCGAGAAACCATCGCCGCGCTGCGCAAGGACGTCACCGCCAAATGCTACGGCGGCGACGCGACCCGCAAGAAGAAGCTGCTGGAAAAGCAGAAAGAGGGCAAAAAGCGGATGCGCGAGTATGGTAATGTCAATATTCCGCAGGAAGCGTTCATTGCAGCGCTTCGCATGGGTGACGACGCCTAATCCGTTTTTCCATCAAAGCAGAAATAGGGCAGGTGGGCGGATCAGGCGAAGCTGCGGGGCAGCTTCGACCCGCCCGCCCGGATGCGGGAATATGGGAATGTGAACATTCCGCGGGGTGCGTTTATTGGCGTGCTGCGGATGTGGGGCGATGCCTGATCGACAAAGCGATGGCTCCATAGCAACGACTATTATTCATTTTCTCACTAGATGATGCTTCACCTCGGGACGGCTATTGCGGAAGCGCCCTTGTTTCCTTTGCCAACTTGTCGCACATTCGTGCCTCAAGCTCACAAGCTTTGGAGCAGGTCGATGGAATATCTTTCTGAAATCATCTCATTTGTTGCTGGCGTTATCGGGGGATCGACGCTGACCTTCTTTCGTATGTCTAGAACTAGCCGCGATGCTGTCTCAACTGGCTCCGGAACTGCCGTTAATATGCGAGACGCAACGGCAACAGGAGACAATATCATTGGATCCAGCGTGGATAGTAAGAGCTAGTACCTGATGAAAAAGGAGGGGGAAAGTAAGACGCTCGTCAGTGTGCGAGACGCAAATGCTGGCGGAAGTAATTACATAGGATCGAAAATTGGCACTGTTAACAACAATGCAAAAATTCGGGAGCCTTTTGAGCAGCTTATCCATTTGAAAGGTAAGCTAGAACTTGAGTGTAACGCGAAAGAAAAGATTTCTACAACAATTGATAGTCTCAGAAAATACGAATCCCCCAAAGTTTTAGACGGAATTGTCGGCCTTGAAAGCAAATTGGACCATGCTGGCCGTTCGACGGAAAAGCACTATGCGCTTGATGCGAAAGAGGCATTCGCTAAGTTTCTTGCGGAGTGGCGGTTTTACGAGTCAGCGCAGGCAATGATTGCCTTTTGCATGGCCGCAATTGAAAGCGAATATCAGTTTTCGGTCATTCCCAAGATAAGCAAATTCGACCATGACGAAATAAATGAAATCATACGAGAGAAGGTTATTGTTCCTCTTCTGAATGACATGAGTGGCGGCGTTTTATACGTCGATACTAAGATCGTATATGGTATGATGTATTGGCTTGCTGATCAGTGCTACATAAGGTGGCATCAATGACTGGGATATCTTACGAGCCGGCCCTTGATGCCTATCATGCAGCCTACAGGATGATTGTCCTTTCATCTATGCTCGATCAGGATGACGATATTCCCGTATCATCTTTTAGAATTGCTGATTTCTATATGGCATTCCCCTTTCTAATGAAGGACATACGCCTTAAGAAAGATCATTCTTGGATCAGATCAATTTCAAAAAAATATGATATCGAGAGACCTTACGCCAATCTTCCTGATAGCCCGCTTTTATTTGATACGATGAAGATTTTTCAGTTTGCTGCGTTGCAAACATTAGCAATGAAGCAGGTTTTTGAAATAGATGCATTGGAGAAGGGCTACGTAAGGTTGGTAGATTCTGAAGCGTCCCGAGATGAATTTCATACCATCCTCTCGAGATGGAACGGATCGTCTGATTTATTGCACGCGATAGACGCGCTGATACACGGATACGATGTTTTGGGGAGTGATGGTTTGAAGGCGCGGACTGGATTGATGGAGTACCGTTACGATGCGGTATGACCCCTCTCTTTTTGTCAGGCGGATGCTGGTCACTCGTGGATCGCAGCGGGCGTATGATGAGACGTTTCATTTAGGCGTCAACGTTATCCGAGGAGAAAATTCTTCCGGTAAGTCGACGATTTTGAATTTTCTTTTTTACGGTCTGGGCGGAGATTTGACTGCCTGGAGTGACTACGCGCTTCTTTGCGACGACGTATATATAGAAGCTGAAATCAGCGGAAAATTGGTTTCCATCCGTAGGTCGGTGAGCGAGAAATCTGGCCAGCCGATGGAGATATTCCCGGGCCCGCTGGACGAGGGTCTGAAGAATGCGGCCACATGGGAGCGCTATCCCTATGCGCGCTCGGCAAGCAAGGAGAGCTTTTCTCAAATTTTGTTTGCAATAATGGGCATGCCCCAAGCATCGGATGATGTTGAAGCTAATGTTACCATGCATCAAATTCTTAGACTCATCTATTCAGATCAGTTAAGTCCTGTCGATAGCTTGTTTAGGTACGAACAGTTTGATCCACCCTCTCTTCGCGAAGCGGTAGGAAACCTTCTTACGGGTGTTTTTTACATAGAATATTATCAGAATCAGTTAAACTTAAAAAGGGCGCAGGAGCTATTTGATAGAGTCAGTGCCCGTCTTTCCAGTCTATTTGAGGTTCTTGGGCAGATTGATAAAGAGCGGGACATTCTATGGATTGAAAATGAAATTAGAGAAGCAAATTCTCGACGCAAAGAAGTCGCAGACCGTATCAAGGAAGCTGAGTTTCGGCTCTTTAACACTGAAACAGAGACGTCGGAATCTCTTGCGGCGCAGGGCGATGTCTATGATCGACTAATGCTGATAAACGAGCAAGTCTCTGATCTTCGGGAGCACATAGCTAAACTGCAATTCGACATTTCCGATTCTGCGCGCTTCATAGTCGACTTAGAGCGGAGATTGGCATCGATGGATGAAGCCAGTCTCGCAATGGACGCCGTGGGCAAAATCGAATTTCGTTGGTGCCCCTCCTGTTATGCATCCTTAGAAGAGCCTGCAACTCACATTTGCCATCTCTGCAAAGCTGACTTCGAAGGAGAGGCTGGGCGAAGTAGATTGGCAAATCTCATCACCAGTACGGCAACGCAGCTTCGGCAGTCGCGGGCTTTGCAGGCGGGTCGTAATCGCGATCTGTCGGTGTCACGGAGCCGATTTGCAGAAGTCGAGGCCGAATGGCGTAGGCTGGCGGCCCAATACGATTCAATCAAAGGATCGCCGTCGTCGGATGCTGCGTCCGAGCTTAAGGCGCTTGAGCGAGAAATGGGCTACATAGAAAGGCAGCTTGAGGATCTTGCACGCAAGAGCGAGATTGCGGAAAAGATCAAAAATTTGATCTCCGAAAAGGAATCTGTGTCTTCCGAAATCGATAAGCTAAAGCTTCAGAATGAAGCTCTGTTCAAGAGTCAAGAAGATAGAAGGGCGAGTGCAAAAACCGCGATATCGGAAAAGATAAAGTATCTTTTGACTCACGATCTTCGTAGGCAGGATGCCTTTGAAAATCCCGATAGCGTGTGGTTTGATTTTAGATTGAACAAAATTGGTGTCGATGACCAAACATATTTTTCAGCCAGTTCGAGAACTTATTTAAGAAACAGTTTCTATATTTCTTTTTTGCTGGCCTCAACAGAGATGAAGTACTTTAGGTATCCCCGGATTTGTATAATGGATACTATCGAAGATAAGGGTATGGAGATGGAGAGAAGCCATAATTTCCAGAACCTCATTCTCCATCTCTCCTCAAAAGCGAATGTGGATCATCAAATTATTTTTGCAACTGCCATGGTTTCTCCCGAATTGGAAGATGACGCCTTTGCCGTTGGGAAGCGGTCAACTCGGGATAGCCCAACCCTTTCGATCGCATAGCTGATTAGATTTCCCTACTCTTGCTCACTTCCTCCAACCGCACAATTCGCACCACGCACCGCGACGGAATCTCGATGATCCCGCTCAGCCGCACATCCTCGTCGCCGACGAGCATGGCCGATCCGGCGAGGACTTTGACGCAATCGTCGTCGTGGATCAGGCGGTCGACCGACAGGCAGTTTTGCGTTTTGCCGGGCTCGAAGTCGATATAGCTGGTCCAGCCGCCGTCGGGTTCGCGCGGCTGGATCCATTCGATTTCGACCGTGCGGCCGAAGCGGGCGGCGATGCGGCCCGCACGGGCGTCGTCGAGGAGGCTCATACTTCGTCCTCCGGCTGCGACTGGTTCGTGTCGTCGGCGGCCTCCGCCGCCCGCCCCGCCTTCCACGCCGCCCAGCTTTCCTCGCTGTACGCCGCGTTCCATTCGCGCTCCAGCTCGGCGATCGTTCGTTCGATGCGGCGGCGCGTGGCGTCGCGCTGGCTGCCGGTGCCGCCGCCGCGAAGGCTGTTGTCGGCGAGGAAGCTGTGGGGGTGCTGGTACACCGGCTGGCGCGCGGCTTGCCAGGCCTCGGCGCGTTCGCGCAGGCGGTTCGCGGCGGTGCGCATGTCGCCGCGGGTGATCTTGCCGGTCGCGGGGTCGCTCTCACCGGGCTCGCCCTCGACGATATGCTCCTCGTAGCGTTCGAACCAGATTTCGTCCTCGCGGCCGCCGTCGGTCCAGGGGACATGGTCGGCGGGGGGCGGGTTCGGGTGCGACAGGTCGCCGCCTTCCTCGGCGTCCCAGTCGATATTGCCCGCGCCTGCGGCGAGGGGGACGATCATGTCGGGGTGGTGCATGTGCCACTCATGCTTTTGCGGGTTGAGGTAGGCGTCCTGCTGGCGCACCGCGTCCCAGTCGGTGCCGGGGCCGGTGAGCATGTCCCATGCGGCGCGCTTGACCGGGTCGTGCGAAATCCTGCGCTGATAGGCGGTGCGGATGATGCGGAGGCGGTCGTCGAGGTCGGTTTCCTGCCGGTTCGCTCGGCTGTTGTGCTCGAACATTTCGGCCTGCCGCTCGGCCTCCCACTCGGCGCGCCATTTCTCGCGCAGGCGGTGGATGCTGTGCGGGATCGCGCTCGCCGGGCGGTCGTCGACGGGGTCGATGCCGCCGAAATTCTCGGGAAAGCGGCTCGCGGCGATATGCTGCATCGCGCGGATGTTCGGGCGGCGGCGCTCGAGGATGACCTGCCCGCGCTTCGAGATCGTCTCGGGCACGCCATAGATGGCATATTCCATGAGCAGGTCGGCGACGCGGCGCGCGCCCGCCTCGACCGCGCGGTCCCATGCCGCGGCGAAGCTGTCGGCGTTCGCGCGCTTGCGGAGCTGGTAGAAGGCCGAGGTCGAGTGGCCCGCGACCTTCGCCGCCATGCTGACCGCGCCGGTCGCGGCGAGATGCGCGATGAACATCCGCTGCTTCTGTTCGGTGATGCCGGTCCAGCGCTTGGCTCGCTGTGCGACGGGGGTGAAGGCGAGCTCTTCGGGCAGATCATCGGGATCGATCGCGGGGTCGGCCCCGGTTTCGATCGCGGCGGGAAGCGGCGGGAGGATTTCCTGTTTCATGCGCTTGCTCCTTTGGTTCGTTGTGAAATTATAAACGAACCATATGGGAACAATGTAGGAAAGCGGAAAAGTCGATTGCGCCCAACGCCACCCCGGTCAGGATCGGGGTGACGAAGGGGGAGGTCGTGACGCGGCCGCGGCGCGCGGGCGCCTACATCTCGATCGTGATGCGCACCTTCGACGGGGTGGTGCCCGCGGCATGGGCGATTTCGGCGCGCGTGCGGGCGACGAGGTCGGCGAGATGATCGCGGCCGGGGGTGCTTTCGCGGCTCAGCAATTCGGTCGGCGAGGTGCCGAGAAGCTCGGCGAGCGATTGCAGCCGCGCAAGCCGCGGGCGCGACCGCCCCTGTTCCCAATAGCAGATCGAGGTGACGGTGACGCCGAGCCGGCCCGCGAGATCGGTCTTGCTGAATCCCCTTGCCCGGCGCAGGCGCGCGAGACGATCGCCGAGCATCTCGTAGGGCCTGCTGCTATCCGACGGGGCATGGATCACGGACGTGCAACCTTTCAGACTTGGGGGCGCAACATTTATCAAAGTTAAGTCGGGGCCGGCTTTCAACATTTCACCAACTTCGGGCAGGGAAAATGCGCAGGATTTGGCCGTGCGGTGATTGCGGGCGCCCGCCGCCTTGCCTATCGTCGCGTATCGGGAGACTGCGATGACCGGGACGGACAGGCAGGCGACAGGAAAGGCGACCGCGCGTGCGCCCTCGCTGCGGATCGAGGATATCGCTGTATATTGCGCGCTCAACGACGGCACGGCGGTGTGCCTCCGCACGATCACCCCCGACGATGCGCCGCTGATCCGCGAGGGAATCGCGAAGCTGTCGGCGGAGTCGCGCTACCTGCGCTTTTTCTCGCCCGCGCCGGTGTTGCCCGATGCGGTGGTCGAGCGGCTCGCCGATGTCGACGGGCACGATCATATCGCGTGGGGGGCGATCTGCACCGAATGCCCCGGGCGGCCGCCGATCGGCGCGGTGCATGCGGTGCGCCATCGGCATGACGGGCCGGCGGGCGAGTTCTCGATCGCGGTGCTCGACGAATTTCACGGGCTGGGGCTGGGGCGGATGATGACCGCGGCGCTGCTCGTTCACTGCCGCGCCGAAGGGCTCGATGCGCTCGACGTCCATATGCTGTCGGAGAATGCGCCGGCGCGGCGGCTGGTCAAATCGCTGGGCGCGACATGGGTGGGCGAGTCGGCCGGGGTTGCCGAGTACCGGCTGGATGTCGCGGCGGGGATCGAGGCACTGCGCGCCGACGCGGATGCGCCGGGCGTGCCGGATGTGCTGCGCGCGCTCGGGGCCGAAGCGTCGGACGACGGGAGCTAGTCCCTCCCGCCGCCCTGGGTCGCTGGGGGCGGCGGAAGGGTGGTCCGTGAATGGTGTCGCTGAAAGCGCGTTCCCGTCCCGAATGCCGCGTTAACCCTGAGCGCCGGTCGCGGCGGTGATCGCGATCACAGGGACGAAAAATATGCCCGGCACGACAAAGGGCGCCGGAATCGACCGGCGCCCTTCACCTGCCCTTCCGGGAAGGCAGCCCTTGTTTCGTCCGCCTTATTTCTTGGCGGGATCGGCCGGCGGCGTGCTCGGGGCGGTGCCGGTTTCCGACGGAGCGATTTCGCCCTTGTCGTCCATCGCATTGGCCTTTTCCTCGCCCGCGGCTTCGACGGCGTCGGCCTTTTCTTCGGTCGCTTCTTTCGCCGGGCCTTCGGGCATGGCGTCGGCCTGGGCATCGATCGCGTCGGCCTGGGCTTCGGCCTGATCCTCGACCTTGTCGGCCTGCGGGCTCTGGCACGCGCCGAGCGCGAGCGCCGAGGTGGCGGCGAGGGTGATGAACATCTTGCGCATATCGAGTGACTCCCAAAATTGACTCGGGGGCTTAACGCGGGATGAACGTCAGGGTTGCAACAAAATTGCCATTATGTTGGAATCATGAGGTTTATTTTTGAAGTCGGACGCGTGACGCCTCAGTCCCTCGCCTTGACCTTCACCCAGACCTGGACCGTCGCGGCGAACTTTCCGGGCGCCGGCGGGGTGACGTCGATGCGCTCGGCGGTGACGAGTTCGCCCGTCGCGAGGTTGAAGCTGGCCCAGGGTTTGGGCATGCGGCCGAAGCTCATCTTCTGGATCGGCTGGCCGGTGGCGGTGTTCATGATCGTAGCGGTGATACCCATGGCGCGCCGGTAGCGGGCGGGCCCCCCGGCTGTCCACCCGCCGCGCAAAAAAAGAGGGCGCCCGAAGCGCCCTCTCGTGTCTGGTCCGGTCGCGCGGACCTCAGAAGCGCTGCTGGCGCTCGTAGAGGTCGCGATAGTGCTGGATGCGCGTGACGCGCAGTCCGGGCATGCCGCTGCGGTCGATCGACCGCTGCCAGCCGGCAAATTCCTCGAGGGTCAGCCCATAGCGTTCGCACGCCTCGTCGACAGACAGGAGCCCGCCGTTGACGGCCGCGACGACCTCCGCCTTGCGGCGAACAACCCAGCGGGTCGTCGTCGACGGGGGCAGCGAGTCCAGCGTCAGCGGTTCCCCGAGGGGGCCGATAACCTGTGCGGGCCGGATTTTCTGATTCTCGATCATAGTCATTCCATATTTGAAACGTCGGAGGGGGGTGTGTCCGACGTGTTCGGCTTTAGAACGGAGGGATTCAACATCGGCTGAAATCCTCTGGTAAACAGGCTGTTCATAGTTTCGGGCAGGGCGTTCACATCCTCCGACAGATCGAGGAAACGAACGACGCGCGGGCCTTTTTGTTCCGCCGGGGCGCGCGTTCCGCAGAATTTGCTGCGCAACGCGTTAAGCTTTGCTGCGTGGCGTTCGCGATGCGCCTGCATCCTGAGCTGGCGAACGGTCGGCAGCATCGCCTGACGCGCGCCGGACACGGCAAGGATGATGTCGAAGCCGGGCTTCGACAGTCGGGCCGCACCGGCGATGCGCGGAAGATCGGACGGATCGAGGTTCATGCGACTCATGTAGGCGAGAGGAGCTAAGGTCCCGTAAATGCCCGTTTCAGTCCCTGTTAGCGAAACTTAACCCCCGTCAATATCTTGACAGCTATGGCGGAAAAGCTGGTATTTCCGGCCTCGCATCCCTAGATGGCGCCGATCATGATCGAGACGATTTCCTCTCCCGCCGGGCTCGCCCGGGCCGACTTTCAGCTCGCTTCGCCGCTCAGGGACCGGCGAATCGTTGTTGCGATGTCGGGCGGAGTCGACTCGAGCGTCGTTGCCGCGCTGGCGGCGCGATCGGGCGCCGAGGTGATCGGCGTGACGCTCCAGCTCTACGATCATGGCGCCAAGGCGAAGCGCGTCGGGGCGTGCTGCGCGGGACAGGATATCCGCGATGCGCGCGCGGTCGCCGACCGGCTGGGCTTCGCGCACCACGTTCATGACCATGAAAGCCGATTCCGCGACACGGTGATCGACCAGTTCGCCGACGAATATCTCGCCGGCCGGACCCCGATCCCGTGCGTCCGCTGCAACATGGGGGTGAAGTTCACCGACCTGTTCGCGCTCGCGAAGGACCTCGGCGCCGATTGCCTCGCGACCGGCCATTATGTCCGCCGCGTCATGGGGCCCGCGGGGGCCGAACTGCACCGCGCGGTCGATCCGGCGCGCGACCAGAGCTATTTCCTCTTCGCGACGACGCAGGAGCAGCTCGACTTCCTGCGCTTTCCCTTGGGCGGGCTCGAAAAGAGCGTGGTGCGCGAGATCGCGCGCGACCTCGGGCTCGGTGTCGCGGGCAAGCCCGACAGCCAGGACATCTGTTTCGTTCCCGACGGCGACTATGCGACGCTCGTCAGGAAGCTGCGCCCCGAGGCCGACGATCAGGGCGCGATCGTCCATGTCGATGGCACTGTGCTCGGCGCGCACAAGGGACTCATTCATTATACCGTCGGCCAGCGGCGCGGGATCGAGATCGGCGGACAGGCCGAGCCGCTCTACGTCGTGCGGCTCGACGCTGAACGCAAACAGGTCGTCGTCGGCCCGCGGCGCGCGCTTGCCGTGTCGGGCGCGCGACTGGGCGAGGCAAACTGGCTCGGCGCGGTCGAGGGCCGCGACGTGCTGGCGAAGGTGCGCAGCATGGCGAAGCCGGTGCCGGCGCATGTGACCGGCGACCGGCTGGTCTTCGCGGCCCCCGAATATGGCGTCGCGCCGGGGCAGGCGGCGGTCCTTTACGACGCCGCCGACACTTCGCGCGTGCTCGGCGGCGGCTGGATCGAAGAGACGTTTGCAGCGGAATAGATTGAACTTTCTCCCCCGATGGCGCAGCTTCGCCGGAAACAGGGGAGAAGAATGATGGTCAACTGGGTCTTGCGCGGCGCCGTCCTGCTGTGGGCGCTGTTTTTCGCCATTGTCGGTGCACGCGGGCTTTTCGATCCGGCAAGCTATGGCGAGACCTTCGGCATTCTCGTCGAGGGCCCGGCCACCAACACGATCCGCGCCGACCTGTCGGCCTTCTTCCTCGTCGCCGCGGGAAGCGCCGCGGTCGGCGCGCTCGTGCCGGGTTGGCTGCGCGCGCTGCTCGTACCCGCCGCGCTTTACGGAACCGCGCTCGCGGGGCGGCTGTTCGGCGTCGCGAACGGCGATGCGGTCAATTCGGGGATCGTGCAGGCGATGATCATCGAGGCGCTGACCGTGCTGCTGATGCTCGGAAGCTGGTGGGTGCTGTCGCGGCCGGCGGCGCCGGTCGATGCGTCCGCGGACACCGTGCACTGAATTCCGGCCGGTTTCGGGCGGAAGCTAACCTACCCATCCCCGTCACCCCGGACTTGATCCGGGGTCCTGCTTGAAATCAGACGCCTGCGGATGCGTCAAAAAGCGGGATCCCGGATCAAGCCCGGGATGACGAAGTGGGGTGAAGGCAACGTCTGCTCACCACCCCGTTTCGGACGCACGATGCCGGTTTTGCAGCGACGACGGGAAACGACCGATTGCGGACGTAATGGACTGCGGGCATCTTACCTGAATGCTGCCACGTTTTCTCGATAGGTTTCGCCGGAAGGCAAAGCGACAAACTGCGTTGGAGGTTTTGGAGGCAGGTCGTGGAGTTGAACCCGCAGACCGCGACCTTTCGCGTGTCGTGCCAATCATCCTGCCGCTAGAATTGCTGACAAGCGCTTGGCCCGGACCAATCGTTCAAATAGGTGACCTTCCCTTCTGCGCTGCTTGGGCAACATGCGGAGAAATGAACACCTTCTTCTACGTGACTGAACGCGAAGCGCGGTTCTGGGATGATGCTGGAATTGATTGGCGAGCGACTGCCCTCGCAAATCTCGCAAGAATTTCAGAGGGTCGCCCGGCATCTGGAGAAAAACTAGACGATGATGGCTTGCCCTTTTTGAAAGTCATGCTGCATGAAGACGCCGTTGGTCCGTCGCGGCTCTTACTTCCACACCTGTTCGACGAAATTCTCGGAGCAGATTACGAAGTGGCTATCCCAGAACAAACATGTGCCATCGCATATCGGAAAAATCTGTCTCCGAACCAAGAGGCTGACGTGAGTGGTGCGATCAATGGGTGTTTTGAGCACGGCACCGAACCGATGAGCGCCGAGCGGTTCAAAGCGCATAGGTTCTGGGAATTTGCCAAGGGAACATCATTCTAACAAATGGCAGCAATCAAACCGCCCAACCTTGTGCCATGATTCGGCTTCCCACCCCATAGCCGGCGAATCCCGGTGAAGCCGGAGTCTGCAGCCGTCCCGGCCCTTCGCGTCAGCCGCCCTTCTTCGGCGCCCGCGCTGCCCGGACGCCCTCGAGAAACTGTTTTTCGTTGACCTTTACGGCGAGCCCCTTCGCCGACAGGAAAAAGGCGGCGCGCGGCATCGTGATCTTGCCCTCGCGGGTCGCGAGCACCGCGCCCTGCGGCGCCATCGCGCTGACCTTGCCGAGCACCGCGCTACCGTCGGCGCTCCGCACCTCGGCACCCGGCTTCAACGCGCCGTCGACCGCCGCCGCGTCGGCCTCGGCCTGCCGCAGCACCGCGACGATCTTCGCCTTCGGGGCCTTGAGCGCGGGGCCCTTGGCGCCCTTCACAAAGGCCTTTTTCGGGACGACCAGTCCGTTGCCATCGATCGACACCGCGACCCGCTCTCCCGATACCTTGGCGATCCGGCCGACCTCTTCGCCATTCTGGTCGTAGACCCTGGCACCGACCACAAGCGAAGCGGCGGGTGCGGCTTCCTGCGCCTGCGCGGCGGGACCGGCGAGCGGCATCGCGGCGACAAGGCAGAGCGCCGCAACCAGGCCGAAGGCTTTTGGCATGAAACATTCCTTTTCGAACAGGAATGTCCGCCGTGCCGCATCGCGCGGCGGCATGCCAAAGGCGATGTTGACCGGCCGTGCAGTGGACGCGGCGAGCCGACGTCGCTCGCCGGACGGTCCGCCTATTTCCCCGCGGCGCCCGTCGCCGGGCGCGTCCAGCCCTTCCTGTACTTGTCGAACCAGGCGAGGATCGCCGAAGCCTTGGCGGCCGATTGCGACGGCCGCGCGGCGATGCTGCCGTGGCTGGCGCCCGGCACCTTGATCAGCGCGGTTGGCACGCCGCGCAGGCGGAGCGCGGTGTAATATTGCTCGGACTCGCTCACCGGGGTGCGATAATCCTCGGCGCCGACGATGACGAGCGTCGGCGTTTCGACATTGCCGACGAGCGACAGCGGCGAGCGCGCCCAGAAGAGTTCGGGCTTTTCCCAGGGTTCGGCGCCGAGCCAATAGGGGCCGAAGAAACCGGGGCCGTCGGCGGTGAGCGCCTGCGTCGTCCAGTTGATCACCGGCTTTTGCGTGACCGCGGCCTTGAAGCGGTTGGTCTTCCCCACGATCCAGCTTGTCAGCACGCCGCCGCCCGAGCCGCCGGTGACGAACAGCGCGTCGGGATCGGCGACGCCGAGTTCGATCGCGCGGTCGACGATCGAGATGAGGTCGAAATAGTCGTTGCCCGGATAGGCCTTGTCGATCTCGTTCGCGAAGGCGGCGCCATAGCTGGTCGATCCGCGCGGATTGGCCGAGAGCACGGCATAGCCGGCCGCGGCATAGAGCTGGTTGTCGGTAGAGAAATGGCCGCCATAGGCCGAGAAGGGGCCGCCGTGGATCTCGAGGATCAGCGGCACGCGCTTGCCGTCGGTATAACCGGGCGGAAGCGTCAGCCAGCCCTCGATCGTCTTGCCGTCGTGGCTGGAGGCGACGGTGATCTTGCGCACCCCGCCGAGCGATTTGACTTCGCGAAGCGCGCGGTTGAGGTCGGTGAGGATGCGCGCCGATCCGCCGCGCGCGATTTGGACCTCGGCGGGGCGCGTCGCGGTGCCGCCGGTGAAGGCGATCGCGCCGCCATCGGAGACGCTGAAGCTGCCGCCCGTATAGGGTCGGTCGAGCCCACCGCCCGAGAGGCCGGTCGCGGCGGTGCGCACCGATCCGTCGAGCCCGATGCGCGCGACCTTCGTTTCGCCGTGATCGTCGTATTGCGCGTAGACGGATTTGCCGTCGGCCGCCCACTGGATCGCGTCGACGCTATAATCCCAGTTCGCCGTCACGCTGCGCTTGCCCGAGCCGTCGCGGTTCATGATGTAGAGCTGCGCATTCTCATAGGCGCGGAGCTTGTCGTCGAAGCCGACCCAAGCGATCTTGCCGCCATCGGGCGAGACGAGAGGATTGGCGTCGGGGCCGTTGCGGTCGGTGAGCGCGGTGACCGCGCCGCTCGCGACGTCGAGCGCGTGGATTTCGCTTTCGACGGGGTCGCGCTCCCAGTCGGGTTTGCGGTTCGCGCTGAAATAGAGCGTGCGTCCGTCGCGCGACCAGCTTAGCGGGCCGCCGTCGTGATAGGGGCCGAAGCTCAGCTGGCGCGGCGATCCGCCGGTGGCGGGGACGAGAAAGATCTTTTCGAACCCGGATTCGAGATAGCCCTCGCCGTCGGCGCGATAGGTGAGGAGGTCGCGAACCTCGAGCGGGTCGGCCCATTTGGCGCCCTCGGGCTTGTTCTTGGGCGCGCTGCCGAACGACGGGCCATCGTCCTTGACGAGCATCGTATAGGCGATCGAGCGGCCGTCGGGGGACCAGGCGAGGCTCGACGGGCTGGTCGGCAGGCCGGTGAGCCGCACCGCCTCGCCGCCGTTCATCCAGCGTACCCAGAGCTGCGCGCTGCCGCCCTCGGTCGAGGCGAAGGCGAGGCGCTTGCCGTCGGGCGACCAGCGCGGCGAAAAGGCGCCGCCGTTGCGTCCCGCGACGGGCGTTTCCTCGCCGGTCGCGGTGTCGATCAGCCAGATCGAGCTGACCGCGCGGTCGGTCATGATGTCGTTCGAGCGGCGGACATAGGCGATGTGTCGACCGTCAGGACTGATCTGCGGGTCGGAGGCGATCGAGAGGTCGAAGAGGTCGGCGCCGGTGAGACGGCGTTCGGGGCCCTTGCGCGCGCTTCCCGCCGCCGAGGCCGACATCGGAGCGGGGGCGCCGGCGGGCGCCGCGGCTTCCGGAGCCGCGGGCGCCTCCTGCGCGAAGCTCGTCTGCGGGACAAGCGCGAGAAGGCTCGCGCCGATACGTACAAATTTGTGCATGGAAAGCAGCCTCTTGCTCGATTGTTCCGGTCTGTTCCGGTCCCACATCCGGCCAGCCGCGCGCAAGGCGTCGCAAACTATCGCCGCTTCTTCAACCCGAAATATGGGTGCAATTCCCGCCTATCCGTCGCGGCCATAGACGTCGTCGCGAAAGGCGATGCCGCGGTCGGTCGCGACGGCGGTGATATAGGTGAGGTAGACGGGCACCTCGACGGGGAGCGCGACCGCCTGTTCGGGCGCCTTCGACTTCGCGTTGATCGGGCGGTGGAGCAGCCACTGGCCGAGCGCGCCGGCATTTTCGAGGCGGATGCAGCCGTTCGAGAAATGCCGGTCGGGTTTCTTGAGCAGGTCGCGCTCGGGGGTGTCGTGGAGGTAGATGCCCTCGTCGTTGGGGAAGAGGAATTTGACCTTGCCCATCGAATTGGCGCCGCCGGGAAGCTCGCGCAGGCGCAGCAGCCGATCGCCCGCGGCGACCGCGGGCCAGTCGATTTCGGACTGGGCGAGCTTGCGCGGGTTGGGCCCCCAGTCGGACAGCGCCTCCATGCGCAACGAGGCGAGGCTGCGCCCCGCGAGCACCTTGGGCGCGATGCTTTTCTGCGCGAGATAGTCGGGGACGTTCCAATAGGGGTTGAGGATCGCCCATTGCAGCTTGCCCGCGAGCATCGGCGTCTGCGTCTCGGGGGCGCCGACCACGACCTTCATCGTGCCCGCGCGTTTGCCCGCGCCATAATACCAGAGCTGCCCCGACGAGGCGTCGACGACGATATGGTGCGTATAGGGTCCGGGCAGGAGGCGCGCGCGGTCGAGGTTGAGGCGGAGGCGCGCCATCGCGTCCTTCGACGCGCCCTGCGCCTGCGCGCGGCCCGTCAGGGCGCGGAGGCGGACATAATGCTCGCTCATCCAGCCCATGTTTTTCATATATGCGCTGAAATCCTTCGGGAAGGCGGCGGCGCGCAGCACCGTTTCGGCATCGGCCTTTTTCGGGCGCAGCGATTTGTCGGCATAGTCCATCTTCGCCTTGCCCGGGCGCCGCATGTCCTGGGCATAGCGCGCGAAGGAGGTCGAGAGCGCGACGTCGGCGCGCGCGAGCGCCTGCGGGTCGCCGCCGCGCGCGCGCGCGATCAGCTGCTCGAGCTTCTCGAGGTCATAGGATGAGGATTTGAGGCCGTCGCGCGAGGCGGTCGAGAGATAGCCGAGCAGCGTCACGGCTTCGGGCCCGATCTTGCCCGCGCGGACCCAGAGCGGCTTCCAGGCGCGCGCGGCATAGAAGCGCCCGACGTCGCCGCCCGCTTCCTCGCGGATCAGGCTCTGGATCGCGGGCACGCGCGTGTCTGCCGGCGCCGCGAAGGCGGACGGAGCGAGAGGCGCAGCGAGCGCCGCTATTGCGAGAAACAGGGGAGCGCAGCGACGCCGCGCCCCCCGGATATGCGTGATCAGCCGCGTTCTCCCAAGCGGGTGGGAGCGGGCGGCGGCGGGGGCGGCGGCGCGTAATTCGGATGATAGATGCCGTCGGCGGTGTAATAGCCGTCGATGATGCCGTCGCCGTCACGGTCGGCGGCGACGCTGCCGGGAACCGCACCCGGCGGCGGGGGCGGGGCGGCCGCGACTTCTTCCTGTTGCGAGCAGGCGGAGAGCGCCAGTGCGCCAAGCGTCGCGAGCATGATGGGTTGGAAACGCATAGACCACTCCTTTTCGATGCACCTGGAAATCGCTTTCCACATGCGAGTGCCCAACCCCGGGTTTCGAGCCATGCGCAGCTTTGAGAGCGCGTCATCCCGTCCCGCGATAGGGGGTGGTTTTTGAACGATGGCCTGCGCCATAAGTTCCCGGCTTTCGTGCAGGCTGTGGACATGGCGGCGCGGGAGGTTAAGCCGGGCGCCGCGGGCCGGTTGGCGGCCGAGTCATCGGGAAGGCTGACGGATATGGATTTTTCGCGGTTGCAGGCTTCGAGCAAGATCGGCGAGGACTGGGTCTATCCGCAGCCGCCGTGCCTGAACTTCGGCTGGCTCGAGGTCGACCGCGACCCCGCGCACCGCATCTATTGGGAGGAATATGGCAATCCGGCCGGTGAGCCGGTGATGTTCCTCCACGGTGGCCCCGGTGGCGCCTGTGCCCCCGCGATGGCGCGTTTCTTCGATCCGAAGCGCTATCGCGTCATCCTGTTCGACCAGCGCGGGTGCGGGAAGAGCGAGCCCAATGTCGCCGCGGCGGGGCCGGCGGTCGCGCTGAGCAAGAACACGACCGCCGATCTGATCGGCGACATCGTGAAGCTGCGCGAGAAGCTGGAGATCACGGGGAAGATGCATGTTTTCGGGGGGAGTTGGGGGAGCACGCTCGCGATGGCCTATGGCATCGCGCACCCCGCGCATTGCGCGAGTCTGATCCTGCGCGGCATCTTCCTCGGCGCGGCGGAGGATCTGCTCTATCTCTATCAGGGCAATGCCGCGACGTGGGAGGCCGACCCCTACGGGCTGACCGAGCCCGGCGCCTATATGAAATATCCCGGGGAGTGGGCGGACCTGCTGTCGGTACTCACCCCCGAAGAGCGCGGCGACGTGATGAAGTCGTACAAGGCGATCTTCGACATGGCGCCTTCGGATGATGCGGAGAGGGAGCGGCAGCTGAAGGCCGCGCTGACCTGGTCATTGTGGGAAGGCGTGATTTCGAACATGATCCCCGAGACCGCCGACACGGGCAAGTTCGGCGAGGCCGATTTCGCTTTGTGCTTTGCGCAGATCGAGGCGCATTATTTCGCCAATGAGCTGTTCATCCCGGCAGGGCATTTCTTCAGGCATATCGCGACGCTGGCGAGCATCCCGGTGCATATCGTGCATGGGCGCTTCGACGAGGTATGCCCGCTGACGCAGGCGTCGCGGCTGGTCGCGGCGCTGCGCGACGCGGGGAGTGAGCCCGCGACCTATGTCGTGACCAACGCCGGGCATAGCGCGATGGAGCGCGAGAATGCTCTCGCGCTCACCGCGATCATGGACGGACTACCGCGCCTCGGCGCCTAAAGTCGGCGACTCCAGATCGAGCTTGCTCGCCGGGATAACGACGAGACCGGGGCGGAGCGTGCGGAGCTTGTCGATGAATTTGGCGGCATCGCCGACGACGATCAGCGACGCGTTTTCGGGCGTGACATTCTTCGCCGCGATCGCGTTCGCGGCCTCGGGCGTCACCGCGCCGAGGCGCGCGGCATAGTCGAGCGCGTCGGCGGGCTGGAGCCCCTGCAGGATCAGCCCGGAGACGATCGCGCCGACCCCGCCGCCGGTTTCGAACTGGCGGCCATAGGCGCCCTCGAGGAAGGCGCGGCGCTTGGCGAGCGCGTCGGCGGTGATCGGCTCGGCGCCGAGCCGCCTGAACTCGTTCAGGAAGATTTCGGCGACCTCGGTCGCAGTCTCGTTCTTCGTCTGCGCGCTCGCGGCGAGCAGCGCGGCGTCGGCGCGCGCGGGCATCGAACTGTAGGCGCCGTAGCTCAGCGCGCGCTTGCTGCGCACCTCGGTGAAGAGGCGACCGTTCGAGCCGACGCCGAGCACCGAATTGGCGAGGAGGAGCGCGGGATAATCGGCGTCGGCGCGGCTGACCCCGCGCACCGCGGCGAGTACCGCGGCCTGCCCCGCGCCGGGCAGGTCGACGACGATCGTGCGCGGCGGCAACGCGGCGCCCGCGCGCGATTTCGGAACCACCGGCGCGGGCCCTTCGGCCTTCCAGTCGCCGAAAAGACGCTTCGCGAGCGCGCTGCCGGCGGCGGGGTCGATCCCGCCGGTGACGACGACCGACATGTTCGCCGGGTGCCACCAGGCGCGGCGATAGGCGACGAGGTCGTCGCGGGCGATCGCGGCGAGGCTCTTCACCGTACCGCCGCTTTGCCCGCCGTAGGGCGCGTTGCCATAGAGCAGGGGCTGCGCGACCATCGCGGCGATCGCGCCGGGATTGTTGAGCGCAACGCGGAGGCCGTCGGTCATCCGCTTGCGTTCGAGCTCGAATTCCTCCTGCGGATAGTTCGCACCCCGGATCACATCGGCAAGGATCGTGCCGACGGCGTCGAGGTTCGCCGCGGGCGCGGTGACCGAAAAGATGCTGCCGTCGGCGCTGGCGCCGGCGCTGATCGACGCGCCGAGGCTTTCGAGCGCGGCGGCAATATCCTCGGCCGAGCGCGTCGCGGTCCCCTTGGTGGCAAGGTCGGCGGCCATGGTCGCGACCCCTGCACGACCCTTCGGATCGGTCGACGAGCCCCCGCCGATCACGACGCTGAGGGTCGCGAGCGGAACCGCGCCGGTCTTGACCGCGACAACACGGATGCCGTTGTCGAGGCGGCTTTCGGCGATCTTTGGCGGGGTGACCGCCGGCGCGGCGGTCGGCGCGGGGGGCGCCTGTCGTGCTCCCTCGGCGGCAAGCTCGTTGGGCGTGCCGGTCGCGGCGGGGACGCTCGGGAAGACGGGCATCGGCTTGGGGTTCGCCCAGCTCTTGGGGTCGCCGTCGCCCGCGGCGTAACGCAGCTCGACGCGCGCCTTGGGGTCTAGATATTTCTTTGCGACGCGCGCGACGTCGGCCCTGGTGACGCGTGCGATCGCGCCGAGACGCTTGTTCGCGGCGGCTGGATCGCCGGTGAGGACGAGCGCTTCGCCGAGTTCGAACGCGCGGCCCGAGAAGGTCTCGCGTTCCTCGAGTGTCGAGGCGAGCAACTCGGTCTTCGCCTCGGTGAGTTCGGCGTCGGAGACTTCGGCCGCTGCGATGCCCGCGAGCACCGTGTCGAGCGCGGCAGCGACTTTCTCGGGGTCCTGCCCGTCGCTGAGGATCGCGAAGGGGGTCAGGCCCCCCGCTTCCTCGGTGAAATCGACGCTCGCGTCGATCTGGCTCGCCATGCCGGTGCGCACGAGCGCCTTGTGCAGACGCGAATTCTCGCCGCTCGACAGGATCGCATTCATCACTTCGAGCGCGGCGGTGTCGGGGTGGCCGGCGCCGGGCACCTTGTAGATCGCGCCGACCGCAGGCAGCGGGACATTGGGTCCGGTCGCATTGACGCGGCGCGGCGCCATCGGCGGTTCGGCGCCGGGAATCGCGAGCGGGATCGGCTTCGCGCGCTTCGGGATCGCGCCGAAATAATTGTCGACGAGCGACTGCAGCCGCGCTTCGTCGAAATTGCCCGCGACGATCAAGGTCGCGGTGTCGGGACCGTAAAAGGCCTCGTGAAAGGCGCGCGCATCTTCGAGCGTCGCGGCGTCGAGATCGGTGATCGTGCCGATCACCGGACGGCGGTGCGGCAGGACGTCGAAGGTGTTTTCACTGAGCGCAAAGAAGAAGAGCCGGCCATAGGGCGGCGCGAGCACGCGCAGCCGCAATTCTTCCTTCACGACATTGCGTTCGGTCTCGAACACCTCCTTGTCGACGACAGGGCGCGCCATGCGTTCGGCGTGCGTCCACAGCATCGTTTCGAGATATTGCGCGGGGACGGTCTCGTAATAGTTGGTGCGGTCGAAGCTGGTCGACGCGTTGCGCACGCCGCCGACATCCTCGGTCAGCCGGTTGATCATGTTGTACGGCATGTTCACCGTCTTGCGGCTGAGGATATGCTCGAACAGATGCGCGAAGCCCGAGCGCTTTTCGGGATCGTGTTTCGACCCGACGTCGTACCACACCGATACCATGACATTGGGGGTCGAATTGTCCTGCAGCGACAGCACGCGCAGACCGTTTTTCAGGATGCGTTCCTTGTAGGCGATCGGCGGGACCTGCGCGGTGGTGGCGGGGTCTGCCGCGGTGTGGGCGGCCGCGGTCGTCGCGGTGGCGAGCGCGAGCACGGCGGCGCCGAGAAACGGAAAAGCTTTCATGAAGATGCCCCCTTGATACCGGGCCGGGAAACCCGGCCGTCATGGGGGCAATTTTGCAGCGGGTCGTGCGATGTCAACTGCTGTTCTACGAAGCGCAGGCGGCCGCCGACGACGGATCGCGAAGCCGCGGGGCTGCCGGGTTTCGACCGGGGGCTGCCATAATATCCTCGCTGTGCCGCAGGGAGGATACTCAGGCTCGTCACCCCGGACTTGATCCGGGGTCCCGCTTGAAATCAGGCGCCTGCGGACGCGTCAAAAAGCGGGATCCCGGGTCAAGCCCGGGATGACGAAGTGGGGTAATGGCAACGACAGTTCACCACCCCATAGCCGACGCATGCGCAATCGATGGATTTCCCGCGTTGCTTGTCTTTTTTGCCATTATGTGAGTTACTGCCCGCCGGGTCGCTTCGGTTTTCCTTTGTGGTGGAGGGAAGCGCATGGCAGCAGATGAGAAGAGCAGGTCGGGCACGGACCGGCGGGCGGGCGATCGCCGCGTCACCGACGATCCCGACTTCAAGGGACCGGATCGTCGCAGGGGCGACCGGCGAACGGGCAAGGATCGCCGCGCGGCCGACTGAGCGCGGTGCGCCGCGCCGGCAGGAGACGGGATTTGAGCGAACCGCGCGCGCCGCGCCTCAGCGTCGACATCGTGTCCGACGTGATGTGCCCCTGGTGCATCATCGGCTGGCTCAAATTTCGCCGGGTGATGGATCATTTTGCAGGCCGGCTGGATTTCCGCGTCCAGTGGCATCCCTTCGAACTCAATCCCGATATGCCGCCCGAGGGCGAGGACGCCGCGGCGCATGTGATGCGCAAATATGGCATCAGTGCCGAGCAGAGCCGCGCCAATACAGGGCGGCTGGCGAGCATCGCGGGCGAACTGGGCTTCGCCTTCAATCGCGGGCCCGGTTTCCGGATGCGCAACAGCTTCGATGCGCACCGACTGCTGACCTGGGCGGGCGCGCTCGAGGAACCCGGACAGGACGCGCCGACGGGGGTACAGACCGACCTGAAGCTGGCGCTGTTCAGGGCGCATTTCACCGACAACCGCGATGTCGGCGACCATGCGGTGCTGGCGGACGTCGCGGCGTCGGTCGGGCTCGATCGCGGTCGGGCGGCCGCGATCCTCGCGTCGGACGAGTTCGGCGAGATGGTGCGCACCGAGGAAGCCTATTGGGCCGACCAGAATATCACCGGCGTGCCCGCTTTCATCCTCGGCGGGCGGATGCTGATCCCCGGGGCGCAGGATCCCGAGGTCTTCATCCGCGTGATCGAGACGAAGGTGCTGGCAGCGGCTGCCTGAGAAACGGCCGGGCGAGGCCGCGCGTGACGCGGCAGATTTACGACCCGAAACGACGCCGTATCGGGCGTGATTCACCGGGTTGCCGCGCAGAGCGGAGCCGCCTTGCCGGGATTTCGCCAGGGCTCTGCGCCAGGGTCGCGGCATGTCGGGATCCGATTTTCATCTTCGGGAGCGTCGTGCCGTTCGCCGCCAGAGGCCGGTGCACGGTGGGCGGCGTCATGCCGGGTCGAACCTTTGGCTGACGTCGCTGACGGCGATAGCCCTGGTCGCGACGCTTGCCGGTTTTCAGCGCTTGCCGGCCGCTCCCGGAGCGGGGTCCGCTCGCGTCGCCGCATCGGTTGCCCGCGGCGAAGGCGCGGCGGCGCGCGATGCGCTGACGGCGCGGTTCGGCCTTTGCCGCGGCGGTGGCGGACGCAATTGCGTCGTCGATGGCGACACCTTCCGGTTCGCGGGCGAGACGTACCGGATCGCCGATATCGATACGCCCGAAACGCACCCCGCGCGCTGCGCCGAAGAGGCCGTGCTCGGCGAGGCCGCGACCGGGCGGCTGCGCACGTGGCTGAACGACGGGGCGTTCAGCCTCGAAAGTGCGGGGCGCGACGCCGACCGCCACGGCCGCAGGCTCCGCATTGTCACGCGCGGTGGAACAAGCGTCGGGCCGGTACTCGTCGCCGAGGGGCTGGCGCGGCCGTGGGACGGCGCGCGGCGCCCGTGGTGCCAAGGGTCTGGCCTCTAGGCCTCGCCCGGCGTTCCCCACAGCGCCTCGTGCACGAGGCCGCGCCCGAGCGAGGGTTTGAAGATGAAGGCGAAAAGATAGATGCCGAGCGCAAGGCTGATCACGACCAGCCCCGCGACGGGATTGCCGAGCCCGATGATCGCGCCCGTCGCCGCGGAGAGCGAGAGCAGGGTCAGCCGCTTGTGCGCCTTGACGTCGTGGCTGCGCCGGTCGCGCGCGCGGCCGACGACCGATAGCGCGACGCGCGCGATCGGCGGCAGCGCGAAGGCGAGCGCCATCCACAGCCAATGGTCGGCGTTGTTGCCCGCGTCGAACAGGCGGCCGACGAGCCCCGTCGGCGCGCCGCCGAACACGCCGATCGCCGCCATGATCGCGGTCATCGCAAGCGTTTCGAGAAGGTCGACCGCGGCTTCGGGGGCGCCATAGCGCGGCACGCCGTCGGGGCCGGGGAAAGCGGCGATCGCGCCCTCGCCATATTGGGCGCCGAAATAGAGGAGCATCAGCAGCGCGGCCCAGACGTGGAGCGCGTCGGGAAAGGGGGCGGTGAGCGAGCCGTACAGAAAGCTGCCGAGGAAGCCGGGATAGATCAGGCTGTAGACATAGGTCGGCAGCCGCATCGGCGTCAGCGATCGACGCGCGGGGTGTCGGGGTCCCCGGCGGCTTCGTCCGCCGCCTCGCCGGCCTCATCGGCCGGGGCATCGGCGGCATCGGCGTCGTCGGCCGGGGCATCGAGGGCGCCGGGCGGACGGTCCCATTCCTGCGGGTGGCCGGGACCCGGCGGGATCGGCTCGCCCATCGGCGCGTTCGGCCCGCCGAGCTGGCGGTCGATATCGGCAGCGATGAGCTGCGCGACCGGATCGTCGCCCAGCGCGGCGAGTTCGTCGCGGCGTGCGGCGAGCGCCGCCGCGCGGTCCTCCTCGGGCAGCCTCGCGACCTCGATATAGAAGCGCACCGCCTGCAGCCACGGGGCGTCGTCGGTCAGCACATCCTCGGCCGAGCGGCTGAACGGCCCGCCGGCCTCGCGCCACCGGCCGTCTTCGCGGTCGAGGAAGAAGAGCACGCGCGACCCGCGCGGGAAGACGTAGCGCACGCACGCGCCGGCAAGGCTCTGCGGATGCGGCTCGCGAAGCTCGTACGGATTGCTGAGCTCGACTTCGCCGTCGGTGTCGAGCATCGCGGGAAGCGCGACGGGGCCGGTCGGCATCGCGCCCTTCAGCGCTTCGACGGGTTCGATCGCGATCATCTGTTCGCCAGTGCCGTCCGATGCCGAATCGCCGGGGGTTACGGTGCCGAGCAGGATAAGATCGGCGCGCTCGACAAGCTCCAGGTTGGTCGGCACGCGGTAGCCGGGAACGACCGAGCAGGCGAGGGCCGGAAGCGGCGCGGCGAGCAGCGCGAGGGCGGCGAGCGGGAGGAGCGGGCGCATGGCCGGAGCGTAGCGCGGGCGCGGGCGGTTGGAAAGCGGCGCGACTTTCGGGCACTCTGCCTTACTATGGGAAGCCGACTCGCAATCGGCGTGTATGATGACCAGGCGCCCCTCCCCGGCGCGCAAGGAGAATGACCATGGCAGAGCATGACCATAGCGCGATCAAGGAAGACATGAATGTCATCGGCGCCGACGGCGTCCATATCGGCACCGTCGATCATCTCGACGGCGAGCGCATCAAGCTGACCAAGGCCGACAGCGGCGACGGCAAGCATCATTATCTGCCCGCGGGTCTGGTCGCGGCGGTCGAGGGCGACACGGTGCGCCTGTCGGCGAACGCCGCGAACGCGATCGACCTGTTCGAGGAAGCCGAATAGCCCGTCCCCCGGACAACAGAGGGCCGGCGGCGCAATCGGGCGCCGCGGCACCCGAACTGGCCCGCCCCCTCCCCTTGGGGCGGGCCATTTTCATTTGCGCATGACGAAAGGGAGCCGGCATCCCGGCTCCCTCCCCGATCGCAGGCGCGATGCGGTCTCCTATATTCCTGTCCTGCGGGGAGCCAGGTGCACCCGGCTCCCCCAGTGCGCGGCCACCTCCCTCGTTGCGAGGGGTCGCCGCGGCTTGTCGCGTTCAGCGCGTTCCCGCCTCGATGCTCGTCCGCGCCTGGATCTCGGCGCGCGACAGCTTGGTGACGAGGCCGTGGGTCGCACCCACCGCGCCATGATAGATTTCGGCGAGCGGCACATTGTAGAGCTTGCCGGCGCGGATCACGACCGCGACGTCGCCCTCGACGCTCTGCACCGTGCCGACGCTGTTGCCCGACGTGTCGTAGATTTCGGCGCCCGCGCGCACCTGTTCGCGCGTCGCGAGCGTCAGATTCGCGGCATCGACCGCCTTGCCGACGCCGTCGCTGACCTGTCCGACGGTGCCCGCGACGGGCTCGGTCGCGGCGCTGCCGTTCAGCCCGACCTGTCCGACAAGGTTGATATTGGCGCCGCCGTCGGGGGCGAGCTGGGCAAGGGCGAGGGCGGGCGCGGCGAAAGCGAGGAGGGCGGGTGCGACCGTCAGAAGGGCAAGGGGCTTGCGCATGTCTGTCTCCGTCGTGGTTCGGGGTCGACACCGGCGGCCGTCCGGGGGGGGGGGAGGGCGGTGCCGGTGCCTTCGCCACGGGAAACCCGTGCAATGTCCGATTGTTGCACTTGGCTTCCCGCCGATGCGACGGACAGCGCCGCGCGGACGACGAGGCGCTAGTGCGGGGTCGGGCGCGGCGGCGCGATCAGCTTGTTGAGCGTCGCGATGCGGCGGCGCGCCGCGGTCCAGTCGCGTTCGGGGTGCGCCTGGATCTGTTCGAGAAGGACGCGAACCTCCTTGCGGCGGTCGCCTTCGGTTACGGCCTGCATGGGCTTTCTCCTTTCGGCGCACAGCATAGCAGCGTTGCGCGCCGAACGGCAGCGTCTCGCCGTACGGAAGGCTCGGGGTAGCGCGGCGCGGCGGCGATGCCTATCTGGGCGGCGATGAACGATACCGAGCGGAAGATGGTGGTGGTGGCCCGGCTGCGCGCGGCGCCTTTGGTGGGGTGGCAATTCGCGTGCGCGGTGCTGCTCGGCGTGCTTGTCGTGCGGCTCGATCGGGGCGGCGATCCGCTCGATGCGCTGCGGGGCATGATATTCGGGCAGCCGCTGCTGCTGCTGGGCATCGCGGCGGTGCTGATGGTGTGGGCCTATGTGATCGCCATGTGGCGGCGGCGCGGCGATTACCTCCGCCACGACGGGGTGACGCTCTATCGCGGCACGAGCGCCCAGTGGCCGCTCGCGCTGGTCCGCGATGTGGTGGTGGCGCGCGGCAATCTGGGGCTGGAGTCGCTACGGCTGGTCGTCGACGACGACAGCGAGGTCACGCGCGAGCTGGTGAAGCTCTACATGCTCGAAGGCCCCCCCGAGGTGGTGCGCGACGGGGTGATGTTCGCGGTGGCGCGGGTGGGTGGAAGGATGGAGGCGGTTACGGTGCATTGAGGGGGCTGGCTTCGCCGGGTCTCACACAAAGGCGCAAAGGCACGAAGGCCTCCCCACTTTCGTCACCCGCGAACGAGGCACGTGACTCGTTCGCCTTGATCCGGGGTCCATGCTACGGCCGTCGAATGGATGCCGGATCAAGTCCGGCATGACGAAGGAGGAAGGGCGGTGTCACCCGCCCAACGGCGGCAATCCCAATTCCTCCGCCAAATCCCGCCAATCCGGATTTGCTGCCTCGATCAGCTCGATCTTCCATTTGCGCTGCCAATTCTTGAGCTGCTTTTCGCGGGTGATCGCGGCGTGCATCGTCCCGGCGAGTTCGAACCAGACGAGTGTCTTCACGCCATAGCGGTCGGTGAAGCCGCCGAAAATGCCGTCGCGGTGCTGGCAGATGCGCTGGATCAGGTGCGAGGTGACGCCGGTGTAGAGCGTGCCATGCCGTGCGCTGGCCATGATATAGGCGCAGGGCTGGAAGTCGGCGTGCATGGGGCGGAGGCTAGGGCGGCGATGGACCCCGGATCAAGTCCGGGGTGACGAAGATTGGGTCGGAATGGATGCTTCTCTTCACATCGTCATGCCGGACTTGATCCGGCATCCAAGCGAGGTTGCGGGGCAGAGAGATTCGGTCGTCGTTGCACCTGTCGCCATATTTGCTCGTAATATGGGACTGGAGATCAATCCAACTCGGGAAGGTCATACTGGTAGCCAATGGGTACCGCCTCGGGGAAGGCCTTGTAGAAGTTCCTGTCGAATTGATCCTTGTTAGATGAAACTTGACCTATACCTATGACCTGCCACAAATGCTGACGAAGCGCGGACAAACCAACTTTTTCTTCGATAAATTGGAACATTTTATATTTACGTCCGCCACTCGCGTAAACAACTGGGTTCTTTTTGTCCAATTCTGCGAGGATTGCCCCATTGCTATGGGCAAGGGGGAAGTAAATATACTTCCTCGTAAATTTTCCGAAAAACTTCGGGGCTTTTGTACTATTTGGATTAATCCTCTTTAATCCATATAATTTGTAGATCATGCTAAGATATTTGTCCGGGAATTCTTGCTCCCATTGGCGACATTCATCCAGTATGAACTGTTTGAATAGCTTCTGATATTCTCCCATCGATACATCGGGTCGATAGCCTACCGCGTCATCGACTAACGCAACGATGCCAAGCTTAGCGGCGGCGCGCATGATTATTTCTGCGCGAGCGTACAGGAAGTACTGTTTACTGTGGAGCTTGTTGTTCAGATAGGCGGATACAATGGCCTTGCAGACATCTATAAGAGTGCCAGCTTCATATCCGTCAGCGGTCACGCCGAGATCCGCTCCCGAATCTGGGTCAGAAAGCTTGAAGTATATGGGATTTTCAATCTTTTCCCATAGGTTTTGATCAATTTCGGATCGCACCCCAGGCCGCGTCATCGAACGCAGAAATGCGTTGCCGCCGGTGCTCTTGAGCGTCAGGACTTCAGCCATGCCTTTTTTTGAGATGACGCGCCGCCCGTCGTTGAGTCGATAGGCTTGGACTGTAACGTCGCCGATGGTTAGCGGGCCGCTGTTCGGCGCGGCGGGCAATGCATCGGGGTCATTGATCTTCGCCCATCTGACCTTTGCAGCCTGTGCCGCAATCTCCCGGCGCTGCTCAGTGGTGAGAGATTTTGCTCGGGCTTCGCCGCCCTTCGACTGAATGGAACGTGTCACGTGCCGCCTCCATGCTTGCTGCATGAAAGCTGTAGCAATGCTTGCAAGGCGCAGCAAGCATCGATTTTCATTTTAACGGATCTATGCTTGCTTAGGGGCTTCTTCTGTTCCGTCCTATGTGCGTAGCGATCACCTCAAACCGAAAACCCGCCCGAGTTGCGCCGGTTCGAGCTTGCCGCGAGCACCTTCTTGCCCGTCGGGGTCAGGGCCCATTTGGCGCCCTGCTTGACGACGAGGCCCAGCGTGACGAGTTCGTCGCGCACGGGATCGGTGGGGAGTTGGGGGCGGCGGTTCGAGAGGCCTTCGAGGGTCGCGCGTTGCGGCTGGCTGAGGATCAGCAGTTTCTCTTTTTTCTTTTCGGTCATTTTGGCCTCTGGCTTCTTGCCTTGTATCGTGGGTGAGCGTTTCGGCCCGCCCCGCTGCGACTAGCGAACAAGTTCGCAAGTCTCGCTGCCCCTCCCGTAAAGGGAGGGGTTTGAAAGTACTTACTCGGCGGCGATGCCGGCTTTGGCGAACATGTCTTCGCCGTCGGCGTCGGCTTCGCCGGCCGCGGCGCCGTCGTCGTTCGCTTTCGCCTTCTTGCGGTTGTCGAAGCTCGACCACACCGTGTTCCAGTCGCCGCGTGTGGCGCCCTTGCTGTACTCGGTCGCGCGCGTTTCGAAGAAGTTGGCGTGCTCGACGCCGTTCAGGAGCGGGGCGAGCCAGGGGAGCGGGTGTTCGTCGATCATGTAGATCGGCTGGAAACCGAGCTGCCCGAGGCGCCAGTCGGCGATGTAGCGGATGTAGCGCTTGATCTCCTTCGGCGTCATGCCGGGGACGGGGCCCTGTTCGAACGCGAGGTCGATGAACGCATCCTCGAGCCGCACCGTCTTCTGGCAGGTGTCGATGATGTCTTCCTTCACCGCCTTGGTCAGGCAGCCGCGTTCCTTCACGAAGGTGTGGAACAGCTTGATGATGCCTTCGCAGTGGAGGCTTTCGTCGCGGATCGACCAGCTGACGATCTGGCCCATGCCCTTCATCTTGTTGAAGCGCGGGAAGTTCATCAGCATCGCGAAGCTGGCGAAGAGCTGCAAGCCCTCGGTAAAGCCGCCGAACATCGCGAGCGTGCGCGCGATATCCTCGTCGCTCTCGACCCCGAAGGTGCCCATATAGTCGTGCTTGGCGCGCATCTCGTCATATTCGAGGAACATGCCATATTCGCTCTCGGGCATGCCGATCGTGTCGAGCAGATGGCTGTACGCCGCGATATGCACCGTCTCCATGTTGCTGAACGCGGTCAGCATCATCTTGATCTCGGTCGGCTTGAACACGCGGCCATATTTTTCGTGGTAGCAATCCTGCACCTCGATATCGGCCTGCGTGAAGAAGCGGAAGATCTGGGTGAGCAGGTTGCGTTCATGGTCGCTGATCTTCTGCGCCCAGTCGCGGCAATCCTCGCCCAGCGGCACTTCCTCGGGAACCCAGTGGATCTGCTGCTGGCGCTTCCAGAAATCGAACGCCCACGGATATTCGAAGGGCTTGTAGGTCTTGCGGGCTTCCAAAAGCGACATCGGCGTACTCCAATCGAAACTCGGTCCAGATACCCTCTCCCCTTGTGGGAGAGGGAGGGGCCCAAGGCGTCAGCCTTGGGAGGGTGAGGGGGTGTCGGCCTCGTTCCCCCTCATCCGGCCCTGCGGGCCACCTTCTCCCACAAGGGGAAAAGGGAGGGTGGACGCGATCGAGGCCAATACGCCCTCCAGATTCGTCATCACATCGTCATTCCAGAAGCGGATCACCCTGTAACCTTCGCCTTCGATGAAGCGCGTCCGCGCTTCGTCCCGGGCGACCGCTTCGCCATGCTGTCCTCCGTCGATCTCGATCACCAGCCGCGCGGCGTGCGATGCGAAATCGGCGAAAAAGGGTCCGAGAGGCTGCTGGCGGCGGAACTTTGCGAGGGGAAAAGCCTCTCGCAAGGCGCGCCACATGCGCTTCTCGGCATCGGTGGCGTCGCGGCGGAGCTGGCGTGCTCTTTCGGTCGTCCACCGGGGGAGGTCGGCCTTGCGGCCTCTTCCCCTCACCCTCCCATCGCCGCTCACGCGGCGACGGGCCCCTCCCTCTCCCACAAGGGGAGAGGGGTATTTCTCACTGGCAGGCCAGACACTCGTCATAATCGGTGCTCTCGGCGCTGAGTTCGAACTTCGCCGCTTCGGGCGTGTTGTCGGCCTCGACCCCGCCCGCGAAGCCGGCGCGCTGCACCGATTTCGAACGGAGATAATAGAGCGATTTGATGCCGAGTTCCCACGCGCGATAGTGGAGCATGAGCAGATCCCATTTCTCGACGTCGGCGGGGATGAACAGGTTCAGGCTGGCCGCCTGATCGATGTACGGCGTGCGGTCGGCGGCGAGTTCGAGCAGCCAGCGCTGGTCGATCTCGAAGCTCGTCTTGTAGCAGTCCTTCTCGTCCTGCGTCAGGAAGTCGAGGTGCTGGACGCTGCCGCCCTTCTCGAGGATCGAGTTCCACACCGCGTCGCTGTTCTTCGCCTTGTCGACGAGGAGCGCTTCCAGATGCGGGTTGCGGATCGAGAAGCTGCCCGAGAGCGTCTTGTGCGTGTAGATGTTCGCCGGGATCGGCTCGATGCACGCGCTGGTGCCGCCGCAGATGATGCTGATCGATGCGGTCGGCGCGATCGCCATCTTGCAGCTGAAGCGCTCCATCACGCCCTGATCGGCGGCGTCGGGGCAGGGGCCGCGCTCGTTGGCGAGCAGCATCGATGCGGCGTCGACCTGCGCGCGGATATGTTTGAAGACGCGGAGGTTCGACGATTTCGCCATCGCGCCCTCGAACGGCAGGCCGCGCGCCTGCAGGAAGCTGTGGAAGCCCATCACGCCGAGGCCGACCGAGCGTTCGCGGCTCGCGCTATATTTGGCGCGCGCCATTTCGGGCGGGGCGCGGTCGATATAGTCCTGCAGGACATTGTCGAGCATGCGCATGACGTCTTCGATGAAGCGCTTGTCGCCGTTCCACTCGTCCCAGGTTTCGAGGTTGAGGCTCGAGAGGCAGCAGACCGCGGTGCGATCGTTGCCGAGATGGTCGCGGCCGGTCGGCAGCGTGATTTCCGAGCAGAGGTTCGAGGTGGTGACCTTGAGCCCGAGGTCGCGATGATGCTTCGGCATCATGCGGTTCACCTGGTCGATGAAGATGATGTACGGCTCGCCGGTCGCGAGGCGCGTTTCGACGAGCTTCTGGAACAGCCCGCGCGCGTCGACGGTGCCGCGGACGCTCTGGTCCTTCGGGCTGCGCAGGTTGAACTCGGCGCCGTCGCGAACGGCTTCCATGAACTCGTCGGTGATCAGCACGCCGTGGTGGAGGTTCAATGCCTTGCGGTTGAAGTCGCCCGAGGGTTTGCGGACCTCGAGAAACTCCTCGATCTCGGGGTGCGAGATGTCGAGATAGCAGGCGGCCGAACCGCGGCGGAGCGAGCCCTGCGAAATCGCGAGGGTGAGGCTGTCCATCACGCGGACGAAGGGAATGATGCCACTGGTCTTGCCGTTGAGGCCGACGGGTTCGCCGATGCCGCGCACCGCGCCCCAATAGGTGCCGATGCCGCCGCCGCGGCTCGCGAGCCAGACATTCTCGTTCCACGTGCCGACGATGCCTTCGAGGCTGTCGTCGACCGAGTTCAGATAGCAGCTGATCGGCAGACCGCGGCCGGTGCCGCCGTTCGAGAGAACGGGGGTCGCGGGCATGAACCACAGCTTCGAGATATAGTCGTAGAGGCGCTGCGCATGATCCTGATCGTCGGCATAGGCGTCGGCGACGCGCGCGAAGAGATCCTGGTATGATTCGCCGGGGAGGAGGTAGCGGTCCTCGAGCGTTTCCTTGCCGAAATCGGTGAGCAGCGCGTCGCGGCCCTTGTCGGTCTCGATCGCGAAGCGGCGTGCGTGGACCTTGGGCTCGCTGCTGTCGTTGAGCTTCGCCGGGGCGGTCGAATCATCCTTCGATTCGGTTGCCGCCGGAGCGTCATTCTTCGCCAGTTCCATCGTCGCCACCTCGTTCGTCTCCACCCGTTCGCTTTCCCGGAAATCCATCTCGTTCGCCCCGCTATCAACGCGCACGCCGTGCGCTTTGTTCCTGTCTTGTTCGACTCAGGGCGAAGCCCCGATCCTAGCATCTAAACCTGTCCGCGTGGGCACTTTTTTTGGCCGCAGTAAGGGTTTCTCCGTGTCCATATGGGATGGACGACGGAATTCCGCCATTCGCAGCCTGATACTATTTCTTGGGGTGCCCCCGTGGTTGACCCACCATCTATAGTGCCACGTCGGCGCGGCGATGCAAGACGGTAAATGACAGAACGGGGACTCGACTCGTCGATAATTTGATTCGTCTCGTCGCTGCTGATGGACGTCGCGAAGGGCTCCGGCAAGGCATTCCGCGGCTTTGCGCGAAAGAGGCGCGGATCGTCGCGCGCGGCAAAAATTTTTTGCCGGATGTGTGGCTTGGCGCAGCGGCGCCGGAGGGGCGCCGGCCGTTTGCGCGACATTCGCCGCGTCGATGCCGTCGCCCGGGTAGCGGGCAAAAGAAAAGGGCCCCGGCGATGCCGGAGCCCTATTCCTCGAATTTCATTCCGGGGTCAGGCCTGACCGCCACCGCTATCGGTGCCGCCGCCGCCCATGAATCGCCAAAACCAACCCATGACAAATCTCCTGATAAGACTGCCCATGCAGAACAGTTAACGGGGCGTATACCTTAATTAACAAGGTAAATCGAGTCTTAACTATAAGGCATTGCTGCCAATCTGGCAGTTACGCGGTGCGGTTGTGGGGAAGCGCGCTGAGCGTCGCGGTCAGTTCGGAAAACAGTTGTGGTTTTCCAAGATGATAACCTTGACCGACGTCGCAGCCGAGGCTGGCGAGCAGCGCCATGGTTTCAGCATCTTCAATGCCTTCGGCGACCGCGACGGCGCCGAGACGGTGCGCCAGATCGATCGTCGATTTGACGACTTCGAGGTTCCGCTGCGAATCGCGCATCGTCATCACGAATCGCTTGTCGATCTTGATCTCGTCGGCCTCGATCTCGGTCAGATATTCAAGGTTCGACTGGCCCGTGCCATAATCGTCGATCGACAGGCGGATGCCGGTGCGGCGGAGCTGCGCGAGCGTCTGGCGGGCCTGGCGGCTGTTTTCGATCTGCGCGGTTTCGGTGATCTCGATCGTCAGCGTCTCGGGCGGCAGATGGTGCGCGGTGAGCATCACGCGGATCGTGCCGACGAGGTCGCTGTGGTCGAGCAGGGTCGCCGACAGGTTGACCGACATGTTGATCGGGAGGCCGCGCTCGCGAAACTGCGCCGCCGAACGGATCGCCTGGTCCATCACGAACAGGGTGAGGCGATAGATGTCCTGGCTCTTTTCGGCCTGGACGATGAATTCGTCGGGCGGGATCGGGCCACGCGTCGGGTGCGTCCAGCGCGCGAGCGCCTCGACCCCGACGAGCTTGTTCGTCGCGATTTCATATTGCGGCTGGAAGGCGACCCAGATGTCGCCGCCGGTCAGCGCGTCCTCGAGCTGCGAGTGGAAGCTCAATTGCCAGCCGGCGTCCTCTTTCTGGCGCGAGGTATATTTGGTCCACAGCGAGCGCGTGCGGATCGCGCGTTCGGCGGCGACGAGCGCGGCGGCGAGGCGCTGCGCGTTCGAGCCTTCGAACTCGTCGTTGACCCCGAAGGCGATCGCGACGTCGACGCGGAGCTCGCCGATCGTCAGCGGCGCGTTGAACAGCGCGGCGAGGCCTGCGAGCTGCCCTTCGATCTGGCTGTGCTGATAATAGGGGACGAGCCATGCGAAAGTGCCGTCGAGATCGTGATGCAGCGTCGTGCCCTGCGACGCGAGCTGGAGGCGGCGGGTGACCTGCTCGACGAGCTTGCCGATGCCGTCGCCCGGAATGAAGGCGGCGAGATCCTCGAAATTGACGACCTTGGCGGCGACGACGGTCGCGCTGCCAAAGGCCGGCAACGAGCGCAATGCCTCGAAATTCGGCAAGCCCGAAACGGGATTTTCGCGCTGGGCCGAGTCACGGCGACGGGCCCTCGACACATTGGAGCCGATGGCGATGAGAAAGAACAGGGCCGCGCCGGTGGAAACAGTGACGAGCTGCGTTGCGAGCAGCAGCTGTGACGCGATGACGACTGCGGACGCCGCCAGCCCGAAAAGGCTGAACCACCGGCTGCTGCGGCGCAGGAGCAAGGGCAGCGTCACAATCAACGCAAGTCCCAACGGCGGCAACCACCCGAGATTTACCGGATTGCCCCGCCGCAGGGTTTCGGCGGCGATCAGATGAATATAGGCGCCGGGAACCATGTCGTGTCCCGGCAAATAATGACGATCCTCGAGCCGCGACGCCGTCGGCGCAAATATGACCTCCTTGCCCGCCAATTGCTTGGCGCCAACCGTGCCATTGATGACGTCGATCGCGCTATATTGGCGGATACTGTTCGTCCGATACGAAAAGTCGATACGGAATTGCGAAGGAACGTCGTTCGACTTGTTCGCCATGATGGCGGCGAAACTGGGCAGCAATTTTCCTTCGGCGCGGTACATCAGCGGGACGTCCCATACCTGCCAGAACTGATATTCCCATGCGATGCTGGCGCGCCTCGCGCGATCGCCGAAAGAGGCGTCGGGAAAAATGGTGACGAGCTGATCGGTTCCGGGCACCGACCGCGTGGGAACGGCGAGCACGACCCGGTCGCCCATGTTGCGCACCGCCCCGCTTACGTCTTCGAGGCCGCCGTTGTTGTCGGGGCGCTCATAGTCGAAGTCGATGAAAAGGCGTTTCGCACGCGCGCGATCGACGGCGCGTATCAGGCGGGCATGATCGTGCCGGGTGAATTCGCCATTGCCCGATTCGGCCAAAGTCCGATCGTCGATGCCGATCACGACGATATCGCCCGATACATCGCGATATGCGACGCGGCTTGTCGCCATCGCGATAAGACGGTCGGGCAATTCGCCGAACCCGCTGATGCCCACGACGAAGCTGAGCACCAGCGATAGCACAAGCGCTCGCCAGCTGATGATCAGACTCTTGACCGGAATGGGCACGCACGTCTCCAGCAATTGCCGGCCCGTGCCTAGTGTCAGATGGTTATCATTGCGTTAAATATGAACAAAATCCTGCGCGATGCATCGGCGTGCAAAGCGCAGGATTCCGACCGATTCAGGCGATCGCCGGCAGCGGCTCGAGCGCCGCATCACCCGCCAGCGCCGACGCGGCGAGACCGGTTGCCGCGGGGACGATCTGCTGGAGGTAGAAGCGCGTCGAGGCGATCTTCGCTTCGAGGAAGGCGCGGTCGCCTTCGCCTTCGTCGAGCCCGGCGCGCGCGGCCTTGTGCTGGAGCGCCATCAGCCAGCCGCAGGTCGCGGTGGCGAGCATCGTGAGATAGGGATAGCTGCCCGCGAGCCGGTCGCCGGTGTTCGCCGTGACCATCCAGTCGGTGACCGCGCGGCAGGCGTCGACGAGTTGCTGCAATTCGGGGAAGTCGGCGGCGCCGTGCGCAATGTCGTCGATCAGGCCGCGCACGCCGTCGCCGCCCGCCATGCCGAGCTTGCGCCCGACAAGGTCGGCGGCCTGGATGCCGTTGGTGCCTTCGTAGATCGGGGCGATGCGCGCGTCGCGATAATGCTGCGCGGCGCCGGTTTCCTCGATGAAGCCCATCCCGCCATGGACCTGCACGCCGAGGCTCGCGACCTCGCAGCCGATGTCGGTCGCGTGCGCCTTGACCAGCGGGATGAGGATTTCGGCGCGCATCGCGGCGGCTTCGTCGCCCAATTTGCCGAAGTCGATCTGCGCCGCGGCATAATAGGTCAGCGCGCGCGCGGCCTCTGTCTGGGCGCGCATCCGCCACAGCATGCGGCGCACGTCGGGGTGCTGGTCGATGGTTACGGGCGTGCGGTCGGGCGACCCCGCAAGCGACGACTGGACGCGCTCGGCGGCGTAGCGCTGCGCCTGTTGCGTCGCGCGCTCGGCGATCTGGACGCCCTGACAGCCGACCATCAGGCGGGCGTTGTTCATCATCACGAACATCGCGCGCATGCCGCCCATTTCGTCGCCGACGATCTCGCCGAGGCAATCCTCGCCCTCGCCATAGACCATCACCGCGGTCGGCGAGCCGTGGATGCCGAGCTTGTGCTCGATCGAGGCGCAATGGACGCCGTTCGAAATCGTCGGATTGCCCTCGGCGTCGAGGCGATATTTGGGGACAAGGAAGAGCGAGATGCCGCGCGTTCCCTCGGGCGCGCCAGCCGTGCGCGCGAGGACGAGGTGGACGATATTGTCGGTGAGGTCATGCTCGCCGAAGGTGATGAAGATCTTTTGCCCCTTGATCTTGTAGAGGCCCGCGTTCGGGCCTTCGGTGACCTTTTCGGCGGTCGAGCGGAGCGCGCCGACGTCGCTGCCCGCGGCGGGCTCGGTCAGGTTCATCGTGCCGTTCCATTCGCCGTTGACCAGCTTCGGCAGCCAGGTCTGGCGCTGTTCCTCGGTGCCATAAGCCATCAGCGCGTGGATCGCGCCCGCGGTCAGGATGGGGCAAAGCGTGAAGCCCATATTGGCGCTGCCGAGCGCCTCGATCACCACCGTCGCGAGGGTGAAGGGCAGGTCCTGTCCGCCATATTCGCCGGGGCCGTCGATGCTGCCCCAGCCCGCCTCGACGAACTGCCTGTACGCGTCCCTGAAACCCGGGGGCATCGTGACCTTGCCATTATCCCATTTGGGGTTCTGGACGTCGCCGACGCGGTTGAGCGGCGCGTACATATCGGCGGCGAATTCGCCGATGCCGGTCACGATCGCCTCGACCATGTCGGGGGTCGCGGCGGCGAATTTGTCGTGGGCGGCCATCGCGTCGACGCGTGCGATATGGTCGAGGACGAAAAGCTGTTCGGTGGTGGGCGGCGTGTAGGTCATGACAGAGCACTTTGCTGGTGAATATCGTTGCGTGGGCGCTATAGCGCGGCATGGCCGACGGTCAAACGCGCATGACAACCGATATCCGCCCCTTCGGGCCGGAGGCAATGGCGCGCGCCGGGGGGCTGATCGGGGAGGGGCAGCCGGTCGCGGTGCCGACCGAGACAGTCTATGGCCTCGCCGCCGATGCGCGCAACGCCGAAGCGGTTGCGCGGATCTATGCCGCCAAGGGGCGGCCCGATTTCAACCCGCTGATCGTGCATGTGCCGGACCTCGCGGCGGCGGAGCGGCTGGGCGTGTTCGGCACAGTCGAGCGGGCGCTGGCGGCGCGTTTCTGGCCGGGACCGCTGACCCTGGTGGTGCCGCGCACCGCCGACTGCCCGGTCGCGAGCATCGCGACGGCGGGGCTCGATACGATTGCGCTGCGCGTGCCGGGTCACCGCGCGATGCAGGCGTTGCTCGCGGAAAGCGGCGCGCCGCTCGCGGCGCCGAGCGCCAATGCGAGCGGGAAGGTGAGCCCGACGAAGGCAAGCCATGTTCTCGCGAGCCTCGACGGGCGGATCGCGCTGGTGATCGACGACGGGCCGACGACGGCGGGGGTCGAATCGACGATCGCGCGGGTGAAGGATGGCGCGATCGAAATCTTGCGGCCGGGGCCGGTGACGGCGGATATGCTGGCCGAAGCGAACGGCTTGCCGGTGACCGGGGTTTCGGGTTCGGAGATCGTCGCGCCGGGGATGCTCGCGAGCCATTATGCGCCGGGCAAGCCGGTGCGGCTGGGCGCGGTCGGGTTTGAAGATGATGAGTATGGCATCGGGTTCGGCGCGGTTGCGGGCGACTATGATCTGAGCGCCGCGGGCGATCTGACCGAAGCGGCGGCGCGGCTGTTCGACGCGCTGCACGCGGGCGCGGCGAGCGCGAAGGCAAAGATTGCGGTGGCGGCGATCCCGTCTGGCGGGCTGGGTGCCGCGATCAACGATAGGTTGGCACGCGCGGCGGTTTAAAACGCGAACTCAATTTCCGTTCGCATCGAGCGAAGTCGAGATGCGCCTCGGCGTTAGGCCGTCCCGATGGGTGTCTCGACTTCGCTCGACACGAACGGAGAGAAGGAGGCTGGTTGATCAGGCCGCCGCCGGCTCCACCGGATCCTTGTGCGGGACCTTGCGCGCGACGATCAGGCAGGCGGCGACGATCAGCACCGCGCCGGCGATCGTCGGCAGCGTCACCGCCTCGTCGTAGAAATACCAGCCGAACAGCATCGCCCAGAGGAAGCCGGTATATTCGGTGGTCGCGAGGATCTGCGTCTCGGCGCGGGCATAGGCCCAGCTCAGGAGCAGCAGCGAGGTCGTCGCGAGGATTGCTGCGCCGAGGATGTTCGGTGCGTGGCTCGCGGCAGGGACGGCGAGGAACCACGGGGCGCCCAATGCGAGGATCGCGGCGACGAAGAAATTCTGGAAGAAGGCGATCTCCATCGGCTCGGCCATCTTCGCCTGGCGCCGCGCGAGGATGAGGTTGTAGGCGTAGAAGATCGCCGACAGGAACACCGCGCCGACCGCGAGAAGCGCCTCGTCGCTATAGTTGCTGCCGCCGAGCTTGCCCGCGACGATGACGATCACCCCCGCGAGCCCGAGGACCGACGCGGCGATCGAACGCGGGCCGATTTTCTCGCCGAGGAAGATCGCCGCCATATAGAGCGCCATCAGCGGCGCGACGAAGGCGAGCGCGATCGCCTCCGCCATCGGCAGCCGCGCGAGCGCCCAGAAGAAGCAAAGCGCCATGCCCGCCACGAATAGGGAGCGCCACGCGTGGATCTGCATCGTCGCCTTGTCGGGCCATTTGGGGCGGCTCGCAAACCAGAGGAGTCCGGCGAAGATCGTCCCGGTGCCGGTGCGCCAGAGCACCGCGTTATAGGCGCCGATGTCGATCGACAGCCCCTTCATCAGCACGTCCATCGCCGAAAAGGTCGCGATCCCCGCGCAGGCGATCAGGAAAGGGATGACGGGGGAGGGCGAATCGGGGCGCATGGTGGCGCCTTAGCGGAAGGTCGCCTGTCCGGCGCCGTCGATGTTGAGCTTCTGGCCCGAGCAATAGCTGTTCGCGTCGCTGACGAACCAGACGACCGCGGCGGCAACGTCGGCGGGGACGGCGACGCGGCCGAAGGGCATTTTGGTGTCGAGGTGGTGGATGTCGGCCTCGCCGGTGATCGCGCGCGACAGTTTTTCGCCCATGTCGCTGACGGTGAGCGCGGGGGCGACGATGTTGACGCGGACGCCGTTGTGCAACTCTTCCTTGGCGAGGGTGAGCGCGAGCGCTTCGCCCGCGGCCTTCGCCATCGTGTAGGGGGCGCCGTTCGGCGAGTTCACATAGGTCGCGATGCTCGAAATGACGATGATGTCGCTGCGCTCGTGGGTGCGCAGTTGCGGCAGCGCGAGGCGGCTGAGACGGTGCGGGCCGGCGGCGTGGACGGCGAAGAGCTTGTCGACTTCCTCGGGGCTGGTGTCAGCCACGGAGAGCCCGCGGCTGGCGATGCCGGCGTTGTTGACGAGGATCGACATCGGCCCGAAATCGGCTTCGACCGCGGCGACCATCGCGGCGCAGGCGGTCTCGTCCGTGACCGAGGCCTGATAGGCCTTCGCCGTGCGGCCGAGCGCTTCGATCGCGGCGACGGTTTCGGCGGCGGCGTCTTCGCCGCGCGTGTAGTTGACCGCAACGTCGGCGCCCGCTTCGGCCAGCCCGATCGCGATGCCGCGGCCGATCCCGCGCGAGGCGCCGGTGACGAGCGCGACGCGCCCCGCAAGAATCCCGTCGGCCATGTCTCTCTCCCTAATCCATCAGTTCATTATAGATGTCGTCGTCGCTGCGGCTCGCGGCGTTGCGCCATTTGGGGGCGGCCTTGCGGTTGAGAACGGCGCCGTTCGCATCGAGGATCGCGACGGTGGGGGTGCCCTTGATCCGGAAGCCGAAACGCTTCGCGACGTCGGGATTCCGCACGATCCCGCGATGCGGCATGCCGATGTCGGCAAAGACGATTTCGTAGCGCGCGCGGACGGGGGCGAAGCGGTCGGTCGCGATCAGGTTGGCGAGCCAGGCGCTGTCGTGGCAGCCGCCGGTGCCCATCACGAGAAGGACGGCTTTGCCCGACTGCGCGGCCTTTGCGAGCGCGGCGTCGATCGCGGGCATCGGATCGGCGATGAAGGCGTCGCTCTTGTAGGCATCCCCGATACCCGGGAGCGTGCGTGTTTCGCTTGCCGTGGCGGGTGCGATCGCGAGCAGCACCGCAGCGAGGATGAAGGGGATCGGACGCGTCATCAGCCGACGATAGGTTTTGCATGACGTTTCCGTCAACGTAAGATAGCCTTCGACCCATGAGCTGGAAAAAAGAGATAGAAGAACTCGGGCAGCGCCGGGCGATGGCCGAGAAGATGGGCGGCGAGGAAAAGGTCGCGCGCCAGCACAGCCGCGGCAAGATGGACGCGCGCGCGCGGCTCGCGGGGATCGTCGATCCGGGCAGTTTTCGCGAGATCGGCAAGATCGCGGGACGCGGACGCTATGGCGCCGATGGCGAGCTCGAAGACCTTGCGGCGAGCAATTTCATCTTCGGGCGCGCGAATATCGACGGCCGGCCGGTCGTCGCCTCGGCCGACGATTTCACCGTGCGCGGCGGCGCGGCCGACGCGGCGCTGCACCGCAAGTTCATCCAGTGCGAGGCGATGGCCCACGAATATCGCCTGCCGCTGATCCGCATGATCGACGGCACCGGCGGCGGCGGGTCGGTGAAGACGCTGGAGGATATGGGCTATACCTATATCCCGCACGTCCCCGGGTGGGACGAGATCATCGCGAACCTCGATACGGTGCCGGTGGTGGCGCTCGCGCTCGGGCCGACGGCGGGGCTGGGCGCGGCGCGGGTCGTCGCGAGCCATTACAGCATCATGGTGCGCGGACTGTCGCAATTGTTCGCGGCGGGGCCGGCGGTCGCGGCGGCGATCGGCGATACGCTTGACCGCGAGGAACTGGGCGGGACCGATGTCCACACGCGCAACGGCGTGGTCGACGACGAGGTGGCGAGCGAGGCGGAGGCCTTTGCGGCGGCGCGGCGGTTCCTGTCGTACCTGCCATCGTCGATCCACGACCGGGCGCAACGGACCGGATGCAGCGATCCGGTCGACCGGCGCGACGAGGCCCTCCTGTCGATCGTGCCGCGCGAAGCGAAACAGGTCTATTCGATGCGGCGCATCGCGAACGCCGTCTTCGATGCGGGCAGCTTCTTCGAAATGGGCGCGCGCTGGGGGCGGGCGGTGATCACGGCGTTCGCGCGGCTCGACGGTTATCCGGTCGCGGTGCTCGCGAGCGATCCTTCGTATCTTGGCGGGTCGTGGGACGCGAAGACGAGCGAGAAGGCCGAGCGCTTCGTCAAGATGGCCGACCAGTTCCGGCTGCCGATCGTCCATCTCGTCGACAATCCGGGGTTCATGATCGGCGGCGAGGCCGAGCGGACGGGGACGATCCGCTATGGCGTGCAGGCGATGAACGCGATCTACCGCGCGACGGTGCCGCTGGCGTCGGTGGTGGTGCGCCGCGCATATGGAATCGCGGGGAGCGCGATGTCGAACGCCGAGCGTTTCCAGTATCGCTTCGCCTGGCCGTCGGGCGACTGGGGCAGCTTGCCGATCGAGGGCGGGGTCGAGGTCGCGTACAAGAGCGAGCTCGAGGCCGCCGAGGATCCGGCGGCGCATCTCGAGGCGATCCGCGAACGGCTCAATCGCGTACGCTCGCCCTTCCGCACCGCGGAGAAGTTCGGGGTCGAGGATATCATCGATCCGCGCGATACGCGGCCGCTGCTTTGCGAATTTGCCGAACTGGCGTGGCGGGTGCTGAACTAGCCCCCTTTTCGTCATTCCGGCGAAGGCCGGAATCTCGACCTTGTCTTTCGGACGCGACGGTGAGATCCCGGCCTTCGCCGGAATGACAATTGGGGAGAGGGTGGAGCCATGACCACGCAGCGCCATCTTGGCATGGACTGGCTGCGGATCGGGGCGTTCGCGCTGCTCATCCTCTATCATATCGGCATGTATTTCGTGCCGTGGGACTGGCATGTGAAGATCGATCCGACGATCGACTGGGTCGCGCTGCCGATGTACGCGACCAACGGCTGGCGGCTGCCGCTGCTCTTCCTCGTATCGGGCTATGCGAGCGCGGCGCTGGCCGGAAAGCTCGGGGGAGCGGGAGCGTTCGCGAAGTCGCGCAGCACGCGGCTGCTGGTCCCGCTGGTTTTCGGGGTGGTTGTCGTCATCCCGCCACAGCCGTGGATCGAACTGGTGACGCAGCACGGCTATGCGAAGAGCCTCGGTGCCTTTTGGACATCGGACTATTTCCGCTTCGGCAAGCTCGACGGGATCGTGCTGCCGACGTGGCAGCATCTGTGGTTCGTCGTCTATCTGTGGGTCTATACGATGCTGGCTGCGCTGCTGCTCGCGGCCGTGCCCGCCGCGACACGGATGAAGGTGGCCGACGGCGCGGCGAAGCTGCTGTCGGGCTGGTGGCTGCTGATCGTTCCGATGCTCTGGTGGCTGCTCGTCCATGGCGCCTTTCCCGGGCATGACGAGACGCACGCGCTGTTCGACGACGGTCCGTCGCATCTTCATTACCTGATGGCGTTCGGGGTCGGCTGGCTGCTGCGTGTGCGGCCGGTGCTGTTCGAGGCGGTCGCGCGGTGCTGGCAGGCGGCGGCCGTACTCGCCGTGCTCGCGTTCGTCCCGATCGGTTGGGTCGAATGGACCTGGCCCGGCGACACGAAGGCGCCCGACCAGGCGATCACGATGTTTCATGTCGCGCGGCAGGTGCAGGGCTGGGCGACGATCGTCGCGCTGGTCGGGAGCGCCGATCGCTGGTGGAACCGCGATCATCCGAAGCGCGCGATGTTCGCCGAGGCGGTGTTCCCCTTTTACATCATTCACCAGACGATCATCGTCGTGGTCGGCTGGTACCTGTTGCAAGCCCATGTCGCGGCGATGCCATCCTTCCTGATCCTGCTGGTGGCGACGGCGCTCGGATGCTGGCTTTTCTATGCGATCGGGCGCAACATCGGCTGGCTCAGGCCATTGATCGGACTGCAGCGCAAATAGGGGGACGAGCATGGCGGCAATCAGGGGCATGGCGGCGATCGCCGGTGTGGCGATGGTCCTCGTCGGTGGGCTGTGGGCGTTGCAGGGGCTCGATATCATACGCTGGCCGGCGAGCAGCTTCATGCTCGGCGACACGACATGGACGCGTAACGGCGTCGTCATGGCGATCGTCGGGATCGTGCTGATCTGGTTCGCGCGAAAGAAGTGAAGGTCGACTACAAATGTAGTTGATCTGTATTGTCTGTATGATACACTTCGATCCGGCCGGGGCTGGACTGGAGACAAATATGGTTCGTTCATCACCTATTTTGCCCGCGCTCTTGCTCGCCGCCGCGACGGCGCTCGGGCCCGCTTTCATGTCGCCTCCGGCGATGGCGGCCGATGAAGCCGGTGCCGATGTGATCGCCGAAAAATATGCGGCGCTGCTCGAACGCGACTATGTCTATCCCGAAACGGGCAAGCGCTACGCCGATGCGATCCGCGTGGGTATCGCGGCGGGCCGGTACAAGGCGCTCGCCGGCGAGGCGCTGGGCACGGCGATCGACAATGATGTGAATGCCGTCTCGCCCGACGGCCATTTGCGCCTGCGCGTGCCCGAAGCGGCAGGCGCGGCGGCGGCGCCTGCGCCGGGCGGCGCGGCGCCGGTGCGCCGTCCGCCCAAAGTGCCCGTCGAGCAGGCAGGCTGGATCGCGCCGGGGATCGCCTTCATCCGCTTCAACGTCTTTCCGCAGGACGAGGCGGTGACCGCCGAGGCGGCGAAGTTCATGGCCGATCATGCCGACGCGAAGGCGATCATCTTCGATATCCGCACGCATAATGGCGGCGGGCTCGACCAGATGGACGCGATCTTCCCGTGGCTGTTCGGCAAGGAAACGCGGCTGGTGACGATGGCGACGCGCGCGTCGGTCGATGCCGAGGGCGGATCGCCGATCGCGGGCATCGCGTCGATGCGCGAGGCGAAGGGCGATGCGGGGATGGTCGCGCGCGAACATTGGGCGACGCCAAATGCCGACACGCGACTGCGCGATGCCAAAGTCTATGTGCTGACGTCGGGCGCGAGCGCGTCGGCCGCCGAGCATTTCGCGCTCGCGATGAAGCACACCGGGCGCGGCGTGCTCGTCGGGGCGCCGACCGCGGGCGCCAATCATTTCGGGCGCGGCGAGGATCTCGGCGGCGGCTATGGCGCTTTCATCCCGGTCGGGCGGACCTATGACCCGGTGACCGGCGAGGATTGGGAAGGCGACGGGGTGCAACCCGATATCGCGGTACCGCCCGCCGACGCGCTGGTGCGGGCGCTCACCGAGCTCGGCGTCGCGCCGGCGGAGGCCAAGGCGCTATCGGATGCGCGCATGCCGGGCTGGCCGATGGAACGGCGGAAGCCGCGCGGCGCGAAGCCCTAACCGGACACCCGAAAACTTTTCTCTTCGTCACCCCGGATCAGGTCCGGGGTGACGAAGATTCAGGCTTCTGCCAGCGCCGTCAGCGCGTCGCCGTCGACGCGCATCACGGTCCATTCGTCCATCATGCGGGCGCCGAGACTCTTGTAGAAGCCGATCGACGGGGCGTTCCAGTCGAGCACCGACCATTCGAGGCGGGCGCAGTCGCGCTCCGTGCAGAGCTTCGCAAGATAGGCGAGCAGCGCCTTGCCGAGCCCCGATCCGCGCGCTGCGGGACGGACGAACAGATCCTCAAGATAGATGCCCGGGCGCCCCTCGAAGGTCGAGAAATTATGGAAGAAGAGCGCGAAGCCCTGTGCCGTCCCGTCGATCTCGCCGATCACGACCTCGGCATAGGGGCGCGCGCCGAAGAGCTTCTCGCCGAGCTTCGCTTCGTCGAAGCGGACCTCGTCCGCGAGCTTTTCATATTCGGCGAGGTCGCGGATGAACCGCGCGATCAGCGGCAGGTCGGCGGCGGTGGCGGAGCGGATCGAAAGGGTCACGCGGGCATCCTGTGAAGAGGGCGGGCGGTCGCTTTAGCGAGGAGAGGCGGTTCAGGCGAGAGTCTGCCTGCGATAATCGAGATGCGCGCGGCCCCAGGCGCGGATCGCGTGCATCAGCGGCAATACCGATGCACCGTGCGCCGAAATCTCATATTCGACGTGCGACGGCGCGAGCGAATGGACGGCGCGCACGATCAGCCGCTCTTCCTCGAGACCGCGCAGCGTCTCGGTCAGCACCTTGTGCGACACCTCGGGGATCAGGCGCCGGAGTTCGTTGAAGCGGCGCGTGCCGCTGTCGAGATAATAGAGGCAGATCAGGCTCCACTTGCCGCCGATCGCGTTCAGCGCCGCGGTCATCGGGCAATCGGTCATCGGGGTGGGCGCGTTCGCTTCGGGATCCCGTGAATTCGACGTCGCCATGACCTGCTCCCGGTTACCAGAAAGTGCGTCCTTGTCGCCAACGCCGGCAGGCGACAGGATGACGCAATGATAGTCGAGATGCGGACGTACCAGACGAAGCCGGGAATGCGGACCCGCTTTGTCGAAATTTTCGAGACCAGAACGCTTCCCGAGCATCGCCGGCTGGGGATGGCGATCGCCGGGCCGTTCCTGAGCGTCGAAAACCCCGACGTCTTCTTTTTCATGCGCGGGTTTCCCGACGTCGAAAGCCGCGAGACGATGAAAGCCGGTTTTTACGAAGGCCGGTTGTGGAAAGAGGAACTGGAAGGGGTCCTGATGCCGATGCTCGAACGCCATGACGTGGTTGTCGTCGACGACCCCGGGGGCCGGATCGCATGGTGAGCGTGCGATGGCTGGCGCTGGCGCTGCTGATCGCGGGGGCAGGCGGTCCCGCGCCGGCCTGCGCTGCGCCCGGCGAGCCGCCGTCGGCGTTGGCGCGCGACGGCCAGCGCGATTTCGATTTCGAGACGGGGACATGGGCCACCGAGGTGCGCGTGTTGCGCAACCCCTTGTCGGGGCGACCGCCGATCTGGGCGGAGTATCGCGGCACGAGCGTTGTCCGGGGCCTGATGGACGGCCGGGCGAACAGCGTCGAGCTGTCGGTTGCGGGACCCGCAGGCAAGATCGAGGGCGTTTCGCTGCGGCTCTATGATCCGGGCGCGCGCCGATGGAGCCTCAATTTCGCCAGCCTTCGGGACGGCGTCCTGACCCCGCCGGTGGTCGGTAGTTTCGGTGCCGACGGACGCGGCGTTTTTTATGGTGACGACAAGCTCGGCGACCGCTCGATCCGCGTGCGGTTCGTGATCACGCAAATTTCGGCCGACGAGGCGCATTTCGAGCAAGCCTTTTCCGCCGATGATGGCGCGACGTGGGAGGTGAACTGGGTCGCGATCGATCGGCGATTGAAATCCGTTGCGGCCGTGCCCGCCGGTCTTGCGCAGGCCATGGCAGCGCACGACCGCGCGACGATGGCCAAGGACATCGCGGCGCTGGGTACGCTGGTGACCGACGACTATCTGCTGGTGAATTCCGATGCGACGACACAGGACAAACGGTCTTATCTCGCCGATTTCGAGAAGCCCGATTTCCGGATCGATCCGTTTGTGATCGAGCAGCCGGTCGCCCGCGTCGATGGCGACGCGGCGGTAACCGGCGGGCTCGTGACCCTCGGCTGGACGCTGGGCGGCCGGCGCGAAAGCCGCCGCCTGCGCATCGCGCATATGTGGGTCAGACAGGGCGACACTTGGCGCATCGCATACACCCAGCTCACGCGGGTTCCGGATTAGGGGCGAGCTTACGCCGCCTTGCCGTGGAGCGTGTCCATGCTCACCGCGCTGCCCGCCTCGATCTCGGCGGCCTTGGCTTCGACGAGTTTCACGACATGCGCGATCATGTCGGCGTCGGCGACATGGTGGTCTGTGATCCCCGAGAGATAGACCATATGCTTGCCGTTGCCGCCGCCGGTGATGCCGATGTCGGTCTCGCGCGCCTCGCCGGGGCCGTTGACGACGCAGCCGAGGACCGAAAGCGACATCGGGGTCTTGATGTGGCTCAGCGCATCCTCGAGCGCCTGTACGGTGCGGATGACATCGAAGCCCTGTCGCGCGCAGCTCGGGCAGGAGACGACGCGCACGCCGCGGGTGCGCAGACCCAGCGATTTGAGGATCTCGTAGCCGACGCGCACTTCCTCTTCGGGTTCGGCCGAGAGGCTGACGCGGATCGTGTCGCCGATGCCGGCCCAGAGGAGGTTGCCGATGCCGAGCGCCGATTTCACCGTGCCGCCGATCAGGCCGCCGGCTTCGGTGATGCCGAGGTGGAGCGGGCAATCGACCGCGTCGGCGAGCTGCGCATAGGCGGCGACCGCGAGGAAGACGTCGCTCGCCTTCACCGCGACCTTATATTCGTGGAAGTCATGATCCTGCAGCAGCTTGATATGGTCGAGCGCGCTTTCGACGAGCGCCTCGGGGCAGGGCTCGCCATATTTTTCGAGCAGATCCTTCTCGAGGCTGCCCGCGTTGACGCCGATGCGGATCGCGCAGCCGTTCGCCTTGGCGGCGCGGACGACCTCGCCGACGCGCTCACTGCTGCCGATGTTGCCGGGGTTGATGCGCAGGCACGCAGCGCCCGCGTCGGCGGCTTCCAATGCGCGCTTGTAGTGGAAATGGATGTCGGCGATGATCGGGATCCGCGCTGCGCGGACGATCTTGCCGAGCGCGGCGGTCGAGTCGGTGTCGGGGCACGAGACGCGGATCAGGTCGGCGCCCGCCTCCTCGCAGCGGCGAATCTGGTCGATCGTCGCCACCGGATCGCTCGTCAGCGTGTTGGTCATCGTCTGGACGCTGATCGGCGCGCCGCCGCCGACGGGGACGTTGCCGACCATGATCTGGCGACAGCTACGCCGCGCAATGTCGCGCCAGGGGCGCAGGCCGGGATTGTGATCGCTCATAGGTGCAGGCTCGCGAAAGGGAGATATGCGCCGCTCTTTAGCCGTCCGGCGACCGATTGGCAAAGCCCGGCGCGCGCCGTCGCCGCTGTTGCGCGAAAGACACACTCTGGCGCAGATTCGGCGCGGCACGCAATTTTCGTTTGTGCGTCGCAGCAAAATCGGCAAATTCGAATCGTTCGACGTCACGAGCCCGAAACAAGAGGTGTGGACGCGTACAGCAGGCTGGGACGATCCGTTTTTCTGACAAGGGGGATCACCCATGAAGTTTCTTACCAAAGCGTGTTTCGGCATGCTGCTCGCTGCGTCGGCGATGTCGACGCCCGCCTTCGCCCAGGAAGAAGAAGCAGAAGCCAGCGGCCCGTTCACGCTTTCGGGCGGTATCGCGGTCACATCCGACTATCGTTTCCGCGGCATTTCGCTGTCGAACGAAAAGGTCGCGGTTCAGCCGACGCTGACCGTCAGCCATGAAAGCGGCTTCTATGCCGGCGTCTGGGGCTCGTCGCTTCCCGACAGCCCAGCCTATGGCAAGTTCGAGCTCGACGTCTACGGCGGCTTCAACACCGAAATCGCGCCCGGTACGACGGCCGACATCGGCGTCACCTGGTACACCTATCCCGGCAGCGAGGACGGCGGCGCGCCGACCGACTATTTCGAGGGTATCGGCAAGCTGTCGCATGACATCGGCCCCGTCTCGGTCACGGGCATGGTCGCCTATGCACCGAAGCAGGATTCGCTCGGCGACGACGACAATATCTATCTGAACCTCGGCGCGGGTTTCGGCATCCCGAACACGCCCGTCACCCTGACCGCGGGCATCGGCTACAACGACGGCTCGCTCGGTCTGGTGTCGCCCGACGGCAAATATATCGACTGGTCGGTCGGGGCATCCTTCGCGGCCGGCCCGCTGACCTTCACGGCGCAATATATCGATACCGACGTCAAGAAGACGGGCGTGAAGGCCGTCGACACGCTTTACGATCCGACCGTGGTCTTTACGCTGGGCGCATCTTTCTGATCGCCTGACGGGTCAGCGACCACGCGCGAAGGGGACGGCTTCGGGGGAGGCCGTCCCCTTTTTCGTGCGCGCGGCGGTTGCGCGCCTCAGCGCCCGGCGGCGGTGGGCCGCGTCAGCGCGTCGCGGGCGCCGCGCAATCCCATATAATGTTCGGCCAGCATCCAGTCCTGCCGCGCGAGCTGCGGGTTCGACAGGTCAATGTCCTTGATCGTCGCGAGCAGCCCGCCCGCTTTTGCGGCAAGGTCGGGGTCGAGCAGCGGATAGCTGAGCGCCAGCGCCCGGATCTCCCATCCCGTGGGCACGTGACGATAATTGTCGACGAACACCTCGCCGTCGGGACGGGTGACATTGACGTCGTTCGAAAAAACTTCGGTCGCCGGCGTGATGCGGTCGATCGCCGCGACATAGTCGGCCGCGATGGCGCGGGCTTCGGCCGGGCCGACCTCGGGGAGCAGGGCGACGGTCGCGAGCGCCGAGATCACGGGGGCGTCGCTGCGCATGCTGTTGTCGGGATAATCCGGCCAGTCGATGCCGTGCTTCGGTCGCCGCCGTTTCAGCCATTCGACCGCGCGCGACCGCGCAGCGGCCACCCGCGCCTTCGTTGCCGGATCGCCCGCCAGCGCGGGTTCGAGGTCGCGCAGCACGATGACGCTGAAAGCCGTGATATAGGTCGCGGCATTGTCGGGGCGGTCGGCGGCGTCCAGCGCGCTCGACCACCAGCCCTCGCGATTCTGCGCCGCGAGCAGGGCATCGAGGACGGGTGCGGGCGGCGCGCGTTCGCCGCCGGCATAGGCGAGCAGCGTCCACAGCGAGACGATCGTGAACGGCGCGCCTTCGACGATCACGCACGCGCAACGCGGATCGACGAATTTCCCGACGGCCGCCTCGAAGCGGCCGCGGTCGGCGGGGGAGAGATCGCGGGTGACCGCGACGAGTTGCGCTTCGGCCCAGTAGATCTGCGTGTTGGAGGCGTTTTCCCCCTCGCCGAGCGCGCGGTCGACGGCATTGTCGATCACCGGGCGCGCGACGGCGAGCTTTGCGTCGATCATCGCCACGATCGCCGGGCGATCGGGAATCGACGTGCTGTTGGCGGCATACCAGACGCCGGCGCCGGCCGCGGCGACGGCAAGCAGCAGGGCGACGACGATCGTCCGTGGCGAGAAGCGCCGTCTGGCCGGCGGCGGCGATGCGGTCGGGGACGGTGTGGCGGTCGCGGCCGGACCGTTGCCTTCGAGCCGCCGGTCGATCGCCGCCAGCACCCGTTGCCAGCCCGGATGTCCGGCGCGGCCGTCGAAGTTCGACAGGTCGAGAACGTTGACGTTGTAGAATTCGGCGGGCAATTCCTCCGGATTCATCCGTTCGAGCCCGATCGCGACGAGCGAGCCGCGGTCCAGCCCGATACGGCTTTCGATCCGCACCCAGCGCCGCTGGATCGCGGCGGGCGTCCAGCAACCGAGCACGACCTTTGCGCCTTTCACCGCGCGGTCGATGACGTCGGGAAACTCGGCGCCGGCGTCGATCCCCTCGGCGTCGAAAAAGACATGGTGGCCGCGGGCGATCAACAGGTCGCGAAGCTGCAGCGCCTTCGCCGCGTCGGTGCGGCTGTAGCTGATGAAGATATCATAAGGGCGTCCCGACGCCGCGTCGGTCCCGTTGGCCGTCATAGTCGCTGCAATCCCGCATTCCCCCGGCGATGTCGCCAGACAGGTCTTCGCGATAGCAGCCCCGTCGATGATGGCAAGTATCGGCAATCACAGGCGCAACCCACCGCAAGCAACTTGACCGTTTCGGCGAAGCGTGCAATTTCGTCGACGAGTTGAAGCAGCGGAGTTTGATCCCCCATGACTCAAGCCTCTCAGAATGTTTCCGTTCCCCCCGTACCGGCCGCGCGGTCCGAGCGAAGTCCCGGCGTCAAGCTGGTCATCGCGGTGCTGATCGCGGTCGCGCTGATGGTTCCCCTTCTCATGATTTACGGCCTGCTCTGGGATCGCCAGCAACAGGCCGAAACCGCGCAGGCCTCGATCGGGCAAGGCTGGGGCGGACAACAGACGATCGCCGGGCCGGTAATCGTCATCCCCTATCGCGCGACCGAAACGACGACGGTGCAGGAGAATGGCAAGGATGTGACGCGGACGGTGAACACGATCCGCAACCTCTATCTCTCGCCGCAGACGAACACGGCCGACGTCACGATCAAGCCCGAGAAGCGCAAGAAGGCGATCTACGAGACCGTCGTTTATGAAAGCCAGATCGCGGGGAGTGCCAGTTTCGTGCTGCCCGCCGATATCGCGCGCTACGGCGTGACGCGCGAGGCACTGATGCTCGACCGCGCCGAAGTGCGGCTGGGCATCAGCGACGCGCGCGGGCTGGTCGACGGCAACAGCCTGACCGTCGACGGCACTCCGCTCGCGCTCCAGCCGGGCAAGGGCCTGCTCTCGACCGGCAATTCGGGCACGTTCGCGTTCGTCGACTGGAGCGCCGCGGCGCCGATGAAGGTCGATTACAGGATCGGCGTGCGCGGGCTCGGCGATTTCAAGCTGATCCCGCGCGGGGTCGACACGCGATGGACGGTCAAGTCGAGCTGGCCGAACCCGAGCTTCGGCGGCGATTTCCTGCCCGCGAAGCGCGAGGTGAAAGGCAGCGGTTTCACCGCGACCTATGCGATCCCGAACCTTGCTCTGGGGCAGGCGCAGGTGCTGACGGGCGATCTGTCGCCGCCGGTGACGACCAACTATGGGCCGCGCGAAGCCTATGTGGAACCGGTGGCGGTCGAGGCTGCGAGCGGTGGCGGCGAGGCGTCGGGCGGCACCGCGAAGGCGGTCGCGATCAGCCTGATCGAACCCGTCGACCTCTACAGCCAGGTCGATCGCAGCATCAAATATGGCTTCCTGTTCATCGGCTTCACCTTCGTCGCCTTTTTGATGTTCGACATCATCGCGGGCGCGCGGGTGGCACCGGCCGAATATCTGCTGACCGGCATCGCGCTGGTGCTGTTCTTCGTATTGCTACTCGCGTTCGCCGAGGTGATCGGGTTCATGCCCGCCTATATGGTCGCGTCGGCGGCGATCATCGGGCTGCTCACCTTCTACAGCGCCGCGGTGCTCAAGAGCTGGAAGCGCGCGCGCTTCCTCGCGGCGATGCTGATCGGGCTGTACGCCTTGCTCTATACGCTGCTCAACCTCGAGGCCTATGCACTGCTCATCGGGTCGGTGCTGATGTTCTTCGCCCTCGCCGGGGTGATGTACATGACGCGCAACATCGACTGGGGCGGGCTCGGCAAGAAGGAGGAAGCCGCGGCGGCCTAGGTGAACCCCGGCGAAAGCCGGGGCCCATCAGGCATAGCGCTACCTTTCGTGGACCGCGTCCGGAGTCGCGTGCCTCCGGACACCTTTCGCCGGGGTTCACATCGTTCAGCTACCGCCAGCGCAAATTATGGGGGCCGAGATCCGCGAGGGTCCTGGCCCCCATCAATTTCATGCCGCGCTCCATCTCGGCGCGGAGTTGCGCGATCGCGCGCGCAACGCCATCCTCGCCCGCCGCGGCGAGCGCGTAAAGATAGAGGCGCCCGCCCGAGCAGGCCTTCGCGCCGACCGACAGCGCTTTGAGCACATGCGTTCCGCGCGTGATGCCGCCGTCGCAGATGACTTCCAGCTTGTCACCGACCGCGTCGACGATCTCGGCGAGCGCATCGAAGGGGGAGATGCTGCCGTCGAGCTGGCGCCCACCATGGTTCGACACCATGATCGCGGTCGCGCCGATGTCGACCGCTCGCTTCGCATCCTCGACCGCGACGATGCCCTTGAGGCAGAAGGGGCCGTCCCACTTCTTGCGGATCGCCTCGGCGCGTTTCCAGTCGAGGCTCTGGTCGAGCATCGAGGTGAAATATTCGGCGACCGATCTGGGGACGCTCGATCCTTCGCAGACATGCGTCGCAAGGTTGGGCAGGCTGAATTTCTCGCGGAGGATATAGTTGAGGCCCCAGCCGGGCTTGGCGGCGTAGCTCAGCATATTCGACGCGGTGAAGCGCGGCGGCGAGGTGAAGCCCGAGCGCAGGCAGCGTTCGCGGTTGCCGCCGACGATCGTGTCGACCGTTAGCGCGACCGCATCGAACTTCGCGTCGCGCGCGGCATCGAGCATCGCCTGGTTGAGCCCCTCGTCATGATGGACATAGAGCTGGAAAAGCTTGGGGCCGCTCGTCAGTGCGCCCGCCTCGGCGAGGCTGATCGTCGCGAGGCTCGATATGCCCGCGACGGTGCCCGCGTTTGCGGCAGCGCGCAGCACGGCGCGCTCGCCCTGCCAGTGGAACAGGCGCTGGAGCGCGGTCGGCGAGAGGAAGAGCGGCATCGCCATCTCGCGCCCGAACAGCGTCGTCTTCATGTCGACGCCTTCGACGCCCGCGAGCACGCGCGGGATCAGGTCGCAATCGTCGAAGGCGGCGCGGTTGCGGCGGCGCGTCACCTCGTCGTCGGCGGCGCCGTCGATATAGTCGAACACCGGCCAGGGCAGGCGGCGCTTTGCGAGCGCGCGGAAATCGTCGATATTGTGACAGTCGGTCAGGCGCATATTTGCCTTCTATTCCGTTCGCATCGAGCGAAGTCGAGATGCCATGAAGGGGCGCACTGCCGATGGGTGTCTCGACTTCGCTCGACACGAACGGCGATTGGAGCGCTGCCTTTCCATCAAAATACCGTTCGCGCCGCCACCGTCCCCTTGGTCGCAAAGCTGAAGCGCGGTTCGACCGCGAGGTTCGCGTCGAGGATATGCGCGGCGATGCGCTTGCCGACCGCGGGACCGTTCTTGAACCCGTGTCCCGATCCGCCGCCGACGAGCCAGACATGTTGCTGTCCCGGGAAGCGGTCGATCAGATAGTCGCCGTTCGAGCTATTCTCATATTGGCAGACGCGCCCGCCGATGAGCGGCGCCGAGGCGAGGGCGGGAAAGCGGCGCTGCAGATAGGCGCGCGCCTCGGCGATGCCCGCGGGCGAAAGCTGGCGTTCCATCGTGTCGGGATCGACCACCGGACCATGGACGTCTATCGCGATCTTGAACCCCGCGCCTTCGAGGTCGGGGATGCCATAGACGATGCGGCCGTTGTTGAAGTCGGCCCAGACCGGAAGCTCGGGCGGGGCGAAGCGCGTGTCGCCCTGCGGCGCGCCGAAATGATAGACCTCCTGCCGCGTCGCGACGATCCGGTTCATCAGCTGCTGCGGGAAAAGCTCGGCGATCCACGGGCCCGCGGCATAGACGAGATGGTCGGCGGTCCCGCCGTCGGGAAGTGTGTGGCGCTTCGTCCGTTTCGAGAAGAGCGGCGCGGGCATGACGACGCGCTCGACCTCGATCTGGGCGTCGGCGATCAGTTCCTGCACCCCGCGCGCGGCGATCAGCGCGCCGGCCTCGGTTTCGAGGATGCCGGTCTCGCCCTGATAAAACTGGATCTGGCGATATTTGTCCTGCAGCCAGCTGACGTCGCCATGTTCGTGGCGCACGCGGTTCGCCTGCAACCATGCGAGCGACTGCGCGGTGTAGGCGTCGCCCTGCGGCGCGAACCAGAGCACGCCGGTGTTGTGAAAGATCGGGGCGCTCGCGCTGTCGGAGAGGTCTTTCCAATATTTGAGCGAGTCGCGCGCCATCTCCGAATAGATGGTGTCGGCGCCGTAGCCCATACGGATGACGCGGCTTTCGCCCCCCGACGAGGCGCGCGCATGGCCCGCGCCATAGGCGTCGAACAGCCGCACCGACTTGCCCGCGCGGAGCAGATGCCACGCGGTCCATGCGCCGAACACGCCCGCGCCGATGATCGCGACATCGACATGCTGGACCCTGGGCTTCGCGGGCTTGCGCTTTTTGGGGCGACGCTCCTTGCGCTCGGCCGCCGCGGCGCTCGCCGCGACAGGAAGCGCGGCAAGGCCGGTGAGCAGCGCGCGCCGCGACGGACTATCGGCCAACGGTCGCGCCTTCCTTCTTCTTGTAATAGCGATAGCCGCCGATCCATGTTTCGAGCGGGGTCATGCGGCGGATCTCGTCGGGACTCGCGAGCATCGGGTCGGCCTCGACGATCAGGAAGTCGGCGCGCATTCCGGGCATCAGCGTGCCGATGCGGTCCTCGGCGAAACCGGCGAAGGCGGCGGTACGGGTGAAGCCGTCGAGCGCGGTTTCGCGGCTGACCGCTTCCTCGGGGCGCCAGCCGCCGAAGGGTTCGCCCTTCGCATCGGTGCGCGAGATCGCGGCGGCGATGCCGGGGAAGGGATTGGCGCTTTCGACCGGCACGTCGGAGCCGAAGGCGAGGCGGGCGCCCGCATTCTGGAGACTGCGCCATGCATAGGCGCCTTTGAGCCGGTCGGGGCCGAGGCGCGCTTCGGCCATCACGCGGTCGCTCGTCTGGTGGACGGGCTGCATCGAGGCGATGACCTTGAGCTCGGCGAACTTCGGGATGTCGACGGGGTCGATGATCTGCGCGTGCTCGATGCGCCAGCGGCGCTCGCCGGGGAGGTCGGCCGTGAGATCGGCGATCGCGGCGAGCGCTTCGGCGTTGGCGGCGTCGCCGATCGCATGGATAGCGACCTGGAACTTGTCCATCGACGCGCGCACCATCTTGTTGCGGAGCTGCGCGGGGGTGAGAAGGGGCAGGCCTTTCTGCCCGGGCGCGTCGCTGTACTGCGCCTTGAGCCATGCGCCGCGCGATCCCAGCGCGCCGTCGAGATAGAGCTTCACCCCGACCATGCGCAGCCGGTCGTCGTAGAGCCACGGCGTCGGTTCGGGCCCGGCGATCAGCGCCATATTGTCGATGTCGCCGCCGTAGGAGAGGATGCGCACCGTAAGCTGTTTCCTGTCGCCCGCGCGGCGATATGCCTGCCAGTCGGCGATGCTCGTTCCCATGTCGGCGATCGTCGTGATGCCCTGTTCGAGCAGTTTCTGCTGCGCCAGATACAGCGCGCGGTCGAGATCGCGCGCGAGCGGCTTGGGCTTGGCGCTGTCGACGAGGCTCATCGCCGCGTCGACGAAGACCCCGCTCGGCTTGCCGCCTTCCATTTCGACGCGGCCGCCCTCGGGCGATTTGCTCGTGGCAGTGATCTTCGCGGCGGCCATCGTGGCGCTATTCGCCCAGCCTGCGTGACCATCGACGCGTTTGAGCCAGACGGGGCGGTTCGGGACCGCGGCGTCGAGGTCGGCGGCGGTCGGGAAGCGGCCGAGCCCCCATTTTTCCTGATTCCAGCCCGAGCCGATGATCCACGGCATTTCGGGATTTTCGGCGGCATATTTGCGGATCGCCGCCTGCGCCTCGGCGAGGCTGTTCGTGTTCGACAGGTCGAGCAGCATGAGCTGGAAGCCGAGACCCATGACATGGCCGTGCGCGTCGATCAGGCCGGGGATAAGCGTGCGACCCTTGCCGTCTTCGCGGAAGTCGGGGCGTTCGGGGCGCTTGTCCTTGCGGTCGAGCAGCTGCTTGACCTTGCCCTGCGTGTCGATGACGAGCCCGGTGAAGCGGACGAGCTTGCCGTCCTTGTCGAGCGTGATGCCGTTGACATTGTCGACAAGCGTGTCGGCGTGCGCGGGGGTGGCGAGAGTGAGGGCCAGCGCGGCCAGCAGCAGGCGCTTCACTTGGGGAGCCTTGTCACGAGCGAGCTGGTATCCTTTCGTCCGCCGCCGGCTTTTTGCACATCGGCGTAGAATTGGTCGACGATGCTCGCGACGGGTAGTGTTGCGCCGTTCGAGCGTGCTTCGTCGAGCGCGAGGCCAAGGTCCTTGCGCATCCAGTCGACTGCAAAGCCGAAGTCGAACTCGTCCTTCGCCATCGTGCCCCAGCGATTGAGCATCTGCCAGCTCGCCGCGGCGCCGCCCGACACGGCCTCGAACACCTTGTCGGTGTCGAGCTTCGACGCCTGCGCGAAACGGAGCGCTTCGGAGAGGCCCTGGACCACCCCGGCGATCGCAATCTGGTTGACCATCTTGGTCGTCTGCCCCGCGCCGGGGCCACCGATATGGACCATGCGCGCGGCATAGGCCTGCATCACCGGCTCGGCGGCGTCGAACGCGGCCTTGCTGCCGCCGCACATGATCGAGAGCGTACCGTTCTGCGCGCCCGCCTCGCCGCCGGAGACGGGGGCGTCGAGGCAGAGCAGGCCGAGCCCTTCGGCCTCGACCGAAAGCTGGCGTGCGATACGCGCCGAGACCGTCGTGTGATCGACGAAGAGCGCGCCCTTCTTCATCGCCCTGAACGCGCCGTCGCGGCCGAGCGTGACCTGCGCGAGATCGTCGTCGTTGCCGACGCAGGTGAGGACGACATCGGCGTCCTGCGCAGCCTCGGCGGGAGTCGATGCCGCCACGCCGCCATGCTGCGCGACCCAGCCATCGGCCTTCGCGCGCGTGCGATTGTAGACGGTGAGGTGATGGCCTGCCTTGACGAGGTGGCCCGCCATCGGTCCGCCCATGACGCCGGTGCCGATGAAGCTGATGCGCAATTTCTGTTCGCTCATGGCCGAGTCCATAACCATGGTTTGCGCGGCGCGCCAGATAGGCTAGGGCGCTTCCCCTATGACAGATCAACTCACCCTGACGCCCGCCGCCGATTTTCCGGCGATCACATTGGACGATGTGCGCGCGGCGGCGGGGCGAATTAACGGCGCGGTCGTGCGCACGCCGACGCTCCATTCGCAGACCCTGTCCGAGCTGGTCGGCGCCGAAGTGTGGCTGAAGTTCGAGAATCTCCAGTTCACCGCGGCTTACAAGGAACGCGGCGCATTGAACGCGCTGCTCCTCCTCAGCGACGAAGCCAAGGCGCGCGGCGCGATCGCGGCGTCGGCGGGCAACCATGCGCAGGGGCTCGCCTATCATGGCAAGCGCCTCGGCGTGCCGGTCACGATCGTGATGCCCAAGACGACGCCGCAGGTGAAGGTGTCGCAGACCGCGAGCCATGGCGCGACGATCGTTCTCCACGGCGAGACCTTCGACGACGCCTATGCGCACGCGCGCCAGCTCGAGGTCGAGCGCGGGCTGACCTTCGTCCATCCCTTCGACCACCCGCACGTCGCGGCGGGGCAGGGGACGGTCGCGCTCGAAATGCTCGAGGACGTGCCCGAACTCGATACGCTGATCGTCCCGATCGGCGGCGGCGGGCTGCTCGCGGGCATGGGCACCGCGGCGCGCGGGATCAAGAACGACATGCGGCTGATCGGCGTGCAGGCCGAACTTTATCCGTCGATGTATGCCGAGCTCAACGGCGTCGACATGGCGTGCGAGGGCGACACGCTCGCCGAGGGCATCGCGGTGAAGGAGCCGGGCGGTTACACGCGCAAGATCGTGGCCGAGCTCAACGACGATATCGTGCTGGTGGCCGAGCGGCATCTGGAGCGTGCGGTCAGCCTGCTGCTCCAGATCGAGAAGACGGTCGTTGAGGGCGCGGGCGCGGCGGGGCTCGCGGCGATGCTCGCGCATCCCGAAGAGTTTGCCGGGCGCAAGGTCGGCCTCGTGCTCACCGGCGGCAATATCGACACGCGGTTGCTCGCGAATGTGCTGCTCCGCGACCTTGCGCGCTCGGGGCGCATCGCGCGGCTGCGCATCCGCCTGCAGGACCGGCCGGGCGCGCTGTTCAAGGTGATGAAGCTGTTCGACGAGAAGCAGGTCAACATCATCGAAATCTATCACCAGCGCATCTTCACGACGCTGCCCGCCAAGGGACTGATCACCGACATCGAGTGCGAGGCGCGCGACCGCGAGCATCTCGACAGCCTCGTCGCGGCACTGCGCGATGCGGGCTATATGGTGACCACCGTCGAACTCGCATGAGAGAGTATACGCTCGAACTCACGGCGACGCCCGGGAGCATCGACGAGCTTGGCCATGTCAACAATGCCGTCTGGGTCCAGTGGATCCAGCAGGTCGCGACGGGGCATTGGGACGCCGCGGCGCCGCAATCGCACAAGGACGCCTATGTCTGGGTCGTGGTGCGGCACGAGATCGATTATCTGCGTGCGCTCGGCCCCGGCGAGACGGTGACCGCACGGACGTGGGTCGCGGACAAGCCGCAGGGCGCGAAGTTCGACCGCTTCATGGAGTTCACCGGTGCCGACGGAAAGGTGCATGTGCGGGCGCGAACGGTGTGGGCCCTGCTCGACAAGGCGAGCGGTCGGCCGCTGCGCGTGACCGACGAAATCGTTGCGCCTTTTCTGGCGGGTAACTGACCAGCTGGTGGTGACGTCGTTTGAAATGCGGCGCTTGATTCTATCTGCTTCGTCACCCCGGATTTGATCCGGGGTCCCGCTTTTCGAACGGCGTCCGGATCAAGTCCGGGGTGACGAGATGGGTAACGCGCCCTCGAAAGCCAAAATACGTCACCACCGACCAGCTGGTTCGATAGACAATCGGCACCATCGCTTATAATATTTGTCGGGGATATTTGAGGGAGGGCTGATAATGGCGATCTCTTCATTGCCGCAACTTGACCGGTTTTTCCTGACCGACGCGGGTCTCGAGACCGACATTTTATTCAACAAGGGTATCGACTTGCCGCTTTTTTCGTCGGTGACCCTGTTCACGTCCGACGAAAACCTCGACGTGCTCGAAGCCTATTATCGTGACTTCCTTGATCTGGCGCGGGCGAAGGGCACCGGCCTTGTCCTCGAAAGTGCGACGTGGCGCGCGAGCCCCGACTGGGCCGCGCCGCTCGGTTTCTCGCTCGCCGAACTCGATGGACTGAACGGCGCGGCGATCGAGCTGCTGCGCGGATTGTGCGCCGAATATGCCGATGTGCCGGTGGTGATCAGCGGCTGCATCGGACCGCGCGGCGACGGTTATGACCCGGGGAAGATCATGTCCGCCGAAGAGGCAGAGGCCTATCATGCGCATCAGGCGGGGGTGCTGGCGGCGGCGGGAGTCGACATGCTCGCGGCGATCACGATGACCAACATTCCCGAGGCGGTGGGCGTGACGAATGCGGCGAGGGCGCGCGGACTGCCCGTCGCGATCAGCTTCACCGTCGAGACCGACGGGCGACTGCCGACCGGTGACGCGCTGGACGCCGCGATTGCGGCGGTCGATGCGGCGACCGGAAGCTATCCGGCCTATTACATGATCAACTGCGCGCACCCGACGCATTTCGACGGGGTGCTGGAGGAGGACGCGGCGTGGACCGCGCGGATCGGTGGCGTGCGTGCGAACGCGTCGAGCCTCAGCCATGCCGAACTCGACGTGATGACCGAGCTGGATATCGGCGACCCCGCCGACCTCGCCGCGCGGCATCGCGCGCTGATTGATCGCTTTCCGCAGATCAAGGTCCTCGGCGGCTGTTGTGGGACCGACCTGCGGCATGTGACGGCGATTGCGGAAGCCTGTCTGCCCTGAGGCGGTTGCCACGGCGCCCCGATGGACATAGGCGTTCGCCATGCTGATCCGTCCCGCCACCTCCGCCGATGCCGCCGCGATCTGGGCCATCATCGAACCCGTGATCCGCGCGGGCGAAACCTATACGCTCGATCGCGACATGCGCGAGGCCGAGGCGCTCGCCTACTGGTTCGGGGTCGACAAGGAGACGTTCGTTGCCGAGATCGATGGGGTGATCCTCGGCACCTATTATCTCCGCGCCAACCAAGCGGGTGGCGGAAGCCATGTCTGCAACGCCGGCTATATGACGGACGCCGCGGCGACCGGGCGCGGGGTGGCGCGGACGATGTGCCTTCACTCGATCGACCATGCGAAGACGCGCGGGTTTCGGGCGATGCAGTTCAATTTCGTGGTCAGCTGCAATATCCGTGCGGTCGGTCTGTGGCAGTCGCTGGGGTTCGAGGAGGTTGGCCGCCTGCCCGGCGCGTTCGACCATCCGGCCGAGGGCTTCGTCGACGCGCTGGTGATGTTCCGCACGCTCTGACGCTATTCCCCGATGCGTTCGGCCAGCGGCTTGTCGGCCAACGCCTTGAGCGCCCTTAGTATCGCGCCGTGAACGTCCCCGACTTCTTCGAAGAGCGCGCGATAGACCGCACTTATCCGCACGCTATAGGCGTCGATGCGGCGAAGCTGGTCGTGGCCAGCTTCGGTCAGCCGGAAGATCTTGCGCCGCGCGTCTGCGGGGTCGGCGTGCTGGGTGATGAGGCCAAGGCGGAGCAGCGCGGGGCATTTCTGGATTACCAGCTGGTGCGACTGGCCGAGCGTGCGCGCGAGGTCGGCGGCCGATGCCTCGCCGGCTTCGAGGAGGGCGGTGAGCAGCGAGCAGGACCGCACGGGGACGGTGATACCGGCGTCGTCGAACAGGGGGCGCGTCTGTTCCTCGATCCGCTGGCTCAGCGCTTCGCTGAGTCGGCCGAGGAAGGTGATGTCGTCGAGGTCGGTGGAGATGTCAGTCGAGGCGGGCATAGGTCCGGGTTGATCCATCGCGGTCGATGCGTTCGAGCGCGGCGACCTTGCCGCCTTTGCGTACGACGCGGAAGCGAAAATCGCGTACCCCCTCGATAGCCAGCAGATCGCCGGTGAGCGGCTGGAGCGTCAGGCGGAAACGCTCGCGCCAGGTGTAAAGCAATTTGCCGTCGACAAGGTCGATATGCCGTCCTTCGTAACGGCCGGCGATCGCCTTGAGCGCGGCGGCGGATGGCTGCGGGTGCGTGGCGAGTTCGGGGGCGAGCCAGTCGGCGTCGGCCTGTTTTGCCGGATCGGCCTTGGCAAGGTCGGCAAGCGCAAGGCGATGCGCGACGGTGAGCGCGTCGGCCGAGGCGACGGCATGGTCGGGTGTGACGCCCTGTCCCTCGAAATCGCCGCGGTCGACGGGATCGCGAATCTGGCCGATCGGCACCTGCACGAAAAAATCGCTGCCGACGGGTTTGCGGTCGACCGGATGCGCACCGCCCGCGGTGCGTTCGCCGACGAGGGTCGCGCGACCCAGTTTTTTCAGCGTGTAGGCGAACCATTCGGCGGCGGAGAAGCTGGTCGATCCGGTGAGGACATAGACGGGTTTTCCGGTCAGCCGTTTGGCGGGCAACGCGGGGAGAACCCACTGGCCGCGTTCGACGCGGCGGCCGTCGAGATTATAATAATAGTCGAACAGCTCCTGATCCCTGTCGCCGGGGAAGAGCTGGCTCGCGAGCAGCTGCGCCATCTCCAGATGACCGCCATTATTGTAGCGCAGGTCGTAAATCACCGCATCGCCATTCTCGATAAAGCGCATCGCCGCAGCAGCAGCGTCATAGCCCGTTTCGGGGTCGGCGAAATGCGAGAGGTCGACATAGGCGATATTGCCGCCCAGATAGCGCAGGCCGGAAAAACCGAAATTCTTGCGCGCCTCTTCGCGCCTTTCGTCTTCGCGCACCGCGGCGGCGCGCGCGGGGTCCTGCCGCGCGGCGTGGTCGGCGACCCATTCGGGATCGACCCCGACCGCGAAATGAAGGTCGTTGCTCGCGGCGATCAGGTCGTCGGTCAGTTCGCTCGCGAGCGCGCGCCGGTCGGACACCGTGTCATAGTCGCCGGCATCGAGATGGCTGCGGAGCGCTGCGGCGATGGTTTTGGCCTTGTCGGCAAAAACATAGTTCGCCTCGAGCGTGGCTCCGAGTTGTTCGACGACGGCGCGTTTGTCGGCGGCAGAGAGCGGGGCCTCCTGCGCCGCAGCGGTAGCAGTCAGCGACGCCGCGGTCGTCAGGATCATGGTCAAATTCTTGATATTCATCAATTTTCCTGCCGGCATGTGATTCGTACAATATATTGCGCAATATATTGTAATTATCGGCCATGCAAGCGCGGTGATCGGACGATATGGCGGAAGCCGGCGGAGCGCGCCGTCGGTGGAGATCGCGTTCTAGCCGCCTTGCGCGGGCATCGCGGCAACGCGGTCCCGCGTTTCGCGGTCGACGAGGCCGCGCAGCGCAATGAGCAGCGGATGCCGCGCGGTGTGCTTGACGCCATAGCCGAGGTTGAAGCGGTAATCGAAGTCGGGCGCGTTTTTCCCGACCAGATGCTGGAGCATGGTTTCGAGCTTGTCGAAGCCCTTCGCCAGCACCGCTTCGGGCGAGGCGGCGGAACCATATTCATCCGAGAGCGCGACGATTTCCTCGCGAAGGTCGCCGGGCAGCGGCGCGCATAGCGCAACAAGGTCCGCGCGTTCCTGCGCGGCGCGCCCGTCGCCTGCGACCTGCTGCGTCGCGGGCACATCGCCCGAAAGCGCTTCGCCCAGATCGTGGACGATGCAGAGCTTGAGCAATTTCAACCGGTCGAACTCGCCGAGTTCGCGGTCGAACAGCATCGCCATCAGGCACAGGCGCCAGCTGTGTTCGGCCGTGCTCTCGGCGCGGCCTTGCGCCGTGATGCCGCTTCGCAGCGTATCCTTGAGTTTTTCGGCCGCCTGCAGGAAGGCAATGATGCCTTCGAGCCGCGCGGCGTCGATCGGTAGAGGCGGTTTCATCGGATGCTCCCGGCGACGAACATGGTGCGGGCATAGGAAGCCGCGCCGTGCGCCGGAACGCAAAAATTATGCGTGGCAGTCGAGTGTCGTGGTGAGGCGGCCGGTGCGGCCGCCCGAAAGCGGGATGGTTTCCCAGCAGATGCGGCTCGGCGCGACGGGGATTTCGCGGCTGCCGTTGCTTCCCGAATGGAAGTGCAGCGACTGGAACGGGCGGTCGAACCAGCCGGCATCGCCCAGCCCCTCTTCGGCCGCGATGATTTCGGGGCTCGCGAAGCGCCACAGCGACGTGCCGATATAGGATTGCGCATCGTCGTCCCACAGCGCCGCCCGTGCCTTCGAGGCCGCCAGCAGGATGTGGGTGGCATCGCAGATCAGGTGCACGGCCTGTGTCGACGTTTCGACCAGCCTTTTCAGCGCACGGTCGCTGTCGTCCGCCGTGTGGGCGGCGATGAAGGTGGCGATCTTTTCGCGGTGCGGCGCATCGGGTTCGTGTGCGCCGCTTTCCCAACGCGACACGCTGCCCTGCGAAACGGCGAAGAGTTCGGCGACATGGCCCTGCTTGATGCCGTTCAGGCGTCGAAAGCGGCGCAGTGCCAGACCGATGGGCAGATCGCGGGTCATGGCGCATATTAGCGCGCTGCGGGCGCGGTACAATATCGGCGTCGGTCTGCGGCGCGGATCAGGCGTAACCGACCCAGCCGCGCCAGGTGAAGGCGGCGTAGAATTGCTCGACGCCGGTGAAGCCCGCGGCGCGCAGCACCTCCTCGTCGGCTTCGGGGCTGAGCATCGCGACGTGGGTGGCGACGGCTTCGCGGCCCTTCGCGACCTGATCGGGATCGCCGCCCGAAGCAATGGCGTAGGATGCATAACGGTCGAGCCAGCGGTCGCGCTCGCCCGCGCCTTGCGGGAAGCTGCCGTGCGCGGCGACGAAGGGCGCGCCGGGCTTGAGGCGCTTGCGGATTTCGGCGGCGGTGCGGATGCGCTCTTCGGTGTCGAGGAAATGGAGCGTGAGGAGGCAGGTGGCGCCGTCGAAGGGGCCCGGCGGGGCATCGTCGATATAGCCTTCGACGAGGTTGGCGCGGTGTGCGTTCGCCCCCATGACCTTCGCGGCGAGATCGAGCATCGGACCCGCCGGATCGACGCCGGTGAAACGCCAGCCGGGATGCGCCTCGGCCATTGCCTTCATCTCGCTGCCGCCGCCCGCACCGAGGACGAGGATGTGCGCGTCGTCGGCTGCGCGCTCGGCGAGCAGGAGCCCGGTCATCCGGTGGAGCCCGTCGAGGCCCGGCACGAAGCGGCGCGGCCCTTCGGTATAGCGCGCGACCGCTTCGGGGTCCCTGAAGCTGTCGAGAAAATGCTGCGCGCCTTCAGCCATGGATATGCTCCTGCGTTGTGGGGGAGGTCGATCGCGCGGCCAAACGCGCGTGGAAATCGGCGGCGAGTGCGGCCAGCGTCACTTCGCCGAAGCGCGCGAGCAGCAGCGCCTCCGCGTCCCGAAAGCTGGTGTCGAGCGCCGCGTTGACCGCCTGTTCGACGAGGCAGCCGGGCGCCTCGGTGCGGTTGCCCATCGCCATCAGGCTCGGGCGCCCGATCGCGTCGTAAACGTCGCGCATCGTGATATCGGCGAGGTCCCCCGCGATCGTCCAGCCGCCGCCATGGCCCCTTTCGCTGTGGACGAAACCCGCATCGCGCAGTCCGCCGAGGATGCGGCGGATCACGACGGGGTGCGTCTGCATCGCCTTGGCGAGCTGTTCCGAGGTCATCGGCGCGCGATGCTCGGCCATATGGAGGAGGACGTGGAGGACGCCCGAGAGTCGGCTGTCGCGTTTCATGTAACTTTAAATAGTGCGTGAAACGCGATGGTCAAGACGCGGGATTGACCGGCGCCCCCGGAGCGATTAGCCACACCGGCGATGACCAACGACCGATCCACCCGATTCAAGGCGTATTGGCGCTCCTTTACATAGGAGCGGCATGGCATCACCTGTGACCATCGCCGCCGTGACCGGAAGGCGAATGGTTGTCATTACATCATTACACCACTGACCCCCGGCCGCGGCGCGCGCTTTTTGAAGAAGACGCGACATGACCGATACCTTGCTTGCCCTGTCGACCGACCATTGCCGTATCACGCCGCTGTTCGCCGACGATGCGCGTGCGCTCGCCGCGATCACCGACGAAACGGTGACCTCGAAGGTCCATTTCCTGCCCGCGCCTTTCACCGAAGCCGATGCTCGCGCGCTGATCGCACGATCTGGCGGCGGCGACGTGTTCCATGCGGTGCGCGATGAAAGCGGCCTCGACCTCAACGGCGTGATCGGAGTGCATCGCCGCACGGGCGACGAATATGAGATCGGCTACTGGTTCGCGGCGCGCGTCCGGGGCGAGGGGATCGCGACCGAGGCGGTGCGTGCCGTGGTCGACGCGCTTGCCGCGTCGCGGCCGGGCGCTGCGATCGTCGCCGAATGTCATCCCGGGAATGAACGCTCGCGTGCGTTGTTGCGCCGGATCGGTTTCGTGTCGACCGGGCGGGCGGGCAAGCGGCCGGGGCGGATGCTGATGGCGTGGCGCGCGGCGCCGGCCTATCGCATCGACGTGTGCTGAGCGATCCTCCCTGTGCCGCAGGCATGGGGAGGTGGCAGCGGCGTAGCCGCTGACGGAGGGGCGATGACGCGCCGTCGTGGCCCCTCCACCACCGCTTCGCGGCGGTCCCCCTCCCCATGGCTTCGCCACAGGGAGGATCAATCGGGCTCTGAAATCTCCTCGGTCAGCGCCTTGACGATCGCCGCGACCGAGGTCGGCGCATAGGCAAAGCCCATATGGCCGCAGTCGACCTCGACCTGCCGGTCGCTTTCGTGCGGAAGCCCGCGCGCGCTGCTGACCGCGACGACGCCGTCATGCTTCGACCAGAGCGCGAAGGTCGGCATTTCGGGACGCGGCGCGGGGTGAAAGTCGATCGGCGGATTGTCGACCGGATGGCGCGCGATCAGATGATAGAGGCGCCACGCGCGGTTGGCGCGGCGGCTGCCCGAAAAGGGCGAGCCCAAAGTGACGACGCGCGCGACCTTTTCGGGGTGGTGCTTGGCATATTCGCGGGCGTAGATGCCGCCGAGGCTCCAGCCGACGAGCGCCGGGGCATAGCCGGTGCGGTCGATAATCCATTGCACGCGGGTATCGATGCGCTCGATGATGTCGGCGGTCGCGCCGCGGTTGAAGCCGAGACCCCATGCATAGCAGCGGAAACCCGCGCGGCGGAGGTCGGCGCGGAGGGCTTTCGTGGCCCAGTCGCCCGACAGGAAGCCCGGCAGCACCATCACCGGCGGATGCTCGCTGTCGGGATTGGGTTCGGGCGGCAGCGGGCGGATGCGCCCGCCGATCGCACGCGCCAGCGACCCGATCTCGCGCCACAGCAGCGCGAGCGGCGGCAGCGCGTCGGGGTCGGGGATGCGCGCAGGCCATTCGGCCCGCCGGGTGAGGAAGCCGCGGAACATGCGGCGTCCCTTACTTCTTCGGGACGAGTTTCACCAGCTTGCCGTCCTCGCCGTCGGTGAGCAGCCAGACCGAGCCGTCATCGCGCACCTCGACCTCGCGGATACGGTCCTGGAAATCCCAGCGGTCGGATTTGTGAAGCTGGTCGCCGTCGATCGCCATGCGCACAAGTCCCGCGCCGGACAGCGCACCCATCAGCAGACTGTTCTTCCAGCCCGGGTAGAGGTCGCCGCCGTACCACACGAGCCCGGCGGGCGAGACCGACGGGTTCCACCAGAGTTTCGGCGCCGCGAATTCGGGGCGCGTCGGATGGTCGGGAATATCCTTGCCGTCATAATGGTCGCCGTTCGACACGACCGGATAGCCGTAATTGGCCTTCGCCTCGACCAGATTGACCTCGTCGCCGCCCTTCGGCCCCATTTCCTGGTTCCAGAGCTTGCCGGTCGCGTCGAAGGTGAGGCCAAGGATGTTGCGGTGGCCGAGCGACCAGATTTGCGCGGTCACGCCGCCTTCGCTGGCGAAGGGATTGTCGGCGGGAACGCTGCCGTCGGGATTCAGGCGCAGGATCTTTCCGAGATTGGCCTTCATGTCCTGTGCGGGATCGAATTTCTGCCGCTCGCCCGATCCGATGAACAGATATTTGCCGTCGGGCGAGAAGGCGAGGCGGTGCGAATAATGGCCCTGGCCCACAACCTTGGGGACCTGTTTCCAGATGATCTGCAGCCCTTCGAGCCGCGGCGCTGCACCCTGGACGAGCTTCGCCTTGCCGACGACGGCGCCATAGGTGCGGTCGGGGCCGGCCTCGGCCCAGCTCAGATAGACGGTGCCGCTGGTCGCGAAGTCGGGCGCGACGATGACGTCGCCGAAGCCGCCCTGGCCGCCATAGGCGACCGTCGGCACGCCCGCGACATCCTGCACCGGGCCATTTTCCTGCCAGAGCTTCAGCTTTCCCGCCCGTTCGGTGATCAGCGCGGCGCGGGTGCCGGGGACGAAAGTCATCGCCCAGGGTTCGTTGAAGCTCGCGATCTCCTTGACCGTGAAGGGCGCGTCGGCGAGCGGCGCCGCAGGCTGGGCGCCCGAGGCGTCGAGCCCGGCTGTATCGGCGGGGGCGGCTTCGGTCGTCGCGGGCGCCGAGCAGGCGGCGACGGCAAGCGCGGCGATCAGGGCAACGGGCGGCAGATTCTTCATCGGGGAGGCTCGCTTTGCTGGGGAATGACGCCCCGTTCTGGCCCCGGCGATGCGCAAAGTCGAGGGGACTTAGCGGTTTGCCGCCTCGCGCCGCGCCGTGATCGTCTCGACGCTGTCCATGATCGCGTCGACCGCCTCGCTCGACGGCGGCGCGTCGGCGCGTTTCTGGGAGAACTGTCCGCTGTTCATGATTTCCTCGAGCGCGGCGCGCGCGCGCGACACACGGCTCTTCATCGTGCCGAGCGCGCAGTCGCAGATGCTCGCGGCTTCCTCGTACGACATGCCGCCCGCACCGACGAGGATCAGCGCCTCGCGCTGGTCCTGCGGCAATTCCATGAGGCCGCGCTGAAGGTCGGCCATCTCGCCGCTGTCTTCCTGGCTCGGGGGGGTCGACATGGTGCGCTCGACCGCGGTCTCGTCATATTCGCCGACGAACTTGTTGCGGCGCATCTGCGACAGGAAGGTGTTGCGCAGGATGACGAAGGTCCACGCCTTGATCGATGTTCCGCGCTCGAAGCGGTCGCGCGACGCCCATGCCTTGACCATCGTGTCCTGCGTCAGATCGTCGGCGAGATCGGGGTTGCCCGACAGGCTGCGTCCATAGGCGCGCAAATGCGGAATGACGCCGGCGAGCAGCGTCTTGAATTCGCTGTCGGACAGGGTGTCGGCCTGCGGCTGCGAAGCAGCGGCGGTGGTTCCGGTCATTATTGCTTCGGGCTTTTCTGATCGAGCTGGGTTAGAAGGTCGAGCATATTGTCAGGCAATTGTTCGGCGACGACATTGCCATAGATCATGCGCAGTTTCGCGCTCACCGGTTCGGGTGCCTGTCGTCCCGTCAGCGTACGGTGCCATTGGTCGGAGCCAGTGCCGGGGAAGCTGCCCGGCGTGCGGCGCGGCGCATCGGCGCCCGGAGGGAAGCTGCCCTTGCCGTTCATCCTGTTGTTGCCTTGCGTAGCCATGCGGGAGCAACGAGGAAAAGCGCTGCAGGTTCCCGCCGGATTTCTTTTTTGCGACGAATGCGTTGCCAGGAAGTCACACTGCCCGTAATCGGGAGGCGTGAGGGGTCACACCATGGCCGGATATTCCGGCCGCGAACGGGAGTGTGGCCGCTTGCTATCCGTCATCCCCGCCAACGTGGCGATCCGCACGGTGCCTGTCCGGCATCCGGCCTGGCGCGTGCCGGTCCACCACGAGGCGCCCTTGCAATGATATTCCAGCGCGCTAAGCCAGTAACAAGCCTGTGAAAAACAGACGTCCAGACAAAGGCCTTGGTATCAGTAATGTAACGCCCCAGCCGCTCGACGACGCCAGCTTCAAGCGCGAACTGGCGGCGATGCTGCCGCATTTGCGCGCGTTCGGGCGCAGCCTGACCGGCAACGCCGATCTCGCCGACGATCTGGTGCAGGAAACGATGCTGAAGGCGTGGAAGGCGCGCGCGCAATATATCCCGGGTCCTGCCAGCATGAAGAGCTGGGCCTTCGTCATCCTGCGCAATTGCTTCCTGTCGCAGATGCGGCGCAAGAAATTCACCGCCGAATATGACGAGATGGCGGCCGAGCGGCTGCTCGTCGCGCCCGACGACCAGGACGACAGCCTGCACCTCGCCGACGTCCAGCGCGCGCTGATGCTGCTCCCCGTCGACCAGCGCGAGGCGCTGGTGCTGATCGGTGCGGGGCAGCTCTCCTATGAGGAAGGCGCCGCGATCTGCGGCTGTGCGGTCGGCACGATGAAGAGCCGCGTATCGCGGGGCCGCGCGGCGTTGCAGGCGATACTGGACGGCGGCGCGATGCCGCGGCGGAGCACCGACGAGCTGCCGTCGAGCGAGGCGTTTCGTGCGATCATGGACAATGTCGATCAACTCACCGGCGGCGGGCCGTCGCCGGACTGAAACATTTCGGAGCCTTCGGATAGACGATCGATTTTGCCGGTCGGCCTGACGGGAGTGGTCTCATGCTTGGTCTCGAACCGATGCATCTTCTTGCCGGGGCGCCGATCGCATTCGTCCTTGCGTTCGCGTCGGGAAGCCCGGCGCACGCCGGAGAAGGGGCGGCCGGCCCCGCGCAAACCATGGTCGGCAAGGAGCAGATCGTCGTCGAAGGGCGGCGCGAGCAGCGCGAGCGGCGCAGCGGCTGGAAACGCGCCGAGAGCGACCATGTCCTGATGTTCAGCAGCGGCGGCGAGGCGGAGCTGAAGCGCGCCGCGACCGACATCGAGCGCCTCCACAGGCTGCTGGTCAGGCTTTACGGGCAGGATGTGCAGGCGGGCGAAACCGCGAAGCTCAGGGTCATACTCGTCGATTCGATGCCCGCCTATCGCGATATGGCGCTTCGCAATCTGCGGTCGGAAGAGGGGCCCTATGTGCCGCCCTTCGCGCAGCAGCGCTATTATGATCCGCGCGATGACGGCGCCGTGCTCGTCGTCCCGCGCGCCGACCAGGTCATCAGGCTCGATACGGCCAAGGCGCGCAACGCCTTTTGCGACGAAATGGGTCCCGACCTGCTGCTTGCCGAGAAGACCTGCGCCGAGGTGTCAAACCGGCCGGAGCCGGTTGCCCGGCCCTGGGAATCGATCCTGTTTTCGGCCTATGCGCAACATTTCATCCTGAACAATCTCCCCGCGGGCTATCCGCGCTGGTATCTGGACGGGATCGGGGCCCTGTTTTCGACCGCGAAGGTGCGGCGCGACGGCTCGCTCGACTATGCCAGAATATCGCTGGTCAACCGGCAGATCTTCCGATCCTACGGACGTCTCGACGCCGGCGATGTGCTGACCGGCCGCTATCTCGAGACGCCCTCGGGGAAAATGGAGTGGACGCCGTTTCACGCGGCGCTGCTCGTCCATTTTTTCGTTTATTCCGATTTGAAACCCGAACGGCAAGCCCAGTTCCGGCGCTATATGACCGCTATCCATCAGGGGACGCCGATCGCCGAGGCGGCGAAGCTGTTCGGCGACATGCGAAAGCTGGAGCGTGAAGTTTCGGCCTATGCCGGACGCGACGGTCTGACCTACGCGCGTGCGCAGCCGCCCGAGGTTCCGGTCGACGATCCGTCGGTCACCCTGCTGTCGCCGGCGAGCGCAGCGATGCTCGAGGCGAGCGCCGAAATGGATTCGCGCGTCGTGTCGGGAATTGCCGCCGACGACTGGATCGCCGAAGTTCGCGGCGAAGCCCGCAAATACCCGCAGGATGCCGAGGCACAGCTGGTGCTGGCCGAGGCCGAATGCCGCAGCGGCCGCTATCGCGAATGCCTCGACGCGGCCGGTCGGGCGCTGGAGCTTTCGCCCGACGATGTCCGGGCACTGAGCTGGAAGGGGCTGGCGCAGGCCGGCGAGGCGGCGGCGGCGAAGGACGGGGCCGCGCGATCCGGCGAACTCAAGGCCGCGCGCGCGTTGATTGCGCGGGCGATCGGCCTCGACGGCGATGCGCTGCTGCCGCGCCTTGCCTATTTCCGGAGCTTTGCGATGACCGGCGAGCCGGTACCAGACGATGCGATGGCAGGGATGGCGAAAGTCGTCCGGATGGTTCCCGCAGCGCCCGGACCCCGGCTTTCGCTCGGCGCCGAACTGATCCGGCGCGGCGAGCCCGGTCTGGCGCGAAAGCTGCTCTACCCCGTGCTTTACGGCCCCTATGAAACGCCCGAACGGGCGCGCGCCGAGAGCCTTTTCGCCGCCGATGTCACGCCGCGAGTTGCGGGGTGAAGAGCAGGCTCTGACTGATCGCCGCGCGCACCGTGTTTTCGCGGAACGGTTTCGAGATCAGGAAAGTCGGTTCGACGCGGCCGCCGGTGAGCAGCTTTTCGGGAAAGGCGGTGATGAAGATCGCCGGCACCGGTGCGATCGCCAATATATCGTGGACCGCGTCGATCCCCGACGATCCATCGGCAAGCTGGATATCGGCGAGAACGAGGCCTGCGTCGGTTTCCTCGAACGCAGTGATCGCATCCTCGTGCGTCGTGGCGATGCCCGCAATATGGTGGCCGAGGTCGCGTACGATCTGTTCGAGTTCCATCGCGATCAGCGGTTCGTCCTCGATAATCAGGACCGATGTACGCGATTCGCGGTCAAGCTCGCCGACGGCATCGGCGAGCAGCACTTCGACTGTCGCCGTATCGGTGCCCGTGATCAGCCCGGCTTCCTCGACCGAAAAGCCCTCGAGCGCGGTAAGCAGCAGGATCTGCCGGCCGAGCGGGGTGATCCGGGCGAGCCGCCGGTGCGCCGCGCGGACGAGGGGATGCTCGTCTTCATTGCTGTCCTCGCCCTCGTCGATCCAGGCGCTTTCCCAGATACGGTGAAAATTGCGGTAGAGATCGATCCGCGTGCCGTCGCCACTGTGAAATTCGTCGGGCGCGGCAACGATGGCTTCGAGAGCGGTGTGGACAAAATTGTCGCCATGCTGCTGGCTGCCGGTCAGCGCGCGCGCGTAGCGGCGCAGGAAGGGCAGGTGGCCGCGAATTTCCTCACCCAATGTCATCAAGATTCCTCCCTCTGGGATCAGTTATCATACGCGTCCCGGCGCGGATCGGTTCCCGCCGGACGCGCGGAAGCCGCCCGGACGGGTGCAACTTGTCGCGCGCAAATGCGTAGAATCAGCCGGGACGCGATGCAGGTCATGGGTAAGCAGGTGGAATTGCACCGCTTTCCCTGTTTCCATGGCCAGGATGCTTTTGTAGGGACCATTTTCATGGCAGAGCGGCTCCCCGGGGACATGAGCGATGCAACGCCGATCGCATCGAGGGAAGGCGAGGGACGGGATTTGGCAAAGGGGGGCGATCAGGACGCTGCGGAGGCCGAACGGCTGCGGCTCGATACGCTTCGCGAATATCGCATCATGGATACGGCGCCCGAACCGGCATTCGACCGGGTGACGCGCATGGTCGCCGATCTGTTCGGCGTTCCGATCGCACTGATATCGCTCGTCGACGATCGCCGCCAATGGTTCAAGTCGGCGCACGGCGTCGAGGTGCGCGAAACGCCACGCGAATATAGCTTCTGTCCCTATGTCATCGCAGGGAATGCGCCGGTGATGGTCACCGAGGCGCTGGCCGACCCGCGCTCGCGCGACAACCCGCTGGTGACGGGCGATTCCGGCTTCCGCTTTTACGCCGGTGTACCGCTGCGTGCCTATAATGGCGCGGTTCTGGGGAGCCTGTGCGTGATCGACCGCAGGGAGCGTGCGGCCCTGAGCGACGTCGAACTGGTGCGGCTCGAGGATTTCGCCGGAATCATCATGGCCGAAGCGGACCTGCGCCGGATCGGTGCCGAGCGCGACGAGGCGCGCCGGACGCTCGAACGGGCGCTGGATTTTTCGGGGATCGCGACATGGCAATATGACCCGCGGACCGATCGGCTGAGTACGCAGGGCGCCGGCGCCGAACTCTGGGGTTCGGGCTTCGAGAGGACATTGGCGACCGGCAACGGCTTTTTCGACCTTGTCCATCCCGACGACCGCCCGGCGCTCCGCGCGCTGCTGGAGGAAACGGTCGCGAACAGGATCCCCTATTCAGCCGAATATCGCGTCGTGAATCCCGAACGGGGTGTGCGCTGGAATGCGGTGCGCGGCGACTGGGTCATGCATTCCGATGATGCGATGCTGACCGGGGTTAGCATCGACATCACCGAACAGAAAAGCCGGCAGGAAAATGCGAACCTCCTGATGCGCGAACTGCATCACCGGATGCGCAACCTGTTCGCGACGGTCAGCGCGATCATCTCGCTTACGCGCCACGCGGCGCGCGACGTCGACGATTATGTCGAACGTATCAGCAGCCGGCTCGACGCGCTGAACCGGGCGCAAAACGTCCTGCTCGGGTCGAATTTCATGACCGGGTCGATGCATGCGCTGATGCGCGAGGTCGAGGCGAGCTTTTCGCGTGTCCGCTGGTCGGGTCCCGATCTGCTGCTTCCCGAAAACGCGCTCGTCGCAATGGCGCTGCTGTTCAACGAACTCGCGACCAACGCGGTCAAGCATGGCGCGCTTACCGGCGATAATGGCCGGGTCGAGGTATGCTGGACGCAGGAGGCCGAAGGAACCGACGACCGCATGTTCCGGCTGACCTGGTCGGAAAGCGGCGGCGATCGCGAGGTGGTTGCACCCGATCGCACAAGTTTCGGCACCCTGCTGATGGAGCGCAGCGTCAGGAACAATCTCGGCGGCACGATCGAGCGGCGGTGGGAGCCGGACGGGCTGATCGTCGGGATCACGCTCCCCGCGCGGTGGCGCGAAGCCTAGCTCCGATACCGGAAGTCGCTACCGGATTGTTCCCTGTGTGTTCTCATGCTAGAGGGGGCATGGCCGTCACCCGGATTGTCGAAAGGCGCATCGTCCGATGGCAAAAGTCAAATCCTGGATCGAGCCGCATCCGGGCGGCATTTACGTCAAGCCCGCCGATCTGTGGATCGACCCGTCGCGCCCCGTCGGACGCGCCGCGGTGACGCACGGCCATGCCGACCATGCGCGGAGCGGCCATGGATCGGTGTTCGCGACGCCCGAGACGCTCGCGATCATGGCGCTGCGTTACGGTGTCGATGCCGGGGCGAGCCACAATCAGGCCTTCGTATATGGGGATGGCTTCGAGCGTGGCGGGGTGCGCTTCAGCTTCCATCCCGCCGGCCACGTCCTCGGCAGTGCGCAGATATTGATGGAATATGCGGGCGAGCGGATCGTCGTCACTGGCGATTACAAGCGGCGTGCCGATCCGACTTGCGCGCCGTTCGAGGTCGTGCCGTGCGACATCTTCGTCACCGAGGCGACCTTCGGACTGCCGGTGTTCCGCCATCCGCCGACCGAGGGCGAGATCGCCAAGCTGATCGGCGCGGTGCGCGCCGAGCCCGATCGCAGCGTGCTCGTCGGCGCCTACGCGCTCGGCAAGGCGCAGCGGGTGATCGCCGAGCTGCGCGGCGCGGGGTGGGATGCGCCGATCTATATCCACGGCGCGCTGGAGAAGATGTGCGAGCTCTATGCGGCGCACGGGGTCGATCTCGGCGAGCTGCGGCTGGTCAGCGATACCGACAAGGCCGGGATGGCGGGGCAGATCGTGCTCGCGCCGCCCTCGGCGCTGGGCGATCGCTGGTCGCGGCGGCTACCCGATCCGGTGACCGCCATGGCGTCGGGCTGGATGCGCGTGCGCCAGCGCGCGCGGCAGCGGATGGTCGAACTGCCGCTAGTGATTTCGGACCATGCCGACTGGGACGAACTGACATCGACGATCGGGGAAGTGAACCCGAAGGAGAGCTGGATCACCCATGGCAGCGAGGACGGCCTGCTGCGCTGGTGCGAACTCACGCAGCACAAGGCGCGTGCGCTGCACCTTGTCGGCCGCGATCTGGAGGAGGAGGCGTGAGGCGCTTCGCGGCCCTGATCGACCGGCTGATCTACACGCGCTCGCGCAATTCGAAGCTCGCGCTGATCGTCGATTACCTCCGCCACACGCCCGATCCCGACCGCGGCTGGGCGATCGCCGCGCTGACCGAGAGCCTCGATTTTCCCGCGGTGAAGGCGGGGACGGTCAGGGCATTGCTCGCGACGCGGGTCGACGAGGAATTGTTCCGTCTTTCGCGCCATTTCGTCGGCGATACTGCCGAGACGGCGGCGCTGCTCTGGCCCGGCGCGCCGGGGAAGGAGGCCGACGTCAGCGTGTCGGAGGCGGTCGATGCGCTGGCCGCGACGAGCCGCAGCGATGCCCCAGCCGTCGTCGCATCGCTGCTCGACCGGCTCGATGCCGACGGGCGCTATGCACTGCTCAAGCTCGCGCTCGGCGGGATGCGCGTCGGCGTGTCGGCGCGGCTCGCGAAGCAGGCGTTCGCGCAGGCGTTCGACGTGGCGATCGACGACGTCGAGGAGCTGTGGCACGCGATCGCGCCGCCCTATGCGCCGCTCTTCGCATGGGGCGAGGGGCGGGCAGAGCGGCCCGACCTCGCCGACGTCGCCTTCTTCCGTCCCTTCATGCTGGCGCACCCGCTCGAGGGGGAGGGCGTCGACCTTTCCGACTATGCCGCCGAATGGAAATGGGACGGCATTCGCGTCCAGATCGTCCGCGGGGGCAGCGAGACACGCATCTACAGCCGCGGCGGTGAGGAGATCGGCGGGGCGTTCCCCGAGCTCGTCGCGGCCTTCGATCAGGACGCGGTGATCGACGGCGAACTGCTCGTCCGCGGCGAGGTGCAGGGGGGCGAGGCTGCGAGCTTCAACGCGCTGCAACAGCGGCTCGGGCGCAAGACGGTGTCGAAGAAGATGCTCGCCGATTATCCGGCTTTCGTCCGAGTCTATGATCTGCTCGCGGTCGACGGTGATGATTTGCGCGGGCTGCCATGGACCGAGCGGCGACGGCAATTGGAGGCGTTCGTTCCGCGCCTCGCCGACAGCCATTTCGACCTGTCGCAGGTGATCGACGCGGCCGACTTCGACGACCTCGCCGAACGCCGCGCCGGCGCGCGCGATGCGGCGATCGAGGGGGTGATGCTCAAGCGCCGCGATGCGCCCTATGTGGCGGGGCGACGCGCGGGGCTCTGGTATAAATGGAAGCGCGATCCGCTCACCGCCGACTGCGTGATGATGTACGCGCAGCGCGGCAATGGGCGCCGCGCGAGCTTTTATTCGGACTATACCTTCGGCTGCTGGAGCGAGACGGGCGAGCTGCTACCCGTGGGCAAGGCCTATTCGGGCTTCACCGACGACGAGCTGAAATGGCTCGACAAGTTCGTGCGTGACAACACGCTCAATCGCTTCGGCCCGGTGCGCGAGGTCGAAAAGTCGCTCGTGCTCGAGGTCGCGTTCGATTCGATCCACAGCAGCAAGCGCCACAAGTCGGGGCTCGCGATGCGTTTCCCGCGCATATCGCGCATCCGCCGTGACAAGCCCGCCGAGGAGGCCGACCGGATCGCGACGCTGCAGGCGATGGTGACCTGAAAATATGCCGGAAAAATTGCCGTCACGGGGTTGCAACCCACCGCCCCGATACCGAGTTAAAGGCCGCGAAGACCCTATAACAAAATGGAGACTGTCATGACGATCGCTTTCCCCCCCCTGCCTTACGCCCAGGATGCGCTTGAGCCGCATATCTCGGCCGACACGCTGGCGACGCACCATGGCAAGCACCACAAGGCCTATGTCGACAAGGTCAATGCCGCGATCGAAGGCACCGACCTCGCGTCGAAGCCGCTCGAGGAAATCGTCCACCACGCCGAAGGTTCGGGCAACAAGGGCCTGTTCAACAATGCGGCGCAGTCGTGGAACCACGCCTTTTACTGGGAAAGTCTGAGCCCGTCGAAAACCGCGCCCGCCGGCGATCTCGCCGCAGCGATCGACCGCGATTTCGGTTCGCTCGACGAACTGAAGAAGAAGCTCAAGGAAACCGCCGTCAACCATTTCGCGTCGGGCTGGGCGTGGCTCGTCGCGCGCGATGGCACGCTGTCGGTCACCGACACGCACGACGCCGGCACCGAGCTGACCGCGGGCATCAAGCCTTTGCTCGTCATCGACGTGTGGGAACATGCCTATTACATCGACCGCAAGAATCTGCGCCCGGCCTATGTCGACGCGGTGGTCGACGAACTGCTCAACTGGGATTTCGCGGCGGAGAATTTCGCGCGCGAGACGACCTGGACCTATCCGGCGTAAGTAAACGATCCTCCCTGTGGCGAAGCCATGGGGAGGTGGCAGCCCGCAGGGCTGACGGGAGGGGCCGCAACGTTGCAGCCCCTCCACCGCCTTCGGCGGTCCCCCTCCCCATGGCTTCGCCACAGGGAGGATTTTTCTTGTAGGCCGTAACGAAAATCGGCCCTCCCGGCCTATCCCCATGATCGCGATCCGCCTATAGCGCCGCCATGACGATCAGCCTGTTCGAACTTTTCAAAATCGGTGTCGGTCCCTCGAGCTCGCATACGGTCGGGCCGATGGTCGCGGCACGGCGCTTTACCGTGTGGCTCGACGAGCAGGTGCTGCTCACCAGGACGGCGCATGTCGAGGCCGATCTCTACGGCTCGCTCGCGCTGACCGGGAAGGGCCACGCCGCCGACACCGCGGTGGTCGCGGGGCTCGCGGGCGAGATTCCGGCGTCGACCAGCCTCGCCGCGATCAAGGCGCATTGGGACCGCGCCGAGAGCGAGGGTTTCCTCTATCTGCTCGGCCGCCAGCGCGTGCGCTTCCAGCCCGCGCGCGACCTCCACTTCCAGATGAAGCAGCGCCAGCCGTTCCACAGCAACGCGCTGAGCTTTACCGCGCGCGACGGCGACGGCGAGATATTGGCAAAGCGCATGTATTTCTCGATCGGCGGCGGTTTTGTCGTCGACGAGGACGAGGCGGGCCGCAACAGCCGCGGCGCCGAGGATGAAGTCGAACTGCCCTATCCCTTCACCTCGGGCGCCGACCTGATCGCGATGGGCAAGGCGTCGAGCCTCAGCTTTGCCGAAATGATGTTCGCCAACGAAGTGCGTCACCGCCCGCCGAACGAGGTGACGGCGGGTATCGATGCGATCGCCGAGGCGATGGATGCCTCGATCGATGCGGGCTGTTCGAGCACGGGCATTCTGCCCGGCGGGCTCAAGGTCAAGCGCCGCGCGCCGCAGATCGCCGACGACATCCGCAACCGGCACGAAACCAATCTGATCGACCCGCTCGCAATGATGGACTGGATCAACCTGTGGGCGATGGCGGTGAACGAGGAAAATGCCGCGGGTGGCAAGGTCGTCACCGCGCCGACCAACGGCGCGGCGGGGATCATCCCGGCGGTGATCCGCTTCTACCGTCGCGGCTATCGCGGCGATGCAGCGGGCGTGCGCACCTTCCTGCTCGCGGCGGGCGCGGTCGGCGCGCTCTACAAGCGCAACGCCAGCATCTCGGGCGCCGAGGTCGGCTGCCAGGGCGAGGTCGGCGTCGCCTGCTCGATGGCGGCGGCAGGGCTGACTGCCGCGCTCGGCGGGACCAACGCACAGGTCGAAAATGCCGCCGAGATCGGCATGGAGCACAACCTCGGCCTCACTTGTGATCCCATTGGCGGGCTCGTCCAGATCCCCTGCATCGAGCGCAACGCGATGGGCGCGATCAAGGCGATCGACGCGAGCCGCATCGCGATGATCGGCGACGGCACGCATGTCGTCAGCCTCGACACGGTGATCGCGACGATGCTGCAGACGGGCCGCGACATGCGCGACAAATATAAGGAAACGTCGAAGGGCGGGCTGGCTGTTAGCGTGGTGGAGTGTTGAGCGCCGAGTTTCCTTTATCGTCATCCCGGACTTGATCCGGGATCCATTCACGCCAGCGTCGGAATAATGGACCCCGGATCAAGTCCGGGGTGACGAAAAAGGTGAGAGGCGTAAGGCGCTTTCCTACATTATTTCGCTGTGTCAGCCTGCGATCCGGCTCTTTGAACCGGTGGATATCCGCTCCTTCGCTTAAGGCGACAAAGGAGACAGTTTCGTGCTGTCCGTCCGTATCTCTTTTCGCCTTAAGGGGCGACGCTTGAACCGCCAAAGCCACAAAGGACACAGTTTCGACGCGCGCATGCGGTCTTTTGTGGCTTTAGCGCCAACGCGGCGATCCCCATCGATCCTCCCCGTCGCGCAGCGATGGGGAGGTGGCAGCGGCGGAGCCGCTGACGGAGGGGCCCGTGGCATGACGTGGCCGGCCCCTCCACCATCGCCTTCGGCGATGGTCCCCCGCCCCATGGCTGCGCCACGGGGAGGATCAAGAGCGTCTTGCATTGGCGCGGCGTTTGCGTGATTGGGGCCAGCGAAGAGGAGACCGCCCATGAAGACCCGCGCCGCCGTTGCGTTCGAAGCGAAGAAGCCGCTCGAAATCGTCGAACTCGACCTCGAAGGCCCGAAGGCGGGCGAGGTGCTGGTCGAGATCATGGCGACGGGCATCTGCCACACCGATGCGTACACGCTCGACGGTTTCGACAGCGAGGGCATCTTCCCGAGCGTGCTGGGGCATGAGGGTGCGGGCGTGGTCCGCGAGGTCGGCGCGGGCGTCACCAGCGTGAAGCCCGGCGACCATGTGATCCCGCTCTACACCCCCGAATGCCGCCAGTGCAAAAGCTGCCTGTCGGGCAAGACCAACCTCTGCACCGCGATCCGCGCCACGCAGGGCAAGGGGCTGATGCCCGATGGCACAACGCGTTTCAGCTACAAGGGCCAGCCGATCTTCCATTATATGGGCTGCTCGACCTTCTCGAACTTCACCGTCCTGCCCGAGATCGCGGTCGCGAAGATCCGCGAGGACGCGCCCTTCCAATCGAGCTGCTACATCGGCTGCGGCGTCACCACCGGCGTCGGCGCGGTCATCAACACCGCGAAGGTGCAGGTCGGCGACAATGTCGTCGTCTTCGGGCTCGGCGGCATCGGGCTCAACGTGATCCAGGGCGCGCGGCTTGCGGGCGCCGACAAGATCATCGGCGTCGATATCAACCCCGACCGCGAGGAATGGGGCCGCAAGTTCGGCATGACCGAATTCCTCAATTCGAAGGGGATGAGCCGCGAGGATGTCGTCGCCACCATCGTCCAGATGACCGACGGCGGCGCCGACTATACCTTCGACGCCACGGGCAATACCGAAGTGATGCGCACCGCGCTCGAGGCCTGCCACCGCGGCTGGGGCACCTCGATCATCATCGGGGTCGCCGAAGCGGGCAAGGAGATCGCGACGCGGCCGTTCCAGCTCGTCACCGGGCGCAACTGGCGCGGCACCGCTTTCGGCGGCGCCAAGGGCCGCACCGATGTGCCGAAGATCGTCGACATGTATATGACCGGCAAGATCGAGATCGATCCGATGATCACCCACGTCATGGGGCTGGAAGAGATCAACAAGGGCTTCGACCTGATGCACGCGGGCGAGAGCATCCGCAGCGTCGTCGTTTACTGAGCGGGAAGGCGGCGATGATCAGCCACGTGGCGCTCGGTTCGAACGACATCGCAGCGAGCAAGCGATTCTACGATGCGATCCTCGGCGTGTTCGGCGCACCCGAAGGCTATGTCGACGAGCGCGGCCGGCTCATCTACATGCACGCGGGCGGCCGCCTTGTCGTCACGCATCCGGTCAACGGCGACGCGGCGGCGAGCGGTAACGGCCACACGCTGGGTTTCCTCGCGCCGTCGACCGATGCGGTCGACGCCTGGCACGCGGCGGGGGTCGCAAACGGCGGAACGACGGCGGAGGATCCTCCCGGCATCCGTCACGCGACCGAGGGCCGCACCCTCTATCTCGCCTATCTGCGCGACCCGGCCGGCAACAAGCTGTGCGCTACCTGCAAGGTTTCGGGCTGACATGACCGTAGAGAATGGCACGCCCTATGTGCTGACCTTCAGCTGCGTCGACGCGGTGGGCATCGTCGCCGCCGTGACGGGGCTGCTCGCGACACGCGACGGCTTCATCCTCGACAGCCAGCAATATGCCGACCTCGATTCGGGGCGCTTCTTCATGCGCGTCGAGTTTCGCGGGGCGGGGCCGCGCTTTCCCGATGGGCTGGATCAGGTGCAGGCCGCGTTTGCGCCGATCATCGCCCGCTTCCAAATGGACGCGCGGATCAGCGACCGCGCCGCGAAGCCGCGCTTCGTCATCGCCGTGTCGCAGGGCAGCCATTGCCTCAACGACCTGCTCCACCGCTGGTCGACGGGCAATCTCGCGATCGATATCGTCGGGGTGGTGTCGAACCATGAGGCGCAGCGGCGGCTTTCGGAATGGCACGGCGTGCCGTTCCACCATCTGCCGGTCAGCGACGCGAATCGCGCCGAACAGGAAGCGGCGATCCTCGACGTGATGGCGCGCGGCGGGGCGGAATATCTGGTGCTCGCGCGCTATATGCAGGTGCTGTCGCAGGATCTTTCGGCGAAGCTTTCGGGCCGCTGCATCAATATCCACCACAGCTTCCTGCCGGGTTTCAAGGGCGCGAAGCCCTATCACCGCGCGCACGAGCGCGGGGTGAAGCTGATCGGCGCGACCGCGCATTTCGTGACGAGCGACCTCGACGAGGGGCCGATCATCGAGCAGGCGGTCGAACGCGTCGACCATCGCGACGGGGTCGAAGAACTGATCCGGATCGGCCGCGATACCGAGGCGCAGGTGCTCGCGAGGGCGGTGCGCTGGGTCGCCGAACAGCGCGTCCTGATCGACGGGCGGAAGACAGTGGTCTTCCGCTAGTCATCGCGGCAAGATAGGTCCCGAATCGCAACCATAATCAGGAGGAGCGGAAACCCATGTACAGTCACAATATGGTCGGGGCGAACGACATCGAGGCGGCGCGGAAATTCTACGACGCGACCTTTCAGGCGATCGGCGGCAAGACCGCGATCCAGGACGACAAGGGCCGGCTGATCTATATGCACAATGGCGGGCTGTTCCTCGTTACCAAGCCGATCGACGGCGAACCGGCGACCGCGGGCAACGGCTGCACGATCGGTTTCGCGATGGAAGGGCCCGAGCAGGCGAAAGCGTGGCACGATGCCGGCGTCGCCAACGGCGGCACCTCGATCGAAGACCCGCCGGGCGTGCGCGAGGGCGGGTTCGGCGCGATGTATCTCGCGTACCTCCGTGATCCCTCGGGCAACAAGCTCTGCGCGCTGCACCGGATCGTCTGAGGAAAATCATGCGCGGCGAAGCGGGATTGCTGGCGGACCTTGGCGCGCTCGCCATTCCCTTCGCCGCCTTTGAGCATGAAGCGGTGTTCACCGTCGCCGAGAGCGACGAAGTGAACGCCGCGATTCCCGGCGCGCATACCAAGAATCTGTTTCTGAAGGATAATGGCGGTGCCTATTGGCTCGTCACCGTGCCCTCGGACGCGCGCGTCGATTTGAAGGCGTTGCCGGCTGCGATCGGCAGCAAGCGCGTGAGCTTCGGCAAGGCGGGGGATATGGAGCGGCTGCTTGGCATCGCGCCGGGATCGGTGACCCCGCTTGCCGCGATCAACGCGGAGCCGGGGAGCATCACGGTGGTACTCGACGAGGTTCTCGCCGCGGCCGGGACGGTCAACGTTCACCCGCTGCGCAACACCGCGACGCTCGGCCTGTCGGGAGCAACGATCCTCGACCTCCTGCGTCATTGGGGGCATCGGCCCCTCGTCGCGTCCATTCCCGTGCAGGAACCCGCATGACCATCGAAACCATCTCCACCGCCCGCAGCCATGGCGGCACGCAGGGCGTGTACAGGCATGCGAGCACGACGACCGGCACCGATATGACCTTTGCGGTGTTCGTTCCCGACCATGCGCCGGGCGCGAAGCTGCCGGTACTCTGGTATCTGTCGGGGCTGACCTGCACCCACGCCAATGTGATGGAGAAGGGCGAGTATCGCGCTGCCTGCGCCGAGCATGGCGTGATCTTCATCGCGCCCGACACCAGCCCGCGCGGCGAAGGGGTACCCGACGATCCCGAAGGCGCGTGGGACTTCGGGCTCGGGGCCGGCTTTTATGTCGACGCGACCGAGGAGCCGTGGGCGAAACACTACCGGATGCGTTCGTACATCGAGGACGAGCTGCCCTCGCTCATACTCCGCAATTTCGCGAGCGCCGACCTGACACGGCAGGCGATCACCGGCCATTCGATGGGCGGGCATGGCGCGCTGACGATCGGCCTGCGCAATCAGGACCGCTTCCGTTCGGTCTCGGCCTTTTCGCCGATCGTTGCACCGCTGCACTGTCCGTGGGGCGAAAAGGCGCTCGGCAATTATCTGGGGCACGAGCGCGAGGACTGGTACGCCTATGACGCCTGCGCGCTGCTCGATCAGGGATTGCGCGTGCCCGACCTGCTCGTCGACCAGGGCGAAGCCGACAATTTCCTTGTCGAGCAGCTGAAGACGCAGCTGCTGGTCGAGGCGTGCGAGCGCAATGGGCAGAAGGCCGAAATCCGCATGCAGCCGGGGTACGACCACAGCTATTATTTCATCTCGACCTTCATGGCCGAGCATATCGCCTGGCACGCGGAGCGGCTGAAGGCTTAACGTGCTTCCGGAATCAGCAGGGTAGAGCCCGTCGTTCGTCCGGCTTCGAGATCGGCGTGCGCGCGCGCGGCATCCTCGAGCGAATAGCGCTGGCCAACGGTGATCTGTACCGCGCCGCTCTCGATCATCCCGAACACCCGCGCGGCGCCCGCGGCACGCTCGCCGGGATGGAGATAATAGTCGAACAGGGTCGGGCGGGTGACGAATTGCGAGCCGTGCTGTGCGAGGATGCCGAGGTTGACGCCGGTCACCGGTCCGCCGGCGTTGCCATAACTGACGATCAGCCCGCGGCGTGCGGTTGCCTTCAGCGAGGTCGCCCACGTCGTCATGCCGATGCCGTCGAAGGTCACGGGAACGCCCTGGCCGTCGGTGATCTCGCGGACGTGCGCCGCGACGTCGTCTTCCCTGTAACGGATGACATGGTCGGCGCCCGCCTCGCGTGCAGCATGTTCTTTCGCCCCGGTGCTGACGGTGCCGATGACCGTCGCGCCGATCGCCTTCAGCCACTGGACGAGGATCAGCCCGACGCCGCCCGCGGCGGCGTGGACAAGCACGGGCCAGCCCGCCTCGACCTTCGCGCAGCGTTCGACGAGCATCTCGACGGTGCAGGCCTTCAGCAATGCCGCGGCGGCGGTTTCGTCGTCGATTGCCGCCGGGAGCCTGAACAGCGACGATGCGGGAACGAGCCGCGCCGAGGCGTAGGCGTTGCGCTGCGGCCCGAAAGTCGCGACGCGGTCGCCCGGCCGGAAGCCGTGGACGTCGGACCCGACCGCGATCACTTCGCCCGCCGCTTCGACGCCGAGCCCGCCGGGCAGATCGATCGGATAGGTGCCGTTGCGATGGTAGGTGTCGAGATAGTTGAGCCCGACCGCGGTCTGGCGCACGAGCACCTGCCCGGCGCCGGGATCGTCGAGCGTCACGGTGCGCCAGTCGATGACCTCGGGTCCACCCTGCGTTTCGATAAACGCTTCGATCGCCTGCATGCGCCGCTCTCCTGCTGGTCCGTCCCATCTGGGGCGGCGCGGGGAGCGGCGCAAGGGCGAAGCGATAAAAGCCCCTCGCTTTCAGCGAAAGGGTTCGGCGTCAGTATTTTCCCTGCTTGCGCGGACCGCGCTGGCCGTAGGGCTTGGGCTTGTAGCGTTCGGTGTTGCCGCCGGGGCCGCCCGAGCCTCGCGGCTTGCGCGGGCCATCGCCGCGCGGACCGTCGTACCGCGAGCCGCCCTTGTGCGGGCCCTTCTCGCGGCGCGGCGGATAGGTGGCGCCGCCGGGTGCGGGGGTGATCGCGACGCCGCTGTCGTCCTCGCCGTCCTGATTGGCGGTGCGCTGCACCGCTTCGGCGAAACGGTCGGCGATCGCGAGCGGGATGTTGAAGAGTGTTTCCGACGGCCCGATGCGGATCGCACCGATCTCGTGCTTCGTCACATGGCCGCGGCGGCAGAGCAGGGGCAGTATCCAGCGCGGGTCGGCGTTCTGGCGGCGGCCGATGTTGAGCCTGAACCAGACGCTGTCGTCGAACTGTTCGCGATGTTCGCCACGGTCCGGACGATCGCCGCGCTCGAAACGCTCGCCACGTTCGGGGCGCTCGCCGCGCGGGCGCGGGCTGTTGTCGATGAGGTCTTCGGGCGGCGGCATCAGCGCGCGATGCGCGCGGACGAGCGACGCGGCGATATCCTCGGCCGAGCGTTCGGCCATCAGGCGCTGCGCGAGTTCGAGATCTTCGGCCTCATGCTCGACCGGAGCGAGCAGTTTCTCGATCAGCCGTTCCTGATCGCGCTGGCGGACGTCGGCGGCGGTCGGCGCGTTCATCCACTCGGCCTCGATCTTCGCGCCGCGCAGCATGCCGTCGACGCGGCGGCGGCGCGGATAGGGGACGATCAGGACCGCAGTACCCTTTTTGCCCGCGCGGCCGGTGCGGCCCGAACGGTGCTGAAGCGTTTCGGCGTCGCGCGGGATCTCGACGTGAATGACGAGGCTGAGGCTCGGCAGGTCGATACCGCGTGCGGCGACGTCGGTCGCGACGCAGACACGCGCACGGCGGTCGCGCAGCGCCTGCAGCGCATGGTTGCGTTCGTTCTGGCTATGCTCGCCCGACAGCGCGACCGCGGCGAAACCGCGCTCGACGAGGCTGGCGTGCAGGCGGCGGACATTGTCGCGCGTCGCGCAGAAGAGCATCGCGGTCTCCGCCTCGTGCAGGCGGAGCAGGTTGATGACGGCGCCTTCGATATCGGCGGGGGCGACGGTCACGACCTGGTAGGCGATGTCGCCATGGCCGCGGTCCTCGCCGACGGTCGAGATGCGCAGCGCATCGCGCTGGTAGCGTTTGGCGAGCTGGGCGATCGGCTTCGGGATCGTTGCCGAGAAGAGCAGCGTGCGGCGCGTCGCGGGGGTCGCGTCGAGGATTTCCTCGAGATCTTCGCGGAAGCCCATGTCGAGCATTTCGTCGGCCTCGTCGAGTACCGCGACGCGCAGCGCCTCAAGGTCGAGCGCCCCGCGTTCGAGATGGTCGCGCAGGCGCCCCGGGGTGCCGACGACGATATGGACGCCCTGGCTGAGGTTGCGGCGCTCGCGGCTCGCATCCATGCCGCCGACGCAGGTCGCGATGCGCGCGCCGGCCTTGCCGTAAAGCCAGCTCAGCTCGCGGCTGACCTGCAGCGCGAGTTCGCGCGTCGGCGCCACGATCAGCGCGAGCGGCGAGGATGCGAAAGGCAGGCGCCCGTCCTCGATCAGTTCGTCGGCCATCGCGAGGCCGAAGGCGACGGTCTTGCCCGAGCCGGTCTGGGCGGAGACGAGCAGGTCGCGGCCTTTGGCTTCGTCTTCGGTGACGTGCGTCTGGACGGGGGTGAGCGCTTCATAGCCGCGCGCGGTGAGGGCGTCCGAAAGGACGGGCGAGAGATGTTCGAAAGGCATTTGTTCTTCTGTCCTGTGCAGCGAAGGTGCCGCTGTTTCTGTCCTCGCTGCCCTGCCGCGTCCCGGGTCTGTCGCCCGGGTTCGAAACATTGGGTCATGAATGCCGAAACGCGTTCGGCATGACGAAGAATTATCTGGGTTTTTCCTAAAGGACTTGGCCCGCCGCGTGTCCGCTGGCCCATGCCCATTGAAAATTATAGCCGCCCAGCCACCCGGTGACATCCACGGCTTCGCCGACCGCATACAGTCCCGGCACGCTTTTGGCCATCATTGTTTGCGATGACAGGTTTGCGGTCGAAATTCCGCCCACGGTAACCTCGGCCTTGGCGAAACCTTCGGTGCCGTTGGGGTGGAAGGTCCAGCGCCTGAGGCGCGCCTCGGCGTCGGCGAGTTTGCGATCGGTCAACACGCCGAGTTCGCCGGGCAGCGCGAGGCGGTCGGCGAGCGTCTGTGCGAGACGATCGGGGAGAGCGAGGGCAGAGGCGAGCGTGGCGCGGGGTCGTCCCCGTTTGGCGTCGGCCAGCCAGCCCGGCGCGGCGTCGGGCAGGAAGTCGATCGTCACCGGCTCGCCGTGGCGCCAATAGCTGCTGATCTGGAGGATCGCGGGACCCGAAAGCCCCTTGTGCGTGAAGAGCGCGGCTTCGCGGAACATGGCCTTGCCCGCGCGTGCCTCGACCGGCGTCGCGACGCCCGAGAGGTCGCGGAACAGCACATCGTCACCGCCGAGCGTCAGCGGGACGAGCGCGGGGCGTGGCTCGACGACCTTCAGTCCGAACTGGCGCGCGAGCTCGTAGGCGAAGCCCGTTGCGCCCATCTTCGGGATCGACGGGCCGCCGGTCGCGATCACGAGGTTGGGTGCGGTGAAATGCTGCTCGCCGAAGGTGACGCGGTAGGTACCATCGGCGTGCGCCACTCCGCGCACCGGCTGGCCGCAGCGGACGTCGGCGGCGCCCTTCGCGCATTCCTCGAGTAGCATCGCGACGACCTGTTTTGCCGAGCCGTCGCAGAAAAGCTGGCCGAGCGTCTTTTCGTGATGTGCTATCCCGTAGCGATCGACCAGCGCGATGAAGTCCGCCGCCGTGTAGCGGGCGAGCGCCGACTTCGCGAAATGCGGGTTTGCCGAGATATAGCGGTCGGGTGCGGTGTATAGGTTGGTGAAGTTGCAGCGCCCGCCGCCCGAGATCAGGATCTTCTTGCCGACCTGATCGGCATGGTCGAGCAGCAGGACGCGCCGCCCCCTTTGCCCTGCGACCGCGGCGCACATCAGCCCGGCCGCGCCGGCGCCCAGCACGATGGCATCATAATCGGGAGCGGTCATGGAAAGCCTAGTGCAGCTTCGCGATCGGGAGGCCGTCGGCCTTGGCGCGCTGTTTCACCGATTCCTCGCTCCGCGTGAGCGCCTTGGCGATCGCTTTCAGCGCCATGCCCTTTTTCGCGAGCGTGTGGAGCTTGTCGATCTCGGCGGCGGTCCACGGCTGTTTGTGGCGTTCGAACCTGTCCTTCATGCCTGCGTCTCCGGATCGGTTTCGACGGCGAGGATCAGAATCGCATCCTCGCGGCCCTGATATTCGACGCTCTCGCTCGCCTCGGCACCCATCATCGCGCGGGCGAGCGGGGCGGAGAAGGCGACCGACCCCAGCGCCGGATCGGCCTCGTCGCCGCCGACGATCGTGATCGCCTTTTCGGCACCGTTCAGGCGCCAGGTCACCCGGCTTCCGATACCGACACTTCCGTCGGCGGACGGCGCCTGCACCTCGGCAGTGGCTTGCCGGGTGTGGAAATAGCGCAGGCGGCGCTGCAATTTCTTGCGTGCATCGTCGTCGGAGGTCGCCGCAATTTCGGCATCGAGCCGGGCAATCTCTTCGCCGAGCAGGCGCAGCCCGCGCGGCGTCACGAGATTCGGGCCGACCGCGATCGGCAGTTCGAACTCGGGTTCCTTGTGTTCGTCGTCGCTCTCGCGGCGAAAGGCTACGCTCATCATCTCTTTCCTGATCGAGCGTCGCCCCTGACCCACGAAGGTGGCGACAAGATGGCGGCGCCTCTGGACAGCGGCGACGAGCGTGTGTTATGAATGTAACACACAAAGGAGATTGAGCGTGCGTAACTGGACGATAGCAGCGCTTCCGCTGGCCCTTGCGATGACGGTCACGGCGTGCAGCGCCGAAGTGAAGAGCGACGACAAGGACGGCAGGCGGACGGTTGATGCCGGGCCGGTGACGACGCAGAGCTATGATCTCAAGGGCTTCACGGGCGTCAAGGTCGCGGGCCCCGACGATGTGACGATCCGCCGCGGCGAGGCGTTCGCGATTACCGCCAAGGGGCCGAAAGCGGTGATCGACGAGCTGGAGATCGAGCTCGACGGCGACATGCTGTCGATCGGCCGCAAGAATTCGGGGTTCAGTTTCAGCGGCGGCGACGACGATGTCGAGATCGCGATCACCATGCCGGCACTGCGCGCGGTCCGCCTGACCGGATCGGGCGAGATCGGCGCCGATACGGTCGATGGCGACGCGGTCGATGCGGTCGTCACCGGGTCGGGCGACCTCAAGATCGCGACGCTCAACGGCAAGAGTGCCAAGCTCACTGTGTCGGGATCGGGCGATATCGAGGTCGGCGGCGGCACGATCGGCTCGGGCGATTTCGACATCACCGGATCGGGCGGCATCGCCGCGGGCGGCCTTGCCGCGACGACGCTCGATGTGTCGATCACCGGATCGGGCGACGTCGATGCGAAGGCGAGCGGCAGTGCCGATATCGCGATCCTCGGCTCGGGCGACGCGACGATCGGCGGTGGCGCCAAATGCACGACGCGCGCGATGGGGTCGGGCACCGCGACCTGCAACTGACGCGGCTATGGCGCGGCCCGGCGGGACAGGTTAGGGCTGCGTCATGACCAGCATCTCACACAACGTCCTGTGGGGCGCCGCAGCTGCGGTCGCCGCACTCCTCGCCGCCAACTCCGCATCGGCGGACGAGAAGCGCTATGGCCTGACCAGCTTCGAGGCGATCGAGGTGAATGCCGACGTCGCGGTCGAAGTCGTCACGCGCGCGCCGGTCAGCGCGGTGGCAAGCGGCCCGCAGGACGCGCTCGACCGGCTGAGCGTCGAAAGCCGCGACGGCAAGCTGGTGATCGGCCAGCGCCAGTTCGCGGGCGACGACAAGCGCGGCCGCCCGCGCGGACCGGTGACGGTCCGGGTGAATGCTGCCAATCTGACCAGCGCGACGCTTGCCGGGGCGGGGTCGCTGCAGATCGACCAGCTCAAGGGACAGCGGGCGATGGTCGGGCTTCGCGGCCCGGGCCGGCTGACCGTCGGCCGGATCGCGACCGACCGGCTGCAGGTCGCGATGATCGGCAACGGCACGATGACGCTGGGGGGCACCGCCAAGACCGCGCAGATGACGCTGTCGGGCGCCGGCGCCGTCGACGCGGGTACGCTTTCGGTCGACGAGCTCATCAGCGACAGCGAGGGCGCGGGCGATCATATCCTGCGCGCGGTCAGGAGCGCGGCGATCACGTCGCGCGGGATCGGCAAGGTCGTCGTGCTCGGGCGACCGGTCTGCACGGTGCGCAATGTCGGCAGCGGCCCGGTGACCTGCGGAGCGGCGAAATAGATTCGCGCGGGAAGGCGGGAAACGGCCGTCAGTTGCCATAATATCCTCCCCGGGCCGCAGGCATGGGGAGGTGGCAGCGCGAAGCGCTGACGGAGGGGCCAATCGCGCAACGTCGCCGCCCCTCCACCACCGCTACGCGGCGGTCCCCCTCCCCACGGCTGCGCCGCAGGGAGGATTCGCAGACCCGTCATCCCGGACTTGATCCGGGGTCCACGATTTCGGTGCAGCTATGGATCCCGGATCAAGTCCGGGATGACGAAAGAGGGTGAGCGAACGTCCGCTCACCATCCCTAAGCCGAGGTCCGCCTGGTTTCTCTTGGCCTAGTGTCCCGCCGCGCCCAGTCCGTCGATCTTCTTCGACTGGCGGACGATGAGCCCCGGGAACCAGCGCGCGAGGCGCGAGAGCCGTTTCGCCATCTTGCCGACAGGCATATGAACGCGGTCGCCGTGCACTGCGTCCCATGCCGCGCGCGCGACGTCCTCGACCGGCGAAATCTCGAACCCGCTCGCCGACAGCCGCGTGCGCGCAGGTTCGTTGCTGTCGGCGCTGACCTGGTCGAGCAGCGGCGTGTCGATGAAGCCGGGCATCAGCGAGCGGACCTTGATATCATGTTTGGCGAACTCGATCTCGAGCGCTTCGGTCAGGCCGCGCACCGCGAATTTGGTCGCCGAATAGACCGCGAGACCGGCGACGCCGTAGAAACCCGACGCCGATCCGGTGTTGAGGATCGTCGATCCCGGCGTTGCCCGGAGCAGCGGCAGCGCAGCATAGATGCCGTTGACGACGCCGCCGAAATTGATCGCGATCAGGCGGTCGGCCTCCTCGGGCGCCATGTCCATATATTGCCCGCCCGACCCGATGCCGGCGTTGTTGAACAGCACGTCGAGCCGGCCGCCGCCTTGCGCGGCGAAATCGGCGAGCGCCGCTTTCCACTGGTCGCGGTCGCGGACGTCCATCACATGGCGCGACGACGCGCCCTCGGGCAGCAGCGCGGCGGTTTCATCGATGCCGGCGCGATTGACGTCGGCGATGCCGACGAACCAGCCCTGCGCGGCGAAATGGCGCGCGACCGCGCGGCCGATGCCCGATCCGCCCCCGGTGATGAAAATCGCCTTCCGTGCCATCCCGCTCTCCTTACATCGATGTCAATGCGACAAGATGCGAAGTTGACGTGTCCGTCAAGCGGCAATCGCGGCTTGGCAAGCTCCGCCGCTGCTCGCTAAGAGGGCCGCGATGACCCGCGGCTTCCGTTTTATCCTCCTGTCGCTGTTGATGCTGTGCGCGGGCCTTTCCGCCCCGGCGCGTGCCGAGGTGGTCGTGAGTTTTTACAGCCATGATTTCGGCGACCGTTTCCCGCACGCCTTCATCGTGATGAAGGGGAAGGTCGACGCGACGGGTGAGGTGGTCGACAGCAATTACGGTTTCACCGCGGTGTCGGTCAGCCCCGCGATCCTGCTGGGGTCGGTGAAGGGCAAGGTTGAATCCTCGAAGCCCGACTATATCGCCAGCAGCGACCGCCAGTTCGACGTGACGGTCGACGACGCAACCTATGCGCGGGTGCTGGCGAAGGTCGCCGAATGGCGCGACCGCGAGCAGCCGAGTTACAGCCTAGGCAAGCGCAACTGCGTCCATTTTGTGATGGAACTCGCCGAGGTCGTCGGGCTGAAGGTCAACCGGAAGAGCAAATTGTTCAAGAAACCGAAGAGTTTCCTGATCGAAGTGCGCGGGTTGAACCCCGGTCTGGACGATCCTGCGGCAACGCCCGCCCCCTAGACGGCGCGCCGCTTTCACCCTATGTTCAGGGAACGGGGCGCAATAATCCGGGCTCCGAATGGTAACGAGGGGCTTTTCTTGCGGCTGTTGCTGACCCTTTTGGCATTGTTGACCGGCCTGGCGACCGCCGACCGGGCCGTTGCCGCGCCCGCCGTTCCGGCGGCGATGGGGTCGCTGGTCATGCTGGCCGAAACGGCGGGCAAGGCCGAAACCAGCGATGCGGAGCGCCGCCCGACCACGACGGCGCCGGCCCGGCGCACTTCGAGCGGAAGCGGCAAACCGCGCAAGGCTGCGCCGCCGCACCTTCCCGGCCTCCTGACCGGCAGCGACCGCGCGCTCGAATAGGGCCAGCCCTTGCCTGCGCCTGTTTTCAGGGCGCCGCCCATGCCGGGCCTCTTTGCATGTTCGCGCGACCAGAAGGTCGCTCATTTAATTGATATTCCAAGGAAAAATTGATGTTTTCTGGCCTTGCCAAGAGCCTGTTCGGCTCGTCCAACGACCGTTATGTCGCCTCGATCCGCAAGATCGTCGACAAGATCAATGCGTTCGAGCCTGCGATGCAGGCGCTCGATGACGCCGGACTGCAGGCGCAGACGCAGAAGTTCCGCGACCGGCTGGGCGCTGGCGAGACGCTCGACGACATTTTGCCCGAGGCCTTTGCAACGGTGCGCGAGGCGGCGGTCCGTACATTGGGCATGCGCCATTTCGACGTGCAGATGGTCGGCGGCGTCGTGCTCCACCGCGGCGAGATCGCCGAAATGGCGACGGGCGAGGGCAAGACGCTGATGGCGACGCTGCCCTGCTATCTCAACGCGCTCGAGGGCAAGGGCGTCCATGTCGTTACCGTCAACGACTATCTCGCCACGCGCGATGCCGAATGGATGGGCACCGTCTACGGCTTCCTCGGCCTGACCACGGGGATCATCGTTCCCAACCTCAACGAGACGCAGCGCCGCGACGCCTATAACAGCGACATCACCTATGCGACGAACAACGAGCTCGGTTTCGATTACCTCCGCGACAATATGAAGTTCGACCGCGCGCAGATGGTCCACCGCGAATTCAACTTCGGCATCGTCGACGAGGTCGATTCGATCCTGATCGACGAAGCGCGCACGCCGCTGATCATTTCGGGCCCGACCGACGACAAGTCGGAGATGTATATCCGCGTCAACGAGGTCGTCCTCCAGCTCGGCGAAGAGGATTATGAGAAGGACGAGAAGTCCAAGTCGATCAACCTGACCGAAGACGGCACCGAGCATGTCGAGCGGCTGCTCGAGGCGGCCGGCCTGCTCCAGGGCAACAATCTCTACGACATCGAGAACACGCAGGTCGTCCATCACGTCAATCAGGCGCTGAAGGCGATCATGATGTTCAAGCTGGACATCGATTACATCGTCAAGGACGGCAAGGTCGTCATCATCGACGAATTCACCGGCCGCATGATGGACGGCCGTCGCTGGTCGGACGGCCTGCATCAGGCGGTCGAAGCCAAGGAGGGCGTGCAGATCGAGCCCGAGAACCAGACGCTCGCGTCGATCACCTTCCAGAATTATTTCCGCATGTACCCGAAGCTGAGCGGCATGACCGGCACCGCGGCGACCGAGGCGGCCGAATTCTTCGACATCTACAAGATGAACTGCGTCACCATCCCGACCAACCGCCCGATCGCCCGCAAGGACGACGAGGACGAATTCTACAAGAACATCACCGACAAGTTCGGCGCGATCGCCAGGACGATCCGCGAGGCGAACGAGCGCGGCCAGCCGGTGCTGGTCGGCACCGTGTCGATCGAGAAATCGGAACTGCTGTCGTCCTACCTCGAAAAGGAAGGCGTGCCGCACAGCGTGCTCAACGCGCGCTTTCACGAGAGCGAGGCGCATATCGTCGCGCAGGCGGGGCGCACCGGCGCGGTGACCATCGCGACGAACATGGCGGGCCGCGGCACCGACATCAAACTCGGCGGCAATGAGGAGTTCCGCATCGAGGACGAGCTCAAGGACCTGCCCGAGGGCGCCGAGCGCGACGCCGCGGTCGAGCGGATCAAGGCCGAGGTCGCCGCCGAGCGCGAGGCGGTGAAGGCCGCGGGCGGGCTGTTCGTGCTGGCGACCGAGCGTCACGAAAGCCGCCGCATCGACAACCAGCTGCGCGGCCGTTCGGGGCGCCAGGGCGACCCGGGTCTCAGCAAATTCTACCTCTGCCTCGACGACGATTTGCTGCGCATCTTCGGTCCCGACACGCTCTTCTCCAAGATGATGAACAAGAATCTGGAGGACGGCGAGGCGATCGGGTCGAAGTGGCTGTCGAAGGCGATCGAGACCGCGCAGAAGAAGGTCGAGGCGCGCAACTACGACATCCGCAAACAGGTCGTCGAATATGACAATGTCATGAACGACCAGCGCAAGGTGATCTACGAGCAGCGCGGCGAGATCATCGACAGCGAGACCGTCGACGAGGTGATGGCGGCGATGCGCGCCGAAACGGTCAATTCGATCGTCGCCGACGCGTGCCCCCCGGGCAGCTATCCCGAACAATGGGACGTCGAGGCGATGAAGGAGCGCACGGCGAACATCCTCGACCTTTCGCCGCCGATCGACGACTGGATGCAGGAAGACGCGGTCGACGCCGAAATCTTCGAGGAGCGCATCCAGCAGGCCGCCGACGCGGTCGCGGCGGAGAAGGCCGGCCTCGTCGATGCCGAGACGTGGAAGGGGATCGAGAAGTCGATCCTGCTCCAGACGCTCGACCATCACTGGAAGGAGCATCTCTCGACGCTCGACGCGCTGCGTCAGGTCGTCTTCCTGCGGGCCTATGCGCAGAAGCAGCCGATCAACGAATACAAGCAGGAAGCCTTCGCGCTGTTCGAGCGGATGCTGCAGAACATCCGCGAGGATGTGACGCGCACCGTCGCGCGCATCGACCTGCGCTTCGAAGAGCCCGAGCCGATGCCGCTCCCCGATCTGCCCGATTTCCTGACGACGCACATCGACCCGTTCACGGGCGAGGACAACAGCGGCGACGTCGATGCGGGATCGCTGGGCGTGATCGCGAACACGCTGCCGCCGATGCAGGTGCCGAAGCCCGATCTGCCCGAGGGCGAGAATCCTTATGCCGAGTTGGAGATCAGCCGCAATGCGCCGTGCCCTTGCGGTTCGGGCCGCAAGTACAAGCATTGTCACGGCGCAATCTGAACGCAGCGCCGGACCTCTGTCCTTCGTCACCCCGGACTTGATCCGGGGTCCATATTCCCGCCGCGGGAATGGGTGCCGGATCAGGTCCGGCATGACGAAGGAATGGCATCCGATTCCCTGAAGTTACGGTAACACGCTACTTCACGAGTCCGCTTGCCAAGGTGCGCAGGCGCGATTAGCATCGCCTTCACAAGCTTGGCGGCCGCGTAGCCAGACAAGCAGCGCAGCAGGCAGGAACATAGGGGGCCGCGCCCCGCGCGCGGCCCGATGGTGGCGTGCAGCGTGGAAAGGGCCGGGGCATTTCCTTCTTCGACGAGATGACAGGGCAGGGTGGCGACGTCCGCTCGCCCTATCACGACTATTCGGACTGGTTCGGCCGCGAGGATGCGGCGCGTATCCAGCGCAAGGCGCAGCAGGCCGAGGCCTTTTTCCGCACCACGGGCATCACCTTCAACGTCTATGGCGAGGATGAGGCCGACGAGCGGCTGATCCCCTTCGACGTCGTCCCGCGTATCATCTCGGCGAGCGAATGGCGGCGGCTGTCGCGCGGGATCGAACAGCGCGTGCGCGCGCTCAACGCGTTCCTCCATGACATCTATCATCGGCAGGAGATATTGCGCGCGGGCCGCGTGCCGGCCGAGCTGATCTCGCGCAACGAGGCTTTCCTGCCGATGATGATGGGAATGGACCCGCCCGGCGGCGTCTATACGCACATCAGCGGGATCGACATCGTGCGAACCGGCGCCGATGAATTCTATGTGCTCGAGGACAACGCGCGGACGCCGTCGGGCGTCTCCTACATGCTCGAGAATCGCGAAACGATGCTCCAGATGTTTCCCGAGCTGTTCGCGAGGATTTCGGTACGCGAGGTCGGCGATTACCCGCTCAACCTGCTGAAATCGCTGTCGGCATGCGCCCCGCCCGCATGTAACGGGACGCCGACGGTCGCGGTGCTGACGCCGGGTATCCATAACAGCGCCTATTTCGAGCACAGCTTCCTCGCCGACCAGATGGGCGCCGAACTGGTCGAGGGGCATGATTTGCGCGTCGTCGAAGGCCGCGTCGCGATGCGCACGACGCAGGGCTATACGGCGATCGACGTCCTTTATCGCCGCGTCGACGACGATTTTCTCGACCCGCTCAATTTCCGCGCCGATTCGATGCTCGGCGTGCCCGGCATCTGGGATGTCTACCGCGCCGGCGGGATCACCATCGCCAATGCCCCGGGGACGGGGATCGCGGATGACAAGGCGCTCTACAGCTATATGCCCGACATCATCGAATTCTACACGGGCGAGAAGGCGCTGCTCCCCAATGTGCCGACATGGCGCTGCAGCGAACCCGAACATCTGCGTGAGGTGCTCGATCGCTTGCCCGAACTGGTGGTGAAGGAAGTCCACGGGTCTGGCGGTTACGGCATGCTCGTCGGCCCCGCCGCGAGCAAGAAGGAGATTGCGGCCTTCCGCGCGAAGCTCGAAGCCAATCCGCGCAATTATATCGCGCAGCCGACGCTCTCGCTCTCGACGGTGCCCATTTTCACCAAGGCGGGACTGGCGCCGCGGCACGTCGATTTGCGGCCCTTCGTGCTGATGTCGCCGCAGGGGATAAGGATCACGCCAGGCGGGCTGACGCGTGTCGCGATGCGCAAGGGATCGCTGGTGGTGAACAGCAGCCAGGGCGGCGGCACCAAAGACACCTGGGTATTGGAAGACTGATGCTCGGGAAAACGGCAGGCAGCCTCTACTGGATGGCGCGCTATCTCGAGCGCAGCGAGAATAATGCGCGGCTGATCGACGCGGGTTTTCGCATTGCCCTCACACGATCCAGCACCGCGCGCTCCGAATGGCGGTCGGTGCTGGTCACCGCGGGGCAGGATTTCGCCTTCCGGCAGGCGCATGGCGAGGATTATACCTCGCAGCGCGTCGTCGATTTCCTGCTGCGCGATCCCGCCAATCCGTCGAGCATCCTGTCGGTCGTCAAGCGCGCGCGCGACAATGCGCGCACAGCGCGGACGTACCTGACACGCGAGGTGTGGGAGGCGGTCAACACGAGCTGGATGACGCTCGGCGCGCTGCTCAAGCGGCAGGTGCGCGAGGATGATTTGCCCGATGTGCTCGCGGCGATCCGCCAGCAGAGCGCGCAGGTCGGCGGGACCTTCTCGGGAACGATGCTGCGCAACGACGGCTATAATTTCGCGCGGCTCGGCACGTTCCTCGAACGCGCCGACAACACGGCGCGCATCCTCGACGTCAAATATTATCTGCTGCTGCCGTCGGTCGCGCATATCGGCAGCTCGATCGACAATGTGCAGTGGGAGACGATCCTGCGATCGGTCTCGGCGCACCGGGCCTATCACTGGCTCTACGGGGCGGAGATCAGCGCGCTCAAGATCGCCGAATTCCTGATCCTGTACAGGCAGATGCCGCGCAGCCTCGCCTTCTGCTGCGATCAGATGAACGACAATCTCGGCCTGCTCCGGCGCACCTACGACGAGGAGACCGAGGCGGTACGCATGGGGGCGTCGATGTGCCGCGACCGGCTGTCGCGCCCGATCGCGTCGATCTTCGACGGCGGGCTGCACGAGTTCATCACCGACTTCCTTCGCGCCAATGCCGCGCTCGCGCAGCAGATCGAGCGCGATTACAGGTTCGTGGAGTAAATATGCGGCTGCGCGTCGAACATATCACCCATTATCAATATGACGGCCCGGTCCGCTATGCGTTGCAGCAGGTCAGGCTGACCCCCAAGGAGCGGCCGGGGCAACAGCTGATTCACGGCTGGACGGTCGCTATCGAGGGCGGTTTGCAGCAGCTCCACTACACCGACCATCACGGCAATGGCGTCGACCTGATATCGGTCGACAGCGGGACGAACGAACTTGTGATCCGTTGCACCGGCGAGGTCGAGCTCATTACATGGGACGGCGTGATCGGAGCGCACCGCGGCGCGATGCCGCTCTGGACCTTCCTCCGGCCGACGCCGCTGACGCGGGCCGGGCGCGCGATACGCGCGATGACTTCAGAACTGGGGCGCGACCATGCGAACGATATCGAACGCGCGCACGCGCTGTCTGCGCTGATACTGGCGCGGCTGCCCTACCGGATCGGCCTGACCGATGCCGAGACCACCGCCGAGCAGGCGCTCGCGGGCGAGGGCGGGGTATGTCAGGACCATGCGCATATCTTCATCGCCGCGATGCGCCACCTCGGCCACCCGGCGCGCTATGTTTCGGGCTATCTGATGATGAACGACCGGACGCATCAGGATGCAACCCACGGCTGGGCCGAGGCGTATTTCGAGCATATCGGCTGGATCGGCTTCGACGTGAGCAACGGCCACTCACCCGACCAGCGCTATATTCGTGTCGCGACCGGCCTCGATTATCGCGACGCCGCCCCGGTTCGCGGCATGCGCTATGGTGCGGCGCAGGAAAATCTGGTTGTCCAATTGCAGGTCCAGCAATAAGCGGGCGAGGACGATTTCGGATTATCCGGGCGGGGAAAACGGGACAAGATGACCTATTGCGTTGGCATGCGTTTGAACAAGGGACTGGTGTTCATGTCGGACACCCGCACCAACGCGGGCGTCGACGATATCTCGCAGGTCCGCAAGATGCGCAGCTGGACCGTCCCCGGCGAGCGCGTGATCACGCTGATGTCGGCGGGCAACCTCGCGACGACACAGGCTGTCGTCAGCCTGCTCGACGAACGCACCAAGGCGCCCGAGGACAGGCATCCGTCGATCCTTGCCGCGCCTTCGATGTTCGCGGTCGCGACGATCGTCGGCGAAACGCTGCGCAATATCGTGATGCGTCATAGCGACGAGGGGCCGGCGGCGGAATCGCTGTTCCGGGCGTCGCTGATCGTCGGCGGACAGATCCGCGGATCCGAACCCCGGCTGTTCCTCATCTATCCCGAAGGCAATTTCATCGAGGCGGGCGAGGACAATCCTTTTTTCCAGATCGGCGAGACGAAATATGGCCGGCCGATCATCGTGCGCTCATACGACCCTGCGATGTCGTTCGAGGATTCGGTGAAATTGCTTTGCGTCTCGTTCGATTCGACGATCCGCGCGAATGCGGGCGTCGATCTGCCGATCGACCTCAAGATCCACGAGCGCGACGATTTCACCACCGTGCGCGAGCGGCGTTTCGAGCGCAACGATCCCTATTTCGAAAGCGTCGCCGACGGCTGGGCCGAGGCACTGGGGATCGCGCTCGCGGAGCTTCCCGACTTTCATTTCTGATCGCCTTCGGCCACCGTCCCGAAACGACGAAACGGGAGGGATCGCCATGTTGCGCTGGATTGCCGCCGCACTTTTTCTGACTGCCAGCCCGGCGGCTGCCGAAGAGGCAAGTTTCGACAAGGCGCTGAGCGACTTCCGCGAGCTGCATCGTGGGGAAATGCGCCGATCGGGGATTGCGGGGAGCAGCTTCTATGTCGTGCGCGACGGACGGACCGTCGTGGCCGACCATCTGGGTGAGCAGGATGCCGACGCGCATGCTCCCGTCGATGCGGCGACCATCTATCATTGGGCCTCGGTCACCAAGACGATGACGGGGATCGCGATCATGCAGCTCCGCGACCGCGGGCTGCTGTCGCTCGACGATCCGATCGTCAAATATGTGCCCGAACTTGCGGCTGTGCATAACCCCCATGGCGACACGGGGGCGATCACGCTGCGCCAGCTGATGAGCCACAGCGCCGGGTTCCGCAGCGGCACCTGGCCGTGGCGCGACCATGACTGGCAGCCGTTCGAACCGGCGGGCTGGTCGCAGCTGGTCGCGATGCTGCCGTACACGCAGGTCGAGTTCAAACCGGATTCGCGCTTCAGCTACTCGAACCCCGGGATTGTCTATCTCGGGCAGGTGATCGAACGCCTGTCGGGCGAGGATTATGAAGTCTATGTCGACAAGAACATCCTGAAGCCGCTGGGCATGCACGCCAGCTATTTCGACCGCACGCCGCCGCACCTGCTGCCGCACCGGTCGCACAGCTATTATGTCAGGGATGGTCGGCGGGTCGCGGCGCCGTTCGATGTCGACACCGGCGTCACCGTGTCGAACGGGGGGCTCAATGCGCCGATGCCCGATATGGCGAAATATGTGGCCTTCCTGCTCGGCGATCCGGCGCGCGCGGCCGCCTATGATCTGGTGCTGAAGCGGTCGTCGCTCGAGGAAATGTGGGCGCCGCAAATCGCGGCGGGCGACGATTTCACGCAGGGCCGCATGGCGACGACGACGCAGAGCGGCCTGTCCTTCTTCATCGACCGCAGCGCGGGTGTGCGCTTCGTCGGGCACAATGGCGACCAGAACGGCTTTCGCGCCTATCTCAGCCTTTGTCCCGATCAGCGGGCCGGGAGCCTGCTGGCGTTCAACACCGAAACGCGCGGTGTGCAGAACAGTGCCGCCAATCGCGAAACGGCCGAATCGCGGATCGCGCTGGCGACCGACCGGTTGTGCGAGGCGCTGGCGAAGTAGCGGGATTTCGCCCCGAAAAAAAAGCGTCGCCCCCGCGAAGGCGGGGGCGACGGTTGGCTACCGGTTCTTCCGCCCCTCGATCAGCCCGTCGACGAGGCTCGGATCGGCGAGGGTCGAGGTGTCGCCGAGCGATCCGAAATCATTCTCGGCAATCTTGCGCAGGATACGGCGCATGATCTTGCCCGAGCGCGTCTTGGGAAGACCGGGGGTCAGGTGGATATGGTCGGGGGTCGCGATCGGGCCGATCTCGGTGCGGACCTGCTGCTTCAGCGCCGCGGCGACCTCTTCGGTCGGCTCGACCCCGGCGTTGAGCGTCACATAGGCGTAGATGCCCTGACCCTTGATGTCGTGCGGGAAACCGACAACCGCGGCCTCGGCGACGAGGTCGTGGAGGACGAGCGCGCTTTCGACCTCGGCGGTGCCCATGCGGTGACCCGAGACGTTGATGACATCGTCGACGCGGCCGGTGATGCGCCAGTAACCGTCGGCATCGCGGCGGCAGCCGTCGCCGGTGAAATATTTGCCCCGATAGGTCGAGAAATATGTCTCGGCGAAGCGCTGGTGATCGCCGTAGATTGTGCGCGCCTGCCCCGGCCAGCTGTGGGTGATGCAGAGATTGCCCTCGGCCGCGCCGCCGGTCTGCTCGTCGACGAGCGTGTTGCCTTCGGCGTCGACAAGCTCGGGACGGACGCCGAAGAAGGGGCGCCCCGCGCTGCCCGGCTGCATCGGATGCGCGCCGGGCAGGGTGGTGATCATGATCCCGCCGGTTTCGGTCTGCCACCAGGTGTCGATCACGGGGACGCGGCCCTTGCCGACGATCTGGTGATACCAGCGCCACGCCTCGGGGTTGATCGGCTCGCCGACGCTGCCGAGCAGGCGGATCGACGAGAGGTCGTGGCGCGTCACATAATCGTCGCCCTCGCGCATCAGCGCGCGGATCGCGGTGGGGGCGGTGTAGAGGATGCTCACCTTATGCTTGTCGACGACCTGCCAGAAACGGTCGTGGTCGGGATAGTTGGGCACACCCTCGAACATCAGCGTCGTCGCGCCGTTCTGGAGCGGGCCGTAGACGACATAGCTGTGGCCGGTGACCCAGCCGATATCGGCGCTGCACCAGAAGATTTCGCCCGGGCGATAGTCGAAGCCGTAGAAGAAGGTCGAGGCGGTCCAGACGCTGTAGCCGCCGACGGTGTGGAGCACGCCCTTGGGCTTGCCGGTCGATCCCGAGGTGTAGAGGATGAAGAGCGGGTCCTCGGCGCCCATCGGCTCGCACGGGCAGTCGGTGCCGACGTCGGCCGACAGCGCGTCGTACCAATGGTCGCGGCCTTCCTTCATCGCGACGTCGCCGCCGGTGTGCGCGATGACGAGCACCGCCTTCACGTCGACGCGCTCGAGCGCCTTGTCGACATTGGCCTTCAGCGGAACGACCTTGCCGCCGCGCAGCCCTTCGTCGGCGCAGATCACCCAGTCGCTCGCGCAATCCTCGATGCGGCCGTGGATTGCCTCGGGCGAGAAGCCGCCGAAGACGACGCTGTGCACCGCGCCGATGCGCGCGCAGGCGAGCATCGCCACCGCGCCCTCGGGGATCATCGGCATATAGATGGTGACGCGGTCGCCCTTCCGGACGCCCATTTTCTTCAGTGTGTTCGCGAAGCGGATCACGTCGGCGAGTAGCGCCGCGTAGCTGATGTGCCGCGTCTCGCCGTCGGGGGCATCGGGTTCGAAGATGATCGCGGTGCGGTCGCCATGGCCCGCGGCGACATGACGGTCGACCGCATTGTGGCAGAGGTTGAGGACGCCGTCCTCATACCACCGGATCTCGACGGGGTCGTAGGACCAGCCCGCGATTTTCGTCGGCGGGGTGATCCAGTCGATGCGTTTCGCCTGTTCGGCCCAGAAGGCGTCGGGATCGTTTATGCTTTGCGCATAAAGCCGGTCATAATCGGCGGCGGTGCAATGGGTGTTCGCGGCGGCGTCGGCGGGGACGGGAACCAGCGGTTCGGAGGGGGGCAGGTCGGACACGGCTAGATTCTCCCGCTTTCGATTTGACTCGGTTGCCGGCTGCGATAACCCGCGAGCCACAAACTGCAAGGCGCATACGCGCTTATGAAGGGACGGAACATGGTTCAACTGGGCCAGGAGACAGGGGCGCTGCTCGACCGGCTGGGCGTCGACCGCGCGCTGTGGAGCGAAGGGTCGATGCCGGCGGTGACGCCGCTGACCGGCGAACGGATCGGCACGGTTCAGGTCGCCGACGCCGCGACGATCGACGAGACGCTCGATCGGGCGAACGCGGCGTTCCGTGCATGGCGCGACGTGCCGGCACCGCGCCGCGGCGAGCTGGTGCGGCTGTGGGGCGAGGAACTGCGCGCGGCGAAGGACGATCTTGCGAAGCTGGTGACGATCGAGGCGGGCAAGATTCCGTCGGAGGGGGCGGGCGAAGTGCAGGAGATGATCGACATCTGCGACTTTGCGGTCGGCCTCTCGCGGCAATTATACGGCCTGACGATCGCGACCGAGCGCCCGGGGCACCGGATGATGGAGGTCTGGCATCCGCTGGGTGTGGTCGGGGTGATTTCGGCGTTCAACTTCCCGGTCGCGGTGTGGGCGTGGAATGCGGCGATCGCGCTGGTATGCGGCAACAGCGTCGTGTGGAAGCCATCGGAGAAGACGCCGCTGACCGCGCTCGCCGTGCAGGCGATATTCGCGCGCGCGGCGGCGCGTTTCGGCGATGCGCCCGCGGGGCTGGCACAGCTGCTGGTCGGCGGGCGCGAGGCGGGCGAGGCGCTGGTCGACGACCGGCGCGTTGCGCTGGTGTCGGCGACAGGCTCGACGCGCATGGGGCGCGCTGTGGCGCCACGGCTCGCGCAGCGTTTCGCGCGCGCGATCCTCGAACTCGGCGGCAATAACGGCGTGATCGTCGCACCGTCGGCCGATCTCGACCTTGCGCTGCGCGGCGTCGCCTTCGGCGCGATGGGGACGGCGGGGCAGCGCTGCACGACGACGCGGCGTCTGTTCGTGCACGACAGCATCTATGACGGCTTCGTCGCGCGGCTGAAGGTGGCTTATGGCAGCGTTGGCGTGGGCAATCCGCTGGATGACGAGGTGCTCGTCGGCCCGCTGATCGACCGCGCGGCCTATGAGATGATGCAGGACGTGCTGGCGGCGGCGAAAGCCGTGGGCGGAGTGGTTCACGGCGGCGAACGGGTGGGCGAGGGGGCGAGTTTCTACGCGAAGCCCGCGTTGGTCGAGATGCCGGGACAGGTCGGGCCGGTGCTCGAAGAGACGTTCGCGCCGATCCTCTACGTCATGCGCTATTACGACCTCGATGCGGTAATCGAGCTGCACAATGGCGTCGCGGCGGGCCTGTCGTCGGCGATCTTCACCACCGACATGCGCGAAGCCGAGCGCTTTCTGGTGGCAAGCGATTGCGGTATTGCGAACGTCAATCTCGGCACCTCGGGCGCCGAGATCGGCGGGGCGTTCGGCGGCGAGAAGGAGACCGGTGGCGGGCGCGAAAGCGGGTCCGACAGCTGGAAAGCCTATATGCGCCGCGCGACCAATACGCTGAATTATTCGGACGCGCTGCCGCTGGCGCAGGGCGTGTCGTTCGACATCTGACGATGGTGGCCCATCAGTGGCAATCCCATTGGTAGAAGATCTTGCTGAAGTCGCGCTTCAGCAAGTCTTCGCGCCGGATCATGAACTGACCCTGCCCCATATCGCCCCACATGAGATGCTTGTCGCTCCACAGGTTGAGCAGGACGCGGTCGACATTCTGATAGGGTTTTGCCGCGCGCCAGTCGGACTGGGTAAAGCCGGGGTGGCCGCCGACATGATGGCCCAGCACCGCCAGTTCATTCTGTTTTTCGACGAAATCATAGATGCGATCGCTTTTGGCCGGGTCGTTCAGCAGCGTTTCGAGATCGCGTTCGGCAAGCCAGGATTCGACCGAGGGGGCTTGTTCGGTGCGTCTGGGTTTGAGCGCGATGCCCCTTGCGACCGTGGCGTCGTACAGCGGCGAATAATCGTCGATCCCGCGCTCGCCCGCTGGCCGTCCCATGTGCAGCTTGCCCGCGCCGCCCATCGTCTCGCGCCAGATGACGCGGAACTTGCCCGCTTCGGGCTTTTCGAAATTCGCGCCATAAAGGTCGTCGCGCGCGATGAAGAATTGCAGGACGCCGCTGGTCGGATAGTCGGGCAGCGGCGGCAGTTCGGCGAAATCGACCTGTGCGAGGAAGGACATCGGTTTGCCCCCGGCGTCGGCGGGCCAGGCTTCGCCCGCCGCGAGCCAGACCGGACCCCCGATGCGGGTGCCGCCGGGGGTTGCGGGCGCCGGACCCGCGGGCGCGAGATCAACGGCGGGAAGGCTGTGCTTCTTCTGCCAGCCGGCGAATTCGGCCACCGCCGGATCGCGCAGCAATTCCTGCATCGTCGGTTCGGCCGGCGTTGCGGGCGTGCATCCCAATGCGCCGGCGAGCGCCAATGTGACGGGGATCAGGATCTTTCGCATGCGAGCGATTTATCGCGTCCTCCGATCGTGCGCGAGCGATTGTTGCGACACCCCGGTCAGGCTGTGCGCCAGCCGAAGCCTTCGTCGAGCGCAATGACCCGACCGGCGGTTCCGACCGGCTCGACCTCGCCGTCGGTCAGGAACGCCAGCATCGCCGCGTCGTCGATGTCGACATGCGCAAGTGTCCGCTTGCCGTCGGGCGTCTTCGCCACGACCACGCCGGCTTTCGGTGCGCCGTCGCGGCCATAGAAGACGGTGTAGCTCTCCACCGTCGCCGGCCCGGCATAATCCTCGGCCAGCTCGGGGACCGGGCCGCGTTTGGCTTCGGCTTCGGCCTGATAGTCGAAGTCCTGCGGAAAGCTGGCCGCGGCGATGGGTTCGCTGCCGAGTATGATGCAATGATTGTCGGTCGCGAAGCCGCCGTTGGCGAAGAGGAAGCCATAGCGCCCTTCCTTGCGCAGCCTGTCGACCATCGAGACGATGGCGTGGCTCATATAATTGGCGATCGGGCCGCCGCCGAAGGTGAGGCCGCCGAACACCGTCGCGGGCTTGTCGACCGGCCAGCCGAGCGTGCGCCGCGCCATCTTCGGCACGCACGGGAAACAGCTGTAGAGTTCGACGAAATCGAAATCATCGACGGTCATGCCGTTGAGGTCGAGCGTGCGGTTGATGCTCGTCTCCATGCTGACGCTGCCGTCGTAACGGTCGCGGTGCAGGATGCTCGCGGGCTCCTTCGCGGCGGCGCCCATGCCGACATAGATCAGCCGGTCTTCTGCGATCCCCCGGCGACGCGCTTCGGCGAGGCTTGCGACAAGGAAGCCCGCGCCCTGATTGACCGACGAATTGGCGACCATCAGCTTCGAATAGGGGAAGGCGATCGGGCGATTGCGCTCGTCGACGCGGAGGATGTCTTCGGGCGAGGCGGGTTTCCTGATCCACGCGCCGTCATTCGCGGCGGCGACTTCGGAGAAGCGCGACCAGATTGCGGCGCTTTCGGCCTGCGCGTCGGCAAGGCTTTCGCCCCACGCAGCGCGCGTTGCGTTTTCGTATAGCGGATAGACGTCGACCGGCGCCGCGAGGCCGTGCTTCTGCGCATAATTGGGTTCGCGGCGCGTCGCGACCTTGCGGACCGCATTATAGCTCTTGTCCTCGCCGCTCGCGGCCTTGGCGGCGCGGCCCGCTGCGGTGCGCAGTGCCTCGGCGCCGACGATCGCGGCGAGTTTGACCTCGCCCGCGCCGATGCGGTTCGCGGCTTCGTTGAGCAGGCGCACCGGGGTGTCGCCGTGCGGCGCGGCCGACTGATAGTTGATCGCCGGGGTCGCGCCGATCGCGGCGGCGAGCGGTTCGGGCAGCTTGCCGAGGCTGTGGAAACTGATCTGATCGACGATCGCGAGGCTGTCGATTTCGGCGAGGGAGACGCCGGCATCCGCCGCCGCGACGTTCAGCGCGGCGACCATCAGCCCGAGCGAGTCGAGCCCCTGGTCGGGATCTTCGGGCCGGTCGTTGACCTGCCCGACGCCGATGATGACGGGAATATGCTCGGGATCGGTCGTGACCATGTCAGCGCGCCTTCCACTCGGGCTTGCGCTTCTGGGCGAAGGCGAGCGGGCCTTCGCGGGCGTCCTCGCTCGCCATCAGCACCTTGCGCTCGCGTTTGTTGTCGTCCCAATGCGCGTCGTCGCCCGCGATCTGGCCGTCGATGATGCGTAGCGCGACGCGCTTCGACGCTTGCACCGACAGCGGCGCATTGCCCGCGATCTTTTCGGCGAGCGCGATCGCGGTCGGCATCAGATCGGCGAGCGGGACGACGCGGTTGGCGAAGCCATAGCGCAGCGCGGTCGCGGCATCGAAAGGGTCGCCGGTCAGCAGATGCTCCATCGCGATCTTCTGCGGCAATTGCTTGACGATCCGGAAGGCGCCGCCCGCCGCGGCGAACAGCCCGACCTTGACTTCGGGCAGGCCGAACTGGGCATTTTCAGAGGCGATGACGATGTCGCACATCAGCGCGAGTTCGCAGCCGCCGCCAAAGGCGAAGCCGTTGACTGCGCCGATGACCGGTTTCGAGATCGGATGCGCGGCAAAGCCGCCGAAGCCCCACGCCTGCTGCGCCTTGTCGTCGGGAGCCAGCTGTCCGCCGCGCGAGAGCGCGACCAGATCGGCGCCGGCGCAGAAAGCCTTGTCGCCAGCGCCGGTAATGACGACGGCGCGGATTTCGGGGTCGCTCTCGGCCGCTTCAAGCGCCGTGCCGATGCCGACATGGACGTCCGCATTGACGGCGTTGCGTGCCTCCGGCCGGTTGATCGTGACGATCAGGACATGGCCCTGGCGTGCGGTGAGGACGGCGGGCGCGGCGGCATCGGTCATATGATCTCTCCCAATCGGCCCGGACGCGCGGTGCGCGAATCCGGGCTGTCGGAAAAACTATCGACCGAAGTTAACGTTTACGTCAACTGCCAAAAGCGGCAGAGCCGGTCAGATCGACTGGCCGGTCTTCGCCCAGTCGGCGAGGAAGCCTTCGATGCCCTTTTCGGTCAGGACATGTTTGAACAGCCCCTTGATCACCGACGGCGGTGCGGTCATCACATCGGCGCCGATCTTCGCGGCTTCGAGCACATGGATGCCGTGGCGCACGCTCGCGACGAGGATTTCGGTCGCATAGCTGTAATTGTCATAGATCAGCCGGATGTCGGAGATGAGCTGCATGCCGTCGAAGCCATTGTCGTCGTGGCGGCCGACGAAGGGCGAAACGAAGGTCGCGCCGGCCTTCGCCGCGAGCAGTGCCTGGGTGGCCGAGAAGCAGAGCGTGACGTTGACCATCGTGCCGTCGCCGGTCAGCGCCTTGCATGTCTTGAGGCCGTCGATCGTCAGCGGCACCTTGATGCAGACATTGTCGGCGATCTTGCGGAGGATTTCGGCCTCCTTCATCATCGTTTCATGGTCGAGCGCGACGACCTCGGCCGAGACGGGGCCGTCGACGATGGCGCAGATTTCCTTCGTCACTTCCTTGAAGTCGCGGCCGGACTTGGCGATCAGCGAGGGGTTGGTGGTGACGCCGTCAAGCAGGCCGGTCGCGGCGAGCTCCTGGATGTCGGCGATTTCGGCGGTGTCGGCGAAGAATTTCATGGGATGGGCTTCCTTGCGGGCAGGTGATTCGGGTTGGTCATCGCCCTAGAGCAGCGCAGCCGAAATATGAACCGCCATCACCGATCCCGTCAGGCCGGACCTGATCCGCCGTCCATTCGGGTGCCGAAGCACGGACCCCGGATCAAGTCGGCGATTATCCCCTTGCGACAAGTAAGGCGGTGTGCTACATAATTGAGCATGAGCAAAGCACCGACCCTTCGCCAGTTCCAAGACCGCTTCCCGACTGAGGAAAGCTGCCTAGATCACTTGATGCGTATCCGTTTCGGCGACCGTCACGACTGCGAAAAGTGCGGCAAGGAAGCGAAGTTCTATCGCGTCAAAGCCCGTCGTAGCTACGCTTGCGAATGGTGCGGCGCGCAGGTCTACCCGACCGCTGGCACCCCCTTTGACCGGACCCGCACCAGCCTGCGCGACTGGTTCTTTGTGATGTTTCAGTTCTGCTCGACCCGTAGCGGCGTCGCCGCAAAGGAAGTCGAGCGCCAGATCGGCGTGACCTACAAAACGGCTTGGCGCATGTGCCACGAAATCCGCAAATACATGGCGATGCTGGACAGCGATGATCCGCTTGGCGGCGTTGGCGAAGTCGTGGAAATCGACGAAACGATCATCGGCGGTTCGGTGAGCGGCAAGGGCAACGGCTACATGGGTAACAAGACTGTCGTTGTCGGAATGCTAGAACGTGGCGGCGAACTCATCACCCGCGTTACGCACAGCCGCACGAAGTCCCACATGCATGGCATGATCCAGCACCACGTTTTGCCGGGAACGACGATCAGCACGGACGAAATGGGTGGCTACAAGGACATTGATCAGAAGGGCTATCGTCACATCAAGGTGAACCACAATCGCGGGCAGTATGCGACGAAGGAAGGCGCTGGCGTTAACGCGCTAGAGGGCTTCTGGGCGCAGCTAAAGCGGTCGATTAACGGCACCCATATCCACGTTAGTCAGAAGCATCTTTCGAAGTATCTGGGTGAGTTTGAGTTCCGTCACAATCGCCGCCATCGCCCTTCGACGATGCTGGACGAGTTGCTGACTTCTTTTGTGCGCTAGGGGCTTCGCCCTTAGCCATTGCGCCTAGGAGCGCGTCGAAACGCCGGGTTTGCTCGTCAGTCAACTCGCCAGCCTCACGTCGATGTATACTGTTTGCTCCTTCCCACCGATGATTCCGCCCAAGAATCCGTTGGGGTGAATCGTAACCGGTCCGTCCATATGATAGCCGGGCCGTGATGCTTCATCGACGCCGTACATGCCTTTCACTTCAAATCCATTTTGCTTTAGATATTCGACCATACGATGCCCCAAGCTAGGGGAGCGACCGAAATTATTCCAAACTACATTGACTGGCTCACCCGCTCGCAAAGCGTTGCAAACTTTATCCATGATCTCAACCGTCAGGTCGAAGCGGGGATTGACGATATTAATGACGTTGTTACCACCGCCGCTGTGGTTTTGATTAAACGTATCGCCCACGCCCAGCCTCCTAAAAATTCATTGTGTTGTTTCCGCTACCGGAACTGTTCTGCGTATAGGTTCCGCCTGAATCGTCAGAGCCGTCGTCGCTGCCATCATCATCGGCCCTTGGCCAGAAGCTCCACGCCAGCAGCAACACCAATACAGCCAAGGCCACATATGGAACAAGAGCGGGGACTTCTAACATTGCGCGAGCCAAATTGTCCGCATCGGACGGGAGGGTGGCCGCATCAATGGTCCCACGCGCGATTGACCAAAGCCCGACGAGCGTCGCTCCAGCGCCGGCTGTGACCGACAGCTTAGGATTGCGCGATTTGAGGTTCCCCATCCGCCCCCGATACCACTGGTTGTGTAACGAGTCACGATACTTGTCCAAAGGGGATAATCACCGATCAAGTCCGGGGTGACGAGAATGGGAAAGCGCTGGCGTTCGTTCTTTGTTCCGGTTAATCGCCGGTCATGGCCAAAGCGAAACGTCAATATGTCTGCCAGAATTGCGGGGGTGTCTCGTACCGCTGGCAGGGGCAGTGCGCCGATTGCGGCGAGTGGAACACATTGGTCGAGGAAGCCGCCGAAACCGTATTCTCGGCGAAGCATGACCTCAGTCGTGGCGGGCGGACGCTGACGCTCGAAACGCTCGATGCCGACAGCCGGATGCCCGAGCGGATGCTCTGCGGCATTGCCGAATTCGATCGCGCGCTCGGCGGCGGCTTCGTTGCAGGATCGGCGACGCTGATCGGGGGCGATCCGGGGATCGGCAAGTCGACGCTGTTGCTGCAGGCGGCGGGGCGGCTCGCGACCGCGGGCAAATCGGTCGTCTATATCAGCGGCGAGGAAGCGGCGGCGCAGGTGCGGCTGCGCGCGCAACGGCTGGGGCTCGGCAAGGCGCCGGTCGCGCTGGCAAGCGCGACCTCGGTACGCGATATCCTCGCGACGCTCGACGGGCGTGACGCCGATTTCGTCGTGATCGATTCGATCCAGACGATGCACAGCGACCTGATCGACAGCGCCCCCGGCACGGTGAGCCAGGTCCGCGCGAGCGCGCAGGAACTTATCCGTTACGCCAAGGACAGCGATGCGGCGATCGTGCTCGTCGGGCATGTGACGAAGGACGGGACGATCGCGGGGCCGCGCGTGCTCGAACATATGGTCGATACCGTGCTGGCGTTCGAGGGCGAGCGCAGCCACCAGTACCGCATCCTGCGCGCGGTCAAGAACCGCTTCGGCGGCACCGACGAGATCGGAGTGTTCGCGATGGGCGAGGAGGGGCTGGGCGAGGTGAGCAATCCGTCGAGCCTGTTCCTGACCGACCGCAGCCGCGACGTGCCGGGATCGGTGGTGTTTCCGGCGCT
>Ga0209676_1000177_pt1 | contig 151589 bp, 122 predicted proteins | sample AraplaCvi_mLB_r2_FD_184282 | JGI IMG/M metagenome (GOLD analysis project Ga0209676, IMG submission 184282) | Arabidopsis root microbial communities from North Carolina, USA - plate scrape MF_Cvi_mLB_r2 (SPAdes) (version 2) | ecosystem: Host-associated > Plants > Roots > Endosphere | place...
GCTGGTGAAGATGGGCACGACCGCCGCGCAGAAGAAGCTGTTCTTCAACCTGCGCAAGGCCAAGAGCCAGATCGCCGCCTTCCAGGAAGGCGACCTGCGTCCCGAGCAGGTCAGCGAGATCGCCACCAAGCTGGGCGTACTGGACAGCGAGGTCATCTCGATGAACCGCCGCCTGTCGGGCCCCGACGCGTCGCTGAACGCGCCGCTGCGCGCTGACGGCGAAAGCGAGTGGCAGGACTGGCTGGCCGACGAAGACCAGGTTTCGCAAGAGACCCGCGTGGCCGAGGACGAGGAGAAGTCGCTGCGGATGTCGCTTCTGGAAGAGGCGATGGTCGAACTGACCGACCGCGAGCGTCACATCCTGACCGAGCGTCGTCTGAAGGACGAGCCGACCACCCTGGAAGAGCTCGCCGCCCAGTATGGCGTCTCTCGCGAACGCGTGCGCCAGATCGAGGTCCGCGCGTTCGAGAAACTGCAAAAGACCATGCGCGAGGCGGCGATCGCCAAGAACATGGTGGATGCGTAAAGGCTAAATCTGCTCCCCCTCCGGGGGAGCTGTCGCAACGCGACTGAGGGGGCAGCGCGGCCTATGCCGAGCTGCCCCCTCCGGCCCTCTGGGCCACCTCCCCCAAGGGGGGAGGAGAGGCTATAGCGAAGCCATGACCTCCTCCCTGCCCCAGCTGATCCTGCTGCCCGGCCTGCTCAACGACGCCGAGCTGTGGCGCGACCAGATCAGCGGCCTCGCGGACGTCGCCCGCCCCTGGGTCCCCGACCTCGCCCCCTACGCCACGATCCGCGAGATGGCCGAAAGCGTGCTGGAGAAGGCCGAGCCGACCTTCGCCCTGGCCGGGTTCTCGATGGGCGGCTACGTGGCCCAGGAAATCGCGCGGCGCGCGCCCCAGCGGATCGAACGGCTGGCCCTGCTGGACACCTCGATCCGCGTCGACACCCCCGCGCGCGCCGCCCAGCGCAAGGCCCTCAATAAGGCCGCCGCCAAGGGCGGGACGTTCCTGGGCATCGGCCAGACGATCATGAAGTCGTACATCGACGCCTCGCGCCTCGAGGACATCGAGCTGACCAGCCGTATCGTCGACATGACCCAGCGCCTGGGCCGCGAGGTGTTCCTGCGCCAGAACAGTCTGGAACGCGAGGACGGCGAGGCGGCCCTGCGGGCCTTGCGCGTGCCGCTGGTCATCATCGTCGGCGAGAACGACCAGATCACCCCCGCCTCGGGGCATCGAGAGATGGCCGAGGCGATCGGCTGCTCGCACCTGGTGGTGATCCCGAACACCGGCCACATGACGCCGATGGAGGCCCCCGGCCCGGTCAACGGGGCGCTGCGCCACTGGCTCGCGAGGCCGCTCGGCCGGCGCTGAGACCGCCAAGCCACGCCATAAAACTGAGACAAAACTGTCAGGGAAACATCGCACCCCGAAACTATCCCGACCCCGGGCTGTCCAACCGCGCCTGCTCAAATCCGCGCGGAGCATAAAGGGGATATCGATGAAGAAGACCATGCTCTTCGCGCTGGCGGCGCTCGCGCCGCTAGCCCTGGTCTCGGCCGCCTCGGCGGCGCCGGACGACGCGCCGATCGCCACGGCCTCTGCGGTCGCCGACGAGCCGACCCTGGCTTCGGAGGTCGTGGTCCAGGCCAAGATCGCCTACCGCAACCGCTCCGAGGCGACCGCTCCGGTCCTGGACTACGGACTGGACTACTTCCAGCGCTTCGAGCCGCTGACGGTCGGCGACGCCCTTAAGCGCGTGCCCAGCGTATCGTTCCTGTCGGACGTGCTGGAATCCGATGGCGTGCGCCTGCGCGGCTTGGATCCGGCCTATACCCAGATCCTGATCAACGGCGAGAAGGTCCCCGGCTCGGGCTCCAGCTCGGGCGCGTTCGGCAATGGCGCCGACCAGTCGTTCTTCGTCGACCGCATTCCGGCCGAGCTGATCGACCACATCGAGATCATTCGCAGCAACAGCGCCAACCGTAGCGGTGACGCGGTGGCCGGCGCCCTGAACATCGTCCTGCGCGACGCCTTGGCTTTGGACGGCGGCTATGTCCGCGCTGGCGCCCTGATGTTCGACGACAAGCGCATTCGCGGCGCGTTCGGCGGCGTGTGGGGCGGCCAGGTTGGTCTGGGCCGCCTGCTGGTTGGCGCCAACGTTCAAGGCCGCCGCAACCCCAAGGAAAAGCTGAGCCTGCGCTATGACAAGCCCGGCGCGGCGCTGAACAACAACGAGATCCAGACCGACACGCGCAACGGCACGGACAGCTCGTTCAACATCGCCTACGACGTGCCGGTCGGCGCGGGGCAGTTGTCGGTGAACGGCTTCTACGTTCATACCGACCGCTATCAGAACGAAGACTCCATCGAATACAACAAGGGCGTCGTCAGCAACGCCAACCTGTCGACGATCAACGACAACGACGTCGACATTCAACAGGACAGCTACTCGCTTAACGGCAAGTACAAATTCCCGATGGCCGGGGGCGAAACCAGTATCAAGCTGGGCTATGCGGCGTTCAAGAACGACGAGTACGAGTTCGAGTACGAGACCGAATACCTGCGCGACACGACCCCATTTCCCGACGGCGATCGCTTCACCGGCGACCGCGCCAAGACCCGCATCACCGACGACGAGGTCTCGGCCAAGCTGGAGCACAAGCGCGAGCTGACCGAAGGAACCGATCTGGAGTTCGGCGTTCAGTACGAAGGCAAGCGCCGCGACGCCCGCGTCAGCGAGGTTCCGCGCAACCGCTACAACCTGCCCTCGGCCAACCCGCCCGCCTATCGTCCCTTCGCGATCACCAGCAAGGCGCGCCTGGAGCAGACCCGCATCGATCCGTATGTGATGCTGTCGGGCCGATCGAACGGTCTGAAGTGGGAAGCGGGCCTGCGCTACGAGACCACGGACGTGAAGGTCCAGGACTTCGTGATCAACGCCAAGAACGACAAGGACTACAGCGTTCTCCTGCCCTCCGCCTCGGTGCGCTACGACCTGACCGGCTCCGACCAAATCTACGCTTCGGTGGCTCGCACGGTGCGCCGCGCCAGTTTCGAATACCTATCGCCGGTCACGCTGGAGGAGGAGCTGGGTGACAATGACTTCCGCGGCGACCCCACTCTGGACCCGGAAAAGGCCTGGGGCCTCGACGTCGGTTACGAACGCCGCATGGGCCGGGACGGTGTCTTTGGCGTCAACGTCTTCTACCGCGACATCAAGGACCTGATCGAGATCTACAACACCGGCGCGCCCGGCTCGGCCAACGATCCGCCGGACGACATCACCTGGCTGTACTCGGCTCGCAACACCGGAGACGGCAAAGTGTACGGGATAGAGTTCGATCTCTCGACGCCGCTGTCGTTCATCGGCCTGGATAACACCGGGGTGTTCCTGAACTACTCGTACCTGGACTCCAAGGTCAGCGACGAATTCGGTAAGCGCCGCTTCAACAGCCAGGCGGAGTCGGTGTTCAACGTCGGCTTCATCCAGGACATCCCCTCCTTCGGCGCGGCGTTCGGCATGACCTACCGCAAGCAGGGCGAGGCCTACAGCCGCCTCGTCGGCGAGGAAGTCACGACGACCTACGGCGCGGATCTGGAAGCCTTCATCGAAAAGCGCATCGGCAAGAACACGGTCGTGCGCCTGACCGGCTCAAACCTGCTGGACGCCGACAAGAAGGAAACCTTCAACAAGTTCACCACCATCGCCGACCAGCGCGGCCGTTCGTTCGACGAGTACGAACTGGAGCGCGAAAAGGCCGGACCGGTCTTCCAGCTGACGGCGCGGATGGCGTTCTAAGGAACGCCGGAGCCAGAAAGACAAGGGCGGCGTCCGAGAGGGCGTCGCCCTTTTTCGTCTACGCCGCCCGGCCTTCAGCCAAGGGCTGAGGCTCGCCTTCGTGGGCCTTGCGCCCGGGACCCGGGGTTCGAGAACAGCGGAGTAGGCAGCAGCTCTCGGCCGAACGCGACGCGTGGATTTCGGCACGCAGCATCTGCCTTTGGCCTGGGTCCTCGGCACAAGGCCCAGGAAAGCATGGGTTGTGTTAGCCCTGCCGAAGGTCGGTCCGCTCTAAGCCGCGCGGCCCGTGTCCTCGGGAGCCATGAAGCCCAGCAGGGCGTCGATGCGCTTGACCAGTTCGCCGCGGCCGGCCGGGCCCGCCAGGTCGGCGCCGGTGCAGGTGGCGAGGGCTTCAGCGGCCTGGATCAGGCGGGCGTCCTTGACGGCCTCGCCCACGCGCTTGAGCTCGACCGCCTGGGCCGCCAGGGCGCGACGAGCCTGGGCCGGATCGATGTCCAGGGCCTGGGCGGCCGACTTGACGATGCGCAGAGCCTGGGACAGGCGCGCGGCGGGCGTGCCGGCCTGGTCCGCCTTGCGCTTGCGCGGTCCCTTGTAGTCGGCCGAGTTGAAGCGGCGGCGGTCGGGACCGACATAGGCCACGGCTTCGATCCAGTCGCGCGGCTTCAGGGTCACCGCTTCCAGGCGCCGCTCCAGGTCCTTCAGATTGAAGGGCTTGCGCATGAATTCGTGCACGCCGGCGTCACGGGCGCCGAAGATCGCCTCGGCGGTCGCCTCGGCCGTGCACATGATGATCGGAGCCTCGCGGCAGATCAGGTCGCTGCGGCGGATCTTGCGGGTGAAGGCCAGGCCGTCGACGCCATTCTGGGCGTGCTCGACGAAGATCAGCTGCGGATCGGTGGCGCGGGCCATGGCGTAGGCCTTCTCCGCCGACGGCGCGGCGAAGATCTGCACGCCGCCCAGCGGACGCATCAATTCGGCCAGCAGACGCCCGGTCGCGGGGTTGGGGTCGACGACCATCACCCGTTGGACCTTGGCGGCGACACGCTGGATTGTGCGGACGTTCCCGTCGAACACGGACCCGAGACTCCTCGAAACTAGGTTCCGATCACTAACCCTAGAATGTAAAAATCCGCTTGATGATCCGCATTGTTAATTGCGTCAGCTTGTCAGCGCTAGTTCGCCAGCGGCACGGATAGTCCCGCCTCGAAGTCCTGGAAGATGTCGATCGCCTCCTCGACGTCGACCGTCAGCGACTCGTTCTGCGGGAAGCGATAGCGCCAGTAGCTGGAGATGTGGGAGATCACTCCAACCCGCTCGCCCAGCGACAGGAACATCTCGGGCGCGTGCAGCAGGAAATCGCGGAAGGCCTGAGGCCGACCGTTGTCGATCAGGTCCTCGAAGGCGTCGTCATAGACCTTGAGCGTGCGCATGATCGCCGTGCGCTCGACCAGCACCCCGCCCTGCAGGCGACGTCGGGCCTCGTCGACATAGCGGCCGGTCTCGGCGTCGCGATTGCCGGTGACGACCAGGCGGCCGATCTCCTGGCCCACCGTGGTCAGCTGCGGCCACAGCCGGGTCAGCATCCACTTGTAATAGAGGAAGCCCTTCCAGCTGAAGACGCCTTCCTTGAAGCTCTCGCCCTCCATGACCAGGGTCTCGCGCAGCGGCTCCAGGCGCTCGTCGACATCGGTCGACAGCAGGGCCTCGACCAGGCGCGCGGCGTGGGCGCGGCCGACGCCGCCGGCTCCGCGATAGGCCAGCTCGATCAGCCGGGCGATTTCCATGGTCACGAAGCCCTGCATGGTCTCCAGATCGGCCGGAGACAGGGCGAAATAGCAGTTGGCCACCAGCACGCCATGCCGCCGCAGGTGCTCGCGCAGCAGGAACGGGTCCAACGACGGCAGCATGTCGATCAGCCGCAGGGTCGCCAGGTCGCGGCTCATCTCGCCGGAGGCGTTGCAGGCCTCGACCAGCACATCGGCCCAGCCGCGCTGGCCCACGAACACCGACTGGCCGCCCAGGCCCAGGTCGCGGCGATCGAAGGGGATGATGATCTTGGTCGCCGTCGGCCGCGCCTCGTCGAACAGATAGATGTCGTCGTTGCGCAGGCGGTGCTTGAGGATGATGGCGGTGTTCAGGACGCGGTTCTTGAACAGCGGGGCCTGCAAGTATTCCGGCCGATGCGCGCTCTCGGCCTCGACGGCCAGTAGGTTCAGCACGCGGCTGGTCGAGGCGGTGCGCTCCAGAGCCCTCAGGCTGCGCATGACGCGGTCGCCCTTGTGAACCGGCTTCAGCCTGCGACGGCGCACGAGTGCGGACACGGAACCCCCTGGATGAGATGGGTTGTCATACGGTCCGGTTGGCTAACAAACGCTAACCAAGCGGCGTCCTGCGACGATCCGCAACCGGAAGTGGGGACGTAAACGCCTTATTCAGCGGCCACTTCGTGCGGTCGCACGAAGATCGGCGCGCGTAGGCCAGCCACGGTCGCCAGCAGGCCGGCGGGCTGGATAGGCTTGGGGTGGGCGTCGTCGAAGCCCTGGGCCAGCAGGCGCTCGGCGTCGCCGGCCATGGCGTCGGCGGTCAGGGCCACCACCGGCAGGTCGACCCGGCCGCCCTGGCCCGAGCGGATGCGACGCACCGCCTCCACTCCGTCCATGCCCGGCATGTGCACGTCCATCAGCACGACGTCGAAGTCCTCGATGCGCAGCCGGGCCAAGGCCGTGTAGCCATCGCTTACCGTCGCCACCGCCGCGCCGGCGGCTTCCAGAATGGCGCGGGCGACCGTCTGGTTGATGGCGTTGTCGTCAACCACCAGCACCCGCGCGCCGGTCAGATCCAGCGCCTCGGCCAGATTGACCGCCTCGCCGGGCGCGGCCGCGGCCGCCAGGGGCAGCCGGGCGGTGAAGGTCGAGCCCTCTCCCGGAACGCTTTCGACGCCGATCTCGCCGCCCATCATCTCGACCAGCTGACGACAGATCGCCAGGCCCAGGCCCGTGCCGCCGAACCGGCGGGCGATGGTGCGGTCGCCCTGCACGAACGGCGTGAAGAGCCGCGCGGTCTGCTCGGCGTCCATGCCGACCCCCGTATCGGACACCGACAGCGCGATCCCCTCTCGGTCCGGCGTCACCCGCACCAGCACACGGCCGGCGTCGGTGAACTTCAAGGCGTTGGACACCAGGTTGCGCAGGATCTGGCGCACCCGCACGTCGTCGCCGGACAGCCAGGCCGGGGTCTCCGGATCCACCTCGACCGCCAGCTCCACGCCTTTCAGCAGGGCCGTCTCGCGCCAGACCAGGCCGATCTGGGCGACCGACCGTCGGATATCGAATGGCGCGACGTCCAGCTCAAGCTTGCCGGCCTCGACCTTGGACAGGTCCAGGATGTCGTTGAGGATGGTCATCAGGCCATGGCCCGACTGCTCGATCGACTCCAGGTACTGGGTCTGTCGGATATCCAGCGACGTGCCGCGCAGGGCATGGGCCAGGCCCAGGACGCCGTTCATCGGCGTGCGCAGCTCGTGACTCATCATCGCCAGGAACTCGGACTTCGCGCGGCTGGCCTCCAGAGCCTGGGCCTGAGCCCGTTCCAGCGCCCGGGCCGAGCTACGCATCAGCCGGACGGCGTCAGCCATATAGCCGGCCACGCCCGCCACCACCGTCAGGGCCACGGCCTTGTCCCAAAAGCTGAACTTGGACCCGAGCAGCGGGGCCAGGGCCAGGGCGATGAATGGCCCCGGCACGATGACCAGCATCGCCGACCAGCTGAGCGTGGCGTATTTCATCCCTTCGACCATCAGGCCGAACAGGATGACCAAGGCCGCGAACTTCATGGCGGTCGGGCCGTGGATGGCCGACAGGCAGGCCATGACAGACCAGGCGATGGTGAAGGCCGCGGTCGGCGCGAGGCGGACCAGCACGGCCGTGCGGCCCTTCTCACGCGGCTTGAAGGTCAGCTGCAGATAGACGAGCCACGCTTCGAGCCCGAGATTGACCGCCCCCCACAGCAGGGCGGGCTTGGCCCCGAAGTGAAAGGCCAGCAGACCGCCGACCAGCGCGGTGACGGCGATCCGCGCCGCGCGGCTACGACGGCTCATGGTCAGGGTCGCCCCTTCCTGTCCGTCGTCGAGGATATCCCGGAGAGCCAAAACGCTCCTCCCGCCGCGTAAAGAGACGGGAAGCTAAGGCGAACAAGGTTCACCAAGCGTTTACCGTGCGACGGTCTGTCGCACGATTTCCAGGCCTACCCCCCGAAGAGGGCGACGCATCAGGCCCCGCTATCCCTGAAAGGGATCGCGCATCAGGATGGTGTCGTCCCGCTCGGGGCTGGTCGACAGCAGGGCCACCGGGGCGCCGATCAGCTCCTCGACGCGGCGCACATACTTGATGGCCTGGGCGTTGAGGTCCTTGAACGAGCGGGCGCCGGCGGTGCTTTCCGTCCAGCCCTCGATCTCCTCATAGACCGGCGTGGCGGCGGCCTGATCGCGCAGGCCGGCCGGCAGATAGTCGACGACCTTGTCGCCGATCTTGTAGCCGACGCAGATCTTCAGGGTCTTCAGGCCGTCCAGCACGTCCAGCTTGGTCAGGGCCACGCCGTGGATGCCGTTGATGGCGACCGACTGGCGCACCAGCACCGAGTCGAACCAGCCGCAGCGGCGGGCCCGGCCGGTGTTGACGCCGACCTCGCGGCCCACCGTCGACAGGTGCTTGCCGACGTCGTCGAACAGCTCGGCCGGGAACGGGCCTTCGCCCACGCGGGTGGTGTAGGCCTTGACGATGCCCAGCACGAAGCCCGTCGCCGACGGGCCCATGCCCGAGCCGGCCGAGGCCTGGCCGGCGGCGGTGTTGGACGAGGTGACGAACGGATAGGTGCCGTGGTCGACATCGAGCAGCGAGCCCTGCGCGCCCTCGAACAGGATCTTGCGGCCGGCCTTGTAGGCCTGGTCCAGCACCCGCCACGCCGGCTGGGCATAGGGCAGGATGCGCGGGGCCAGCGCCATCAGGGCGTCGAACAGCTCTTGAGCATTGGCCTCCGGCAGGTTCAGGCCGCGGCGCAGGGCGCCGTGGTGGCTGAGCAGCCGCTCGATCTTGGGCTTCAGAGCTTCCGGATCGGCCAGGTCGGCGACGCGGATGGCGCGACGGCCGACCTTGTCCTCGTAGGCCGGGCCGATGCCGCGGCCGGTGGTGCCGATCTTCTGGGTCGAGGCGGCCTCGCGCGCCTGGTCCAGGTCGCGGTGCAGCGGCAGGATCAGGCAGGCGTTGTCGGCCAGGATCAGCAGGTCCGGCGTGATATTGACGCCCTGGTCGGCGATCTTGTCGATCTCGCCCAGCAGGTGCCACGGGTCGACGACGACGCCATTGCCGATGACGGAGAGCTTGCCCTGCACCACGCCCGAGGGCAGCAGGGCCAGCTTGTAGACCTTGCCGTCCACCACCAGCGTATGGCCGGCGTTGTGCCCGCCCTGGAAGCGCACGACGACATCGGCCCGGTTGCTGAGCCAGTCGACGATCTTGCCCTTGCCCTCGTCGCCCCACTGGGCGCCGACAACGGTCACATTGGCCATGATAGAGATACGCCTTGTCGCCTGCCGGGTGACGTCACAGGGTCCTTCGACAGGACTCGACCCCGGACGTTCGATCGATTTTGGGCGGCAACCGAGGCGCGGTCAAACCAGCGCCTCGCGAAGTCAGAAGGCGTAAACCAGCCGGACCCCCGCGTCGTCAAGCCCCTGGTTCTTGCCCTGGTGGAAGATCTGGCCGTTCGACAGGTGGGTGTAGGAAAGCTCGACCGACACCCTGTCGTTGACCTGGTAGCCTAGGGCCAGCTCCGGCTCGAACAGCACGTGCGAGCCGAACTCGATGCGGTGGTAGTAGAGATAGGTGCGGCGGGCGCGCTCCTCGTCGCTGATGTTCGGAGCGTTGGCCGGCGGCAGCTTGGCCTTGCCGTCGGTATAGGCCAGACCCATCCCCGGACGCAGGTAGAACCCGCCCGGCTGGCCCAGGTCGATCTTCCAGTCGAAGCCGGCGGCGACGAAGTTCGAGGTGTTCTTGCTGTTGATCGACACCATCGTGTGAATCTGCGGCTTGCCCAGCCAGCGCAGGTTTTCCAGCTTGTTGGTGCGATAGCCCAGATGAACGTCGTAGCCGTCTTCACGGCCCGCGGCGCCCAGGCCGACGGCCTTGCCGATGAAGGTCACGTCGTGCTTGTAGACGCCGACAAAGGCTTCCCCGGCTACGGCGGGCGCGGCGACACCCAGCGCGGCGCCGCCCAGCAGGGAAGCCGCCGCGGCGGCGAACATGGCGGTCTTCATGGAGTCGTCCCGAACAGCTGAGCCCTGGTCCTATATGGATCGAACAATGCGACCCGCAAAGGGTTTCGATGCCAAGCGACGCGAGCTAGACCTTCGCCTCATGAGCATCGCCCTTTCCGACATCGAAGCCGCCGCCGCACGCCTGAAGGGCCTGGCCGTGGAAACGCCGTTGATCGAGAGCCCGGCCCTGAACGCGCGGTTGGGCGGCCGGGTGTTTCTGAAGCCCGAGACCCTGCAGCGGGCCGGCGCCTTCAAGTTCCGCGGCGCCTACAACCGCCTCAGCCAACTGACCGACGCGGAAAAGGCGCGTGGGGTCGTGGCCTTCTCGTCCGGCAACCATGCCCAGGGCGTGGCCCTGGCGGCCCGGCTGCTGGAGATTCCGGCCCTGATCGTCATGCCGTCGGACTCCCCGGCCGTGAAGGTCGAGGGGACCCGGGGCTTCGGGGCCGAGATCCGCTTCTACGACCGCTTCACCGAGGACCGCGTCGCCATCGCCGACCAGATCGCCGCCGAGCGCGGCTGCACGGTCGTGCCCTCCTATGACGACCCCCACATCATCGCCGGCCAGGGCACTCTGGGACTGGAGATCGTCGCACAGGTCCGCAGCCTGGGCGTCGAGCTGGACCGGGTGCTGTCGCCCGTCGGCGGCGGCGGCCTGATCGCCGGGACCTCGACCGCGGTGAAGGCGCTGTCGCCGTCCACCGAGGTTTGGGGCGCGGAGCCCGCCGGCTTCGACGAGACCCGCCGCTCGCTGGAAAGCGGCCAACGCGAGACCATCGACCAGAATGCCCGCTCGATCTGCGACGCCCTGTTGACCCCGATCCCCGGCGAACTGACCTGGCCGATCAACCAGCGCAATCTCTCGGGCGTCGTGGCGGTGACCGACGCCGAGGTCGCCGAGGCGATGCGGTTCGCCTTCTCCACGCTGAAGCTGGTGGTCGAGCCGGGCGGCTGCGTGGCGCTCACGGCGGCGCTGACCGGAAAGATCGACCTGAAGGGCCAGACGGCGGCCATCGTGCTGTCGGGCGGGAATGTCGATCCGGGCTTGTTCGCGCGGGCTCTTGCGGGCCAAATCTAACCGCACATTCAGTGTCATCCCGAACGGCCCACCGGGCCGATCCAGGACCCAGGGGCCAAGCGCGGCGAAGTGGCCCTGGGTCCCGGCTCTCCGCTTCGCTGCGGCCGGGATGACACCTTAGTTTCGAGGGGAAGTCCGTGAACCTGCCGCCCGCCTCCGCGCTCCCCCAGACCCCGCTGATCGTCATCGACCGCGCCGCGCTCGAGCGAAACCTCGACCGCATGCAGGCCCTCTGCGACGCCGCCGGCGTCCGCCTGCGGGCGCACGGCAAGACCCACAAGTGCTCGACGCTCGGCCGCCTGATCGTCGAGCGCGGCGCTGTCGGCCTGTGTTGCCAGACGGTGGGCGAGGCCGAAGCCTTCGTGGCCGGCGGAATCCGCGACGTGCTGGTCACCGCGCCCGTCCCGCCTTGGGGCGCGGCCCGCTTGGCCGCCCTGGCCCGCACCGGCGCCACCGTCGGCGCCGTCGCCGACGATGAGGGCCAGATCGACCGGCTGTCCGACGCCGCTGTGGCGGCGGGGGTCACCCTGGACCTCGTCGTGGACCTGGATCTCGGCACCCATCGCGCCGGCGTCTATCCGCGCGACGCCCTGGCGCTGGCCCGGGCCGCCGACGCCGCGCCGGGGCTACGCTTCGCCGGTATCCAGGCCTATCTCGGCCATCTGCAGCATCTGGACGACCGGGACTTGCGGCGCTCCGCCGACGAAGCCGCGTTCGCCACGCTCAAGGCCTTGGTTGCCGAGCTGACCGCCGCCGGCCTGCCGCCGCCCGTCGTCACCGGCGGCGGCACCGGCACCCACGCCTTCGACCTGGCCTCGGGCGTGTTCACCGAACTGCAGGCCGGCTCCTACGCGGTCATGGACGTCGAGTACGACGCCTGCGGCGCGCCCGGCGGCGGCGATTGGCCGTTCGAGCCGGCGCTGTTCATCGCCGCCACCGTCGTCTCGGCCCGCCACAAGAGCCACGTCGTCGTCGACGCCGGCTTCAAGGCCGTGTCGATGGACGGCCCGCCGGCCCGCGTGGTCGCCGGCGCCGCGCCCGGTTCGCTGTGGCGGCCGATGGGCGACGAGCATGGCATGATCGCCCATCCGGCCACCCTGGATGTCTTGAAGGCCGCCGGTCGCGATCCCCTGGGGTTCGACAAGGCCGTGGCCGCCGCCGACACCGATCCCGCGCGCGAAGCCCCCCTTGACGCGCCCCGCGTCGGCGACCTCGTCTGGCTGCAGCCGGGGCACTGCGATCCGACCATCAATCTCTACGACGCCTTGCATGTCTGGGACGGCGAGGTGCTGGAACGGTGGGCGGTGGACGGGCGGCGGGTCTCCCTCTAGGGTCCGCGCCCAACGACAAGATTTCCCGCCAGAAGGCCCAGAGATGAAACGCCTGCTGCTCGTCACCGCCCTTATCGCCGCGCCCATGCTGGCTCACGCCGCTGACGCGCCCAAGATCGACCCCGCCAAACTGTCGGCCCACATCAAGGTGCTGTCCTCGGATGAGTTCGAGGGCCGCGGCCCCGGCACGGCCGGCGAGACCAAGGCGGTCGGCTATATCGTCGACCAGATGAAGGCCATCGGCCTCTCGCCCGCGGGCCAGGTCCAGAAGGACGGCAAGCGCGCCTGGACCCAGAACGTGCCGCTGGCCCGCTTCGAAATGGCCGGCCCGGTCACCGCGTCCTTCGCCAAGGACGGCAAGGTCCAGCCCCTGGCCCAGGGCGACCAGATCGCCATCCGCGCCGCCATGACCAATGTCGACGCCGTCGCGATCAAGAACGCCCCGATCGTCTTCGCCGGCTATGGCGTCAAGGCCCCGGAGCGGCGCTGGGACGACTTCAAGGGCCTGGACGTCAAGGGCAAGATCCTGGTCGTGCTGATCAACGATCCGGACTTCGAGACGGGATCCGGCGACTTCGGCGGCAAGGCCATGACCTATTACGGCCGCTGGACCTACAAGTACGAGGAGGCCGCCCGTCTGGGCGCGGCCGGCGTGCTGATCGTCCACGAGACCGCCCCGGCCTCGTACGGCTGGAACACGGTCAAGAACTCCAACACCAACACGATGTTCGACATCGTGCGCAAGGATCCGGCCCAGAGCCATCCCAAGCTGGAAGCCTGGATCCAGCGCGACGTGGCGCTCGACCTCTTCAAGCAGGCGGGCCTGGACTTCGACGCCCTGAAGAAGCAGGCCCAGAGCCGCGACTTCAAGGCCGTCGAGCTGAAGGGCGTGACCTTCTCGGCCGACTACAAGGTCAAGCACGAGGTCATCACGTCCAAGAACGTCGCAGGCCGCATCGTCGGTTCGAAGTATCCGAACGAGACCATCATCTACAGCGGCCATTGGGACCACCTGGGCGTCGGCGCCCCGGACGCCAAGGGCGACAAGATCTACAACGGCGCCGTCGACAACGCCGACGGCATCGCCGGCCTTCTCGAGCTGGCGCGCGCCTTCAAGAGCCGCCCCGCCCCGCAGCGCTCGATCCTGTTCCTGGCCGTGACCGCCGAGGAGAAGGGTCTGCTAGGGTCGGAATACTATGGCGCCAATCCGCTGTTCCCGCTGGCCACCACGGTCGGCGACATCAATATCGACGCTCTGTCGGCGGCTGGCCCGGCCAGGGACGTGACCACCTCGGGCGACGGCAAGGTCGACCTGCAGGACATGCTGGCCGCCAAGGCCAAGGCCCACGGCCGGTACTTCACGCCCGACCCGACCCCGCAGGCCGGCCACTTCTACCGCTCGGACCACTTCCCGTTCGCCAAGCGCGGCGTGCCGGCCATCTCGATCGGCTCGGGCAATGACCTGGTCAACGGCGGCAAGGAAGCCGGCGAGAAGGCCGAGGCCGACTACACCGAGAACCGCTACCACCAGCCGGCCGACGAATGGCGCGCCGACTGGGATCTCAGCGGCCAGGCCCAGGACCTGGGGCTCGTCTATGAGATCGGCGCCGACCTGGCGAACTCGCGCGTGTGGCCGCAGTGGCAGAAGGGCTCGGAGTTCAAGGCCCTGCGCGACCAGACGGCGGCGCAGCGGAAGTAAGACTATCTCTGTATGACCGCCTCCGTCTTTGACCTCTTCAAACTCGGCGTCGGCCCGTCGAGCAGCCACACCATGGGGCCGATGACGGCCGCGGGCCTGTTCGTCGGTCGCCTGCGCGACGCCGGAAAGCTGCTCGCCGTAAGCCGGGTCGAGACGCGGCTCTACGCGTCTCTGGCTCTGACCGGTCGAGGCCACGCCACCGACCGGGCGGTGATTCTGGGACTGATGGGCTTTGCTCCCGCCGAGCTGGATCCCGATGTCGGCGAGACCGCCCTGCTCGAGAGTCAGGCCACCCAGTCGCTGACTCTGGGCGGCGAGCATCCGATCGCCTTCGACGAGGCCCGCGACATCGTCTGGCTTGGCCATGAGCGCCTGCCCCAGCATCCCAACGGCCTGACCTTCACCGCCTACGACCGCGAGGGGATCCTGCTGGCCGAGCGCACCTATTTCTCGATCGGCGGGGGTTTCGTGCGCGACGAGCGCGAGATGGGTCGCAATGCTCCGCCCGAGGACGGTCCGGCCATCCCCTTCCCGTTCGACAGCGCCGCCGACCTGCTGGACCGCGCCGCCGAATCCAAACTGACCATCGCCGGGGTGATGGCCGCCAACGAACTGGCCCGCATGGACGAGGCGGCGATGAACGCCGGCCTGGACCGCATCTTCGCGGCCATGGAGGCCTGCATTGATCGCGGCATGCGCCAGGAGGGCGTCCTGCCCGGCGGCCTGACCGTCAAGCGCCGCGCTCGCCAGATCCACCAGACCATCCAAGGCCGGATGGAGCGCCAGATGAGCGACCCGCTGGCGGCGATGGACTTCGTCAACCTATGGGCCATGGCGGTCAACGAGGAGAACGCCGCCGGCGGCCGCGTGGTCACCGCCCCGACCAATGGCGCGGCGGGGCTGGTCCCGGCCGTGCTGCGGTTCTTCGTCCGCTTCCACAAGGGGACGCCGGAGCAGATCCGCACCTTCCTGCTGACCGCGGCGGCGATCGGCGCGCTCTACAAGCGCAACGCCTCGATATCGGGGGCGGAGGTCGGCTGCCAGGGCGAGGTCGGCGTGGCCTGCTCGATGGCCGCCGCTGGCCTGGCCGCAGCGCTGGGCGGGACCAACGCCCAGGTCGAGAACGCCGCCGAGATCGGCATGGAGCACAACCTGGGCCTGACCTGCGATCCGATCGGCGGGCTGGTGCAGATCCCCTGCATCGAGCGCAACGCCATGGGCGCGATCAAGGCCATCGACGCCGCACGCCTGGCCCTGCTCGGCGACGGCCAGCACTCGGTCAGCCTCGACAAGGTCATCGCCACCATGAAACGCACCGGCGAGGACATGAACGAGATCTACAAGGAAACCTCGATGGGCGGCCTCGCGGTGGGCCTGTCGGTGAACCGAGTGGAGTGCTGACGAGTATTCGGGTTAGCGTAGTCTCCGGAGGACACCCATGCCTGGCTCCATCACGCCCAAGATCCACGTGCCCGACGTTCGCGCGACCGCCGACTGGTATCGCGACCTGGGCTTCGTGCTGACCGGCTTCCACAGCGTCGACGGCGCCTGGAGCTGGGCCCGGCTGACCCTGGGCGACGGGGCGGTGATCTTCGGAGCCGGGGGCCAGCCGTCCAAGGCCCACCGGCGCGAGGTCGACCTCTATGTCGGCGTGGACGAAAACCTGGACGCCCTGTTCGACAGTCTGAAGGACAAGGTCGACGTGCTGGAGGCGCCGCACGACGCCGAGGAAGGCATGCGCGAGTTCGTCATTCGCGACCTGAACCGCTTCTGGATCACCTTCGGCCAGCCGATTTCGGCCTAGATGAAGAGGGGCTGAATCTCCTCGACAGCGAGTGCGGTCGTCGCCTAAGTTCGCCGAGAACAGGAAGGGAACAAACATGGCCAAGGGCGTGATCCGGGCGGGCATCGGCGGCTGGACGTTCGAGCCCTGGCGCGGGACCTTCTATGGCGACGACGTCAAGCAGAAGGACGAGCTGAAATATGCCGCGTCCAAGGTCACCAGCATCGAGATCAACGGCACCTACTATTCGACCTTCAAGCCCAACAGCTGGCAGAAGTGGCGCGACGAGACGCCGGACGATTTCGTGTTTGCGGTCAAGGCCAGCCGCTACTGCACCAATCGCAAGGTGCTCTCGGAAAACAACGACTCCCTCGAGAAATTCCTGTCCCAGGGCCTGGAGGAGCTGGGCCCGAAGCTGGGTCCCATCAACTGGCAGTTCATGGGAACCAAGAAATTCGATCCGGCTGATTTCGAGGGCTTCCTAAAGTTGCTGCCGAAGGAGCGCGGCGGAGTGCGCCTGCGTCATGCGCTGGAGGTCCGCAACCCGACCTTCGCCTGCCAGGAATTCTACGACCTGGCCGCCAAGTACGGCGCGGCCATCGTCTACGCCGTCGACGACGAGGAGCCGACCTGGCCCTGCATCGACGAGCCGACCGCCGACTTCACCTACGCACGGCTGATGTCCAGCAAGGAAGACGAGCCGACGGGCATGAGCTCCGAGGAGCTGGACGGGATCGTCAAGCAGACCCGTAGATGGGCCGAGCGCGGCGACGTGTTCGCCTACTTCATCGCCGGGGCCAAGGTGCGCAATCCGGCGGCGGCGATGGCGTTGATCGAGAAGCTCAACAGCTGAGCGCTCCGTGACCAAGCCTGACCCGTGTCATCCCGGCCGAAGCGTAGCGTAGAGCCGGGACCCAGGGGTGAAGGAACGCCACCGCCCCTGGGTCCCGGATAGCCTCTATGGAGCTTCCGGGATGACAACGGTTATCGGGCCTGCTCACGCCTTCTTCGGAAACCACGGCACGAACCCGCTGGTCCGCGCCACATAGTCCTCGTATCCCGGCTTGCTCTTCCGCATCCGCCCCTCGGTGGTCGGCACGCCGCTCCAGCGGGTCAGCAGCACCGTGATCAGCACCGGACCCGGCAGGCTCCAGGCGCCCAGGCCGGTCTCGGCGGCGATCAGATAAAGCCCCCACCAGACGCAGGCGTCGCCGAAATAGTTCGGGTGGCGGGTGTAGCGCCACAGACCCTTGTCCATCACCTTGCCGGCGTTGGCCGGATCGGCCTTGAAGGCGGCCAGTTGGGCGTCGCCGATCGTCTCGAACAGGATGCCGATCAGCGCCAGCGCCGCCCCGACCCAGGCCAGCGGCCCCAGCGGTCCGGGCTGCTGGCCCAGCTGCACCGGCAGGGCGACGACGAAGCCCAGCACCATCTGCAGGCCGAAGACGAAGATCAGCGCCGTCCTGGCGAAGCTCCAGCCGCGCGTCTTCTCGGCATGGGCCAGCATCGCGACATAGCGCCGGTCGGCCCCATGCTGGCGCCAGCGCCAGAACAGATAGCCGCCCAGGCGCAAGGCCCACAGGGTGCAGAGCCCCGTCAGCAGCAGGCCATGCGGGGTGGCCGGCTTCTGCAGCAGCGTGCTCCAGGCCAGCAGCGCCATGCTGGGTCCCCACCAGGCGTCGATGAAGCTGACGTCCTTGATCCGCAGACTGACGACCCAGAGCGCCAGGAAGGCGACGACCGCGACGGCGGCGTTGACGAGCAGGGTGGTCAGTATCGACATGGCGGGCTCTGGTGGGAGAATGCGGTTGATACGGGCTGCGGGACCGGTTGGATTTCTCCTCCCCCTCTGGGGGAGGTGTCGCGGAGCGACGGAGGGGGCTAATGCGGCCTAGGCCGCGCTGCCCCCCCTCTACGTTCCCACCACGAAGCTCACCGTCGTCGTGGTCGAGCCGCCGATGTTCAGCGTCTGCACCGTCCGGGCGCCCTCGACCTGATAATCACCGGCCTGACCGGAGGTCTGCTTCCACGCGTCCAGCATCATCCGCACGCCGGTGGCCCCGACCGGATGCCCTGCCCCGATCAGCCCGCCGGACGGATTGATCGGCAAGCGGCCTCCCAGCGCGATGTCACCGGCCTCGATCGCCTTCCAGCTCTCGCCGGGCGCGGTCAGGCCCAGATGGTCGATGGCCATGTATTCGGTGACGGCGAAGCAGTCGTGGGTCTCGACCGCATCGACGCCCGAGACGTCCGGCGCGATCCGGGCCCTGGCCCTGGCGTCGAGGATGGCGCGGCGCACCTGCGGAAAGACATAATCGCCGCCCCGCGAAGCCTCGATCTTGCGGGCGTAGCTGATCGGCGCCGAGCGATGGCCCCAGCCCTTGATGCGCGGGATGGTCTCCAGCGCGATCCCGCGCCTGTCGGCATAGTCCCGCGCCCGGCGCTCGGACGCCAGGAACACCACGGCCGTCCCGTCGGTCACCTGGCCGCAATCCTGCTTGCGCGTACGGCCCTCGACCACGGGATTGACGAGATCGTCGGCGGTGAAGGCTTCGGGACCGAAGTTCCAGCGCCGCGTCTGGGCGTTGGGATTGCGCCTGCCGTTGGCGAAATTGACCTGGGCGATGCCCATCAGGTGCTCGTACTTCAGGCCATAGCGCCGGTCGTACTCGTCGGCGAGATCGGAGAAGGCGCGGGGCCAAGGGAAGCGGGCGTCCTGGAACTCATGGCCGGCCCAGGCCGCGCTGCCCAGGTGCTGGGCCGCCGTCTGGCCGGGGACATTGCGCATCTGCTCGACGCCGACCACGCAAGCCAGGTCATAGCGCCCGGCCTCGATCTCGGCCGCGGCGGCCAGGATCGCCACGCTGCCCGAGGCGCAGGCCGCCTCGTGCCGCGCGGTCGGCAGGCCGTCGAACGCCGGATGAACCTGGCCGAACATGCCGCCCAGCAGCCCTTGGCCCGCGAACAGTTCGGCGGCGAAGTTGCCGACATGGCCGGTCTCGACGTCCCCCACGTCGAGACCGGCCGCCGCCAGCCCCTCCCCAACGGCCTCAGCGAAGGCGCCGGCCAGGTCGCGGCCTTCACAGCTCCAGTTGGCGGCGAAATCACTCTGCCAACCGCCCAGCACATAGACCATGCGCCGCCTCCCTTTGACGAGTTAGTTCAATTATACAAGTGACCTCGACCGAGTCCATGACCTTGGCGAACATTGACTCGCCAAGCCGAAGCGGCCCACCAACCGCTCATGGTCCATCAGAAGGCCCCATCCCTGGTCCGCCGCAGTTCAGCCGCCCGCGCGCTGAACCTGATCGGCGACCGCTGGACCCTGCTGGTGCTGTACGCCGCCTTCATGGGCGTGAAGCGCTTCGACGGTTTCGTGCAGATGACCGGCGTCGCCCGGTCGCTGCTGACGGATCGGCTGAAGCGCCTGGAAGCCGCCGGCGTGCTGGAACGACGCCCCTACCAGGAGCGCCCGGCGCGTTACGAATACCGCCTGACGGCCATGGGCCGCGACCTCTACGACTCGGCCCTGATGCTGCTGGGCTGGGAGATGCGGTGGCGGTTCGACGTCGACTGCCCTTCGCACCGCATCGTCCATGAACCTTGCGGCCAGCCCCTGAGGCCGGTGCTCGTCTGCAGGGCCTGCGGGGAGGCGGTGAAGGTGCGCGACGTCATCCTGACGCCTGGCCCTGGCGCCGGCCTGGAGCCCGCTGCGCCGGCCCGCCACTCGCGCCGCGCCAGCCACGACGATGTCGGCGGCTCGCCCCTGCATCCGATGCTGGAGCGCGGGATCGAGGTGCTAGGCGATCGCTGGACCGCCCACGTGCTGGCCGCCGCCTTCTACGGCCTGAAGCGATTCAAGGATTTCCAGGCCGAGCTGAAGGTCGCCAGCAACATCCTCACCGATCGCCTGGGCCGACTGGTCGAGCGCGGCATGCTAGAGCGGGTGCGGTATCAGGAACGGCCCGAGCGATGGGAATACCGGCTCACCACCGAGGGCCGGGACTTGTTTCCGCTGGTCGCGACGCTGATCGCCTGGGGCGATCGGTGGCTGGCAGGCAAGGAGGGAAGTCCAGAGATCCTGACACACCGCTGCGGCGCCCGGCTGGAGCCGGAGGTGCGCTGTGCGTCATGTGAAGGCGACGTCGACCTCGGAAACACGGCCATCTAGCCGGCGGCGAGCCAAAGCCCCTCGGCCTCGACCGCATCACCCCAGAACCCGGCCTTGGGCGGTGTGATCCGTCCGCGCTCGACGCGCAGCCCGCCGGGGTGATCCACAGCCAGCCACCAAGGCCCGTCCAGGTCGGCGAAGTCACTGGCCCCGCCTAGATGCAGCGCCGGCGCGCCGCCCAGGGACGAACCGACCATGCAACCGGTCATCACCTGGAAACCCAGGCCCCGCGCCGCCTTCAGCATCGCCGCCGCCTCGGTCAGGCCGCCGGTCTTGTCCAGCTTAAGGTTCACGGCCTGGTAGCGCCCACGCAGCGCGGCGAGGTCGCCGCCGACATGGACGCTCTCGTCGGCGCAGACGGTGAACGGCGGGTCCCAGCCTTCAAGCGCCTGGTCGGCGTCGGCCGGCAACGGCTGCTCCACCAGGGCGATCGGCAGGTCGGCTAGCAACGGCTTCAGGTCCCGCAGGATGTCGAAGGTCCAGCCTTCGTTCGGGTCGACGATGAAGCGCGAATGGGGCGCGGCGGCCGCCACGGCGCGCAGGCGAGCGGCGGGGTCGTCGGCCGACAGCTTGATCTTGATCAGCGGCGCATCGGCCACCGCACGCGCGGCCAGGCCCATGGCCTCAGGATTGTCCAGGCTGATCGTCACCGCGGTGATCAGCGAGGCGGGGATCGGCAGGCCGATGGTGTCGGCGACACTGATCCCCGTGCGCTTGGCCCTGAGGTCCCACAGCGCCAGATCCAGGGCGTTGCGGGCCGCGCCCGGTTCGAGGCGGGCGCAAGCGGCTTCCACGTCGCCGGACGTCAAGGCCGGCGCCAGCTGGACCAGCACGCTGTCGACCGTCTCCCCATAGCGGCCGTAAGGCACGCTCTCGCCGCGTCCGACATGACCATCGGCCGAAGCGGTTACCTCGACCACGTCGGCGGTCGTCTTGACACCGCGCGAGATGCGGAAGGGAGCCCTAAGCGGGTGCGAGACCGGACGGGCGGAGAGGACGATCGACATGCCCGCAGGCTTGTCACCGTTCGAGGGTTCCCACCAGCCCTCCAATCACCAGCCCCAGCGACGGGGGATCGGTGAGTCGGCGCGTCGCTCGGCCATCACCTTGAGGGCCAGAGGGCGGTCGATCAGGAACAGCACTGCCCAGACCAGCAGCACGCCAGCGTAATGGATGGCGCCCAGAACACCGCCCGGACGACCCGGACGCACGAAGCGGCGATCGGCCTGGCGACGCTGCGCGGTAAACGGCTGGGTGATGGCGTAGTCGGTCATGTCGCGCCCCTGGTCCAAGGAAGGCCTCATCTGATGAAGGCGACCTTGATCTGGCGTTGCGCCAGAATCGGACGTATGCAGCCAAGCTCCGGCCGATCGCGTTTCTGGCCGTCGAGACCTTCAGAGGATTCCCATGGCCAAGACCGTCAGCATCAACATCCCCCACCAGCTGGGCGCAGCCGAGGCCAAGCGGCGCCTGGAGCAGGGCCTGTCGCAACTGGCCGGCCAGATCCCCGGCGGCGACGCCAGCCGCTTCACCCAGAGCTGGGCCGGCGACGTGCTGAACTTCTCGGCCGTGGCGATGGGCCAGACCATCACCGGCGTCGTCCAGGTGCTGGAAGACCACGCCCGCCTCGACCTCTCCCTTCCCGGCCTGCTGGGCATGGCCGCCGGCAAGATCAAGGACGAGCTGAGCCGGCGCGGCCAGTTGCTGCTGCGCTAGACCATAGACACCTCGACTCCGGTCAGGCGCTCGGGATTGCCCGCGACGAAGATCTCGACGATCAGGCCGTTCTCGATGCGGATGTCGAGCACGCGGGTCAAATGCCCCAGCGGCGCCACGACCGCGCCGATCGCGCCGTCGACCAAAGCCGTCCGCGCCGTCTGGGCCAGACCGTTGTAGAAGTTGGCGACCTTCTCGGCGCCGCGCAGTTCACGGACCTGGCCGCCGCCGCCCAACAGGTCGGAGCGAACCACGACGTCCGGCGCCAATACCGCCATCAGCCCGGCCAGGTCGCCGGTGCGCGAGGCCAGCAGGAAGGCGTCGACGACGCTCTTCTGAGCCGTCTGGGCCGCATCGAGGGCGTCGCCGCCGCGCACCCGGCGGCGGGCCCGACTGGCGAGCTGGCGAGCGGCGTCGGGGGTGCGGTCGACGATCGGGGCGATCTGGTCGAACGGCATGTCGAAGAGGTCGTGCAGCACGAAGGCGATCCGCTCGGCGGGGCTTAGAGCCTCCAGCACCACCAGCAAGGCCAGGCCCACGGAGTCGGCCAGGATGGTCTCGCGCTCGATCGCCTCCTCGGCCGAGACGGCCGGCTCGGGCGCGTCCTCGCCGATGGCGTCCTCGCGGCGCGACTTCCGGGCCCGCAGCATGTCCAGGCACACGCGCGACGTCACCGTGGTCAGCCAGGCCGACAGGTTGTCGACGCCGCTGGTGTCGGCGCGCGACAGCCGCAGCCAAGCCTCCTGCACCGCATCCTCGGCCTCGGGCAGCGAGCCCAGCATGCGATAGGCCACGCCGCGCAGGCGGGCGCGATCGGCTTCGAAGGTCTCGGCCAGAAAATTTTCCTCTGAACTTTTTTCGGGGGACATCGGTCACATCGCTCCGTGGGGCTGCGTCACCTCTTCGACGAAGCGAAATCGCCGGATGTGACCGGCGGCGTCAGCCAATCGCAAGGAGACTTCGATGCAAGCCCGCATGAAACAACCCGCCTATCTGCTGCCCGACGCCCTGAAGGCGATGATGGCGCTCTCCAAGTCCGCCCATGTCGAGGGCGTTCCCGAGACCCTGCACGAGCTGTTGCATCTGCGCGTCAGCCAGATCAACGGCTGCGGCGTCTGCCTGGAGATGCACGCCCGCGCCGCCGCCAAGTCCGGCGAGAGCCCAGAGCGCCTGGCCACCGTCGCCGGCTGGCGTGACACGCCCTACTTCAACGAAGCCGAGCGCGCCGCCCTGGCCCTGGCCGAGGCCGTCACCCGCGTCGCAGACAAGGCCGATCCGGTGCCGGACGAGGTCTGGAACGACGCGGCCCGGCACTATGACGACAAGGCGTTGGCGGGCCTCTTGATCAGCATCAGCGCGATCAACGTCTGGAACCGCCTGAACACGGCGACGCGCCAGGTGGCGGGATCGCTGGGGGTTTAGAGCCTCGAGGGCTCAGAGCCGCCGCGAATCGTAGTCGTGGCGGCCCAGGCTCTCAAACCGGCCTTCTTCGGCCTTGTTGATGTACTGCGAGGCGACCAGCCAGCTCTTCACGGGGCGCAGGGTCGCCAGACAGCCGATGATCAAGGCCGGGAAGGTGGTCACCAGATGCACCCAGATCGGCGGCTGCCACATGACCTCGGCCCAAGCGAAGAAGGCGGTGACGACGATGCCGACGCCGCTCATCACGAAGAAGGCCGGACCGTCGGCCGGGTCGGCGAAGCTGTAGTCCAGGCCGCAGCGGTCGCACTTCGGCGCCAGCTTCAAGAAGCCTTGGAACAGCTTGCCCTCGCCGCAGCGCGGGCAGCAGCATTTCAGGCCGGCTTCGATCGGCGTCGGGGAGTCGTACACTTGGTCGTCGGCCATCGGGGGCCCTTCCTACAATCGCGGAAATGATCCATACATTGTGCATCTAATGTATGGATATGGATCCGTGACGACAACTAAGGGATCACCGAATCCCGCCGCCGCCTGGTTGCGCCGGATCGATGCGCTGGAAGGTCCCACCTACCGCCGCATCGCCCAGGCCCTTGAGAACGCCCTGGCCGAGGGCGAGTTGACGCCGGGTGATCAAATCATGGCCCAGCGTGAGGTCGCCCGCCGCCTGAGCATTGATTTCACCACCGTCACCCGCGCTTACGCCCTGGCCCGGGAGCGCGGCCTGGTCGAGGGAACCACGGGGCGCGGCACATTCATCCGCTCACGGACGATGGAGAATGAGGCGGGTCTGGTCGACCTCTCCATGAACCTGCCGCCGCCGCCGCCGGGCTTGAACCTGGCGGCCCTGCTGCGCGAAACGACCGGGGCGATCCTGGCCCGCACCGATCCGGCGACCTTGATGGCCTACCACCCGGGGGCCGGCTCCCTGGCCCAGCGGACGGCCGGGGCCGCCTGGTTGGCGCCGGCGCTGGGCGAGGTCGATCCCGCGCGCCTCGTCGTGGCCAGCGGCGCGCAGACGGCGCTGTCGGCCCTGCTGGATCACCTGACCACGCCCGGCGACACTATCCTGGTCGAAGCCTTCGCCTATCCGGGCCTGCTGGCCACCGCCGCCCGGCGAGGGCTGAACATCATCGCCTGCCCGCTCGACGCCGAGGGGCTGGAGCCAGAGGCCTTGGCCTGGCTGGTCGCTGAGCGCCGCCCTCGCCTGGTCTGCTGCACCCCCACCTTCCAGAATCCCACGGCGGCGACCATGAGCCTGGCGCGGCGCCGGGCGGTCGTGGAGATCGCCCGCGACGCCGGCGTGACGGTCGTCGAGGACGACGCCTACGGCCTGCTGCCGGCCACGCCCCTCCCCGCCCTGGCCAGCCTGTGGCCCGAGGGCGTGTTCCATGTCGCCACCACCGCCAAGACGCTGTCGCCCGGACTGCGCCTGGCCTATGTCGTCGCGCCGCCGGGACGGGCGGACGGTATCGCGATCACCTTACACAGCATCGCCCAGATGCCCGCGCCGCTGATGGCGGCCGTGGTCACCAGCTGGATCCGCGAGGGCGTTGCGGGGCTGGTGCTGGCTGGCGTGCGGGAAGAGGCGATCGCCCGCCGCGCCGTAGCGGCCGAACTGCTGCCGGCGGCGGTGGGCGGCCAGGAGAGTCTGCACGTCTGGCTGCCCAACGCGGTCGCCACCCCAGCCGCCCGCGCGCGTGGCCTGGCTCTTGTCGGGGCCGAGGCTTTTCGCGCGCCGGGAGGGATCGGCGAAGGCTTGCGGATCTCGCTGGGCGCGGCGGGCAAGCGGCCGATGCTGACCCGCGCCCTGGCCGAGCTCGAGGCCCTGGCCAGTCGGTGATTCCGCCGCGCTCAAACGCGTCGGCCATGTCTCCGAACAAGCGTCCGCTATCTCACCGGTCTGAACAACAAGGGTGGGAACGACGGATAGTTTTGAAGCCTTGAGGCTCAGTATTCGACGTCGTCCTCGGCGCCCTCTTCACCCTCCCCCTCGCCGCCCATGGCGTTCTCGAGGCTGTCGATGATGTCGTCCATCTGGTCGGGGGTGATCGAGACGTAGAGCGACTCGCCGCCGATGGCCGAGACCAGCAGGCGGTAGCCGTCCTCGGTTTCCTGCAGGCTGAACGATTGGAGCGGCAGGAGCTTGGCCATGGGGGATCCTTCCCGAGACAGGTTGGGCTGAAAGAGCGAGGCGCTGGTCTAGAGACCTAAGCGCCCGACTTCAACGCGCCTCGCCGCAGCATGGCCACGTGGGTCGCGATCAGTTGCTCGCGCTCGACCCACGGGAACTCCGGCCGGGCGATCAGCAGCGAGACCAGGCCGTGCAGGCCGGCCCACAGCGACTGGGTGGCGGCCATCACGTCGCCGCCAGCCATCTGGCCGCGCGCGTGCAGCTCGCCGACCATCTCGACGAACACATGGAAAACTTGCTTGCCGGCCAGCATAGGACGCCCGCCGGTCTTTTCCAGGAAGCTGCCGTCGACGCTCTTCTCCAGCATGAAGGCCACGCGGTACGCGTCGGGATGGTCGAGTCCGAAGTCGATATAGACCCGCAGGCACCGCTCGAAGCTCTCCGGCGTCGGCGTGTAGTCGACCCGCGCGGCGGCCATGCGCTGACCAAGGATATCGAAGGCGCGCACGCACAGTTCGGCGGCGATCTCGTCCTTGGTGGTGAAATAGGCGTACAGCGCCGGCTGCGAGATGCCGGCCAGCTCGGCGATCTGCCGAGTCGAGACCGCGTGGACGCCCTTCTGGCCGAACAGCGCCTGGGCGGCGTCGAGAATCTCCTCGCGGCGCTCGGCGCCCTGCCCCTTGGGCTTGCGCGGAGACCGGGTCCTGGGCGTACGCATCGAAGACATCCGGTTCGTTGACCATCGCTATCGGAGCTTGACAAGCTCGCATTGTCGATCACTGATAACTTATCATCGATCGATTTGGAACAGCTTATGTGGCGGACCGGGTTGCTGGCCTCGACGGCCTTGCTGGCGGCGGCGGCGCTCGCTGGCTGCGGGGGCAAGGCGAAGTCCGATGAACCGGTCGCTCCGACGCCGGTCGAGGCCGCGCGGGTCGCCGCTCCGGGCCCGTCCGGATCGGTGACCGGGGCCGGCACGCTGGAGCGCCGCCGCGAGATGGCGCTGTCGTTCCGCATCCCGGGCGTCCTGACCTCCATGCGGGTCGAGGCCGGCGACAGCATCCACGCCGGCCAGGCCATCGCCGCCATCGATCCGGCCGGGGTCGACGCCCGCCAGCAGCAGACCGCCGCCGACCTGGAGCGCGCCCGTCGCGACGTCGAGCGCGACCGGGCCCTGTTCGACAAGGGCTATGTCAGCCGCCAGCGCATCGATGACCGGACCAGCGCGCTGAAGGCGGCCCAGGCCGCTTACGACGCCGCCCGCTTCGACCGCCGCTGGGCCAGCCTGGTCTCGCCGGTCTCGGGCGTGGTGCTGGAGCGCCGGGCCCAGGCGGGCGAGGTCGTGGCCGCCGGCCAGGTGGTGGCGCGGGTCGCCGACCTATCCTCGCCGCTGGTCCTGCGCCTGCCCCTGGCCGCCCGCGAGGCTGCTCGGGTTCGGGTGGGCGACATGGCCCAGGTCACGGTCGACGATCTGGCTGGACAGAGCCTCAACGGCCGCGTCACCCGCGTCGGCGAGGCCGCCGACACCCGCACCGGCGCGATCAGCGTCGAGATCGAGCTTTCCTCTCCGCCCGCGATCCTGCGTAGCGGCCAGGTGGCGCACGCGACCTTGCAGGTCCGCGCCGCGCCGGGCGCCGCCACCGCCTATGCCCGCATCCCCGCCGAGGCCGTGCTGGAGGCCAGCGACCAGCGCGGTTTCGTCTTCCGCTTCGATCACGGCAAGGCCCGGCGCACGGCGGTGGCCTTCGGCGGTTTCGATGGTGACGACGCCCTGGTCGCGGGCCTGGCTGACGGGACCCAGGTGATCACCGCCGGCGCTGGCTTCATCGCCGACGGCGAGGCCGTCCGCGTCGTCGACCCTGCGCATCTGGGCCGCTGACCCGTGCGGTTCGATCTCGCGACCTTCGCCGTCCGCCGCTGGCAGTTCACCCTGGTCGCCTTCGGCCTGCTGGTGATGCTGGGCGTCAACGCCTTCCTGAGCGTGCCGCGGTCGGAGGACCCGCACTTCCCCACCCCGATCGTCATCGTCCGCGCCGTCCTGCCCGGCGCCGAACCCTCCGAGATGGAGCAGCTGGTCGTCGATCCGATCGAGGATGCGGTCGACGGCCTCGACAATATCGACAAGGTCGAGTCGACCAGCCTGGACGGCTCGGCCGTGGTCCGCGTCCACTTCACCTGGGACGTGGACGCCGAGCGCAAGTACGACCAGGTGGTTCGCGAGGTGAACGCTATCCGCGGCAACCTGCCGGCCGGGCTCACCTTGCTCGACATCCAGCGGGTGCGCACTTCCGAGGTGTCCATCGTCCAGGTCGCCCTGACCAGCGACATCATGCCCATGCGCCGGCTGGAGAAGACCGCCGACCGCCTGCGCGAGCGGCTGGACCGCGTGCCGGGCGTGCGCGAGGCCAAGTACTGGGGCGCGCCGCCGTCGGAAGTCCAGGTGAGACTGGACCTCGCTCGCCTGGCCGCTCTGAAGCTGCCGGCCACCGCCGTCGCCGACGCCCTGAAGGCCAATGGGGCCGAGGCGCCGATCGGCGCGGTCCAGGCCGGTGAGCGGCGCTTCAACGTCAAGTCCGGCGGGGCCTTCCGCGACCTGGCGACCATCGCCGACACGCCGGTGCGCTCGATCGGCGGCCAGGTGACCCGCGTCCGCGACGTCGCCAGCGTGGCCTGGGCCCAGGCCGAGCCTTCGCATCTGACGCGCTTCAACGGCCAGCGCGCGGTGTTCCTGACCGTGACCCAGAAGGATGGCCAGGACGTCGCCAAGATCACCAAGGCCGTCCAGGCGGTGCTAGACGACTACGAGAAGACCCTGCCCGCCGGCGTGAAGCTGCAGCGCGGCTTCGTCCAGGCCGAAAACGTCAAGCACCGCTTGAACAACCTCTTCCGCGACTTCGGTATCGCCCTGGCTTTGGTGCTGATCACCCTGCTCCCGCTGGGCCCGCGCGCCGGCGTCGTGGTCATGGTCTCGATCCCGCTCAGCTTGCTGATCGGGCTCACCTTGCTCCAGGCGTTCGGCTTCACCTTGAACCAACTGTCGATCGCCGGCTTCGTGCTGGCCCTGGGTCTGCTGGTCGACGATAGCATCGTCATCACCGAGAATATCGCCCGCCGGGTGCGCGAGGGCGAGGACCGGGTCGAGGCGGCGATCAACGGGACACGGCAGATCAGCCTGGCGGTGCTGGGCTGCACGGCCACCCTGATGCTGGCCTTCCTGCCGCTGATGGCCCTGCCGGCCGGGTCGGGCGCCTACATCAAGTCGCTGCCGGTGACGGTGCTGTGCACCATCGCCGCCTCGCTGCTGGTCTCGATGACCATCATCCCGTTCCTGGCCAGCCGCCTGCTGGACAAGCATTCCGATCCCGAGGGCAACGCCCTGCTGCGGGCCGTCAACGACGGCATCCACCGCTTCTACCGCCCCGTGCTGCACCGGGCCCTGGCGAGGCCGTGGCTGACCCTGGCCATCCTGCTAGCCATCTGCCTCACGACCTTTCCGCTGGTGAAGCTGATCGGCTCGTCGCTGTTCCCGCAGGCCGAGACCCCGCAGTTCCTGATCCGCATCGAGACCCCCGACGGCTCGTCCCTGGCTCGCACCGACCGCGTGCTGCGCTATGTCGAGGCCCGCCTGAAGGCCGAGCCCGCCGTCGTCTGGGAAGCCGCGAACCTGGGGCGCGGCAATCCGCAGATCTTCTACAACCGGTCGCAGCGCGAGAGCGCGACCACCTTCGCCGAGGTGTTCGTCAGCCTGGAGCGCTGGGAGCCGGGCAAGAGCGAAGCGGTGCTGGACCGCCTGCGCAAGGATTTCGCCAACTTCCCGGGCGCGCGGATCAGCGTGCTGACCTTCGAGAACGGTCCGCCGATCGACGCGCCGGTGGCCGTCCGCCTGACCGGCCAGAACCTGGACGTGCTGAAGGCGCTGTCGGCGCGGGCCGAGGCGATCCTCAAGGCCACGCCGGGCACACGCGACGTCACCAACCCCGTGCGCCTCGACCGCACGGACCTCGACCTGGGCGTCGACGAGGCCAAGGCCGCAGCGCTGGGCGTCCCGGCCGGCGCGCCCCGCCGCATCGCCCGCCTGGCTCTGTCCGGCGAAGAGACCGCCCGCTTCCGCGACGCGGACGGCGACGACTACGCGGTCAAGGTGCGGCTGCCCGACACCCTGGTTGACGGCGCGGCCCGCAACCCGCTCTCGGCCCTGAAGGGCGTCTATGTCCCGACTGCCGACGGCCTGGCCGCGCCGCTGGACGCCATCGCCACGCCAAGACTGAAGTCCAGCCCCTCGCGCATCGACCGCTTCGATCGCGAGCGCACCGTCACGATCAGCGCCTATGTCCGCACCGGCTTTCTGGCGTCCGGCGTCACCCGGGACGCCGTGGCGCGGCTGGAGAAGGACCTGCCCCTGCCGCCAGGCTATCGCCTGTCGCTGGGCGGCGAAGCCGAGGCGGCGTCGGAGAGCTTCGCGGGCCTGGGCGCGGCCGTGCTGGTGGCGGTGTTCGGCATCCTCGCCGTGCTGGTGCTGGAGTTCCAGAAGTTCAAGACCGCCCTGGTCGTGGCCGGCATCATCCCGTTCGGGGTGTTCGGCGCGGTGCTGGCCCTGGCCCTGACGGGCTACTCGCTGTCGTTCACGGCGACGATCGGGCTGATCGCCCTGATCGGCATCGAGATCAAGAACTCGATCCTGCTGGTCGACTTCACCGAGCAACTGCGCCGCGAGGGCATGAACCTGCACGACGCCATCGAGAAGGCCGGCGAGGTGCGCTTCCTGCCCGTGCTGCTGACTTCGGTGACGGCGATCGGCGGCCTCTTGCCGCTGGCCGTTGAACGCTCGGGCCTGTACTCGCCCCTGGCGATCGCCATCATCGGCGGGCTGGTGACCAGCACGCTGCTGAGCCGCGTGGCGACGCCGGTGATGTATTGGTTGACGGCAAGGGGGAAGGCGGAGGGGAGTTAGGACCGAAACCTCGCCCTTCAACAAGGACGGGCCCGCTAAGGCATCAGCCCCGCTGCCCGATAGCCCCCGATGATCTCATCGAACACCGCCAGGTCGCCGCGTCCGCGCGCCACCAGCTGCGCGCCTTCGATGGCCGCGAAGGTCGCCAGAGCGCGGCTCTGCAGCGCGTCTCCCGGCGGCTTCGGATGGAGCGGGCCCAGCAGCCGGACCAGCCACTCGACATTAGCCCGGCTGAAAGCGTCGACCTCCAGCCGCACCGCTTCGGGCAGGTCGCCATACTCGGCGGCCATGACCCCGTACAGGCACATGCGATTGTCGTTCTGCAGCGCCGCCCGGAACACGGCCACATAACGCGCGAAGATTTCGCGGACCGGCCCGCCCTGCGCGATCAACTGCTCGAAATACTTCATCGCGTTGTCGGTATAGCGTCGCGCTAGCTCGGCCCCCAGATCGCCTTTGGTCGGGAAGTAGTAGTGGATGCTGGCGCTCTTGATGCCGATTTCCTTGGCCAGTTCACGGAAGCTCAGGGCGTTGTAGCCCTTGGCCTGCACCGTGGCTTGGGCGGCCGCCAGGATGGTCTCGCGGGTGTCGTTGGTCGTCATAGGCGCTCCAATCTACCAGTAGATAGACGTTGACAGTCCACGATGGAAGCCCTTATGCCTTTGCCCGCAATCTACCTATCGATAGGTAGATACACAGGAGATGACCATGAAGATCCACGACGTTCCCGGCTTCCCGAACCCGCTGCGCGTCCGCATCGCCCTGGCCGAGAAGGGCCTGACCGACCAGGTCAAGTTCGTGACGGTCGACCTCCCCGGCGGCGAGCACAAGGAAGACGCTTTCCTGGCCAAGAACCCGGCCGGCGCCGTGCCGGTGCTAGAACTGGACGACGGCCTGTGCATCGCCGAATGCACGGCCATCACCGAATATGTCGACAACCTGGACGGCAAGCCGGTGCTGACCGGGGCCACGCCGCGCGACAAGGCGGTGATCCACATGATGCAGAAGCGGGCCGAGGCCGAGCTCATCGACGCGGTCGGCGACTATTTCCACTACGCCACTCCGGGCCTGGGTCCCAAGGTCGAGGACGGCAAGAAGGTCCAGTGGACCGGCCGCGACGCCTTCGGCCGCAAGCAGGGCGAACGGGCGGTGGCCGGCATGCGCTACTTCGACCGAGTGCTGCGCGACCGGCCCTACGTGGCCGGCGACCAGTTCTCGATGGCCGACATCACCGTGCTGGGCGGCCTGGTCTTCGCCGGCTTCGCCAAGCTGGACGTGCCTGAGGACTGTACGGCCTTGACCGAATGGCGGGCGCGGATCAGCGAGCGGCCCAGCGTGAAGGCGGCGTGAGCGAATAAACTCTCCTCCCCCGTTGGGGGAGGTGGCCCGGAGGGCCGGAGGGGGCCAACTCGGCCGATGCCGCATTAGCCCCCTCAGTCGCTCCGCGACAGCTCCCCCAGCGGGGGAGCAGAGCGCGCTTCTCGTTGCCCCCTTGCCTATTATACGATCGTACAGCAACCTCTCCCTTCCGCCCTGGGGAGAGCGCCGATGTCCACCACTGCCACCCGCGACGCCGTGATCATCGGCGGGGGCCACAATGGCCTGGTCTGCGCTTTCTACCTGGCCAAGGCGGGGCTGAAGGTCACCGTCTGCGAGGCGCGGGGCGTCGTCGGCGGGGCGGCGGTGACCGAGGAATTCCACCCCGGCTTCCGCAATTCCGTGGCCAGCTACACGGTCAGCCTGCTGAATCCGCGGGTGATCGCCGACATGGGCCTGCGCGACTACGGCCTCACCTTCCTGGAGCGGCCGATCTCGAACTTTCTGCCGCTCAGCGACACCCACCACCTGAAGCTGGGCGGAGGCCTGGAGCGGACCCAGGAACAGTTCCGCAAGTTCAGCCGTCGCGACGCCGAAGTGCTGCCGGCCTACTACGCCATGCTGGACGAGATCGGCGACGTGCTGCGCGACTTCGCCCAGGAAACGCCGCCGAACCTGGGCGACGGCCTGCCCGGTCTGCTTCGCGCCCTGCGCCAGGGCGGGCGGCTGGCCATGCTGCCTCGCGAGCGCAAGCGCGACCTTTTGGACCTCTTCACCAAGAGCGCCCGCGACGTGCTGGACGGCTGGTTCGAGAGCGATCCGGTCAAGGCCGCCTTCGGCTTCGACGCCGTGGTCGGCAACTTCGCCAGTCCCGATACGCCGGGGTCCGCCTATGTCCTGCTGCACCACACCTTCGGCGAGGTGAACGGCAAGAAGGGGGCTTGGGGCCACGCGGTCGGCGGCATGGGCGCGATCACCCAGGCGATGGCCAAGGCCTGCGAGGCGGCCGGGGTCGAGATCCTGCTGGACGCTCCGGTCGAGGTCGTCCACGTCGATGGTGCTAAGGCGGTCGGCGTGCAGCTGGTCGACGGTCGCCAGCTCATGGCCCCGATCGTCAGCGCCAACGTCAATCCTGCCCTGCTCTACAAGAAGCTGGTCCCGCCCTCGGCCCTGACCGCCGACTTCCGCAAGGCCGTCGACGGCTATAAGAACGGCTCGGGCACCTTCCGGATGAACGTGGCCCTGTCGGAGCTGCCCAGCTTCACCTGCCTGCCGGGCAAGGAGGCGGCCGAGCACCATCAGTCCGGCGTCGTGATCGCGCCCAGCCTGGACTACATGGACGCCGCCTACCGCGACGCCAAGGCGGACGGGATCAGCAAGGCCCCGATCGTCGAGATGCTGATACCCTCGACCATCGACACCTCGCTCGCCCCGCCTGGCCAGCACGTGGCCAGCCTGTTCTGCCAGCAGTTCGCGCCGCAGCTGCCGAACGGTCGCTCGTGGGACGATGAACGCGAGGCCGCCGCCGACCTGATCATCGACACCGTCGAGCGCTGGGCGCCCGGCTTCAAGGCCTCGGTGCTGGGCCGCACCCTGCTCTCGCCGCTGGATCTGGAGCGCAAGTTCGGCCTGATCGGCGGCGACATCATGCACGGCCACATGTCGCTGGATCAGCTGTGGGCGACCCGGCCGTTCCTGGGTCACGCCAGCCACCGCGCGCCGATCAAGGGCCTCTACATGTGCGGGGCGGGCACGCATCCCGGCGGCGGGGTGTCGGGCAATCCGGGTCGCAACGCCGCGCGCGAAATCCTGAGGGATCGGGACTTCGCGACGGCGCTGAAGCTGTCGGTGGTGGGACGATGACCGCCATCCCCAACGAAGACCCACAAACCGACTGGGGTCTGCCCGGCTGGATCTACGGGTCCGAACGCTTCTTCCGCGAGGAGCGCGACAAGATCTTCCGCCCCTCGTGGCAGGTCGTCTGCCACCTGAACGACATCCCAAAGGCCGGCGACTTCCACACCTTCGACTTCGTGGGCGAGAGCCTGGTGGTGGTGCGCGGCAAGGACGGCGGGGTGCGCGCCTTTGCGAACGTCTGCCGCCACCGGGGCGCGCGGCTGCTGGACGGGCCGGTGGGTCGCTGCGGCGGACGGATCGTCTGCCCCTATCACGCCTGGACCTACGACCTGGAGGGCCGGCTGATCGGCGTGCCGATGCGCGACGACTATCCCGCCCTGCAAATGCACGAGCAGGGCTTGGCCAGGATCGAGACCGAGATCTGGCGCGGCTTCGTCTTCGTCCGCATCGAGGGGGAAGGGCCATCGGTGGCCGCCATGATGGCCCCGTACGAGGACGAGGTCGCCCACTACCGCTTCGAGGACCTGCAGCCGTTCGGCCGCGTCACCCTGCGTCCGCGCGACGTGAACTGGAAGAACATCAGCGACAACTATTCCGACGGCCTGCACATCCCGGTCGCCCATCCGGGCCTGACCCGCCTGTTCGGCAAGGGCTACGGCGTCGAGGCCAAGACCTTCGTCGACAAGATGTGGGGCCAGCTGATCGACGAGCCGTCCGACAGCCCGTCCGAGCGTCTGTACCAGGACCTGCTGCCGGATGTTCCGCACCTGCCGGCCGACCGCAAGCGGCTGTGGACCTATTTCAAGCTGTGGCCGAACTTCGCCTTCGACATCTATCCCGATCAGGTGGACTTCATGCAGTTCATCCCGATCTCGGCGGAGAAGACGATGATCCGCGAGATCGCCTACGCCCTGCCCGACGACCGCCGCGAGATGAAGGCGGCGCGGTATCTGAACTGGCGCATCAACCGCCAGGTCAATGCCGAGGACACCGAATTGGTGGCGCGCGTGCAGCAGGGCATGGCCTCGCGCACCTTCACCGCCGGGCCGCTGGCGACCAGCGAGGTCAGCTTGCGCAGCTTCGGGCGCAAGATGCGGGCCCTGATCCCGGAAGCTCGGATGCCACGACCGCCGGAGGGGTGGTGATGATCTCCCTTCCCCCTCGATGGGGGAAGGGTTTGGGATGGGGGTGCTCGCACGGCGACCGCCGCATCACCCCCACCCAACCCTCCCCCATCGAGGGGGAGGGCTAGACTTTGCGCGCCGCCTTCACCCGCGAGGCGCCCGACGTTCGCCGCCAAGCCCTGGTCGCGGCCGCCGAGACCGTGCTGGCCCGCGAGGGCGTGGGCGGGACCAGCGTGCGAGCCATCTGCGCCGAGGCCGGGGTCTCGCCCGGCTTGCTGCGGCACTATTTCGAGGGTGTCGACGAGCTGATCGCCTCGGCCTACGAGGCTGTCAGTCAGCGGATCGACGCGGCCCTGGACGCGGCCCTGGAGGCCGCCGAGCCGACGCCGCGCGCGCGCCTGCTCGCCTACCTCACCGCCAGCTTCGGGGCTCCGGTGCTGGACCCGCGCCTGCTGGCTGCCTGGATCGGTTTCTGGAGCCTGGTGAAGACCAAGCCACGCATGGCCGCGATCCACGCCGCTTCGTACGCGGACTTCCGCGCCCGGCTGGAGGAGCTGCTGGCCGACGCCGGAGCCAGCGAGACGCGGCTGGCGGCCATCGCTCTGACGGCGACGGTGGACGGACTGTGGCTGGAGCTGTGCCTGGACCCGGCGACCTTCGGGCCGGACGCGGCGGCGCGGATCATCGCCCGCGCTCTGGACGGCTGGTTGCCGCCTGAACTCAAATCTTCAGGAGACTGAGAGAGAACTCCGATCTTCCCGGCGATGCCGGCTCAGGGAAGCGCCGGGGCGCGCTGTCATTGCAGCGCCAATCCCACCACCCCAAGCGCCTCGGCGGCCAGCTGCCGCCGGGAAGATCGGATGCCCCCTAACTCGTCGGCGCGACACCCATCACGTCATGGGCGCGGCGCCAAAACTCAAAGGCAAAACTCAACTCAAGCCTGAATCAGGCCGCCGCCGCTTGATGTGCGGCGCGATTGCGGCCCCAAGAGGGCGTACGCACTTCGGGCTCGTCGACATGCACCTGGGCCTTGCGACCCTGCGCGCGCATGTGGCGGGCCAGCAACTGGGCCAGGGACTCGGCCTCATGTTGCGAGGAATACGAACCAATCAGCTCGGCCGAGTCGTTCCAGGTCACATGCCACACACCGGCGACCGGGCGGACGTAGTAGTGATTCTCGGTCATGAAGACCTCCTTGGACGTACTCAACGTGACGCTAACCACGAAGACATGACAGTTGTTTCGCTATCGCACAACAAAATTGTGCTGCGATGCACAATGCATGATCCAGGCCACGTCCGGCTGTGCAGTTATTCACCGTTCGTCAGGGTTCGTTCTTAACCACGACCCCGCCCTTCATGACCTTGGGCACGCGGGTCAGGATCGAAATGTCCGCCAGCGGATCGCCGGCCACCGCGATCAGGTCGGCATAGCAGCCGGCGGCGTCGCAGCCCGCCTGACCGCTCTTGCCCATCAGCTCGGCCGCCACGGTGGTCGCCGACTGAATCGCCTGCATCGGCGTCATGCCGTACTTGACCATGTAGGGCAGCTGGCGCGCGTTCCAGCCGTGCGGATAGACGCCGGCGTCGGTGCCGTAGGCGATCTTCACCCCCGCCTTCACCGCCTTGCGGAAGCCCTGGCGCTGGGCGTCGGTGGTCTCGCGGTTCTTGCGGATCATGCCGTCGGGCCAGTGGTGCTCGCGGCCGTAGGTGTCGATGAAGTCGCCGTTGTAGATGTCGGCCACCAGGAACGCGCCCTTGGCCTTCATCAGGGCGATCCCCTCGTCGTCGATCAGCGAGCCGTGCTCGATCGAGCGCACCCCGGCGCGGACGGCGGTCTTGATTCCTTCGGCCCCGTGGGCGTGGGCGGTGGCGTAGGTCCCGCGCTTGGCGGCTTCCTCGACAGCGGCGCGGATCTCGTCTTCGGAAAGCTCCAGCTGGCCCGGCTCGGTGCCCTCGGTCAGCACCGCGCCGGTGGCGATCAGCTTGATGAAGTCGGCGCCGTGGACCAGCAGGTCGCGGACCTTGCGATGCACGTCGGCGGCGTCCTCGACCACACCGCGGCGCATCTCGGCCGGTATCGTGACGTCGGGCGCCAGGCCGGTGATCTCGCCGCCTCCGCCGGGCGCGGTGACATAGGCCCCGGCCACCGACATGCGCGGTCCCGGCACATAGCCGGCGTCGATCGCGTCGCGCAGGGCCACGTCGCCGAACGCCCGCCAGGTCCCGACGTCGCGCACGCTGGTGAAGCCGGCCATCAGGGTCGTGCGCGCGTGGGCCGCGCCGATATAGGCCTGCTGGGCGGCGCTGCGCAGCAGGGGCTGGGCGATGTTCTCGCTCTGCTCGTCATCGACCATGTGGGTGTGCATGTCGATCAGGCCGGGCAGGACGGTGAGCCGGCTCCAATCGCTCACCGGGCCATCGGTCGGCGCGGCCTTCCACGGCGTAACGGCGGTGATCCGGTCGCCTTCGATGCGGATCAGTTGGTCGGTCAGCACCTTTCCGGCCTGGGGATCGATCAGCTTGCCGGCGCGGACATAGGAGACCTCGCCGGCGCGGGCGGCGACAGGAAGCGCTCCGGCCAGCAGGACGGCGACGAGGGCGCAACGGGCTTTCATCGGGCGGTCTCCGAACGCTTGCCGGCCGTGCGCCGGATCAACAAATAGACCGGGACCCCGGCCGCCAGCAGCACCAGCCCCCAGAAGGTCACCGACCATCCCGCGCCGTAGAAGGTCCAGGCGGAATAGACCGCCGCGATGGCGGCCACGGTCGCCAGGGCCGGCGACGTCGCCATGCGCTTCTCGCGTCCCAGCTTGAGTACGGCCAGGGAGCAGAACAGATACGCAAACAGGCTGGAGGCGGTGGCCAGCAAGGCCATGAAGGTGAAGGCGTCGGCCATCGACTTGGCGTAGTTCATCAGCACCAGGATCGTCACCAACACGCTGGACATGATGTGGGCGCGCACGGGCGTGCCGTTGGCCGTGACCTTGCCCATCCAGGCGGGGAAGACCCCCTCGCGGGCCATGGCCGCCGGCATCTCGCCCTGCAGCAGCACCCAGCCGTTCAGGGCGCCCAAGGCGCTGATCGCCGCGAAGGCCGCCAGCGCCAGCCGCAGGTCGCCGCCGCCGTGATAGGCCACGAAGTCGACCAGCGGGGCGTTCGAGCCCTGCAGCACCGAAACCGGCGTCAGCAGCAGCACGCCGGACGAGACCAGCAAGTAGACGAGGCCCGTGAACGCCGTTCCGGCCAGGGTCGAGCGCGGGATGTTGCGCGCGGGCTGGTCCACCTGCTCGGCGGGAATGGTGGCCGACTCCACGCCCAGCAGCGCCCACAGGGTCAAGGCCGCGGCGGCGGTGATGCTGCCGCCGGACAGGGCCGCGGGCTCGAACGGCGCGATCGCGGCGGGCCCCTTGCGCAGCAGAACCAGCCCCGCCAAGCCGCCGACCGCCGCCAGCGGCGCCAGCTTCAGGATCGTGGTGATCATCTGGGTCCAGCCGGCCGAACGGGCGCCGGCGCAGTTGATCGCCGTGGCGATCCACACCACCGCCACCGTCATCAGGGCCGAGAGGCCGGGCGTACGGGTCAGGGCCGGAACGAACACGCTCGTGTAGCTGACCGCGGCGATGGCCAGGGCCGCGTTGGAGACCCAGACCGAGATCCAGTACGACCAGGCGACCATGAAGCCGGCCGGCCGGCCGAACGCTTCCTCGGTATAGGCGAACGGACCGCCGGCGCGCGGAAAGGCCTGGGCCAGACGGGCGAACACCAAGGCCAGGCACAGGGCGCCGCCGATCGTGATCAGCCAGGCGATCACGGCGTTCCAGCCGTACGGCGCCAGCGACGCCGGCAGCATGAACACGCCCGAGCCGATCATGTTGCCCACGACCAGGGCCGTACACATCCACAGGCCCAGCGGACGAGCGCTCGCAGACGCCATGTTTCCCCCTAACGCAACAAAGGCGGGGGCAAAGCAAAAGGGCGGCCTCTGCGGGCCGCCCCCTACTCACCCCACCACGTCCTAGAACGACTTGCCCACCTTGATCCCGACGGTGCGGGGCTGGTTGGGCACGATGTAGTACTGGGTCCCGCACACGCTCTCGGCGCACTCGGCATAGCGATTCAGGCTGGCCCGCTTGTCGAACGCGTTCTTGAGATAGGCCTGCATCGACCAGCCGTCGCGCGACAGGCCGGTCGAGAAGTCGACCACCGAATAGCGGCCCTGCTTGCCGATGATCTCGCGCTCCTTGATCCGCAGGTCGGTCCAGTTCGAGGTCTGGCCCATCACCGCGACCTGCCAGAAGCCGTCGTACGAGCCGACATTGTACTCGTAGCGGGCTGTGATGTTGGCCTTGAACTTCGGCGTGATCGGCAGGCGCGTGCCGTCCGGCGCCTGGGGCGAGGGGCAGTCGGTGATCGGATTGCCCGCCGCGTCCGTGAAGCCGCAGTAGTTGGCCGACAGCTTGGCATCGGTATAGGCGGCCGAGGCGTTGATCGTGAAGCCCTGGGCCGGGGCCCAGGTGATGTCGCTCTCGATCCCCTTGATGCGGGCCTGGTTGGCGTTCTTGATCTCGGTCAGGCCGTTGGCCCCCAGGATCGAGAACTGGAAGTTCGTCCAGTCCTCCATGAACACCGCGCCGTTCCAGCGGAACGCCCCGCCCCACGACGTTTTCCAGCCCGCCTCGTAGTTCTTCAGATAGTCCGCATGGTACGGCGGCAGGGTGCTGCGCCGATTGATGCCGCCCGGGCGGAAGCCCTTGGAATAGGTGGCGTAGACCAGCTTGGCGTCGTCGAACTTGTAGGTCAGCGTCACCTTCGGCGAGTTGCCGCTCTCCTTAACGCCCTTGTCCAGGTTCGTGCAGGGCGAGCCTGGCACCACCGGCCCCTTGAAGCAGGCCTTCTCGCCGGTCGAGCCGTAGCCCGCGCCGTAGCCGTAGAAGCCGACCAGGGTGTTGTGCGCCTTGAAGAAGCGGATGCCGGCGGTCAGCATCAGCTTGTCGGTGATGTCGTACTCAGCCTGGCCGAACACGGCCTTGTCGCGGTCCACCCGGTTCTGCTTGGTCAGCCAGATCGTTCCCGGATAGCCCGGCACCGAGAAGTCGCTGCCCAGGCCGTCGATCTTGTAGTTCTGGAAGATGCCGTGCTTCTGCTTCTGGTAGAAGCCGCCCACCACGAACCGGAACTTCTGGTCCTGCGGCGAGGCGATGCGGATCTCGTGGCTTTCCTTGCGGTACGCGTCCTTGCCCTGAATGTACTGCGAGGGATTGACCAGGTTGCCGTTGTTGTCCGTCCAGTAGAAGCCGTAGCCGACCTGGTCGTAGAAGTACGAGTAGTCGGTGTAGTCCTGGTTGGTCTCGTCGTTGCGCTTCAGGTACGAGCCCGAATAGGTGACGTCCAGATTGGCCACCTGACCCTCGATGGTCAGGGCCGCCTGGACCCACTTGTCCTTGCTGCTTTCCGGATAGAAGTGGGTGACCTTCAGGTCGCCGACCTTGGGATCAAAGGCGAACAGGCCGCCGGTCTTCTGGACCTGGCCCATGACGGTGGGCGTGATCACCCAGTTGTCGTTCAGTTCGACCCGCAGGGCCGCCCGGCCGCCTTGCGTATAGACGCGGTTGTAGTCCTTCCGCACCCGGCCCTTGTTGTTGATCGTGTAGTCGTTGGTCGGATCGGTGTCGCCGCGATCATAGGTGCGCGTGCCCGCCACGTTGTCGATGTAGCCGGCGTCGCGCACGTCCCAGCCGACCGCCCGCACCGCGATCTTGTCCGACAGCGGGATGTTCACGAAGCCTTCCAGCGTGTGGCCCATGCCGCCGTGGTCGACTTGATTGACCTCGGCGTCGACCCCGGCCGCGAAGCCGGCGGTGGAGGGCTTGTTGGTGATGATCCGCAGCGTGCCGGCCTGCGAGCTGGCGCCGTAGAGGGTGCCCTGCGGCCCGGCCAGGGCCTCGACCCGGGCCACGTCATAGACGTGGATATCCAGCGCGCCCTGGATGGTGGTGACCGGCTGTTCGTCCAGATAGACGCCGACGCTGGGCAGCGAGCCCGAATGGTTGCCGTCGCCGCCGCTGGCCACGCCGCGCATATAGACCTGGCTGAAGCCGGGCCCCGCCGTCGTGAACGACACGCTGGGCAGGTACTTCACATAGTCGACGAAGGCGGCGACCTGCAGCTGTTCCAGCTTCTCGCCGCCCAGCGCCTGGATGCTGACCGGCACGTCCTGCAGATTTTCGCTGCGCTTCTGAGCGGTGACGACGACCTCTTCCAGAGCCGTGGAGCCCTGGTTGGACTGGGCGTGCGCGACGCCGGTGAGCATGGAGGACGCCAATAACGCAGCGGCGTAAGTCCCCGCCGTCTTCATTCGAACCGATCCCGACGACATTAAGTCGCTCCCCTTGCGGTTGGAGCGCGTCAGGCGAAGTGTAAGCGGTTCGCCGCCCGGACGCGCTCTATCCTTGAAAGAGAGCCTGCTCAGGCAGGCGCTCGGGGAACGACGTTCGACCCGCTGTAAGCGTCCGGCAAGATTGGAAATTTCGGTTTGTCGGCAATTCCTGTGAGTGTTGCAGAAATGGCAAGTCCCGACGCGGATGGTCAAATAACGGGCGCGGCGGGATAGGCGTCCAGCACCGGCCCCAATGCCTGTTTGAGGGGTTCAAGGTGTGATTCGAATTTCTGCCAGTGCTCGACGGCGTTCTTGAAGATCGGCTGGCGCACCTGCTCGGAACTGGCGGTGCGCACGGCCCGGTCGTTCTGGTGCGGCGATAGGCAGGCGTCCTCGAACGGTAGTCCGCAATGGTCCAGCAGCGCGCGGATTTCGCCTTCAGGATCGGCGATCATCCGCTCGTAGATCACCCGATGCACGCGTCCGGGCAGCACCGCATCGAAATGCGCCATCAGCTCGACGTAGTCGGCGTAGTAGCGGCCGATGTCGGCCAGGCTGTAGCTGAAGGCCTGGCCCCGGGCGAAGTGCTGCTTGAAGCCCGAGAAGCAGCAGCCCAGCGGGTGACGGCGAGCGTCGATGATCCTGGCGTTCGGCAGGATCAGGTGAATCAGGCCCGTATGCGCGAAGTTGTTCGGCATCTTGTCGATGAAGAACGGCTTGTCCGTCTTCCGCTGGATGCGGGTGCGATCCAGGAACTCCTCGCCCAGGGCCTTGAGGTCGTCTGGCGAGAGGTCGGCCAGCGATTCCGGATAGCTCGACTCGGCGCGGGTCGCGGTCTTGCCGCCCAACCGCCGAGCCATGACGATCAGGTCGGGCAGCTCCATGGTTCCCTCGACCATCGAGTGGCTGGCCAGGATCTGCTCGACCAGGGTCGAGCCCGAGCGCGGCAGACCGACAATGAAGATCGGGTCGGGGGCCAGACAGCCCTGCCCCGCGCGCGCGGCCACGAAGGCGGGGGTGAACACCGCCTTGGTCCGGGCGGTGTCGGAGGCGTTCTCGTCCGGATCGTAGTCCAGCTGCTTCCGGCGGATCGCCGCGCCCGCCGCGTAGTGTTCGAACGCCGCGTCCCACAGCCCGGCGTCCTCGTGCGCCTTGCCCAGGGCGTAGCGCAGGTGCAGGCGGTCGTCGTCCGACAGGTCGGGGGTCTCCAGCGCCGCGGCCATGGCCGCCAGATCCGCGTTGGTGAACTTCACGGTCTTCAGGTTGGCCAGGCTCCACCAGGCCTCGCCCAGGGTCGGGGCCGGCTCCAGCGCCTTGCGATAGGCCGCGACGCTGTCGGCCTGGCGGCCCACGGTCTTGAGGGCATGGCCATAGCTCATCCAGCCCTTGGGCTGGTTGGGATAGTCGGCCAGCACCCGCTCATAGACGGCGATGGCACGGTCGTACTCGCCCAGCCGCGCCAGGATGGCGGCGTGCAGGTTGGCGTAGCCGGGATGGCGGGGGTCCTTGGCCGTCAGGATCTCGATCTGCGCCAGGGCCTCGGCGTTCTTGTTCTGGCGATACAGCATGGTCGCCAGGTTGTGGCGGGCGGCGCCGAAGCCCGGGGCCAGCTCCAGGCAGCGGGTCAGCAGACCCTCGGCGTCGGCGTAGCGGCCCAGCCGCGCGCCGGTTTCGGCCAGCATGCGGATGGCGGCGACATCGGCGGGATCGGCCTTCAGCCGCTCGCGCAGGATCCGCTCGGCCTCGCCCAGGCGGTTGTCGCCCAGGGCCGAGGCCGCCTCGATCAGGGCCGGATCGCGGGTCGAGGCGCGCAGCTGTCTGGCGAGGGCGCGCTCGGCCCCGGCCGCGTCGCCCAGCAGGTCGAGGCTTTCGGCCAGGCCCCGCCAGGCTTCCGACAGGCGCGGCTCCAAGGCGCTGGCCCGGTCGAAGGCGCGCACGGCCTCGGCGGTGCGACCCAGCTGTTCCAGGCTGAGCCCGAGCTCGAGCTGCGCCAAGGGCAGGTTCGGCAAGGCCTGGGCCAGGGGCGCGACCGTCTCGAGCGCGGCTTGCGGGTCGCCCGACAGCCGCAAGGCGGCGGCCAACACGCGGGTGGTGTCGGCGTGGCGCGGCACGACCTCGAGGATCGCCCGCGCCTGCTCGGCGGCCAGCGGGGGATCGACCTCCAGCAACCGCTCGGCATGCTCGAGCGCCGCGGCGAGACTGACGGCGGGCTGGGCGGTCGTGGTGGTCATGGCTACAGACGATCCCGCAGCGCGTACCAGGTCAAGCCCGCCACCGTCAGCGGCCAGCGCAGCAGACGGCCGCCCGGGAACGGCGGCGTCGGGACACGCGCGAGCAGGTCGACGGGGCCGCGCTGTCCCAGCGCCGCCTCGCCCAGCAGCTTGCCGACATAGGGCGCCAGCATCACGCCCTGCCCGGAATAGCCAGAGGCCACGCGCACGCCCGGCGCGACCTCGCCGACGAAAGGCATGCGGCTCATCGTGATCCCCAGGGTTCCGCCCCAGGCGTGGGTGATCGGCGTATTAGCCAGCTGAGGATAGACCTTGGCGAGGTTCTTGCGGACCATGCCGGCAATGTCCGCCGGGAAGCCCGGCCGATAGTTTTCTCCGCCGCCGAACAGCAGCCGGCCGTCGGGAGTCTTGCGGAAGTAGTTCACGACGAAGCGGCTGTCCGACACCGCCGCGTTCGAGCGGATGATCGTCTCGGCCACGTTGTCCAGCGGGGCGGTGACGGCGATGAAGTTGTTGATCGGCATGACCCGAGCGCGCGCCGCACCGGCCATGGCGTTCAGCGAGCCGTCGCCGCTGAGGATCAGCTGGTCGCAGGTGACGCGGCCGGTCGCGGTCTCGACGATGATCTTGCCGCCCTCGCGCCGCCAGGCCTCGGCGCGCGTGTGCTCGTGGATCACCGCGCCCGCCGCCATGGCTTGGCGCGCCAGGCCCAGCGCCAGCTTCAGCGGATGCACATGGCCGCCGCCCCGATCGATCAGGCCGCCATGATAGACGTCCGTACCCAGTTCGGCCGCCAGATCGGCCTCGCCGATCAACGCCAGTTGGTCATAGCCGTAGCGATCGGCCATCAGCGCGACATAGGCCGCGTCCTCCGCTTCGCCGTTCGGCTTGTGGCGCGCGTGGATCATGCCCGGCCGCCAGTCGCAATCGATCGTGTCGGTCAGCGTCCGGAAGTGCGCCCGGGCATCCTCGGCCAGGCGCCATAGCGCCATCGCGTCTTCCCGGCCGACCGCCTTCTCCAGCCAGGCCTGGTCGCGCCGCTGGCCGGTATGAACCTGTCCGCCATTGCGGCCGGTGGCGGCGCAGCCGATCCGGCCGGCCTCGAGCACCACGACCTTCGCCCGAGGAGCCAAGGCCAGGGCCGCGCCGAGACCGGTGAAGCCCGCCCCGACGACGCAGACGTCGGCGGAGAGGTCGCCCGCCAGCGGCGAAAGAGCCGGACTTCGCTCGACGGTGGCCTCGTACCAGTTCATGGCTTGCCCCCACCTGACCGCTTCGCGGTCGTCCGCCCCCAGAGGGGGCGGAAGGTGCGCGCCGTCGTTCTTCCCCCTCCGGGGGAGGAGGGCCGTAGGCCCGGAGGGGGCCTGTAGGGTTCAAACATTCAGCAGCAGGAACTCCCGCTCCCACGGACTGATCGTGCGCATGAAGGTCTCGTACTCGGCCTGCTTCACGCGGTCGTAGGCGGCGCAGAAGGTCGGGCCCAGGATGTCGACCAGCGGCTGGCAGGCCTCGAACAGCTTCAGCGATTCCGACAGGCTGCGCGGCAACTCCACGCCCCGGACGCTGGCGTCGATCTCCACCGGCTCGGTAGGCTTCAGGTTCTGGGTCATGCCCAGATAGCCGGCCGCCAGCGAGGCCGCGATCGCCAGGTACGGATTGGCGTCCGAAGAAGGGATGCGGTTCTCCAGGCGGCGGTTCTCCGGCCCCGAAGGCGGTACGCGCAGGCCGCAGGTGCGGTTGTCATAACCCCACTGGGTGTTGACCGGCGCGCCGCTGTCCCGCGCGATCCGGCGATAGCTGTTCACATAGGGCGCCAGTATGGCCATGATCGCCGGCAGATAGGTCTGCTGGCCGGCGATGAAGCCGTGGAACAGCGCCGTCTCCTGGCCCTCGTCGTCCGAGAACAGGTTGCGCCCTTTCCGGTCGACGATCGACTGGTGGATGTGCATGGCGCTGCCGGGCTCGGCGGCCATCGGCTTGGCCATGAAGGTCGCGTAGATCTCGTGCTCCAGCGCCGCCTCGCGGATCGTGCGCTTCATCATGAAGACTTGGTCGGCCAGCTCCAGCGGATGGCCGTGGCGCAGGTTGATCTCCATCTGCGCCACGCCGCTCTCGTGGATCAGCGTGTCGATTTCCAGACCCTGGCGCTCGGAATATTCGTACATGTCCTCGAACAGGGCGTCGAACTCGTTGACCGCGCTGATCGAATAGCCCTGCCGGCCCGTCTCAGGCCGCCCCGAGCGCCCGACAGGGGGCTTGAGCGGATAGTCAGGGTCGGTGTTGCGGTCGACCAGGTAGAACTCGATCTCCGGCGCCACGATCGGGCTCCAGCCCTTCTCGGCATAGAGGGCCAGCACCCGCCGCAGCACCTGGCGGGGCGCCTCCTCGACCGGCCGGCCGTCGGGGTGGAAGGCGTCGTGGATCACCTGGGCTGTCGGATCCTGCGCCCACGGCACGGCCGCCAGAGTCGCGAAATCCGGGGTCAGGAAGATGTCGGTGTCCGACTGCACCGCATTCACCGCGCCTTCGAACTCGGGGAAGTCGCCGGTGATGGTCTGGTAGAACACCGCCAGCGGCAGGTTCATCGACGGGGTGCCTAAGAACTTGCGCACCGGCATGATCTTGCCGCGCGCCACCCCGGCCAGATCGGGCACCACGCACTCGATCTCCTCGATACTCTGCCGCGCGAACCAGGCCTGAGCCTCCTCCAGCGTCGAGACGCCCCGATCCAGCGTGTGCTCGCGCTTGGCCTTGTTGTGCTTGGGCTTCATGACACCGCCTCCGGTTTCAAGGCGCGGAGCACCGGCTCGGCCTCGTCCAGAGACTGACGGATGATGGCGACAAGCTTGTCGATCTCGGCGTGGGTGATGATCAGCGGCGGACAGCAGACGATGCTGTCGCGGATGGCGCGGACCATCAGGCCGTTCTTGATGCACAGGTCGCGGACGATGGGGCCGGCCTCGCCCTCCTTGTCGAGGAAGCGATGGTTGGTGCCCTTCTCGCGGACGATCTCGACGGCGCCGATCAAACCCAGCGAGCGGGTCTCGCCGACCAGCGGGTGGTCGTTGAGCGTGGCCAGCGCCTTGGCCAGGTAGGGGCCGGTGTCGTCGCGGGTGCGCTCGATCAGGCCCTCGCGCTCCATGATCTCGATGTTCTTCAGGGCCACGGCCGCGCAGGTCGGGTGGCCCGAATAGGTGAAGCCGTGGATGAAATCGCCGCCCTTCTCGCGCAGCTCGGCCACGATGTGGTCGGCGACGCCCACGGCCGAGATCGGCAGGTAGCCGGAGGACAGGCCCTTGGCCATGGCGATCAGGTCGGGCTTGATCCCGTAGTGCTGATGGCCGAACCATTGGCCCAGGCGCCCGAAGCCGCAGATGACCTCGTCGCAGACCAGGAGGATCCCGTATTTGCGGCACAGGGCCTCGACCGCCGGCCAATAGCCGTCCGGTGGAATGATCACCCCGCCCGCGCCCTGCACCGGCTCGCCGATGAAGGCCGCGACGTTCTCGGGGCCGACCTCCAGGATCTTGTCCTCGATCGCCTTCACCGCCCGGTCGCGGAAGGCGGCCGGATCCTCGCCGAAGCCGTCGCCGAATGGGTACGGCTGCATCACGTGCTCGACGCCGGGGATCGGCAGGTCGCCCTGTTTGTGCATGTGCTTCATGCCGCCCAGCGAGACGCCGGCCACGGTCGAGCCGTGATAAGCGTTCCAGCGGCTGATGAAGACGGTGCGCTGCGGCTCACCCTTGAGCTTCCAATAGTGGCGGACCAGGCGGAAGACCGTGTCGTTGGCCTCCGATCCCGACGAGTTGAAGAAGACGTGGGTCAGAGGACCGCCCATCTTCTCGGCGATCTTGGCCGCCAGGGTCACGGTCGGCGGCGTCGCGGTCTTGAAGAAGGTGTTGTAGTACGGCAGCTCCAGCATCTGCTCGTAGGCGGCTTCCGCCAGCTCGGTGCGGCCGTAGCCGACATTGACGCACCACAGGCCGGCCATGCCGTCCAGGATCTGATGTCCCTCGCCGTCGTGGATGTAGACGCCGTCGGCGCGGGTGACGATGCGGCTGCCGCCCAGCTCGGCGATGACCTTGTGGTCGGCCTGGGCCGGCAGGTGGTGAGCCAGGTCCAGGCGCTTGAGCTCGGCGATGTCGTGGTTGCGGATCGGGACGGTCATCGGTGGCTCTCCTGACGAACTTTCTTATTTCTTTTGAATAGCTTGGATCAGCTCAACAGCACCGCCGGCGAGCAGGCGTGCCAGCATAGCCAGACGGTCTCGCCCAGCTTGAAATCCTCCTGGTCCCACCGGGTCAGGTTCGAGCGCTGGACCTTCACGCGGCGTCCGCCAGCGATCTCGACTTCGTAGGTGGACGAACCGCCCAGATAGGCCTCGTGCTTGATGACGCCGGCCACGGCATTGGTTCCGTGCGGGCAGTCGCCAAGGTTGGGGGGCGTGTCGCCCTCCTTCTTGTGCAGCTCGATCTTCTCGGGACGGATCGCCGCCCAGACCGTGCCGCCGCGCGGGCCGGTGACGCCGTGGTCCAGGAAGATGTCGACCGGCAGGTCTGGCGACCTGATCACCGCGTGGCTGGGCTCGTCGACGGCGAGCACGCCCTCGAACAGGTTCACCTGGCCGATGAAGTCGGCCACGAAGCGGCTGTTGGGGAACTCATAGAGGTCGCTGGGCGAGGCCACCTGCTGCAGCACGCCCCGGCTCATCACCGCGCAGCGGCTGGCCAGCGCCAGGGCTTCGTCCTGGTCGTGGGTGACCATGATGAAGGTGACGCCGACCTTCTCCTGCAGGAGGCACAGCTCGGTGCGCATCTGTTCGCGCAGCTTGGCGTCCAGGGCCGAGAGCGGCTCGTCCAGCAGCAGCACCCGCGGACGCTTGACCAGGGCGCGGGCCAGGGCCACGCGCTGTCGTTGGCCGCCGGACAGCTGGTCGGGCTTGCGGCCGCCCAGGCCGCCCAGCTGGACCAGCTCCAGCGCCTCCTCGACGCGGCGGTCGCGCTCGGCCTTGGCGACCTTGTCGACGACCAGGCCGTAGGCGACGTTGTCGGCCACGGTCATGTGCGGGAACACGGCGTAGGACTGGAACACCATGTTCACCGGCCGCTTGTTGGGCGGCACGTTCGAGATGTCCTGGCCGTCGATCAGGATGCGGCCTTCGGTGGGCGTCTCGAAGCCCGCCAGCATCCGCAGCAGGGTGGTCTTGCCGCAGCCCGACGGCCCCAGCAGGGCGAAGAACTCGCCCTCGTTCACCGTCAGCGAGACGTTGTCGACCGCCGCCAGCTTGCCGAAGCGCTTGGTGACATTCTCGAAGGTGATGATGGGCTTGGTCATTTAGGCTCCCCCGCCCCATGGCCGGCCGTCGCGGCCGGGTCCCCCTGCAGTTTCAGCGCCGCCGCGGTCAGCAGCACGGTCAGCACGATCAGCACCGTCGAGGCCGCATTGACCTCCGGCGTCACCGAGAAGCGGACCATCGAATAGACCTTGACCGGGAAGGTCACCGTGTCGGGACCGGCGGTGAAGAAGGTGATGACGAAATCGTCCAGGCTCAGCGTGAAGGCCAGCAGCGCCCCGGCCACCAGCGACGGGGCCATGTGCGGCAGGATCACGTCCTTGATGGTGCGGAACTCGCCGGCCCCGAGGTCGCGGGCGGCCTCCTCCATCTCGCGGTTGAAGCTGGCCATGCGGGCGCGCACGACCACCGCCACGAACGGGAACGAGAACGACACGTGGGCGATGATGATCGCCCCCAGGTTCAGCGGCCAAGGCAAACCCTGCGGCCAGGGCATGACACGGGCGAAGAACACCAGCATGGCCACGCCCATGCAGATCTCGGGCACCACGATCGGCAGGGCCAGGGCGCCGTCCAGGGCCGTCTTGCCCGGGAATCGGAAGCGCCACAGCACCAGGGCCGCCGCCGCGCCTAGCGCCAGGCTGATCACCGTCGACACCGCCGCGATCGTCAGGCTGTTGGCGAAGGCTTCCAGCAGGGCCGAGTCGTTGAACAGCTTGTCGTAGTATTTGAGGGTGAAGCCCTTCCAGACGATGTTGCGCCGGCTGTCGTTGAAGCTGAACGCCATCAGCGCGATCAGCGGCGCGTAGAGGAAGACGAACACGCCCGCCAGCCAGGCCTGCATCTGCCAGCGGCGGAGATATTCGAGCGGGCCGGGGGGCGCCTTCTTGCTCATGCCCTGGCCTCCGGGGTCTTCTTGGCCAGGACCGCCTGGATCGCGATGGCGATGAAGGTCAGATACATCAGCACGAACGACATGGCCGCGCCGAAGGGCCAGTCATTGGCGCGCTTGAACTGGCGCTCGATGACATTGGCGATCATCTGGCTGTCGGGTCCGCCCAGCAGGTCTGGCGTCAGATACGCGCCCAGCGCCGGGATGAAGGTGATCAGAATCCCCGAGGCGATGCCCGGCAGGGCCAGAGGCACGACCACCTTGAACAGGGTCCGCAGATGCCCGGCGCCCAGGTCCAGGCTGGCCTCCAGCAGCGACTTGTCCAGGCGGTCGAGGGCGGAATACAGCGGCAGCACCATGAACGGCAGGTGCACGTAAACGAGGCCCAGGATCACCGCGAAATTGTTGTGCAGCAGCTCCAGGGGCTGAAAGTCGCCCAGCGGCTGCAGGCCGACCAGCGCCGCCAGTCCTCCCCCGCCCTTCCAGAGCCATTCCAGGCCTTGGTTGACGTAGCCCTCGGTGCGCAGCACGGCGATCAGGGCGTAGGTGCGGATCAGGAGGTTCGTCCAGAACGGCAGCATGATCAGCAGCAGAAGCCAGGTCTTGGCCTTGTCGGAGGCGAAGGTGATGGCCAGGGCGACCGGAAAGCCTATCACCAGGCACAGGCCCGTGGTCAGGCCCGCCACCCAGGCGGACTTCAGGAAGATCTTCAGGTAAAGCGGCTCGATCGCCCGGGCGTAGTTGCCGAACGTGCCGCTGATCTCGATCTCGGTCAGACCGGCGTTGTGGCCGAAGCTGTAGGCCCAGACGATCGCCATGGGCGCCAGGAAGAACAGCGCCAGCCACACCAGCGGCGGTCCCAGCGCCGCGGCGAAGACGGCTTTCGCCTGTTTCCAGGATTGTTCCATTCCGGTCCCCAGTCCTGAATCTGCTCCCCCTCTGGGGGAGCTGTCACGAAGTGACTGAGGGGGCTCGTGCGGCCGACGCCCAGTTGCCCCCTCCGGCCCTCCGGGCCACCTCCCCCAGAGGGGAGGAGAACCTTGCGCGCGCCCTAAGCCGCCCGCACCCGCGTGATCAGCTCCTCGTACTGACTTGCCTTCTCCGCCCCCTCGAAGGCGCCGTACTCGCACTTGGCCATCACGTCGGCGGGCGGGAAGATGACCTTGTTGTCGCGATAGCTCTCCGGCATCAGCGCCTTCGCCGCCGCGTTGGGGGTGGGGTAGAGGATCGTCTTGGTGATCTCGGCCCCGGCCTGAGCGTCCAGCAGGTAGTTGATGAAGGCGTGGGCGTTGTTCGGTCGCGGCGCGCCCTTGGGGATGCACAGGGTGTCGGAGTTGATGAGGCTCCCCTCCTTGGGCACCACGAAGTCGAGGTCCGGATCGTCCTTCATCACCTGGGCGATGTCGCCATTGTATTCGAGCACCAGGTCGACCTCGCCCGAGACCAGCAGGTCCTGGCCGTTGTCGTCGTGGAAGGCCTTCACGAACGGCTTTTGCTTGATCAGCATCTGCTCGATCTTGGGCAGCAGATCGGCCGGGATGTTGTTGACCGAATGGCCCAGATACTTGGCCGCCAGGCGGACCAGGTCGGCGCTTTCCGACAGCAGGGCGATGCGGCCCTTGTACTTGTCGCTGTCGAACAGCCACTTCCAGCTGTCGGGGACGCCGTCGACCTTGCTCTTGCGATAGCCGATGCCCAGCAGCAGCCAGGTATAGGGCATCGAGTACTTGCGGCCCGGATCGTAGTCTGGATTGAGGAACGACGGGTCGATGTTCTTCATGTTCGGGATCTTGGCGTGGTCCAGCGGCTCCAGCAGCCCGGCCTGGCTCATGCGGGTCACGAACTCGTTCGACGGCACGATGACGTCGAAGCCGGGATTGCCCGCCTTGAGCTTGGCGAACAGTTCATCGTTGGTCGCGAACAGGCTCATGTTCACGTCGATTCCGGACGCCTTCTTGAAGTCGCCCAGCGTCGTTTCGCCGATGTAGGTGTCCCAGTTGTAGAAGTTCAGCTTAGGCTCTTCACCGCCCGCGCCGGCGGCCTTGGGCTTCTCGCCGCAGGCCGTGAAGCTGAAGCCGATGGCCGCCGCCCCGAAGGCCGTCAGAAGCGAGCGCCGCGAAGCCCCGCCGTTCCTGTATCCGCTCATTCGAAACTCCCTCCTGTTCCGTGTGACGTGCTGGCCTGATTTCACCGTCAGGCGTTGCGGAGATACCAATCGAAATCCAGTTCGGTGACGACCTCGAAGAAGCGCGCCTGTTCAGTACGCTTGACCGAGACGAACATGTCCACGAAGCGGTCGCCCAGATAGTCGCGCAGCACCTTGGACTGCTCGAAGAGGTCCACCGCCGCGAACCAGTTATTGGGCAGCCGGATGTTCTCCTTGGCCGCCGCCGCGTAGCCGTCGCCGACCACCGCCGGGCCGGGATCCAGCTTGTTGGCGATGCCGTGGTGGGCGCTGGCCAGCAGCACCGCCAGGACGAGGTACGGATTGCCGTCGGCGCCGGCCACGCGGTGCTCGACGTGGCGGGTCTTGGGCGGGCCAGCCGGCACGCGCAGGCTGACCGTGCGGTTGTTGACGCCCCAGGTCGGGGCGACGGGCGCGTAGCTGTTGGCCTTGAAGCGGCGATAGCTGTTGGCGTTCGGGGCCAGGATCGCCATGCCCTCGCCCAGCAGCGCCTTCATGCCGCCGATGGCGTGCTTGAGCAGGTCCGAGCCCTCGACGTCCTCGGCGGCGCACAGGTTATTGCCGGCCGCGTCGTTGACGCTGAGATGGACGTGGAAGCCGTTGCCGGCGCGGTCGCTCCACGGCTTGGCCATGAAGGTCGCCTCGCAGCCGTGGCGCAGGGCGACGCCCTTGGCGGCGCGCTTGTACAGCACCGCGTCGTCGGCGGCCCGCAGGGCGTCGGGCTTGTGCTGCAGGGTCAGCTCGACCTGACCGGGGGCGAACTCCGAGATCGCCCCTTCCAGCGGCACGCCGAGGGTGTCGGCCGTGTCCCACAGCTCGCGCAGGAACGGGGCGTGAGCCTCCAGCTCGGGCAGGCCGTAGACCTGGATCCCCGCGGGACGCAGACCGGTCTGCATGGACTTGGCGGGCAGAAGCTCGCCGCCAGGACCCCGTTCCAGGTCGACGAGGTAGTACTCCAGTTCGCAGGCGGCGACGGGCGTCAGGCCGTCGGCGGCGTAGCGGTCCAGGACGCGCTGGAGGACATGGCGGGGATCGAGGTCGTTGGGCGTTCCGTCCAGCTCGTACAGCGACAGCATGACCTGGGCGACGTCTGGGCCCAGCCACGGCGCCAGGGTCAGGGTTCCCGGCACGGGCCGGGCGCGGCGGTCGGCGTCGCCGTCCTCCCAGACCAGGCCCGTGTCCTCGCAGTCGGCGCCCTGGGTGTCGACGACCAGGATCGAGCCCGGCAGGAAGCGTCCGTACGCGTAGATCGCCTCCAGCTCGTGGATCCGCAGCCGCTTGCCGCGCGGCACGCCGGTCATGCTGGTGAAGAAGACGTCGACGAACTTGACCTGCGGGTGGGCGGCCAGGAAATCGCGGCACTCCTGAATATCAGCTACGGCGCTCATGCATCCCCCATCGCGGTCGCGAAGCCGTCCACGGCCGCGACCAGCCGGTCGATCGCCGCGTCGTCGGTGACGGGCGAGACCAGCATCATGTTGTGGAAGGGCGCGATCAGGACGCCCCGGTTGATCAGCCACAGATGCAGCGCTTCCACGGCCGTGTGGTCCAGCGCTTTCCGCATCTGGGCGGCGTTCTTGGGCGGCGGATCGGCGAAGACCAGTTCCACCCGCGCGCCGACGTGCGCGACAGACCATGGCAGCTTGCGCGCGGCGATCACGCCCTTGAGCCCTGCCACCAGCCGCTCGGCCCCGGCGAGCATTTTCGCGTAAGCCGCGTCGGTCATCACCTCGGTCAGCATCGCCCGCATGGCGGCCATGGCCAGGGCGTTGCCCGACAGGGTGGTGCCGATGCCCGATTGGCCCGGACCGATCCGTTGCTGGGCTTCGTCCATCCGCGCCGAGAGTTCCGCGGTGACGCCCCAGACGGCGGCCGGCACGCCGCCGGCGATGGCCTTGCCCAGGACGAAGATGTCGGGCTCCAGCCCATGGGTCCTGGTGTAGCCGCCGGAGCCCGTCGAAATCGTGTGGGTCTCATCGATGATCAGCAGGGTTCCAGCGTCGCGGGTCAGCCGGCGCAGAGCCTCGTGGAAGCCAGGCTCGGGCAGGATCATCCCGCAGTTGGTCATCACCGGCTCGGCCAGGACGGCGGCCACCTGGTCCGACGCCAGGGCCATTTCCAGCGCCGAGAGGTCATTGAACGGGACGACCCAGGTCGTCGCGGTCAGGTCGTGGACCTGGCCCAGCAGACCAGGCTTCATGACGCGCTCGCCATCCTTCAGCATGACGAAGGCGTCGTCGACCATGCCGTGGTAGCAGCCGTCGAACACCAGGATCACCGGCCGGCCCGTCACCGCCCGCGCCCAGCGGATCGCCGCACGGTTGGCGTCGCTGGCCGTGGTCGCCGTCTGCCACAGCGGCAGGCCGAAGCGCTCGGCCAGCAGCTTGCCGACGATCACCGCCGAGGCGGTCGGCAGCATGAACCCCGCCCCGCGCTTGATCTGGTCGGCGACGGCGGCCGCCACCGAGGCGTCGCCGTGCCCGAACATCGACGGCGTATCGCCCAGGCAGAAGTCGTCATAGAGCTTGCCGTCGATATCCGTGATCTGGGCTCCGACGCCCTGGGCCGCGAAGATCGGGCTGGGGCTGGCCCAGTCGTTCATCCAGTGCATCGGCGCCCCGCCGCGCCAGTGGGCGGCGGCCGCCTTGGCCATGGCGACGGAGCGCGGATGCTCCGCGAGGAAGCGCTCGCGTTCGGCGGCGCGGAGGTCCGGGAGGGTGCGGGCGAGTCCGGCGATCATGCCGCCGCCCCTCCCCATTCACCCGTCACCACGAATACGTCCGTCATTCCCGCCCTTGTGGCGGGAACCCCTCTATCCGTCGCATGGGCAAGAGAGGCGGACCGCTGGCGGTCCGCTTGCCCCGCACTTGCGGGCTGAGCCAGGGGTTCCCGCCACAAGGGCGGGAATGACGGGGCTTTATGGGAATGGAAGGCGGACAACCTCATGCCACCCCGCCGAAGCACAGGTACTTCGTCTCGAAGTACTCATCGAGGCCTTCGGAAGACCCCTCCCGCCCCAGGCCCGACTCCTTGACCCCGCCGAACGGCGCGACCTCGGTGGAGATCAGGCCCTCGTTGATACCGACCATGCCCGCCTCGATCGCCTCGGCCACGCGCCAGCAGCGGCCGACGTCGCGGCTGTAGAAATAGGCCGCGAGGCCAAAGGGCGTGGCGTTGGCCAGGTGGATCGCCTCGTCTTCGGTGTGGAACTTCACGACCGGCGCGACCGGGCCGAAGATCTCCTCGTTGAACAGCCGCATGTCGGGCGTGGCGTCGCTCAGCACCGTCGGCTGATAAAAGAGCCCGCCCAGATCGTGGCGCTCGCCGCCGACCACCACCTTGGCGCCGCCGGCCACCGCCTCGCGAACCAGGCTTTCGACCTTGGCGATGGCCTTGTCGTTGATCAGCGGGCCGATCGTCACGCCCTCGCCCGCGCCCGGACCGACCTTCATCGCCGCGACCTTCTCGGCCAGGCGCGCGACGAAGGCGTCGTGGATGCCGGCCTGCACGATCAGGCGGTTGGCGCAGACGCAGGTCTGGCCGGTATTGCGGTACTTGCTGGCGATGGCGCCGTCGGCGGCCGCCTCGAGGTCGGCGTCGTCGAAGACGATGAAGGGCGCATTGCCGCCCAGCTCCAGGCTCAGCTTCTTCATCGTGCCGGCGCACTGTTCGTACAGGATCTTGCCGATCGGGGTGGAGCCGGTGAACGACAGCTTGCGCACTCGGCTGTCCTCGCACAGCGCCTTGCCGATGCTGCTGCTGTCCTTGCCGGTGACGACGTTCAGCACGCCCGCCGGCACGCCCGCCTCGACCGCCAGGCGGGCGATCGCCAAAGCGCACAGCGGCGTCTCGGCGGCCGGCTTGACCACCACCGTGCAGCCGGCGGCCAGGGCCGGGCCGACCTTGCGGGTGATCATGGCGATCGGGAAGTTCCACGGCGCGATGGCGGCGCAGACCCCGACCGGCTGCTTGATCGAGGCCAGGCGCTTGCCCGGCATCGGCGTCGGGATGGTATGGCCGTAGGCGCGCTTGGCCTCGTCGGCGAACCAGTCGATGAACGCCGCGCCATAAGCGACCTCGCCCTTGGCCTCGGCCAGAGGCTTGCCCTGCTCGGCCGTCATCAGCCGGGCCAGGTCGTCGGCGTGGACGAGCATCAGATCGCTCCACCGGCGCAGGATCGCGCCCCGTTCCTTGGCGGTCTTGGCCGCCCAGGTCGGAAAGGCTCGGTGCGCGGCCTCGATGGCCACCCGCGTCTCGCCCGCGCCCAGGTCGGCGACCTTGGCGATCACCGTCCCGTCGGCCGGGTTCAGCACCTCGAACGTCTTGTCGCCCTCGATCCAGAGGCCGTCGATGAAGGCTTCGGTTTCAACGAGATTCAAGCTGGAAGAATGGGGCATGGGGCTCACCTCAGCGTCACGGACACCGACTTCAGGTCGGCGTACTTGTGCAACGCATGAAGGCTGCGGTCACGGCCGAAACCGGACTGCTTGAAGCCCCCGAACGGCATGGTGATGTCGCAGGCGTCCCAGCCGTTGACCCAGACCAGCCCGGCCTTGAGCCGCCGCGCCCCACGCAGGGCGCGGTTGACGTCGTTGGTCCATAGGCCCGCCGCCAGGCCGTAGACGGTGTCGTTGGCCAGCCGCAGGGCCTGGTCCTCGTCCTTGAAGGTCATGACCCCCAGCACGGGACCGAACACCTCCTCGCGCGCCAGGGTGTGGTCGGCCTCGACGCGGTCAAAGATGGTCGGCTCGACATAGAAGCCGCCAGTCTCGGTCCGGGCGCGCTTGCCGCCCAGCACGCGGCGCGCGCCCTGGCTCTCGGCGGTGGCGATGTAGTCGAGGGCGGTGTTCATCTGCCGCTCGCTGACCATGGCCCCGAACACCGTGCCCGGGTCCAGCGGATCGCCGGGGACCAGGCCGCGCGCCACGGCGACGACGCGCTCCAAAAACAGCTCCTTGATCGAGCTCTCGACCAGCAGGCGCGAGGCGGCGGTGCAGACCTCGCCCTGGTTATAGAACACGCCCCAGGCGGCGGCCTCGGCGGCGGCGTCCAGGTCGGGACAGTCGGCGAAGACGATCTGGGGCGACTTGCCGCCCAGCTCGAGGCTGATCCGCTTCAGGTTCGAGCGGGCCGAATATTCCATCAGCTTGCGCCCCACCGGACCCGAGCCGGTGAAGGCGATCATGTCGACGTCCATCGACAAGGCCAGGGCCTCGCCGGCGACGCCGCCCAGACCGGGGATGACATTCAAGACCCCTGCCGGGAGGCCGGCTTCAAGGGCCAGCTCGCCCAGCTTCAGCGCCGTCAGCGGCGACTGCTCGGCGGGCTTCAGCACCACGGAATCGCCCATGGCCAGGGCCGGAGCGACCTTCCACATCGCCATGTGCAGCGGGAAGTTCCACGGCACGATCGCGCCGATCACGCCCAGCGGCTCGTGGACCGCATAGCTGAGACGATCAACCGGCGAGGCGCCGACCTCGCCATAGACCTTGTCCAGCGCCTCGGCGTACCAGCGGCACGTGCCGATCGCCAGCGGCACGTCGACATTGCGGGCGTCGCGGATCGGCTTGCCGACGTCCAGGCTCTCCAGCAGGGCCAGCGCCTCGGCGTCGCGCTCCATCAGCTCGGCCAGGCGGAACAGCACCTTCTTCTTGGCGCGCGGCCCCTGATCGCGCCAGCGGCCGTCCTCGAACGCGGCGCGGGCGCTGGCGACCGCGCGCGCGACGTCCTCGGCCTGGCAGGCGGCCACCTGGTTCAGCACCAGGCCGTCGCGCGGCGAGACATTGTGGAAGGTCGCGCCTGAAAGGGCCTCGACGCGCGCGCCATCGATGATCGCCTGGCCGGGCAGGACCAGGGTCGAAAGACGCTCGGCGATGTCTGCGGGCAGGGTCACGCGATAAATCCGGACTATTGTGATCACAGTTTTCCGGCAAACCGGACGTGTCAAGCACTCGACTTAGGGACCGCCGCCGACCGGAGCTTCCGCGGCGGCCCGCATCTTGTCCATGCCTTCGGAAAGGTCAGCGGCGATCGCCCGGCGGGCGCCCTCTGGGTTCTTGGCGCGCAAGGCCTCGATCGCCTCGGCGTGCCGGTCCGCGACCAGGCCGTCGGCGCCGACCCGGCCGAACACCACCCGCATGAACGGCCCGACCTGCAGCCACAGGCCGCCGGCCATGGCCAGCAGCACCTCGGCCCCCGCCCGCTCGTAGAGCGCGAAGTGAAAGGCGTGGTTGGCGGTCATGTAGCGGTCGACGTCGCCCAGCCGCAGGGCTTCGTCGACATCGGCGTCTATGGCCTGCAGCTGGCGGATGAGGCTGGCGTCGGCCCTGGCCGCGGCGCGGGCGGCCAGTTCGGGCTCGACCCACAGCCGGGCCATGGACAACTGCTCCAGCCGGTCGACGGTCAGCGACGGCACGGACAGGCGCTTGTTGGCCGGATTAATCGCCAGGGCCCGCTCGGCCACCAGGCGGCGGACGGCGTCGCGCACCGGCATGGGGCTGACTCCCAGCTCGGCGGCCAGGCTGCGCAAGGACACCCCCTTGCCCGGGGCGATCCGGCCGGTGATCAGCGCCTGGCGGATCGCCTCGTAGATCTGGTCGTGGACAGCTGTTGAATTGGCGAGCGGCCTGCGGGTCTTCATCCCGATCGTTCCGTGAAGGGCTTGCAAGTTGGCGCGCAATTGCGATCACAATGCAAGAGCCCTGAGGGATCGCCCCATGACCGCCGCCAACGACCTCGACGCCTTCTGGATGCCGTTCACGCCGAACCGGCGGTTCAAGAGCAACCCGCGCATGCTGGCCAGCGCCAGCGGCATGTTCTATCGCACGCCCGAAGGCCGCGAGGTGCTGGACGCCACCTCGGGCCTGTGGTGCGTCAACGCCGGCCACGGCCGACCGAAGATCCGCGAAGCCATCCAGCGACAGGCCGCCGAGATGGACTACGCCCCCAGCTTCAACATGGGCCACCCGCTGGCCTTCCAATTCGCCTCGCGCCTGGCCCAGATCACCCCCAAGGGCCTGGACCGGATCTTCTTCACCAACTCGGGCTCGGAGTCGGTCGACACGGCGCTGAAGATCGCCCTGGCCTACCACCGCGCCCGCGGCAAGGGGACCAAGACCCGGCTGATCGGCCGCGAGCGCGGCTATCACGGCGTCGGCTTCGGCGGCATCTCGGTGGGCGGCATCCCGACCAACCGCAAGTACTTCGGATCCCTGCTCACCGGCGTCGACCACCTGCCCCACACGCACCTGCCCGAGAACCGGCTCTCGAAGGGCCAGCCCGAGCACGGCGAGCACCTGGCCGACGAGCTGGAGCGCATCGTCGCGCTGCACGACGCCTCCAACATCGCCGCCGTCATCGTCGAGCCGGTGGCCGGCTCGACCGGCGTGCTGGTCCCGCCCAGGGGCTATCTGGAGCGCCTGCGGGCGATCTGCGACAAGCACGACATCCTGCTGATCTTCGACGAGGTGATCACCGGCTTCGGACGCCTCTCCGCCCCGTTCGCCGCAGACCGCTTCGGCGTCACGCCCGACCTGATGTGCCTGGCCAAGGGCCTGACCAACGCGGCCGTCCCAGCTGGCGCGGTCGCGGCCTCGACCGGGATCTACGACGCCCTGCTGGAGGGGGCCGACGCGCCGATCGAACTCTTCCACGGCTATACCTATTCGGCCCACCCGTTGGCCTGCGCGGCGGGGCTGGCGACGCTGGAGACCTATAGCGAAGACGACCTCTTCGCCCGCGCCGCCGCGATGGAGGGCTATTGGCAGGAGGCCCTGCACAGCCTGGCCGACGCCCGCCACGTGGTCGATATCCGCAACCTTGGCATTGTCGGGGGCGTCGAACTGTCGCCACGGCCCGGCGCCCCGACGGCCCGGGCCATGGAGGTCTTCGAGACCTGCTTCGACGAGGGCCTGCTGATCCGCGTCACCGGCGACATCATCGCCCTGTCGCCGCCGCTGATCCTGGAAAAAGTCCACATCGACCGCATGGTCGAGACCATCCGGACGGTGCTGTCCAGGGTGGACTGACCCCACCATCAAATGATGTCGCCGCGGGCGGCGGCGAAGCTCCAGGCGTTGGGTGCGCGAACCCTGGAGGAGACACCACATGCGCATCGCCATCGCCGTCCTCGCGACCGCTTCCCTGCTCGCCGCCTGTAACCAGAAGGCCGGCGAACAGCGGGCGGAAGGCCAGAAGAACGAGCCCGCCAACATCGCCCAGGACGTGGCCGGCGCTGCGACGGGCGTGGCCACCGGCGCGACCGGCGCGGTGAACGCCGACGCCTTCGTCCGCGACGCCGCGATCGGCGGCCTGTACGAGATCGAGTCCTCGAAGCTGGCCCTGCAGCGCTCTAAGAGCCCGGACGTCAAGAAGGCCGCCCAGATGATCATCGACGATCACACGGCCGCCAACGACAAGCTGAAGGGCCTGGTCACGGCCGGCAAGGCGCCTGGCCCGCTGCCGACCGAGCTGGACGAGCGCCGCAAGGGCATGCTCGACAACCTGAAGGGCGCGGCCGCCAACGATTTCGACGACCGCTATCTGGACCAGCAGACCATGGCCCACCACGAGGCGCTGCTGGCCTTCAACGGCTACGCCAAGACGGGCGACAACGCCGACCTGAAGGCCTTCGCCGCCGAGACCGCGCCGAAGCTGGAGCACCATGCCGAGATGGTGACCAAGCTGGACCGCTCGACCAACGCCGACGACGAGGCCGGCGCGGGCAAGCCCGCCCAGCCCAACGCCATCGGTCGCGCCGCCGAGGACGCCCGCCACTAAGGGCTCTAAACATTGGTTACCGCGGGGATCGGATGAGCCGTCGCGTCATTGGGCCTTAAACCAGGAGACGCTCATGACCTCGACCGATCCGACTCCCCGCCGGCCGCTGCGCCCGATGCATATCGCCTTCATCGTGGTGCTGATCGGCGCGGTCGCCGCCTTCGCCTATTTGGCGTCGCAAATGGCCGCCACAGCCGTAGGCAAAGGCCCGCCCTCCACGCGGAGCGCCATGCGCACGACCCCCTCGGAGGCCGAGGCCAATAGCCAAGGCCAGGGTCGCCAGGGTTCGAACGCGAGCCAGGACTCCTACGTCACCCAGAACCAGAGCCGCCCGCCGGAGGCCGAGCGGCGCTAAACCGCCGACTGGTAGGACATCGCCACGTCGCAGCGCTCATAGCGCGCGCCGAACAGCCGCATGATCCCGGCGTCGTGGACGAAGCCCAGCTTCTCATAGAGGTGGATGGCCGCCGCGCACTTCCTGTTGGTCAGAAGATAGACCTTGTCCATGCCCAGGCTGGCGGCGCGCTGCAGGGTCTTGGCCAGCAGGAACTCGCCGACCTTGAGGCCGCGCGCGCTTTCCAGGACGCCCATCTTGGTCAGCTCGACCCAGCCATCCTTGGAGACCATCAGGGCGCAGGTCCCGACCACGCCCAGGTCGCGGGTCTCGGCGAACAGCACCACTCCGCCCTTGTCCAGGATCAGCTCGCGCGGCCGCGACAGGAGATCGATGTCGTTCTGCTCGAGCGCGAACATCGACTGAATCCATTCGGCGTTGATCCGGTAGAAGGCTTCGGCCAGGTCGTCGGAGAAGTCTCGCGCCCACATCATCGGCGGCGGCGCGCGCTGGATGCGGCCCAGCAGCGATGCCTGCGCCAATCGCGCCTCGATCTTGGCCAGCCCCTGCATGAAATCGCCGGTCAGGCCCTCGACCAGTTCGGCGGCGGCGGGCTCGATGCGCGGCAGAAGCTCGGTCTGCACCCGCGCCAGCAGGGCCTCGCCCGCGGGCGTCAAGGCCAGCGGCTTGGAGCGCGCGTCGCCGGGGGCGCGGCGCGCCTCGACAAAGGTGTCCAGCGCGCCCAGGGCGCGGGTGACGGTCGGCTGGGCCAGTTGCAAACGCTCGGCCAGTTCGCCCACGGTGATCGGCCCGTGCAGGCGGATGGCCATCAGCAGCGACATCTGGGCCGGCTGCACCGGCAAGTCCAGCGATCGCGCCACCTCGGCCGTATCGGCCTGCATCCGCTCGGCCAGACGCTTAAGCCGGCTGCCCAGAAATCCCACGCCAAAACCCGCCAGCAGATCGACCGACATGGCCGCGACCTCCAGTTCAATAGCTCGCTATATAGCTAGCTATGAAAATGGCGAGAAGGCAAGGGCGATGACATCTCACCAGTTACATCTTGAAGGGCGGGATGACGGCGCAGCGCGCCTTGCCCCCGATCACCGTGACCGCCGCCGCGCGCGCCTGTCAGATCGTAGAAATGGTCACGCCCGCCATCGAACGTCGTTCACCACGCTTGACGCTCATCCGTTACATTTGTAACGTACTCGCGACATCAAAGAGGCGCGCATGACCGAACCCTCCGATCTGGAACTGGAAGTGCTGAAAGCCTTCTGGCGCGGCGGCGCGATGAGCGCTCGCGAAGCCCAGGGCCTGATCGAGCCCGAACTGGGCTGGAGCGCCTCGACCACGCGCACCGTGCTGGAACGCATGGTCGCCAAGGGCCTGCTGGTCCGCCGGTCGGTGCACGGCCTGGCGGTCTACGAGGCGCATAAGGGCAAGGTCGACGTGATCGGCGGCGTGCTGAACCGCCTGCGGGGCCTGCTGGAGATCGACGGCCGCCTGCCCGCCTCGGCCTTCTCCGGCAGCCAGATCCTGTCCGAGACCGAGATCCAGGAACTGGAAACCCTGCTGAACGCCGGCGACAAGGAGACCAAGTGATGCATCCGCTGCTGGCTTCCACCGCTCTGGGCCTGGTCGCCGCCTGGCCTGTAGGCGTCCTGAGCCTGGGCCTCGGCCGACTGGTCGAGCGCCTGACCGACGATCCCAGGCCGCGCGCCGCCGTCTGGAGCCTGGCCCATGCTCTGCCGGCCGGCGCCTTGGCCGCCACCGTGGCCCTGACTTTCGCGCCGGCGCCGCAAGCCCCGGTCTCGGCGCCCGCCATCGCTGCGCCAGTCCAAACCGTTGCGTCCGCGCCGAGGTGGTCGCCGGAGACCGAACTGACGAGCAACCTCGCCTGGAGCCTGGTGGGGCTCTCCGCCGCCGGCCTGCTGGCCCGAGGCTGGCGCTGGAACCGCGGCCGTCGCCGCTTGGCGGCCCTTCGCGCCGCGGCGCAGCCCTGCCAGGACACCGCTCTGGTCGAAGCCGTTCGCCTGCGCGCCCTGCGTCTGGGGGTGGCGGCGCCGCCGGTGCGGGTCAGCGGCGAGGTCGCCGAGCCGTTGCTGGCCGGGACCCGCCGTCCGGTGATCCTGCTGCCCAAGGCTCTGGTCGAGACGACCGACGCCCGGGGCCTCGACCTGGTCTGTGGTCACGAGTTGGCCCACCTGCAACGCGGCGACAACTGGCGGATTCCGGTCGAGGAGGCGCTGGCGGGCCTGTTCTGGCTCTGCCCGCCGGTCGCGAGCCTGCGCGGCCGGATGCTGGCGGCTCGCGAAGCCGTCTGCGACCAGACCGCCCTGGACGGCGCCGCGCCCGAGGCGCGCCGCGACTATGCCCGCGTGCTGGTGGAAGCGTTCAAGATCAACGCCCTGCCCGCGCCCCAATCGGCCTTCACCGGCCGCGCGCGCAGCCTGGCCCACCTGCGTCTGTCGGCGATCCTGCGGCCGCAAGGCGGCGCCTCGGCCATGCGGGTCGGCGTCGCCGTGGCGCTGGGCGGCCTGCTGACCGCGGCGACCGGCGCGGGCGCGCTGGCCCTGGCTGACCAGGCGCGCCGGCTGGCCCCGCTCGCGCCGGTCGCCGCCGAGGACGCCCGTCCCGCTTCCCCGGCCGTCGCGCTTTCGGTCATCGCCGCCGACGCCGCGCCAATTCAGGCGACGGTCGCCGAACCGGCGCCCGCCGCCGTGGCGGCCGACGCCATCTCCGAGGTCGCGCCCCCTGCGCCGGTGGCCAGCCCCGCGCCGCCGGCGCCCGAGTCTGCCCCCTCACCCGCGCCGGTCCCGCATCCCCAGCCAGCCCCGGATCCGCACCCCTCCTTGGAAGCCCGCGCGTCGGTCGAGCCTCCGGTCACGGTGCGGACCGAGACCCGTGCGCCTGTCCGGATCGTGGTCCCGCCCAATGCTGGTGTGGACTTGAGCCGGCGGATCAAGGTGCTGAATCCCGATGTGAGCACGCGCGCCACAGCCTCGCCCAAGGTCGCCGTCGGCGTCCGGGTCAGCAGCGATCGCGATCCCTGGGCCCGCTAGAGCGGAGGAGAGACCATGAACCCATTGCTCGCCTCCGCCGCCCTGGGCCTGGTCGCCGCCTGGCCCGCCTGCGGCCTGGGCTGGATGCTGGGCCGGACGGCCGATCGGCTGACCGGCGATCCCCTGCCCCGGGCGCGCGCCTGGAGCCGCGCCGTGGCCCTGCCGCCAGCGATGCTGGCCGTGATGGTCGGCGTCTCGGCCCTGCCGGAGGAAACCAAGGCGCCCGTCTATCAGGCGGCGCTGACGTCCCGGGCGGCGGCCAGCGCCAGCGCGGCGGTGAGTGAGGCGTCCGTTCGAGCCCTCTCCGCCTTCGATGGCGCCGAGGTGCTGGGTGGCGCGCTGATCCTGGGCGCGCTGGGCGGCTTGGCCTTCGCGGCCGCTCGCCAGGTCGCCGGCCGCGCCAAGCTCAAGCGCATCGTCGCCGAAGCCCGCCCGGCGCCGCAGGCCCTGACCCTGGCCGTCCGCGCCGCCGCCCGCCGCATGGACACCGGTCGGCCCGAGGTGAAGGTCAGCCATGAGATCGACCAGCCCCTGCTGGCCGGACTGGCGACACCCGTCATCCTGCTGCCCGTCGACCTCGTGGCCCGCCTGCCCATCGAGCGCCTGGTCCCGATCTGCGCCCACGAGCTGGCGCACCTGAAGCGCGGCGACAACTGGCGGCTGCTGGCCGAGCACCTGCTGGGCGGCCTGTTCTGGATGGTCCCGCCCTACGCCGCCCTGCGCGCCCGCGCCGCCGTCGCGCGCGAAGAACTGGCTGACGCCCTGGCCTTGGAAGACGCCGATCCGGCGGCTCGCCGGAAGTACGCCGAGACCCTGATCGACGTGCTGCGCGCCCGCGCCGCCCCGACCCTGCACCCGGCCTTCACCGGCAAGGAACCCGCGCTCATGCGTCTGAAAGCCATCACCGAGCCTCGCGCCCCCGCCAGCCTCGCCCGCCGCGCCGCCCTGACCATGCTCGGCATGGCCGCCGTGGCCCTCGCCACGGTCAGCTCGATCGCCCTAGCCCAGCAGGGCGACGGCCGTCACGGCCATACCCGCACCATCGTCAGCGACAGCGAGAGGGGCCGGTACCTCGACATCCAGGCCGACCGCGTGCGCCTGACCAATACCGAGGTGGTCGATGGCAAGCCCAAGCTGGAGCCGGGCCAGACGGCGGTCTATCTGGGCGACGTCCGGGTGCGCGGTCAGTTGAAATCACCCGACATGCAGGTGCTGCTCAACGGCGCGCCCGCGCCCGCCGACTTTGACCCCACCGCCCTGCCGCCGGGCTCGATCCGGTCGCTGGAGGTCACGAGCCTGCCCGGCAAGACGCCCCACACGGTCTTGAACTTCGTCATGTAGAAGATGAATGACACCGGTGGACAAAGCCGGTCTCGCTCTGCATTTTCGCCCTGACCAGACGGTGACGCGGAAGAACGTCGCCATCATTTTCGGGGATGGATCATGCTCGCTCGCCTCAGCGCCGCCGCCGGCGCGTTCGCCCTGACCTTCGCGGCGACCTCGGCCTTAGCGGGGGCCACGCTGGCTTTCCCCGGGGCCGAGGGCGCGGGCCGGTTCAGCGCCGGCGGCCGGGGCGGCGCGGTGATCCACGTCACCAACCTGAACGACGACGGCCCCGGATCCCTGCGCGCGGCGATCGCGGCCAAGGGTCCGCGCACCGTCGTCTTCGACGTGGCCGGCACGATCCAGTTGAAGCGCGAGCTGAAGATCAGCAATGGCCAGATCACCATCGCCGGCCAGACCGCCCCGGGCGGCGGGATCACGCTGCGCGACCAGACCCTGGTGATCAGCGCCGACGACGTGATCATCCGCTTCATCCGCTCGCGCCTGGGCTCGGAGAGCAGGGTCGAGGGCGATGCGATCTGGATCTCGGGCGGCCGCCGGATCATCCTGGACCACGTCTCGGCCAGCTGGTCGGTGGACGAGACGCTGTCGGCCTCGGCCCGTTACGACCGTCCGGACCAGGGCTTCCATGACCTGACCGTCCAATGGTCGATCATCGCCGAGAGCCTGGCGCATTCGATCCACGTCAAGGGCGACCACGGCTATGGCAGCCTGATCCGGGGCGGCAATGGATCGAAGATCAGCTTCCACCACAACCTGTGGGCCAACCACATGGCCCGCGCGCCGCGCCCCGGCAATTACGAGGGGCCGGACAAGGATCCGGTCGGGGCGTTCTTCGATTTCCGCTCGAACGTCTTCTACAACTGGGGCGGCGACAAGTCGGGTTACAACGCCGACAAGGCCACGCTTTCGGCCTACAACTTCGTCGACAACGCCTATGTCCCCGGCCCGAACTCGCAGAAGCCGATCGCCTTCAAGGAAAGCGACACGCTGGCGAAAGCGTACTTCGCCGGCAACAGCATGGACGGGGTCGTACCGGCCGATCCCTGGAGCCTGGTGACCTTCACCATCCCCGAGCCCGCCGGCTATCGCCTGGCCGCGCCGGTCGACGTCGCCCCCGTGAGGCCCGAGAGCGCCGACAAGGCCTATGCCCGCGTCCTGGCCGACGCCGGCGCCTCGGTGTGGCGCGACCCGGTCGATCAGCGGATCGTCGAGGGCGTGAAGACCCGCACGGGCAAGGTGATCAACACCCAGGAAGAGGTCGGCGGCTGGCCTGTGCTGCCCACGGGCGAGCCGGCCAGGGACACCGACGGCGACGGCATGCCCGACGCCTGGGAGAAGAGCCACGGCCTGGATCCGAAGCAGGTCGACGACGCCCTGCCGGCCAAGGGCGGCTCAGGCTGGACGAACCTGGAACTCTATCTCGCCGACGCGGCGAAGATGCGCAAATAGACAATCAGAGCGGAAACCATCATTTTGCTCAATTTTAGCGCGTGACGAACGTCTGGCGCGGGTACAGTCTGTAGTTGTGCGGGAGATGACCTCCCGCAGCCTCGTCCATGTGGAGACTGTGATGATCCGCAAACTTGCCACGACGATCGCTCTGGGCGGCTCGATCGCCCTGAGCTTCCTGCCCGCCGTGTCCCTGGCGGCTCCGCCGTTCGGCTGGGACCGCACCTATTATGACGACGCCGCGCACACGACCGAGGTCGGCGCCGAGACCCGGTACTGCAACGGCTACACGAACCTCTACTGGGGAGTGAAGACGCCGTACTACGTGACCGAGACCTTCCCCTGCGAATAGGGCCCCTGCGAATACGGCCCCTGCGAATACGGCTTGCCGCGAGGCCGGCTCCGGGAACCTCCCCTTCGGGGGAGGTTCTTCAGGTCGCGACCGCTCTGACGCAATAACCGTTCCCGTTTTGCGACGCGGCCCCGTTTCCGCTACACCCCGCCTCATGTCGCACAACACCTTCGGTCACCTGTTCCGCGTCACCACCTGGGGCGAAAGCCACGGACCGGCCCTGGGCTGCGTCGTCGACGGCTGCCCGCCCGGGATCGAACTGACGGCCGAGATGATCCAGGGCTTCCTGGACAAGCGGCGGCCCGGCAACGGCAAGTTCGTCACCCAGCGCCAGGAGCCGGACGCGGTGCGCATCCTGTCGGGCGTGTTCGAGGACGAGCGCACGAACGGCCAGCGCACCACCGGCACGCCGATCAGCCTGCTGATCGAGAACACCGACCAGCGCAGCAAGGACTACAGCGAAATCGCTCAGGCCTTCCGCCCGGGCCATGCCGACTACGCCTATTTCGCCAAGTACGGGGTGCGCGACTATCGCGGCGGCGGCCGCAGCTCGGCGCGCGAGACCGCCGCGCGCGTGGCGGCCGGCGCCGTGGCGCGGCGGGTGATCCCCGGCGTCACGGTGCGCGCGGCGCTGGTGCAGATCGGTCCGCACCAGATCAACCGCGACAACTGGGACTGGGCCCAGACGAACGAGAACCCCTACTGGTCGCCGGACGCCCAGATCATTCCCGTCTGGGAGGAGCACCTGGAGAAGATTCGCAAGGCCGGCTCGTCGACCGGCGCCGTGGTCGAGGTCGAGGCCGCCGGCGTGCCCGCCGGCTGGGGCGCCCCCCTCTATGGCAAGCTGGACGCCGAACTGGCCGCCGCCCTGATGTCGATCAACGCCGCCAAGGGCGTCGAGATCGGGGAGGGCTTCGCCAGCGCCGCCCTAACCGGCGAGGACAACGCCGACGCCATGCGCCTGGGTCCCGACGGCGAGCCGGTGTTCCTGTCCAACCACGCCGGCGGGATCCTGGGCGGGATCTCGACCGGCCAGCCGGTGGTGGCGCGCGTGGCCTTCAAGCCGACCTCGTCGATCCTGATCCCGCGCCAGACCCTGAACGAGGCCGGTGAGGAGGTCGACCTGCGCACCAAGGGCCGCCACGACCCCTGCGTCGGCATTCGAGGCGTGCCGGTGGTCGAGGCCATGACCGCCTGCGTCCTGGCCGACGCCTTCCTCCGTCATCGCGGCCAGACCGGCGGCCACGCATTCGCGCCTGGCGCGAGCCGTTGACGGCCCGGGAAAAGGTCAAAAGCCGCGTTACAATTGGTCTTACCTCTGATTTAGCTCAGCTTTCGGGTTGACGTGCACACGTTTGCAGGCGTAAGCCTCGCCGCACAACCTAACCTATGACACGAATTCAACACGCATAGGTTGTTAGTCTGGGCGCGAAGGCGGAGGGGGCTCGGCGCGTGCGGTTCGATCTCCTGAAGATCCTGCTGGTGGACGACAATCCGCACATGCGGATCCTATTGATCGAGATCCTGCGGGCCATCGGCGTGCGCCAGGTCTACGAAGCCGTCGACGGGGCCGAGGCCCTGACCCTGCTGCGCCGCGTGGCGATCGACGTGGTGTTCACCGACCTTTCGATGAACGGCCTGGACGGCATCGACTTCGTCAATCTGGTCCGCCGCTCGCCCGACAGCCCCAACCCGTTCGTGCCGATCGTGATGATCACCGGCCACTCGACCGAGCGCCGGGTGCACGAGGCGCGCGACGCCGGGGTTAACGAATTCCTGGCCAAGCCGGTCACGGCGCGCGGCGTCATCCACCGCCTGACCTTGCTGATCGAGAGTCCGCGCCCCTTCGTGCGCAGCGAAGGCTATTTTGGCCCTGACCGTCGCCGTCGCGACGATCCCCGCTATCAGGGCGAGCGGCGGCGCGAGAACGACAAGCGGGCCCTCTATGTCGACGACGCCGGGCGCGGCCATCCGACGCGGAGAATTTAAACGTTTGGGCCTGTAGAACGTGGTGAACAGCGTTTTGTGAGCTTCACCATGTCCCTTTCCCGCCTCGCGCCCATCGCCGCTATCCTGGCCCTGGTCGCCGTCTCCCAGACGGGCTGCCTGGCGGCCGCCGCCGTGGGCACGGTCGCGGGCACGGCCATCGGCGTCACCGGCGCGGTCGTCGGCGGGGCCGGCAAGGCCGTGGTCGCCACCGGCAAGGCGGTGATCCCGGGCGACGGCAAGAAGGACCGTGACGAGCGCTAGAACTCTGCTCCCCCATTGGGGGAGCTGTCGGTGAAGCCGACTGAGGAGGCGTCGCCGGCCTAAGCTGAGCTGCCCCCTCCGGCCCTTCGGGCCACCTCCCCCTGAGGGGGAGTAGAGATCAGAGACTCAGCGCGCAGCGCTCGCCGATCGTCGGGCGCGACAGCTCCACGCGCGACAGGCCGGGGAACTGGACCTTCAGCCGCTCGGCGAAATAGAGGCACAGGCGTTCGAGGGTCGGGACTTCCAGACCGGGCTTGTCGTTCAGCAGGCCGTGGTCCAGCTCGGCCGCGACGGCCTTGAGCGCCACGTCCAAGGTCTCGAGGTCGGCGACCCAGCCCGCTTCCAGCATCTGGCCGCGCACGCTGGCCTCGACCTTGAACGAGTGGCCGTGCAGCTTGCGATAGCGATGGTCCGTAGGACCCTGCTCGATAAAATGGGCCGCGTCGAAGAACGCGGCCTTCGTGATCTCGAAGACGGGCTTCATATCTAGCTTCTTTGACTACGTAGGCCTGGGAGGCTCTAGCGCAACGACCCTGTCACCAAGTCGCGCGCCTTATCCGTCAGGGCAGGCCGAGATATTTGTGCGTTTGGACGCTTAAACGCCATTGTGGGTGCGAAAGGCAATAGGCGACCGCCAATTGCGTGTTCCTGTCGCGGTCCGGCCCGTCCATCGGCTGCAGGTAGAAGCGCTCGAAATCCAGGTCCGCGAAGCGCTCGGGCATGGCCTTGTCCTGCGGGAAGACCAGCTTCAGCTCCTGGCCCGAGGTCTGGATCACGGGCGCATCGGCCTTGGGGCTGATGCAGATCCAGTCGATCCCGGCCGGGGCCGCAAGCGTGCCGTTGCTCTCGACCGCGATCTGGAAGCCGCGCGCGTGCAGGGCTGCGATCGCCGCCGCGTCCAGTTGCAGGAAGGGCTCGCCGCCGGTGCAGACCACAAGGCGATCGTCCGGACCGCCGGTCCACTGGGCCTCGACCGCCGCCGCCAGGTCGTCGGCCGTGGCGAACTTGCCGCCGTTCTCACCGTCGGTCCCGACAAAGTCGGTGTCGCAGAACGCGCAGACGGCCTTGGCCCGGTCCTGCTCGCGGCCGGTCCAAAGGTTGCAGCCCGCAAAACGGCAGAACACCGCCGCCTTGCCGGCCTGTCCGCCCTCGCCCTGCAGGGTCAGGAAGATTTCTTTGACACTGTAGGTCACTGAGCCGGAGCCTCGCGCCCCGCCGCATCCCACTCGACATAGCCCTTCTCGCGCAGCTCGCACGCCGGGCAGGTTCCGCAGCCATGGCCCCAGGGATGCAGCTGGCCGCGTTCGCCCTGGTAGCAGGTGTGGCTCTCTTCCACGATCAGCCGGACCAGGTCCTCGCCGCCCAGCGACTTGGCCAGGGCCCAGGTCTGCGCCTTCGTCAGCCACATCAGCGGCGTCTCGATGCGGAAGCCGCGGTCCATGCCCAGGTTGAGAGCGCCCTGCATGGCGTCCATCGTCTCGCGCCGGCAATCGGGATAGCCCGAGAAGTCGGTCTCGCACATGCCGCCGACCAGGGCGTCGATCCCACGACGGTCCGCCAGGGCGGCGGCGTAGATCAGGAACACCAGGTTCCGCCCCGGCACGAACGTCGAGGGCAGGCCGCGCTCGGTCATCTCGATGGCGCGATCGGCGGTCAGGGCCGACTGGGCAACCTGGCCAAAGCTCCTGATGTCCAGCACGTGGTCCTCGCCCAGACGGCCAGCCCAATGCGGAAAGCGGGCGACCACTTCCGCGCGGACGGCCTGGCGAGCCTCCATCTCGATCGCGTGGCGTTGGCCATAGTCGAAACCAACCGTCTCGACGCGGTCATAGCGCTCGAGGGCCCAGGCCAGGCAGACGCTGCTGTCCTGGCCGCCGGAAAACAGAACGAGGGCGCCATTGGACGTATTCTCGCTCATGCGAGGCTCCGGGCTTCCAGAAAGAGGGGGAACATGGCCCCTCCTCTACACCAGGCAAGGCCCGGCCGGAACAGTATGGCGTGGAGCCACGCGACTCGCGCAATACTCCGCCGACGAACGAGGATGAAATCTTTCGCCCGCGAAACAGGTTCTTTCCCCAGCAAACCTGGACACGGTGGGCATGCCTGCGCCAGGCTTCCGCAGCGGAAGCGACAAACCCGACCTTCTAATGCATCGTCGACTTACACCCTCCAGGAGAACACCACCTCTCGGAAAGTGAAAAGGCGTAACCTATCGCTGTTCACTTACGATCAGGCCAGTTGACAGCTTTCAAACGCAAGTATGCAATCCATGAATGCTGCGAGGGGCTCGCCGTACGCCCGCGTGGTGAAAAACAGTACGGCGCCGAGGAAACATCGACCCTCGCAGGCTCCACCCATAAGGCGCCGCTTGGGTTCAGGGAGGGAATTCAATGTCGCAAACTCTGCGTATGCGGAGCCTGTTGGTCATGGGCGCTTCGGCGGTCGCGATCTCGGCCTTCGCCGTCCCCGCTTTCGCTCAACAACAGTCCGGCGGCGCGACCGTCATCGAAGAGCTGGTCGTCACGGCTCAGAAAAAGGAAGAGGCGCTTCAGGACGTGCCGATCGCGGTGTCGGCCTTCAGCCAGGACAGCCTGGAAGCGCAGAAGATCGACGGCGGTCCGAACCTGCAGCTGGCGATTCCGAACGTCACCTTCGCCAAGAGCAATTTCACCAACAGCTTCAACTTCCAGATCCGCGGCATCGGGGCCAAGGCCGTCGGGGCCTCGGCCGACCAGGGCGTCGGCGTCCACATGAACAACGCGCCCATGCAGGCGGGCAACCTGTTCGAGGCCGAGTTCTACGATGTCGAGCGGGTGGAAGTGCTGCGCGGCCCGCAAGGCACGCTGTACGGCCGCAACGCCACCGGCGGCGTGGTCAACGTGATCACCGCCAAGCCGACCGATCAGTTCGAGGCCAATCTGCGCGCCGAGTACGGCAACTACAACTCGACCAAGTTCCGCGGCATGGTCAATGTGCCGATCTTCGGCGACAAGCTGGCCGTCCGCCTGGCCGGCGCGACGCTGAAGCGCGACGGCTTCGTCACCAACACCTTCAACGGCCACAAGGTCGACGACCGGGACCTGTACTCGACCCGCGTCCAGGTGATGTTCAATCCCACCGAGAAGCTGCGCACCAACTTCCTGTGGGAACGCTTCCACGAGGACGACAACCGCGCGCGGACCGGTAAGCAGCTGTGCACCAAGGACGACGGCCCCGCCACGGTCGGCGGCGTGCCCACCGGCGCGGCGCGTCGCTATCTGACCCAAGGCTGCGTTTCAGCCTCGCTGTACAAGCCGGCGGCCTACGGCACGGTCAACACCTCGGGCACCCTGACGGGGCTGTTGGGCAACATCTTCGGCTTCACCTCCGGCGACGCCAACGCCGGCGACACCACCTCGACCAACCTGCGCGAGATCGAGACGGCCCTAGATCCGCTCTATCAGTCGTCGTCGAACGTCTACCAGTTCACCCTGAACTACGACCTTTCCGACCAGCTGACGCTGACCTCGATGACCGCGTACAGCAAGGGCGACGTCTATACCAAGCAGGACTACAACCGGAACGTCTCGCCGGTCGCCTTCAACAACACGCCATTCACGCCCGGCGGCTTCTTCAACGACCCGCAGGTCGGCAACACCAACAAGTTCACGACCATCGACGTCTCGTCCGGCCGCTCCGAGCAGTTCAGCCAGGAACTGCGCCTGCAGTCGAACTTCGATGGGCCGCTGAACTTCAACGTCGGCGGCATCCACTTCACCTACCGCACGACCACCGACTACTTCGTGATCGGCAATTCGCTGACCCTGTCGTCGCTGGCGCTGAACGCCTCCAAGGGCCTTTCGCCCACCTGCAACCCGGCGACCACCGCCAACTGCATCGGCATCGACACCTCGGCCACGCCGACCGGCGACGGCCACAACTACTATGACAACCGCACGCCCTATAATCTGGTCTCGGACGCCCTGTTCGGCGAACTGTACTGGCAGGCCAATGACGACCTGAAGTTCACCCTGGGCCTGCGCCAGACCCGCGACAAGAAGGCGGTCAAGAACTACTCGACCGTTCTGCTGGCCCCTGGTTACGGCCTGACCCTGAACCCGACGAACCCCGACCAGCGCGCCCGCTTCAGCGAGCTGACCGGCCGCTTCGGCTTCGACTACAAGGCTCACCTGGGCTTTACCGACGACACCCTGCTCTATGCCTTCTATTCCAAGGGCTACAAGGGCGGCGGCATCAATCCGGGCGTGCCCGCCAACTCGGTCGGCATCCGCCAGACCTTCGATCCCGAATTCGTCAACGCGATCGAGATCGGGACCAAGAACACCATGGCCGGCGGCAGCCTGCTGCTGAACGCCACGGGCTTCGCCTACGACTACCAGGGCTACCAGATCTCCAAGATCGTCAACCGCACCTCGGTGAACGAGAACGTCGACGCCAAGGTGTACGGCTTCGAACTGGAATCGATCTGGTCTCCGGTCCGCAACCTCAAGCTCAACGCCACGGTCGGCTATCTGCACACCAAGATCGGCGACGGGGTCACCTCGATCGACACGATGAACCGGACCCAGTCCAACCCGGCCTATACGGTCGTGAAGGTCGGCCCGAACTCTTCGGCCGTCGGCGCCAATTGCGTGCTGTCCACGGCGGGCGTCGCCACCATCCTGGGCGCCGGCGCCGGGGCCACCCTGCCCTGGGCGTGCTCGGGCGCGGCGGCCTACCAGGCGTTCCTGTCCACGCCGGCCGCCCTGGGCGGCGCAGGCCTGCCCGCCGCCTCGGCCGCGTTCCTGGCCAACCTGACCGGCCTCTACAACTATGGCGCCGGCTATTCGATCGAAGGCGTGGCGGCCGATCTGTCGGGCAACGAGCTGCCCAACTCGCCGCACTGGACCACCTCGATCGGCGCCCAATACACCTTCGAGCTGTCGGGCGGTTGGTCGGCGACCCTGCGCGGCGACTACTACCGCCAGAGCAAGCAGTTCGCCCGCGTCTACAATACCGACTACGACAGGCTGAAGTCTTGGGACAACGGCAACATCACCCTCAAGGTGGAAAAGCCCGAATGGGGCGTCTCGATCGACGCCTACGTCAAGAACATCGGCAACAAGACCCCGATCGTCGACGCCTACACCACCGACGACAGCTCGGGCCTGTTCACCAACGTGATCACCGCCGAACCCCGCCTTTACGGCGTGTCGATCACCAAGTCCTGGTAGGTTTCGGTCCAGGCCGGACCGGAGGGGCGGCGGTCTTCCGCCGCCCCTTTTTTCCATTCCGGACGGCCAGAGCCGTAAAAAAGCGAGCCCTTTCCGTCATTACCGCCTGGAGACCGCCGCCAACTTAACGACTCCGCAAGGGCGCCCGTATCAAGGTGCGCCTCCAAGTCCCAGCGAAGCGCCGCATGGATACGCTGACCCGTCTGATCGATACTCGCGCCCCGATCGCTCCGACCACGCCCTGCGGCGAGGTGTTGGCGATGTTCGACACCGACCCGACCTTGGCCGCCCTGGCCGTCGTCGAGGGCGGCGCGCCCGTCGGTCTGGTCTATCGCGACGTGCTGCTCGGCATGATGCGCGTGGCCGGCGAGCAGCTGATCGACAAGCCGATTAGCGAGGTCATGGACTCCGCCCCGCGCGTGGTCGCGGCTCAATCCGACATCGGCAGCTTCGTCAACACCCTGGCCGACAGCCCGACGCCGGTGTTCCGCACCGCCTACGTCGCCGTGGACGCCCAGGGCCGTTACGCCGGCGTCGGAGGCCTGGCCTCGCTGCTGGCCTCGCACCGCCGCCGCCAGGGCGAGGCGCGCGACGCCATGGCCATGGTCGAGCGCATGGCCGTCGACATCGGCGCGCACCTGGACGGCGTGCTGGCCATCACCGAGCGCCTGGAACAGCAGCGCCTGACGCCCGACGCCGCCGCCTTCGTCCGCGCCATCGGCGACACCAGCCGCGACATGGGCGCGACGGTCGGCCGGGCCATCGACCTGCACCGCTCGGCCCGCGGCCAGCTGACCTTCTCGCCCGCTCCCACCCGCCTGCGCGACTTCGCCGACGCGGTCGAGGCCCGCTGGGCCGCCCGCGCCCATGAGGGCGGCTCGACCCTTCTGGTCTCCTATGACGGCGACCCCGAGTGCGGCGTCGAGGCCGACGGCGAGCGCCTGCTGCAGGTGTTCGACATCCTGATCGAGAACGCCCTGGCCGCCGGCCGCGGCATGATCGAGGCTCGCCTGACGGCGCGCGCCACGGGCGACCAGGTCCGCCTGGACGGCCAGGTGCGCGACAATACCGAAGGCCGCGTCGACGAGCGCCTGGCCCGCATCCGCGACCCGCTGGCCGCCGCCAATCAGCAGGATCAAAGCGAGCTGGCCCTGGCCGTGGGCATGGCCCTGGCCCGTCGCGTCCTGCGCGACATGGGCGGTCCGCTGCATGCCGAGGCCAATCGGGGCGCCGGCCTGACCGTGGGGTTTTCGCTGTCGCTGGCCCCGGCCTCGATCCAGGCCGCGACGTCCGAGGCCGAGACCACCGTGACCGGCCGCGCGGCCCACATCCTGATCGTCGACGACAACGCCACCAATCGCATGGTCGCCGAGGCGCTGTGCGACATGTTCGAATGCACCTCGGAACAGGCCGTCGACGGCGTCGAGGCCGTCGAGATGGCCAAGGGCGGTCGCTACGACCTGATCCTGATGGACATCAAGATGCCGCGCATGGACGGCATCGCCGCCACCCGCGCCATCCGCGAGATGAACGGCCGAGCGGGCGCCGTGCCGATCGTGGCGCTGACCGCCAACGCCGATCCGGCCGATGTGCAATCCTACATCGTCGCCGGCATGCAGGACGTGGTCGAAAAGCCGATCAAGCCAGAGCGCCTGGCGGTGGTCCTGAGCGCCCTGCTGGGCGGCGAGGACGACGAGGGCGAAGAAGCCGCCGCCTAGAGCCCTTTAGCTTTAGATGACATCATCTAAAGCGTTCAAAAGGGCTCTAAATGTTCGAGTCTAGAGCCTGTCTTGGCGCGACTCTTCGCCGCTCCACCCGGGATAGTCCGCGCTTGCGGACGACTCGCATCTACGCCTAGCTTGAACGCTGCGAGTGCGGAGTAGGCGGACGCGTGCTGAACACGGCGGAACAGCAGGCCTGGGCCTTCCTCAGCCAGGCCCCTCACCTGGGCTCGGCCCAGGAGGTCGAGACCTATTTCGCCCAAGCCATCGCCGCGTTCGGCTATGACCGCTTCTGCGCCACCCTGGTCAATGCCGAGCACTACGGCAAGGAGCCGCCCACCCTCAGCCGCCGCGACTTCGACCAGTGGGACCAGCGCTACTGGGGCGAGCGCTACGTGGTCCACGATCCGTGCGTCAAACTCCTGCTGAAGTCGCCGCGCTCGTTCGCCTGGACCGACGCCAAGCCGCTGGGCGACAGCCGCGCCCAGGCCATGTGGGGCGAGGCGTCGGACCTGGGCATGAACGACGGCTACGTCGTCCGCGTCTTCGGCCCCGCTGGTCAGGAGGTGCTGATCCGCATGTCCACCGAGGCGCCCGACACCGATCCTACCCAGCGCGCGGTGATCGAGAGCCTGGCGACGGTGTTCGGCACCATCATGCTCAAGCACTGGGAAATGCAGGACGACAATCCCGACTACGGGATCATTTCCGAGCGCCAGGCCCAATGCCTGTACTGGGCCAGCCGCGGCAAGACCGACTGGGAGATCGGCGCGATCCTCGAGCTCTCCCCCCGCACTGTCCACCACCACATCGAGGCGGCCAAGAAACGCCTGGGCGTGGTCAAGCGCCAGGAAGCGGTGCTGAAGGCCGGCGAGCTGGGCCTTTTCTCGAAGCTCTGATCAAAAGCGCCGCCGCCCCGTCACCGTCTCGAACCACAGCCGGAAGTCTCCCATCAGGCTGTAGAGCGGATATTTGAACGTCGCCGGCCGGTTCTTCTCGAACACGAAGTGGCCGACCCAGGCGAAGCCGTAGCCGATCACCGGCGCGGCCGGAAAAAACCGCCAGTCGCGCAGGACGCCCAACGCCAGGCAGACCACCACGAGACTCGTGCCGATCACGTGCAGTCTCCGGCTGACCGGATGGACGTGTTCGGTGAGGTAGAACGGATAGAAGGCCGCGAAACTGCGGTAGCGCTCTTCGCGCTCTTGAGGGGCCGCCATGGTCATGGGGCGGATGCTGATCCTGCACGGTCGCCGTGGCAAGCCTTGCGCGCGTGAAGAGGCGTAGGCCGTTTGGCCTATCGGCGTTTCAGCCAATCGTGCGTCTTAATCCAGACCGTCCAATTGTTGGGGGGCGGCCATGATCCACATTATTACTTCCGAGAACCGGCACCTTTACGGCCCGCAGCTGTGGGCCATGCACGAGGAGCGGCGCCGCCAGTGCGTCGAGAAGAACGGCTGGGTCGACCTGGTCGTGCTCGATGGCGGCGAGGTGGACGACTACGACGACCACCGCGCCATCTACCTGCTGGGCTTCAATGACGCCATGCAGCTGGAGGTCGGGCTTCGCCTGAGGCCGACCGACGACCGCTGCATGCTGGCCGACAAGTTCGCTCACCTGATCGCGCCCGGCGAAACGCCGAAGAAGGGCCCCGACGTCTGGGAGGCCACCCGCCTGTTCACCACCGAGGCCTATCGCAAGCGCAAGGGCCCGGGCCGGGGCGAGCGGGTGTTCGAATGTTGGGCCGCCGCCTTCGAGCTGGCCTTGCGCCACGGCGTGAACCGCTTCGTCGGCATGATCGACATGCAGCTGTATCCCGGCATCCTGAACTCGCCGATCGACACCCGCCTGGTCGGCATTCCTCGTCCCTACGCGTATGGCTTGGTGGCCGGCTCGGAAATCGCCGTGTCGCACGACCTGCTGGACCGCGTGCTGGAGGCGATCGGTCGCGAGTCGCCGATCGGCTATGAGATCGACGCCCTCGACCTGATGGCCTTCGGGGATCTGGCCGCCGTACAGCGTCAGGTGAGCCGCGCCATGACCCCGCAACTGAACGCGGGGGCCGAGCGCGACGAGACCCTGGCGGCCGAGACCCTGTTCCGCCTTCACGACACCACCGGCCAGGCCCGGCAGATCTGGGACGACCGCGCGCGGCGGCTGAACGCCTGATCGTGCAAGGCCTTGCGAGCCTTTCTCCATTCCCGGACAGAGGCCGTCCAGCCACACTCGGCCGCCGACCGCGCCGCGATGCTCGCTTGACGAAAGCAGGTCGCGCTGCGGTTGGCGCCGAATCGCCCTCCAGGCGACTACTCCTCGTTTCGGGGATGGAAGCTGAACCATCGCGACAAGTCGACGCGCCGGGGGGTCATTTGCTTCCGCCAACGTCACGGTCGTGTCATCTTCCCCGAACAACCGTTGGAGGCGGAAAACACATGAGCGAAGAAACCGAAGGCCGGCGCCCCAACCCCGTCGACCTGCACGTCGGCGGCCGGGTCCGCATGCGTCGCAAACTGCTGGGCGTCAGCCAGGAGCAGTTGGCCGACAGCCTGGGCCTGACCTTCCAGCAGGTTCAGAAGTACGAGCGCGGCGCCAACCGCGTCAGCGCCAGCAAGCTGTACGAGATCGCCAAGACCCTGCAGGTCCCGGTGTCGTTCTTCTTCGACGGCCTGGCCGATCCGATGAACGGCGCCGAGGTCGATGACGCCGCCCATCACGCCGAGAAGGTGGTGCAGGAATTCCTGACCACGCCGGAAGGTCTGGAGCTGGCCGAGGTGTTCCCGCGGATCGGTCGCGGCCGCGTCCGCCGTCAGGTCCTGGACCTGGTGCGGGCGATGGCCGACGAATCCGCCCGCGAAGGCGCGGCCTGACCTTAACCGCGCCAGCCTCGGGCGACGCGACCAGCACAAGGAAAAGACCTCGGTCGGCGGGCCGGGGTCTTTTTCATTTCGGGGATCAGCCCGTCGAGACGTCCGACTGCGAGGCCAGCCAGATCCGCTTGGCCGCGCCGGCGGCGGCCGGCGTCAGGCCCCGCAGGTCATAGGTGCGCACGATGCGCATGCCGACCTCCCGATCCCGCTGCCAGGCGATCGTCACGTCGTGCGCCAGGCCGGCGGCGAGGTCGACCAACTGGGCCTGCCCGGGCGGGGCGGTGTTGGACAGCATCTGAATCTTGGCGCCGCCGCTGGACAGGTCGCGGATCACGCAGTCCCAGGCGAAGGCGCCGCAGAGGATCTTGCCGGACCTCTGAGTCTGGATCCGGACGGCGTTCCGCCGGTCTTGTTCCACGCCTGACGCGTACTTCGCCATGGCTGGATAAACGCACGGCGCGGTTAATCGCCCGTGCAGATTTAAGATTTTTATAGTGAAGGTTAACGCGTTCCGGACCCGATGCGAGTTCGGCGCGTTCCACCCTGACAGCCTTGTCATCAAGAATGTCATAGGTGAAAGCTTGCCTTTACCGAACAATGTTACCGGTACAGAAGGTCATCTGAAGCCGGACCCATAACCGGCCGAGAGGAAACGACATGGCGAAGGGATCGGTCCTGTTGGCCGACGTGAACGGGCGTGACCTGGCTTTGGCGGTCGTGCGGCCTGGCGATGCGCCGCGCGAGCACCGCGAACTGGCGTGCGCGTCGCTTCGCGAGCTGGAGCGGCATCTGACCGCGGCCCTCGCCGAGGGCCGCCAAGGCGAACTGGTGGGCGCGGCGGTCTGCGGCGCCGGTCCCGAGATCGACGGCGCCATCGCCATGACCGCCGGCGACTTCACCCTGACCCAATCGTGGCTGCGGGCGGTGCTGAAGACCCCGCGCGTGGCCTTTCTGAACGACTTCGCCGCCTGCGCCCTGGGGGCGCCGCGCCTGGCGCCGTCGGCCATGACCCTGATCCACGACGGCAAGCCGGCCAACAAGGCGCCGATCGCGGTGATCGGCCCCAACCTGGGCCTCGGCGTCGCCGGCCTGTCGCCGCATCCCACCGACGGCTGGGTCCCGGTGGTCAGCGAAGGCGGCCACATCGACTTCACGCCCGGCGAGGCGCGGGAGGTCCCGGTCTTCTCGGCCCTGCAGATGAAACATGGACGCGTCTCGGCCGAGCATTTCCTGTCCCAGCAAGGCCTGGTCGACATCCATGCGGCGCTGGGCGGCGGCGAGGCCGACGGCGACGACCTGATCCTGACCCGAGCGCGCGATGGAGACGCCCGCGCCCGCGAGGCCGTGTCGATCTTCAGCGCCCTGCTGGGAGCCTTCGCCGGCGACGCGGCCCTGATGTTCGCCGCCCGCGGCGGCGTCTACATCAACAGCCCCTTCATGGAACGCGTCGGCGGTCTGCTGGACCATGCCGCCTTCGCCCGCCGGTTCGCCGACAAGGGACGGATGAGCGCCTACCTGAAGGACATTCCGGTGTACCTGACCGTCGGCCGCTGCACCCTGCTGGGCCTGTCGGGCCTCTTCAGCGCCAGCGACATGAAGTATGGCGCGGACGAGGTGAAGTTCCTGGATTGCTGACTCAGGCCAGAGCCCTTTCCGGTCTGATTGCGTTAATCAGACCGGAAAGGGCTCCAGTCTAAAAGTTTAGAGCATTTTTCGATCCGATAACCGTTTCACACTTATCGGAAAATGCTCTTAGAGCCGCCACCCGCTCCGGCTCGAGCGCCATCTCCAGGTCGGCCAGGATGTCGCTGACGTCCTCCAGCCCGACCGACAGCCGCACCAGCCCCTCGCCGATCCCGGCCGCCGCGCGCTCTTCCGGGGCATAGGTCGAATGGGTCATGCTGGCGGGGTGCTGGATCAGGGTCTCGGCGTCGCCCAGCGACACGGCGCGGCGGATCAAGGTCAGGCGATTCATCATCGACACGCCGGCCCCGTGTCCGCCTTTCAACTCGAAGGCCATCATGCCCCCGCCGCCGGCCATCTGCCGCGCGGCCAGGTCGTGCTGGGGAAAGCTCTGTAGTCCCGGATAGAACACCCGCTCGACGGCGGGATGCGCCTCCAGCCAGGCGGCGACCGCCTGGGCGCTCTGGCCATGGCGAGCCATGCGCAGCGCCAGGGTCTTCAGGCCCCTCAGCACCAGGAAGGCGGTGAACGGCGACATCACCGCCCCAGTCATGTCCTTGACCCCGACCAGCCGCACCCGCGCCATGTCCTCGACCCCGCCGGTGGCGATCCCGCCGACCAGATCGCCATGGCCGCCCAGATACTTTGTCGCGGAGTGGACGACGATGTCGGCGCCCAGGGCCAGCGGCCGGGTCAGGACCGGCGTGGCGTAGGTGTTGTCGACCACCACCTTCGCCCCCGCGCCGTGGGCGATCCTGCTGATCGCCGCGATGTCCACCAGGCGCATGTTCGGGTTGGCGGGGGTCTCGAAATAGACGATCCGCGTCTTGTCCGAGATCGCGGTCGCCAGAGTTTCGGGCTGGGTCATGTCGACCTGGCGCACCGTGACGCCGAACCGGGTCAGGCCGTCGCGCAGGAAGGCGAAGGTGCAGCCGTACAGGGTCTGGTCGGTGATCACCTCGTCCCCGGCTCGCAGGAAGCTCCACAGCGTCGCGGTGATCGCGCCCATGCCCGAGGCGGTGGCGACCGCGGCCTCGGCGCCTTCCAGGCTGGCCAGACGGCGTTCCAGCAGGTCGGTCGTTGGGTTCGAGATCCGCGAATAGAAGTGCCCGTCCCGCGTCCCGGCGAACATCTCGCCACCGGCTTCGGCGCTCTCGAAGGCGAAGGTCGAGGTCAGGTGCACCGGCGGCGTCAGCGCCCCGTGCTCGTCGGCGGGATCGTAACCCGCATGAATCGCCCGCGTCGAAAACCCGCCCTGGTCGCTCTGCATCTGTCACTCCCGAATTCAGGTGACAGTGACGCGGGACGGGTCGTGATAGATTGCGAACTCTGCCACGATACGCTTCCATTTTGGCAGATCCTGCTCAAGAGACCGATTCCGGCCGATGCCCATGGACGCCAAGGACCGCCAGATCATCCGCGAGCTGCAGAAGGACGGCCGCCTCACCAACCAGGACCTGGCCGAGCGGGTGAACCTGTCGCCCTCGCCCTGTCTTCGCCGGGTGCGCAATCTGGAGGCGGAAGGGGTGATCACCGGCTACACCGCGCTGGTGGACCAGAAGGCCTATGGCCTGCCGATCACCGTCTTCGTCCGGGTTCGACTGGACCGCCACGGGCAGGACCTGATCAAGGGCTTCGAGGCGCAGGTGGCCCGCATCGACCAGATTCTTGACTGCTTTCTGCTGGCCGGGAGCGACGACTACCTGCTGCGCGTTATCGTCGACAGTCTGGAGGCCTACGAGGATTTCGTGCGCCGCAAGCTGCACGCCATCCCCGGCATCGCCTCGATCGACACCAGTTTCGCGTATGGCGTCGTCAAGCAGACGCGCGTCTTTCCCCTGTCCAGTTAATCGCTTCTCACGCGAAAGTCAGACAATTCGCCTTTTAAATGAGGCCCTTGGACCGTTACCATACGGAAGCGATGATCGACGAAGCGCCGCCCCTATCCGCGTCTCCAAGCGTCACCACGGCCCTGAAACATGCGCCGCTGGGCATCGCCATTTTCGATAGCCAGATGCGCTACCTGGCCGCGTCGCGCCAATACCTGACCGATCAGCGCCTGCCGGCCGACATGCCGCTGATCGGGCGGCGCCATTACGAGGCCTTTCCCGAGGTGCCACAGAAGTGGCGCGACCTGCACGCCCGCGTCATCGCCGAGGGCGTCGAGCTGCACCATGACGGTGATCCCTATGTCGACCGCGACGGCCGCACGGAGTGGATCCGCTGGTCGATGGCGCCCTGGCGCACCGACAGCGGCGAGATCGGCGGCCTGGTGCTCTACACCGAGGTGGTCACCGCCAATATCGAGGCCCGCCACAAGCTGGAGGCCGCCGAGGCCCGCTATCGCGCCGTGTTCGACCAGGCCGCCATGGGCGTGGCCCGGTTGACGCCGACCGGCGAGATCCTCGAGGCCAATGACAGCTTCTGCGCCCTGCTGCGGCGGGATCGCAGCGCGCTGCTGGGCGTGTCGCTGCAAGGCCTGGCCCATCCCGACTTCATCACGCCGATGCTGGAGTCCAGCAGAGCCCTGCTGGCCGGCGAGGTCGAGACTTGCGCCGCAGAGCGCCGTTTTCTCGTCGAGGGCGGCGACATCTGGATTCACCTGACCGCCTCGATGGTCCGCGTCGACGACCAGCCCGCCTACATCCTGGCCATCATCTCCGACATCAGCGCCCGCAAGCAGGCCGAGAGCGCCCAGGCCAACCATCAGCGCCAGCTGCGCCTATTGATCAACGAGCTGAACCATCGGGTGAAGAACACCCTGGCCACCGTCCAGTCGATGGCCGCCCAGACCCTGCGCAACGAGCCCGACCCGACCGTGGCGTTCGAGAAGTTCGAGGCCCGGCTGATGGGCTTGTCGCGGGTGCACGACATCCTGACCCGCGAGAGCTGGCACGGCGCCGCGCTGCACGAGGTGGTCGAGCGCGCCCTGCGGCCGTTCGACGAGGCCGGCGACCGGTTCGACATCCAGGGCCCGCCGGTGCGACTGCAGCCGGGCGGCGCCCTGACCATGGCGCTGATCCTGCACGAACTGGCCACGAACGCGCTGAAGTACGGAGCGCTTTCCGCCCCTGCGGGCCGCGTGGCGCTGTCCTGGACCTACGAGCCGGACACCCGGGTGCTTGAGGGCCGGTGGGTCGAGAGCGGCGGTCCGCCAGTGTCGGAGCCGACACGCAAGGGCTTCGGTTCGCGCCTGATAGAGCGCAGCCTGCGCGGCGAACTGAAGGGCGCGGCGGTGATGGACTATCGCCCGGAAGGGCTGCGCTGCACGCTCAGCGCGCGTTTGCCCGAAGCGCCTGAGGATAACTCGGTCCTTCCGTCCGCGTAATGGGAAACTTAGTCGACCACCATATGGCGGGTCGTCCTCGGTTGTGTCGTCCTAGATCTGCAGATCCTCCGGCATATCCCACCAGCCGGAGCGCCTTTGCCGGCCGGGGTGTCGTGAATCCCGGCCGGCCACTTTCCCTTCTTCCCATCGTCGGTAGGCTGGCGCCATGACGTTCGCTCGACTCACGCGCCGCTCCGCCCTGGCCTCCTTCGCCGCCGCCGGCCTCGCGCCCGGCTTCGCAAAGGCTCAGTCCGAGGACTGGAAAGCCCTGGCCGCCGACGTCCGCGCCGAGTTCCGGTGGGCCTGGCAAGGCTACGTCGCCAAGGCCTGGGGCAAGGACGAGATCAATCCGGTCAGCGGAACCTCGCGCTCGTTCTTCATCGAGGGCCACGACCTGGGCCTGTCGCTGGTCGAGGCGCTGGACACCCTCTGGATCATGGGCCTGGACGCCGAGTTCCAGGCCGGGGTCGACTGGGTGAAGGCCTCCCTCGACTTCGACGTCGACGGCGAGGCCCAGGTCTTCGAGACCAACATCCGCCTGGTCGGCGGCCTCTTGTCAGCGCACCTGGCCAGCGGCGATCCCGTGCTGCTGGCCAAGGCCAAGGACCTGGCCGACCGGCTGATGAAGGCCTTCGACGCCTCGCCGCACGGTCTGCCCTGGCGCTATGTGAATCTAAAGACCGGCGCGGTGCGCGATCCCGGGACCAACCTCGCCGAGATCGGCACCTACATCACCGAGTTCGGGGTGCTGGGCCGGCTGACCGGCGACGATCGCTACTTCAAGGCCGCCAAGCGCGCCATGAAGCACGCCTTGGACCGCCGCTCGAAACTGGGCCTGATGGCGGCCAATATCGACGCGCGCACGGGCGAATACACCAGCCGCTCGGCCAGCATCGACGTCTATGCCGACAGCTTCTACGAGTACCTGTGGGACGCCTGGGAGCTGTTCGGCGACCAGGATTGTAAGCGTTGGGCGCAAGAGTGCGTCACCGCTCAGCTGGCCCATCAGGCCAAGCGCTACGACGGCCGTCTGTGGTTCCCCATGGTCGATTTCGAGACCGGCGCAGTGCTGAACACCGCCCAGAGCGAGCTGGCCGCCTACTATGCCGGCCTCTTGGGCCAGGTCGGCCGCAAGAAGGAGGGCGACGACTACCTGGCCTCGTTCACCGAGCTGCAGGCGACGTACCACGTGATCCCGGAATCGATCGACATCGCGACGCGCCAGCCGCGCCGCAAGCACACCGGCCTGCGGCCCGAATATCCGGACGCCTGCCTGAACCTGTGGCTGATCGACCGCGACGAGCGCTATCGCCAGCTGGCCGCCGTCCACTATCGCCAGATGAAGGCCACCAGCCGCGCCGCCCATGGCTATACCGCGCTGAAGGACATCACGACCCGGCCCATGACCCAGGGCGACAACTGCCCCGGCTACTGGTGGTCCGAGCAGATGAAATATTACTACCTGCTGTTCTCCGACACGCCGCGCATCGACTACGGACAGCTGCAGCTGAGCACCGAGGCCAATGTGCTGCGGGGTTTCCGGAAACCCTGACCGGGGACCTCACGCGGAGGATGCGCCGCTCCCGCGCCGTCATCCAGGTAAGCCCGAACTGCCGTATGCTTGTCGCGTGAATCGGTCATGTGGCGTGGAGGCCCGGAGACCCTGGACCATGCGACGTCTCGCGATCTCGATCGTTCTGACCCTGATGGCCGGCTCGGCTCAGGCCGGCGTGTTGCGCGACCGCCTGTATGATCCTGCCGACGGTGTCCTGGTGGTCGCCCATCGCGCCTGCCACAAACCCGCGCCTGGCCATGGCTTCGAGCAGTCCGTCCCCGAGAACTCCCTGGCCGCCCTCGAACGTTGCGTGGCCCTGGGCGTCGACCTGGTCGAGATCGACGTGCGCCGCACGCGCGACGGCACGCTCGTCCTGATGCACGACGCCAAGGTCGATCGCACCACCGACGGCAAGGGCCGCGTCGCCGATCTCACCCTGGCGCAGATCCAGGCCCTGCGCTTGAAGGACGCCCACGGTGGGACCGAGGCGCCGCCGACCCTGGAGACCTTCCTGCGCGCCGCCCAGGGCCGCATCCTGGTCAATGTCGATCTCAAGGGATCTCTGGCCGACGAGGCGGCCGAGGTCGTGCGCCGCACCGACGCCGCCGACTGGGTGCTGTTCAAGGCCAAGGCCCGCCTGGGCGCGCCGCCGCTCGCCGACCTGCCCCTCTATCGCGACCTGGCCTTCATGCCGATGGTCGCGGACAAGGCCGCGCGGGCGCCGCTCGGCCTGGCCCGCATCACCGCCCGCCAGGCGTCCGGCACAAGGCAGATCCCGGCGGTCGAGATGGTCGCGCTGAAGCGCCAGGGCTTTGTCGCCGTGCGCGACGCGGCCCGCGCCGCCCGCATCCGCGTCTGGACCAACACCCTGGCCACCAAGGGCTGGCGGGGCGTGCTGGACCAGTCCGGCGACCGCAAGGCGCTGCGCGATCCGGACCGGGCCTGGGGCCGGCTGATCGACCAGGGCGTCAGCATCGTGCAGACCGACTATCCGGCCGCCCTGCTCGACTACCTCGAGCGGCGCGGCCTGCGCGGCCACGTCCCGACCTCTATCGCGGTCGCAGACTCCGGATCGCCCGCTCCAGTTTCGCCCGGCGCGTCGTCCAGGAGTCGCTGAGCGCGGCCGCTTCGGCGTCAAGCTCGCGGCGACGGCGTTCCAGATCGGCCTCGGCGTCGCGCTGCTCGGCTTCCGCCGCCTCCAGCGCGGCCTCCGCCTCGGCCAGCTTGCGCTTGCGCTCCGCCTCGGTCTTGTCGTCCTTCTTCGACGCGGGCTTGGCCTTGGACAGTTTCGCCACCTCGGCCGGCAGTCCGCCCTCGGCCCGGCGGATCACCGCTCCGGGCGCGGCCAGGGCCGCCTTGGCGTCCGGCGCGTCGGGCGCCTCCTGGGCGACGCCTTCCTTGAAGAGATCGCGGTCGGTTTCCCACGCCGCCAGCGCCTTGGCGCGCGACGTCGCCGCCACGGTGTAGCGATGGAAGCCGTCCGACCACGTGAAGATCTTGGGGGCGCGCGCCATGTGGCAAGAACGGCCAACGCCGCAGCGCTGTTCCAAGCCTTGGAATTGTAAGAGGAAACAGTCCGTCCTGGTGGCGGGGGGCGGGATCGAACCGCCGACCTGTGGGTTATGAATCCACCGCTCTAACCATCTGAGCTACCCAGCCATCGCCAGGACGGACGGGGGTCATACGCCCAAGAGCGCTTCGCATCAACCCTTAGAGTGGTAAAGCATTCCGTCGAGCGCGGCTTCCAAGCGCCGCTTCAGTTCACCGGGGCCATAGTCGTCCAGCACCAGCTGGCGGGCGGCCGCGCCGTAGCGCTTGGCGGCGTCGCGATCGCTGATCAGCTCGCCCAGCGCCTCGGCCAAGCGATCAGGATCGTCATCGGGGACGAGGCGGCCGTTGACGCCATCCTTGAGAATCTCGACCGGGCCATCGATCTCGGTCGACACCACCGGCAGGCCGACCGACATCGCCTCCAGCAGGGTCAGGGGGAAGCCCTCCTGGTGCGACGGGAAGGCGAAGAGGTCGCCCGTGGCCAGGAAGCCGGCGACATCGTCGGTCCAGCCGGTCAGCTTCACGCAAGGATCCAGATCCAGTTCCTGGATCAGGGCCTCGAGGTCGCCGCGCTCGTCGCCCTCGCCGGCGATTTCACAGATGACGTCGAAGCCCCAGGCGCGCAGCTTGCCCATCGCCTGGATCAAGATGTCGAAGCCCTTCTTCGAATGCAGCCGGCCGGCGGCGACGATCTTCACCGGCGCGCCCTCTCCGCGGGCGAAGGGCTTGGCCTGCACGGAGGGCGTCTCGACCGAGTTCGGGATGAACCAGACGTGGTCCTCGGGCGCGCCGCGGTCGACGGCCAGCCGCGCCAGGTGGCGGCCGACCGCCAGGTAGTGGACGCCGGGCGCGACCTCGAACGAGGGCTTGTGCAGGCAGACGGCCTGGATCACCCCGGCGGGGGCCACCTTGGCGAACACCCGGGCCGGACGCTGGCCGTGGCTGAGGATGAGATTTGGAACGGCCGTGCGGACCACGCCCTTGGCGGCGGCCAGGGTCAGCGGATCCCAGTCGGTGAAGGCGGGCATGGCGGCCAAAGGCGGCGTCCGGCCGGCCTCGCGCGTGGCGACCTTGCCGCCCTTGCGCACCACGCCAAGGCAACGGCCGCCGTGCCTGGCGGCCCAACCTTCCAGGATCGGCTGGTAGTCCAGGAACACCTGCTCAAGGCCGCCCAGACCCTTGCCCAGCATGGCGTGCAGGATGTTGGTCAAGGCGGGCTCCGGGGGAGGTTAAGGCGCGCGACCTTCGTGGGGCGTCGCGTTTGTGTCAACGCGAAGCTAGGCGCCTTGCTCCGCCAGCAAACGCGCGGCGACCTCCTCGCCGATCGCCAGGGAGCTGGTCAGGCCGGGGCTCTCGATGCCGAACAGCGCCATCAGCCCCTCGACCCCGTGATCGTCGGCGCCGCGCAGCTGGAAGTCGGGCTGCGGTTCGTCGGGTCCGTGCAGCTTGGGCCGCACGCCGGCATAGTCTGGAACCAGCTTGTCGTCGGGCAAGCCCGGCCAGAACTTGCGGATATAGGCCGCGAAGGCTTCCGCCCGGCCCGGGTCGACCGAATAGTCCGGGGCGGACACGTATTCCAGATCGGGCCCGAACACCGCCTGGCCGCCCAGGTCGTTGCGGTAGTGGGTGCCCAAGGCCCCGTGGATCGGCGGCGGATAGATCAGCCGCTGGAACGGCGCCTTGCCGGTCAGACGGAAATAGACGCCCTTGCCGTAATGGGCCTTGGGGATGCGGTCGGCCGGATAGCCCTCGATGCGTCCGGCGACGTCCTGCGAGGACAGGCCCGGCGCGGTGACCAGCAGACGGCAGGTCAGGCTGGTCGGATCGGCCCCGCCAGCCCGCACGGTGAAGCCTCCGCCCGGCCGCGCCTCCGCCCCCTCGAACGGCGTCGACAGCACCACCGCTCCGCCCGCGGCCTCGATCTCGCCCTGCAGGGCCAGCATGTAGTCATGGCTGGCGAACACGCCGCTCTGCGGCGACAGCAGCGCCGCGTGGGCGTTGAGGCCAGGCTCCAGCGCGCGCGCCTGGGCGCCGGTCAGCCTTTCCATGCCTTCGACATCATTGGCCAGGGCCTGGTCCCAGATGGCGTCCAGGCGCGGGATCTCGTCCTCGCTGGTGGCCACCACCAGCTTGCCGCAGCGCTTGTAGGCCACCCCGTGCAGGTCGAGGAAGGCGTACAGCAGCCGTCGGCCCTTCACGCACAGTTTCGCTTTCAGCGACCCGCTCGGATAGTAGAGCCCGCCGTGGATCACCTCGGAATTGCGCGACGAGACGCCCTGTCCGATGTGGGATTCGGACTCCAGCACGGCGACCACCAGGCCGCGCCTCGACAGGGCATAGCCGCAGGCGAGGCCGACAGCGCCGGCGCCGACGACGACAGCGTCGAAATCGAAGTCCTGAGTCATTTCAAAGTCGCCGAATGTTTGACCGCGCGAATACGAACGCGCCGTTCCGTCACCGTGTAGAGGATCACATAAAAGCCGTGCGGAACGGCGCGCCATCCCTTACGGCGAAGCGTTTCCGAAGCCGCGAACGGAAAGTCTACGATGCTCGCGCATCGCTCCAGCAGTTCCTCGACATAGGTCTCGGCACGGTTTGGATTATCTTCGGCGATATAGTTACGAATGCCCAGCAAGTCGCGCTGGGCCTCCGCCGAAATGACGAGCTGACGTTTCACTCGCGGGACGACGTTAAACGTTCCTTCAGGCCCGCCCGGAGTTCCTTGAAGAAGTCCTCGGCATCAACGTCGGTCGACGGATCATCCTCGGCCTCCAACTGGTCCAGCAGCGCCTCGAGCCTTTCCGAGCCACCAACCACATCCGCCGCCCGGCGATAGTTCAGCTCGGCCAGCTCCGCCGCGACGCCCTCGTCCAGCGACGCGAACTCGCCCCGCTCGACCCGCGCCTGCAGGTCGGCGGCGTCCTCGGCGCTGAGGGTCACGGTCACAGGATTCAGCGGCTTGTTCATGGCGGGAAGCCTAGCACGAACCTCCCGCCGCGCCAGTCTCGGTCAGCCGTTCCACTGCGCCCACAGCTTGGCCTCGGCGGCCTTGGCGGTGACGACCGAGGCGTCCTTGATGTGGCCGAAGCCGCGGATCTGCTGCGGGATGTCGGCGATCTTGACGGCCAGCGGCAGGCTCTCGGTCGAGAGACCGGCGACCAGGCGGTCGAGAGCCACTTCGTAAGACGCGATCAGGCCGCGCTCCATCTTGCGCTCCTCGGTGTGGCCGAAGAGATCGAGGGCCCCGCCGCGCAGGCCCTTCATCCGCGCCATCAGCGGGAAGGCGACGTCCAGCATCCAGCCGCCGAAGGCGATCTTCTTGGGCTTGCCATCGGGCCCCTTGGGGGCCAGCAGCGGCGGCGAGAGCCAGACCTTGGCCTGGCCGCCCTTGAAGGTCCCGGCCAGCTCGGCCTTGAAGCGGCCGTCGGTATAGAGGCGAGCGACCTCATACTCGTCCTTGTAGGCCATCAGCTTGTAGAGGTTCACCGCCGCCGCGCGGGTCAGCGGCAGGGCCCCATCCGGCCCGCTGACCGCGACTTCCGCCGCGCGCACCTTGGCGACCTTGTCCGCATAGCGCTGGGCGTAGGCGGCGTTCTGGTAGGCCGTGAGTTCGCGCGTGCGGTGGGCGATCAGATCGTCCAGCGGCATGGTCTCGGGCGTGGCGACTGTCTCCTCCTTGACCTCGACCGACGACGGATCGTGCGCGACCCGGCGGCCCAGCTCGAAGGCCTGCAGGTTGGCCTCGGCGTCGACGCCGTTCAGCTTGATGGCGCGATAGAGGGCCCGGCTGGAGACCGGGATCACCCCGCGCTGCCAGGCGAAGCCGACCATGATCATGTTGGCGTAGATGGCGTCGCCGAACTGGCTCTCGGCCAGGTGCTGGGCGGGACAGGCGTCGAAGGTGTTCGTCGCGCCCTTCACCCGGCGCGCCATGGCCCCGCTGTCGAAGCGGATGTCACGGCTGGTGACGAAGTCGGCGGTCGGGGCGAAGTCGCTGTTGCCGAACGCCCGCGTGCGGTCCTTGGCGTAGAGCGACAGGCCCTCCGGCGAAGCGGCGACCAGCAGGTCGCACGCGATCAGCACGTCGGCGCTGGCCGCCGGCACCCGGCCGCCGACGATGGTCTCCTCGGTCTCGCCGATCTTCACGTGGCTGAACACCGAGCCGCCCTTCTGGGCCAGCCCCGTCATGTCGACCACGCTGCCGGCGCGGCCGTCGATATGGGCGGCCATGGCCAGGATCGAGGCCACGGTTGTCACGCCCGTGCCGCCCACGCCCGTGAACAGGATCTTGCGCACGCCGGTCAGCGGCTCGAACTCGGGCAGCGGCGTCGACTCGGCGGTCAGGGCCGCCGGAGTCTTCTTGGACTGGGCGTTCTCGGCCCCTTCCAGGGTGATGAACGAGGGGCAGAAGCCCTCGACGCAGCTGTAGTCCTGATTGCACGAGGACTGGTTGATCTTGCGCTTGCGGCCGAACGCGGTGGCCAGGGGCTCGACCGAGACGCAGTTGGACTTCACCGAGCAGTCGCCGCAACCCTCGCAGACCAGCGGATTGATGAAGACGCGCTGGGTCGCCTTGGGCATCGAGCCGCGCTTGCGGCGGCGGCGCTTTTCGGTGGCGCAGGTCTGGTCGTACAGCAGCACCGTGACGCCGGCCGTGTCGCGCAGCATCTCCTGCACGCGCATCAGGTCCGAGCGCGGGAAGATCTCGACACCCGGCGCCAGGTCGGTGACGCCCTGGTAGCGCTCCAGCTCGTCGACGACGATGACCGTCTTGGTCACCCCCTCGGCCGCCAGCTGGCGGGTGATCTGGGCGGGGGTGAAGCCGCTCTCGGCGCGCTGGCCGCCGGTCATGGCGACGGCGTCGTTATAGAGCAGCTTGTAGGTGATGTTGGCCTTCGCCGCGACCGCGCCCCGGATCGCCAGCGAGCCGGAGTGGTTGTAGGTGCCGTCCCCCAGGTTCTGGAAGACGTGCTTCTCGCTGGTGAACGGCGCCGCGCCCACCCAGGTCAGGCCTTCGCCGCCCATGTGGGTGTTGAGGTCGGTCATCGGGTCGTTGAACCCGGCCATGTAGTGGCAGCCGATGCCGGCCAGGGCGCGCGAGCCCTCCGGCAGCTTGGTCGAGGTGTTGTGCGGGCAGCCCGAGCAGAAGAACGGCTTGCGGGCCTGGTCGGCGGCCAGGCTGACGGCGGCGACGCCGGCGGCCGAGACGCGGTTCAGATAGGCGCGGGCCCGCTCCATGTGCGGGCCGTCCGGCAGGCGGTCATAGATGGCCAGGGCGATTTCGGCGACCGACAGCGAGCCCAGCTCCGACAGCAGCGGCCCGCCCTTCTCGTCGGTCTTGCCGATCACGCGCGGGCGCGCCTGGGCGGGCAGATCATAAAGAGCGGCCCGGGCCTGGGGCTCGATCAGGGCGCGCTTGTGCTCGATGACCATAAGCGTTTCGAGACCGGCGGCGAAGGCGCGCAGGCCCAGCGGCTCCAGCGGCCAGGGCATGCCGACCTTATAGATCGAGACGCCCAGATCGGCGGCCTCCTGCAGGGTCATGCCCATGGCCGTGAAGGCTTCCAGCACGTCCTTGTAGGCCTGGCCCTGGCAGACGATGCCCAGGCGGGCCTTGCCGACGCGGACGTGGGAAGCGCCCAACACCACGCGGTCGATGTGATTGGCGCGGGCGAAGGCCAGGGCGGCGGGCAGCTTGTGCAGCCGCATCCGCCGTTCCTTCTCCATCGGCTGGTCCTTAAGCCGGATGCCGAGGCCGCCGGGCGGGAACGGGAAGTCTGGAACGACGATCTTGTGGCGATCCAGGGAGACGTCGATGGTGACGCCGCTGTCCATGGTGTCGGCCAGGGCGATCATGCCGGTCCACAGGCCCGAGAAGCGCGACAGCGACAGGCCCAGGATCCCGTAGTCCAGCACTTCCTGCACGTCGGCCGGCGACAGCACCGGCATCTCGAAGTCCTGGAAGGCGAACTCCGACTGCGACGGCAGGGTCGAGCTCTTGCAGCCGTGGTCGTCGCCGGCCACCGCGAGCACGCCGCCAGTGGGATAAGTCCCCGCGAAGTTGGCGTGCTTGAAGACGTCGCCGGTGCGGTCGACGCCGGGCGCCTTGCCATACCACATGCCGAACACGCCATCATAAAGCGCGCCGGGGAAGAGATTGGCCTGCTGGCTGCCCCACACGGCGGTGGCGGCGAGGTCCTCGTTGAGGCCTTCTTGGAAGACCACGTCATGCGCGGTCAGCAGTTTCTTGATGCGCGCGGCCTGCTGGTCGAGGCCGCCAAGGGGCGAGCCCCTGTAGCCGGACAAATAGCCGCCGGTGTTCAACCCTGCCTGGCGGTCCAGGCGCTTGCGATCCAGCAGGACCCGCAGCAGCGCTTGCACGCCAGTGATGAAGGCCCGGCCATCTTCGAGCACATATTTGTCGTCGAGCGTGACTTCCGAGTGCCGCATGGCAAAAATTTTCCTCCCGGGTCTTCCCGCCCGCTACGCAATATCTTATAGAAGCGCGGAAATTGTTTGCCCAAGGCGTGCCCGACTCGTGGTCGTTTTGCGCAAGAAGTGAGCGTCAACGCCCGCTGGGGGGAGGAATTTCTTGTCCGAACAACTCGACGCCGTGGATGCCAAGATCCTCGATCTCATCCAACACGACGCCGGACTGTCCGTCGCGGAGATCGCCGAACGCGTTGGTTTGTCGTCCAGCCCGTGCTGGCGACGGATCAAAAGGCTGGAAGACGCCGGCGTCATCCAGCGCCGCGTGACGATTCTCGACCGGGAAAAACTTGGTCTCGGCTTCGAGGTCTACTGCACAGTCAAGCTGTCCCTTCCGACCAAGGAAAATCTGGACACGTTCGAACAGGCGGTCGCCAAGTGGGCCGAGGTCGTCCAGTGCGCCACCGTCACCGGCGCGGCCGACTATGAGATGCGCATCGTCACCCGCGACATGCGCGCCTTCGACGAATTCCTGCGCGACAAGCTGCTGTCGCTGGGACTGGTGTCGAACATCGAAAGCCGCATCGTGATCCGCGGCGTCAAGAACTCGACGGCCGTGCCGCTGGGCCTGATCAGCCCGTATGTGAGCCCGCTGGGCTAAGACTTCCGGGAGCGCGGTCGGGGGGCCGCGCTCCAACCATCCGACATCGAGGGAGAGGGCGCCATGGCCCAATCGAGCACCGGCCAGGCCGGGGCGTCGACGCGACGCGTGCTGGCCGCCAGCCTGATCGGCACCGCGGTCGAGTTCTACGACTTCTACATCTACGCCACCGCCGCCTCGCTGGTGTTCGGACCGCTGTTCTTCCCGGCCTCCTCGCCCGCCGTGCAGCTCTTGGCCTCGTACGCTAGCCTCAGCGTGGCCTTCATCGCCCGGCCGCTGGGCTCGATCGTGTTCGGCCACTTCGGCGATCGCATCGGCCGCAAGTCGACCCTGGTCGCCTCGCTGATCATCATGGGCGGCTCGACCCTGCTGGTCGCCTTCCTGCCGACCTATCACCAGGCCGGCTGGATCGCGCCGTTCATGCTGTGCCTGCTGCGGTTCGGGCAGGGTTTCGGCCTGGGCGGCGAGTGGGGCGGGGCGGCGCTGCTGGCGGTCGAAAACGCCCCGCCCGGCTGGCGCGCGCGATTCGGCATGTTCCCGCAGCTGGGCGCGCCGGTGGGCTTCATCGCCGCCAACGGCCTCTTTCTGATCCTGGGGGCGATCCTGACGCCAGAGCAGTTCCAGGTCTGGGGCTGGCGCCTGCCGTTCCTGGGCAGCATCCTGCTGGTCGGGGTCGGCCTGTGGATCCGCCTGAAGCTGACCGAAACCGCCGCCTTCCAGGCCGCGGCTCACGAGGCCCCGCCCGCTCACGTGCCGGTCGCCGAGCTGTTCCGCACCCATGCCCGCGAGGTGATCGGCGGCACCTTCGCCGTGGTCGCCTGCTTCGCGCTCTTCTACCTGACCACCGCCTTCTCGCTGGGCTATGGCGTCACGGCCCTGGGCTATGGCCGCCAGCTGTTCCTCAGCGTGCTACTGATCGCCATCCTGTTCATGGCGGCCGGCATCGTCTGGGCTGGCTACTGGTCGGATGCGTCCAGCCCTCGTCGCGTCCTGATGGCAGGCTCCATGCTCACCGTCGCCGCCGGCGCGGCCCTGGCGCCGATGATGGGCTCGGGCTCGCTGTGGCTGATCGGGGTGTTCCTGTCGCTGGCCCTGGTGGTCATGGGCCTGGTCTACGGACCGCTGGGCGCCTGGCTCCCCAGCCTGTTCCCGGCGAGGGTGCGCTACACCGGCTCGTCGATCGCCTTCAATGTCGGCGGCGTCATCGGCGGCGGCATGACCCCCGCCATCGCCCAGGCCCTGGCCACCCACGGCGGCCTGAAGCTGGTGGGCCTCTATCTGGCCGGCGCCGGCGCCATCAGCCTGATCGCCCTGCTGCCGCTGAAGAAGACGCCGGACGCGCTCTAAAAACGCAAACCCTGTATTGCCCCCTTTGAACAAGACGACGCGGGCGGCGCCCGTCTAAGCTGCGCCCATAACTTCCGGAGCCGCCCCATGATCGACCTCGTCTTCGAAGCCCGCCGCAAGGATCTCGGAAACTTCGAGGTCGGACGGGTGCTGCCGTTCCATGCCCACCGCATGGTCGGGCCGTTCACCTTCCTGGACCACATGGGTCCGGCCGCCTTCCAGCCCGGCTTCGCCAAGAGCGCGGACGTGCGCCCGCACCCGCACATCGGCCTGTCGACCCTGACCTATCTGTTCGAGGGCGAGATCACCCACCGCGACAGCGTCGGTTCGCTGGCGGTGATCAAGCCCGGCGAGGTCAACTGGATGACCGCCGGGTCGGGCATCACCCACTCCGAACGCTTCGAGGGGCTGCGCGAACACGGCGGCCGCATGGACGGCATGCAGGCCTGGGTGGCCCTGCCCAAGGAATACGAGGAAACCGACCCCAGCTTCACCCACCACGAAGGCCCGCAGGACCTTCCGTACTACGAGAGCGGCGGCCTGAAGGCGCGGCTGATCGCCGGCGAGGCCTTCGGGGCCAAGTCGACCGTGCCGGTCTTTTCGCCGCTGTTCTACGTCCACTGGGAGCTGGAGCCGGGCACGGTGGCGGCCCTGCCGGCCGAATATGCCGAGCGCGCCGCCTATGTCGCCGCCGGCCGGGTCGAGGTCGGCGACCGCGAGCTGGTCGAGACCCAGATGGCCGTCTTCGCGCCGGGCGACACCATCGTCTTCAAGGCCATCGAGCGCTCGACCGTCATGCTGATGGGCGGCGAGCCGATCGGCCCGCGCTTCATCGAGTGGAACTTCGTCTCCTCGTCCAAGGACCGCATCGAGCAGGCGAAGGCCGATTGGCGCGCCGGCCGCATGAAGCTGCCCGACCTGGACCACGACGAGTTCATCCCCCTGCCCGAAGGTCCGCCCCCGCCGGCCAATCCGATGTCGTAAGGAAACCGAACCGGCGCGTCCGGATTATCCGATGACCCGGCGCCAAGGCCGGGCTTGGAGGAGATTTCCATGCGTGTCGTGATGATGGCGGCCGTGGCCGCGATGGCCCTGTCGGTCACCGCCTGCGAGAACAAGGAAGAGAAGGCGCGCGAAGCCGCCGCCGAAAGCACCAACGCCGCCACCGAGAGCGCCGCCGCCGCCCAGGCCGCCGCCGAGGCGGCGAACGCCACGGCCAGCGCCGCGACCGCGACCACCGAGGACGGCAAGGAAGCCGCCGGCGACGCCGCCAAGGCCGCGGGCGAGGCCGCCGAGAAGGCCGGCGACAAGGCCAAGGACGCCGCCGAAAAGGCGCAGGACGCCGCGCACTAGATCAGGCTTTCCCTCTCCCTGCCGGGAGAGGGAGACCTCTATTTATACCGCCGCTGCTCGCGCGCGCCGTGACGGACATAGTGTTGGCGCGGATCCATGCCGGCCGCCGCCACGTCGGGGTTCAGGTCTAGATAGCGCCGCGGATCGAAGTCCTTCGGCGCCTTGGCGGGAAACAAGGAAGCCCACCGATCCGGCTTAGCGACCGGCGCCGGCGCGGCCGCGTCGCGCCGCGGAACCTCGGCCACCGGCCGGTCGACATAGATGTTCGGGACGATCTTGCCGGTTGTGACATCGACGATGTCGCGCAGGTCCAGATTGCCGGCCAGCGGATCCGAGAAGGCCGGGGTGTAATAGGCGCAGTCGTCGAAATAGTAGTGGGTGACCTGCGACCAGCGGGTGCGCGTCGGATCGTTCTGACGGCTGCCGCCATGCAGCAGGTTGGCCGCCCAGATCAGCGCCTGGCCCTTCTTCGGGCGGAAGTATTCCGGCTGGGTCCCGGTCGCGTCGATCAGCGCCCGCCAGGCCGCTTCGAACGGCGGCTGGGCGAACTCGGCGGTGTCGGTTCCCGCCACCCGGCCGATGGCGTCGTTGTAGAGGATCGGCCACTTGTGCGAGCCCGGATAGTAGACCAGCGGACCCGCGTCCTCGTGAATGTCCTCCAGCGCCAGCCAGACGCCGCACATGAAGCGCTCGGGCACGCTGGAGAAGTGGATCGAGTCCGAATGGACGTGCTGCTGGGTGCCGACCGGGAAGTTCAGGGTCTGGAACGGGAAGGCCCGACGGCCGTACAGCTTCGACAGCAGGTCAAGCACCGCCTGATTGGCGGCGATGGCGCGAACGTCTTCGTGAGTGCGCCAGGCGTCCTGCACCCTCAGCCCGTCATTGGCCGCCCAGCCCGCCGCGCGCCACTGGTCGAAGTCGTACCGCGGCGTCAGATCGGCCTTGATGCGCTCGATGCGGGCGTCCAGGTCCTCGTCCGGGAAGTCGAAGACCGCGAAGCCCCTCTCGTTCAATTGAACGGCGATGTCGCGCTCGCTGTTCGAGAGGCCCATCTGGTCCAGGGATGCGCCGAACAGCATCGACTCCACCAGCGGCACGCCGGGCATGAGCTTCTGGGAAATGGTCATCGGCGCAACCCCCGAGCGACGCTGGACTGCTGCGGGCTTAACCGGCGCCACAGGGCATTTCCAGTGGTTTCCCGTGATCGCGGTTGATCGACGCCCACGCCCGCGCGCATAAAACGCCATGACCGACACCGCCTTCGCCGATTTCGCCTTTGCCGAGTTTGTTAGGGGCCTGCCCAAGGCCGAGCTGCACATGCACATCGAGGGAAGCCTCGAGCCCGAGCTGATGTTCGCGCTGGCCAAGCGCAACGGGATCACCCTGCCCTTCGCTTCGGTCGAGGAGATCCGCGCGGCGTACGACTTCTCGAACCTGCAGGACTTCCTGGACATCTACTACCAGGGCGCCGGCGTGCTGCAGACGGCCGAGGACTTCAAGGACCTGGCCCTGGCCTATTTCAGGCGCCTGGCGGCCGATGGCGGCACGCACGCCGAGATCTTCTTCGACCCCCAGACCCACACCGATCGCGGCATCGCCTTCGGCGTGGTGATGGAAGGCTTGCTGGCGGGCATGGACGAGGCCGAGAAGACGCTGGGCGTGACCAGCAAGCTGATCCTCTGCTTCCTGCGTCACCTGTCGGAAGACAGCGCCTTCGAGACGCTGGAACTGGCGAAGCCCTGGCTGAACAAGCTGGTCGGCGTGGGCCTGGACAGTTCCGAGGTCGGCCATCCGCCGGCCAAGTTCGCCCGCGTCCTGCAGGCCGCCCGCGACCTCGGCCTCAAGGTCGTGGCCCACGCCGGCGAGGAAGGCCCGCCGGAATACGTCTGGGAAGCCATCGACCTGGTGAAGGTCGACCGCATCGACCATGGCAACCGCGCCCTGGAGGACGAGGCCCTGACCGCGCGTCTCGTCAAGGACGGAACCACCCTGACGGTCTGCCCGCTGTCGAACCTGAAGCTGTGCGGCGTGGCCAGCCTGGATGTTCATCCGCTGAAAAAGATGCTCAACCTCGGCCTGAAGGCGACCGTGAACTCCGACGACCCGGCCTATTTCGGCGGCTACCTGCTGGAAAACTACCTGGCCACCGCCGATGCGGTCGGCTTGACCCGCGAGGAGGTCGTCACCCTGGCCAGGAACAGCTTCACCGGCTCGTTCCTGACCGAGGCCGAGAAGGCCGAGCGGGTGGCGCAGGTCGAGGCCTACGCGGCCGCCCATTGATCCCGTCATGAGCATCGTCGCGGCCAGCGCCTATGTCGACGGCAAGCCCGTCCGCGCGCTCGACTTTTCCGATCCGGACAGCCTGCCGCCGCGCGACGGCGAGTTCGTCTGGATCGGCCTGGTCGAGCCCGACGAGGCCGAGCTGCGGGTGCTGCAGCAGGTCTTCCGCCTGCATCCGCTGGCGGTCGAGGACGCCCTGAACGCCCGCCAGACCCCCAAGGTCGACGTCTATGGCGACCAGCTGTTCGTCGTGGCCAAGACCGCCCACCTTGACAATGACCATATCCAGTACGGCGAGACCGACTTCTTCGTCGGCCGCAGGCACCTGATCACCGTTCGCCACGGCTCGGCCCGCGCCCATACCGAGCTGCGCGCCCAGCTGGAGGCGGCCCCGGCCCTGCTGGCCCACGGCGTCGACTACGTGCTGCACGCGGTGCTGGACTTCATCGTCGACGGCTACATGCCGATCGTCGACACCATCGAGGAGGACCTGCACGCGTTCGAGCGGCGAGCGCTGGACGCCTTCCTCAGCCGCGCCGAGATCGCCCGCATCTTCAACCTCCGCCGGGCGCTGATGAAGTTCAAGAAGCTGCTGGGCCCGATGACCCAGGTGGTCAGCGCTCTGGAGCATCACGAGCTGCCCTGTATCGACACCGAGGTGCGGCCTTATTTCCGCGATGTCCGTGACCACATCCAGCGCACCGAGATCCTCGTCGACGGCCTGCGCGAGGTGCTGACCTCGGTGTTCGAAATCTCCAGCCTGCTGGAGCAGCAGCGCCAGGGCGTCATCACCCGCCAGCTGGCCGCCTGGGCCGCCATACTGGCCGTGCCCACGGCGGTGGCGGGCATCTACGGCATGAACTTCGAGCACATGCCCGAGCTGAAATGGCGCTACGGCTACGAGGGCGTGCTGGCCGCCATCGTGGTGATCTGCGGGCTGCTGTATCGGCGCTTCAAGAAGACGGGCTGGCTTTAGGCGACCGCCTCCCGAAGCGCGTCGCACAGGCGGTCCAGGCCCTCGATGTCCAGGTTCGGATCCAGGGTGATGACCACCGTCGAGGCCGCCAGATGGTCGGCCGTCGGCGTGTCGTCGGCCGCGAGCGCGCGGTCGCGGACGGAGCAGCTGGCTGCGACGCCGGCGGCCTGGAGCTTCCAGGCCACGGCGCCGGCGTCGTCGGTCGGCAGGCTGAGGGCGCAGGTCGGCGAGATCCAGCTCATGCCCCAGCCCGGCTGGAAGCCGACGCCGCTGTCCAGCAGCAGGACGCGCAGCTGCTGGGCCGCGCCGCACAGGCGCTGGCGCAGGCCGGGCCAGGCGGCCAGACCGTCGTCGCCAGCGAAGGGCCGGGCGTCGATGGCGTTGACGCAGGTCGCGTCCTCGCAGGCTACGAACACGCCTTGGCCGCTGGGCAGGCCGACCAGCACAGGCACGGGCGCCTCGATCACCACGTCGAAGGCGCCGGCGGCGTCGATCAGGATCGGCAGACCGGTCTCGGCTCGGAAGGCGGCCCAGGCGCGCATGTCGGGGGCGCGGCCATGGGCGGCGGCGGGCACGATGGCCTCCAGCGGGCCCGGCGCCTCGGGCAGGCGCTGGCGCAGGTGGGCGGTGTCGAACATGGCGCTGAACGGGTCGACGTCGACCAGCCAGGCCTTCAGGCCCGCGGCGGCGACGCCGGCCAGGGTTTCAGGATCGGCCAGGGCCGAGACGACGCAGACGCCGCCCTCGCGCACGCCCAGAGCCCGGAGCGCGGCGGCCGTGGCCTCGATGCGATCGGCGAAGGCGCGGACGGCGACGGGACGGGCGAAGCGGGCGGCCAGGCGCTGGTCCAGGTCCGAGGCGTGGCCGGCCGCGCCCAGCGCCTTGGCCACGGCGTCGAAGTCGATCGGAGCGACGCCAGGACCGTGCGGCGCGCGGACGAACGCCTTCTGCTGAAGGGCGTTGAGCTGAGCAGCGACGGGCTTCGGGAGCATTTCGGACGCAATCCACGACGAAGCGGGCGACCGAATGGCCGCACCATATGGTTAAGCAACCGTATTCATCGATTCCGTCCGGCCTAATGCGGCGCGCGGTCGCGGCAAAAACGTTCCAGAGCCTGTCCATTTCGCATGCAAATGCGAAATGGATAAACAGGCTCTGATTCAGACATTTAGAGCGTGATGGCCGCCGAAACCGGCAGCCACTTTCGGCTATCACGCTCTACGCACTAGGCGCTTTTTGCCACGAGTCCCTAAGCTCGCGCTTCAAAACCTTGCCGATATGGCTGCGCGGCAGGCTGTCGACGACACGGACCTCCGCCAGCCGCTGGGTCTTGCCGACCTGGGCGTTGACGAAGGCCTTGATCTCATCCGGATCGGCGGCTTGCCCTTGTTTCAGCGCCACGAAGGCCACCGGCGTCTCGCCCCAGGCGTCGGACGGCACGCCGACCACCGCCGCCTCGACCACGGCCGGATGCTGGACCAGCACCGCCTCGAGGTCGGACGGATAGATGTTGAATCCGCCGCTGATGATCATGTCCTTCTTGCGATCCATCAGCGTCAGGAAGCCGTCCTCGTCGAAGCGGCCGACATCGCCGGTGCGGATGAAGCTCAGGCCCTCCGGCGAGGTCCAGGTCGCCTCGGCGGTCTTGTCCGGGCGGCCGTGATAGCCGTTCATCATGCCGGCCGAGCGGCCGACGATCTCGCCGACCACGCCGGGGCCGACCTCGACGCCGTCCTCGTCGATCAGGCGGATGTCGTGACCGGGCGCGGGACGTCCTACGGTGTGCAGCTTGTCCGGATGCTCGTGGGCCATGAGGATGCAGGTCCCACCGCCCTCGGTCATGCCGAAATACTCGACCAGGCCGCCGGGCCAGCGCTTCAGCACATCGGCCTTCAGCTCGGCCGCGAACGGGGCGCTGGTGCAGAACTTCAGGTGCGTACTGGAGAGGTCGTAGCGATCGAAGTCGGGCCGCTCCATCAGGCGGCGATACTGCACCGGCACCAGCATGGTGTGGGTCATGCGATGCTTCTGGGCCAGCTCCAGATACTTGCCGGCGTCGAACTTCCTCATCAGCACGACAGTCCCGCCGCCGGCCAGGGTCGGGAAGAAGCAGACCAGGGTGGTGTTGGAATAGAGCGGGGTCGACAGCAGGGTCACCGCTTCGGGGCCATAGCCGACCGCGTCGCCCCGGAACACGTGCCGCCAGCGCATGCCGTGCGACTGGACGATGCCCTTGGGCGTGCCGGTCGTGCCGCTGGAATAGATGATGTTGAACGGATGCTCCGGGCCGATCTCGACCGGCGTCGGCTGGGCGCCTTCGGGAGCGAGCCAGCCGTCGAACGCCTCGCCGGCAGCCGAGCCGTCCAGGGCGATCTGGCGGACCGGGATCGGCGTGGGCGTCTGCGCCTCGGCCACCCCGGCGTCGAGGAACAACAGCCGGGCCCCGCAGTCGGCGACCATGCCGGCGATGGCCTCGGGCGTGGAGGACGGGGCGATCGGGGCCACGGCGACGCCGGCCCGCAAAGCGCCCAGGAACAGGGCCGCATAAGAGATCGAGGAGAGGGCGCAGACCGCGATGGCCTCGCCGGGCTTGATCCCGTCCCGCTGCAGGGCTGCGGCGACGCGATCGGCCAGCGCGTCGAACGCGGCGTAGGTGACCTGCTCGCCGGTCTCCATGATCACGGCGGGATGGTTGGGAATTTCCCGCGCGTGCTCGCGCAGGATGTCGCCCAGGGTCCCGAAGTCGGCGGACATCATGGCGGCGATGGTCATGAAGACTCCTACAGAAAGGTCGGCGACGCCCCCTCAGTCGCTCCGCGACAGCTCCCCCAGAGGGGGAGCAGAGGCATTTCATCTCTCCTCCCCCGCTGGGGGAGGTGGCCCGGAGGGCCGGAGGGGGCGGCGCATGCGCTAAACGTCCTTGAATCCCTTGCCCTCGGCGACCAGGCGCTCCAGCAGGGCCGACGGCTTGAAGTCGTCGCCGTAGGCCGCCTGGAACGCCTTCATCTTGGCCAGGATCTTGTCGAGGCCCACGAGCTCGCCCCAGAACATCGGGCCGCCGCGGTAGACCGGCCAGCCGTAGCCGTTGATCCAGACGATATCGATGTCCGACGCGCGGATGGCCTTGCCTTCCTCGAGGATCTTCGCGCCCTCGTTGACCATCGGATAGAGGCAGCGCTCCAGGATTTCCTGGTCGCTGATCTCGCGGCGCTGGATCTGGCGCTTCTCGGCGAAGTCGCGGATCACCTCTTCCACGACCGGCGACGGCTTGGCGTTGCGGTTCTCGTCGTAGTCGTAGAAGCCCTTGCCGTTCTTCTGGCCGCGGCGATCCATCTCGCACAGCACCTCGCGCACGGTCGAGGACGAGGTCTTGGCCGGGTCCCAGCCGATGTCGAGGCCGGCCAGGTCGCTCATCGCGAAGGGGCCCATGGGCAGGCCAAAGTCATAGAGCACCCGGTCGACGTCCCAGGGCATGGCGCCTTCCAGGATCAGCTTCTGGGCCTCGCGCTGGCGCTGGGCCAGCATGCGGTTGCCGACGAAGCCGTGGCAGTTGCCGACCAGCACCGCGACCTTGCCGATCTTCTTGCCGATCTGCATCGACGTGGCGATCACCGACTTGTCGGTCTTGGCCCCCCGCACGATCTCCAGCAGGCGCATGACATTGGCCGGCGAGAAGAAGTGCAGGCCGATCACGCTCTCGGGCCGGCTGGTGCTGGCGGCGATGACGTCGATGTCCAGGTAAGAGGTGTTGCTGGCCAGGATCGCGCCGGGCTTGGCGATCTGGTCGAGCTTGCCGAAGACCTCCTTCTTGATGTCCATCAGCTCGAACACGGCCTCGATGATCAGGTCGCAGTCGGCCAGGTCCTCCAGGTTCATCGACGGCGTGAGCAGGCCCATGCGCTTTTCGACGTCGTCCTGGGTCAGCCGGCCCTTCTTGGCGGTGTTCTCGTAGTTCTTGCGGATGACGCCGACGCCGCGCTCCAGGTTCTCCTGTTTCGCCTCGATGATGGTCACCGGGATCCCGGCGTTGAGGAAGTTCATCGAGATGCCGCCGCCCATGGTGCCGGCCCCGATGACCCCGACCTTCTTGACCGGGATCGTCGGGGTGTCGTCCGGCACGTCCGGGATCTTGGCCGCCTGGCGCTCGGCGAAGAACACATAGCGCTGGGCGGCTGACTGCGTGCCGGTCATCAGCTCCAGGAACAACTTGCGCTCTTCCTTCAGCCCCTCGTCGAAGGGCAGGTTCACCGCCGCCTCGATGCACTTGATGTTGTTCTCCGGAGCCATGAAGCCGCGGAACTTCTTGGCGTTGGCCTTGCGGAAGTCGGCGAAGATCTCGGGCTTGCCGCGGGCGGCCTCGACCTTGTCGTTCAGGTCGCGGACTTTCTTCAGCGGGCGGTTCTCGGCCAGCACCTTGCGAGCGAAGGCGATCGCGCCCTCGCGCAGCTTGCCCTCCTCGACCAGTTCGTCGAACAGGCCCATGGCGAGCGCGGCCTTGGCCGGGACGTGCTGGCCGCTGGTCACCATCTCCAGCGCCTTTTCAACGCCGACGATGCGCGGCAGGCGCTGGGTGCCGCCGGCGCCGGGCAACAGGCCGATGTTCACCTCGGGCATGCCGCCCTTGGCCGAGGGAACGGCCACGCGATAGTGGGCGACCAGCGCCACCTCCAAGCCTCCGCCCAGGGCGGTGCCGTGGATCGCCGCAACGACCGGCTTGGGCGAGTTTTCGATGACGTTCTGCACGTCCTGCAGGCTGGGACCCGTCATGGCCTTGCCGAACTCGGTGATGTCGGCGCCGGCGATGAAGGTCTTGCCCTCGCAGATCAGCACGATCGCCTTGACGGCCGGATCGGCGATGGCGGCCTCGAACGCGCCCTTCAGCCCCTCGCGCACCTGGGCCGACAGCGCGTTGACCGGCGGCGAGTTCAGCGTGACGACGCCGATGTCGCCTTCGACGGAAAGATCGGTGACGGCGTTGATCGCGGCCATGGCGGCTCCACCCCTGCTTTTCGTTTGAACGATTGTTTGAAGCCAGCCTGCACGCTCCGGCGAAGATGTCCAGACCTCCGCGACGGCGCCTGTTTGGAAGGCAAGGCGTGTTGACGACTTCAAACGCATACTACAAATTCGAAATCAGAGTTTCAGCCGAGATCGTCCGTGGAGACGGATGCGACGCCCCGCAAGGCCGGACGCCGCATTTGCCTTGATTTCCAGAGAGAATGATCCGCGCTGGGGAGGGCGTTCGCGGAAAGTCATGGGCTTTGGACGCGACTTGCACGCGTCCTGACGTTTCGAAGTCGGTGGATCCGCGAGCGTGGCGTATTGCTCGCAATGCGTCGGACTTTGGTAAAGCGCAACTCGGCGCGGGAGGGCATCCCGCGCCGTTTTCTTTTGACGGCGATCTCTCTCCTCCCCCTCTGGGGGAGGTGGCCCAGAGGGCCGGAGGGGGCCTGCTGGACGCATGCCGCGCCGCCCCCTCAGTCACTTCGTGACAGCTCCCCCAGAGGGGAGCATCTACCCCGCCGCCTCGGTGAAGCTCGAATAGACCAGCGTCCGCAACTCCCGGCGGATCGGGTACGAGGTCGACGGCATCAGCTGGGTCATGAACACCACGGCCAGGTCCTCGACCGGGTCGATCCAGAAGGCCGTCGAGGCCATGCCGCCCCAGAAGTACTCGCCCAGCGACCCCAGGTTCCTGGTCCGGGCCTGGTCGATGGTCATGGCGAAGCCGAGACCGAAGCCCAGGCCCTCGAACACCGCCTCGCTGAACAGCGACTTGGACAGGTGCACCAGCTCCTTGCCGCCCGGCAGGTGGTTCATGGTCATCAGCTTGATGGTCTTGGGGCTGAGCAGGCGCGCCCCGTCCAGCTCGCCGCCGTTCAGCAGCATGCGGCAGAAGCGCATGTAGTCGTCGGCGGTTGAGACCAAGCCGCCGCCGCCGGACTTCACCGATGGATCGGTCAGGAAGCGGCTCTTCTCGGGGTCGTCCTGCAGCACCACCTTGCCCGACGGCGTCAGGGCGTAGCAGGCGGTGAAGCGATCGCGCTGGCTCTCGGGAACGAAGAACCCTGTGTCGACCATCTTCAGCGGCTCGAAGATGCGGCTCTTCAGGAAGGCGTCGAACGGCTGGCCCGAGATCTTCTCGACCAGATAGCCCAGCACGTCGGTGGCGACCGAATAGTTCCAGGCCTCGCCGGGGGAGAACTCCAGCGGCACGGTTCCCAGGGCGTCGACGAAGGCCTGGAGGCCACCCTCGCTGTCGACGCCGTCCAGCTTCAGCTTGCGATAGGCCGCGTCGACATTGGTGCGCTGCTGGAAGCCGTAGGTCAGGCCCGCGGTGTGGCGCAGCAGGTCGATCATCCGCATGGGTTCGGTCGCGCGCCTGGTCTGGAACGCGCCCGGCGTCCCGGCCACGAACACCCCCAGGTCGCGCCAGGCGGGGATGAAGCGGTGCACCGGGTCGTCCAGGGCCACCAGCCCATCCTCGACCAGCATCATGAAGGCCACGCTGGTGACTGGCTTGGTCATCGAATAGATGCGGAACAGGCTGTCAGCCTTCAGCGGCTTTCCGCGCTCCATATCCGCCGCCCCCAGCACCGAGGTGTAGGCGAGTTGGCCCCGCCGCCAGACTTGGGTGAGGGCGCAGGGCAGTTTTCCAGTATCGATATACTTGGACTTGATGAACCTATCGATACGCTTAAGCCGTTCGCTCGACAGCCCCACGGCTTCCGGTGTGCTCAAAATCCTAACCTCCCCTTGCGGCCTTTTTCGACCATGCTTGCGTACTGAGGGATCGAAATCACCGCCGAGGCTTTTGCCGCAACGTAAACTTTACCCGATCCTGCGATATCGATTGAAAACGAGGGAAACGGGATGGGCAAGCACTTGGATACCGAGGCTGCCTCCAGAATCGAAGCCGCGGCGGCCGACTGGTTCTTCCAGAGCAGCCTCGACATGTTCGTCGTCCTGCACGACGACGCCATCATCCGCGTCAATCCCGCCTGGACCGAACTGACCGGCTGGACGCCGGAAGACACCCTGGGCCGCCCGATCCGCGACTTCTTCCATCTGCACGACACCGAGGTGATCCACGCCATCGCCGACGCCCTGCGCACGGTCGGCCAGGCGCGAGCCCAGCATCGGCTGGCCCGCAAGGGCGGCGGCTGGCTGTGGGTGCGCTCGCAATCCAAGGTGCTGGAGGGCGGCGGCCTGCTGATCGTGTTCCAGGACTTCAGCGAGGATCGCGCCCGCGAGATCGTCCGCCAGCAGTCCGAGCGGTCGAACGAGCTGCTGCGCACCGCCGCCGGCGTCTATGTCTGGCGCTTCAATCCCCGCAAGGGCGTCTATGTCTTCGACCAGGACATCCCGACGCCCAGCGCGCCGCAGGGCGGGGTGCGGACCATGACCGTCACCGAAATGACGATGTCGATCCACGCCGAGGATCGCGAGCGGGTCTGGGAGGCCTTTTCGCGCACCCTGCGCACGGGCGAGCACGTCGAGGTCGACTATCGCTACCTGGATCCGGTCACCGACGACTGGGCCCACATGCATTGCGCCTGGCGCGGCGTGCGCGGTTCCAGCCCCGAGGCGTTCGACGTGATCGGCATCAGCCAGAACGTCACCGAACTGGTCGCCGCCCGCGACGCCGCCCTGGCCGCCGCCGACGCCAAGAGCCAGTTCCTGGCCAATATGAGCCACGAGATCCGAACCCCGATGAACGGGGTGCTGGGCGTGCTGCACCTGTTGAAGAGCGAAAAGCTGACCGACGACGGCCGTCGCCTGCTGACCGAGGCCCTGGGCTGCGGCGAGATGCTGTCGGAACTGCTGAACGACATCATCGACTTCTCGAAGATCGAAGCCGGCAAGCTGGAGCTGGCCACCGAGCCCGTCGAACCGGCCGAGCTCCTGGCGGGCGTCGCCGACATGCTGCGGCCTCAGGCCGAAGCCAAGGGCCTGTACCTGCGCGTCGACGCGCCCGACGACCTGGGCTGGGCGGCCACCGACCCGTTGCGCCTGCGCCAGGCCCTGTTCAACCTGCTGGGCAACGCGGTGAAGTTCACCCTGGAAGGCGGGGTCGTGGCCCGGCTGTCGGGCCGCCGCGTCGACGACCATCTGCGTCTGCGGTTCGAGATCCGGGACACCGGCGTCGGCATCGGCGAGGAGGCCGGGGCGACCCTGTTCGAGCGCTTCCGCCAGGGCGACGGCTCGACCACTCGCCGGTTCGGCGGTTCGGGCCTGGGCCTGGCCATCTGCCGCCGCCTGGCCGAGATGATGGGCGGCGAGGTCGGCTTCGAGAGCAGGCTGGGCGAAGGCTCGACCTTCTGGCTGGAGGTCGAGGCCCAGGCCTGCGCGGCGCCCGTCCAGCACGACGACGAGGTCGACGCGCCGCCGTTCGCCGGACTGCGCGTGCTGATCGTCGAGGACAACGCCACCAACCGGCTGATCGCCACCCGCATGCTGGAGGCCCTGGGCGCGCGGGTCGCGACCGCCGATGACGGCGTCCAGGGCGTGGCCGCCGCGCGTCAGGGCTTCGACCTGATCCTGATGGACATCCAGATGCCGGGCATGGACGGCGTGGAGGCCACCCACCGCATTCGCGCGCTCAAGGGCCCCGCCGGGACCGCGCCGATCCTGGCCATGACCGCCAACGCCATGGCCCACCAGCAGGCCGCCTACCTGGCCGCCGGCATGGACGGCGCGATCGCCAAGCCGCTGTCCCCCGCCGCCCTGACCCAGGCCATCGCCACGGCGCTGACAATCGAGCGAGGGGGAACGCGCAAGGCCTCGTAGGAGGTTACTTCGCCATCGCCTCCAGGCGGCCGCCGTCGACCGCGCGCACCGCCGCCTTCAGGTCGTCGATGCTGGCGGCCGAGCCGTCGGCCTGGACCGAGAAGCGGTCGCCGTACACGATCGAATACTTGCCGGACTTGCTGTCGCGGTCCCATTCCTCGCTGGTCAGGCGGCCGTCGATGGTCTCGGTCTTCTCGTAGCCGCTGGCGGTCTCCTTGGTGGCGTGGCCGTTCATGCCGGCGGCCAGGGCGGTGAGGCCCGCCATCGGCCCGAGGTCCGTGATCTCCAGGCGGAAGGAGGTTCCGTCCGGCTTCTCGTACTGGCCGGTGGCCACCACGATCGAGGCCTGGTCGGTCCCGCTGGAATTGGTCTCGACGCTGGCGCGCGCATAGCCGGCCGCGCTGGCGGGCAGCAAGGCCTTCAGCGCCTCGGGCGAGGCCGCCTTGCCGGGGTTCTTCGACAGCTGCTCGGCGCGATCGGCCGCCGCCTGCATCCGGCCCAGATCGACCTTGTTCCCGTTGATCTCGACCGTTCCCGACGCCTTGTCGGCATGGCTCATGGCGTTCAGGCCGGATAGCCCCGCCAGGCCGCCGACCGCCGCCGTGGCCATGCCGATGACGATCGAGGCCACGATGGCGATCAGAATGGTCACCACCGCATAGCCCGTCGCCTTGTCGGCCGGCGCCTTCATGACGCGCGGCAGGCCCAGGTACAGCAGGTAGCAGCCGTAGAGGCCGGCCAGGATCGTGATGATCCCCAGGGCGGGGATGATCTGCAGCACGCCCGCCACCCAGCCGGCGGTCCCGGAATAGGCCGCGACCTTGAACGCCTGCACGCGGTTCTTCTCGGCCCCGAAGCTGGGGGCCAGGGCGTCGATCACCGTGCCCAGGATGAAGGTCATCAGCAGCGAGCCGACATAGCCGATCACCGCCGTGGCGATCGCGAAACCGATGCCGGGCTTGAACGAAAAGCCGGGAATGCCGTGCCCGAACACCTGGCCGCCGATCAGACCGGCCACCGCCGGGATCGCGGCCAGGATGCAGACATAGCCCGTGAACAGGCCGCCGACCGTGGCGGGCTCCCGCTCGATCCGGTCCCATTCCGCCGAGGGCGTGAGCAGTATGCCCTTGACCCGCCCGACCAGACCGGTCCCCGCCGGTCCACCTTCAACAACAGACATCCTGCGAACGCTCCTTTTTCCAAAGTCCGCGCGCCCGCCCCGAACCCTCTTATAGGCACAGTTCGCGCGGAGGTCGAAAGACGGTTTTCCGACACAAGGCCGAAATCCCGGACGACACGCGAAACGGGCCGCCTTGCAACAATCCTGACAAACCCTGGCGGTAGGGCCGGTTTATTGTCTCGCGACGGACGGAGCCGCCCTTTAACGCGGCCCGCCTAGCGCCTAGATTGGACCCTATCGTCCAACGGCCGGCGCAACCGCACATAGGCATTGTTCGCGCCAGCGCTTCAGGCGACGGTTTTTGGGGTTTGGTTCCATGGATGACGGTCGGATCGCGGGGGTCGCGACGGCGCGCTACGCCCGCAAGAAGGAGACGATCCTGGCGGCGGCCACGGCGATCCTGAATCGCCAGGGCGTGCGCGGCATGACCCTGGCCGACGTCGCCGCCAAGGTCGGGCTGAACACCACCAGCGTCACCTACTACTACCGCAAGAAGGACGACCTGGCCGCCGCCTGCTTCATGCGCGGCCTGGAGCGCTTCGAGGCCATGGTCGAGGAGGCCGCCGCCCAGGCGACGCCGGCCGCGCGGATCCTGAAGTTCCTGGACCTGTATCTGGACCTGAACCGCCGCGTCCGCCTGGGCGAGGCCACCCCGCTGACCAGCTTCACCGAGATCAAGGCGCTGAAGGAGCCGCTGCGCGGTTCCGTCGTCGGCGCGTTCAACGACCTGTTCCGCCGGGTGCGAGGCTTCTTCGACGATCCCGGCATGGGCCACCTGGACAAGCGCCAGCGCAACGCCCGCACCCACCTCCTGATGGAGCAGGTGTTCTGGTCGGGCCGGTGGCTGCGCCGCTACGACGTCGAGGACTACGGCCGGGTGCGCGACCGGATGGGCGACATCCTGCTGAACGGCCTGCCCGCCGGCGGCCGCGCCTGGGCGCCCCTGCCGCTGCCCGACCCCACGCCGCTGTCGCCCGAGGGCCTGGAATGGCGCGAGACCTTCCTGGTCGCCGCCACCCGCCTGATCAACCAGCGCGGCTATCGCGGCGCCTCGGTCGAGGACATCTCGGCGGCGCTGAACGTGACCAAGGGCTCGTTCTACCATCACCACGAGGACAAGGACGCCCTGGTCGCCGAGTGCTTCGAGCGCACCTTCACCGTCACCCGCCGCTCGCAGCTGGACGCGCGCGATCTCCCCGCCGACAGCTGGACCCAGCTGGTCTCGACCGCCGCCGGCTTGACCACCTACCAGCTGTCCGAGCATGGGCCGCTGCTGCGCGCCTCGTCGCTGGGCGCCCTGCCCGAGCCGCTGCGCAGCGACATGGCCGACGGCTATATGCGCGGCTGGCAGCGCTTCGCCTCGATCATCTCGGACGGCGTCGCCGACGGCTCGATCCGCCCGATCGACCCCAGCATCGCCGCACACATGATCAACTCGATGCTGAACGCCGCCGCCTCGCTGGAAGCCTGGGCGCCCGGCCTGGACCGCGAGGACGCCGCCGAGCTGTTCGCGAAGCCGCTGCTGACCGGGGTGCTGAACTAGGCCGCGCTCCGTGAAGGTTGCGACCTATTAACCATAGGGTGGTCCTGCCCCTACGACGGCTGGTAACGTCAAGCGTCTGATTCGCTTCGAGTTCCGCGTCATGACGACGATCAATCCCTATTCGTCGACCTACGCCCCCGGCCTCACCGCCGGGCAGACGGCCACGCAGCGCGCCAATCAGGCCGCCGGCTATGGCCAGACGCGCGACCAGAGCCCGACGATCAACACCCCGGCGGTCAACGTCACCCTGTCGGCCGCCGCCCAGGCCGCGCTGAGGGCCCAGACCGACTCCCGCACCCTCGACGCCGTGGTCGCCGAGGCCCGCGCCCAGATCACCGCCCAACTCAAGGCCGCCAAGACCTCCAGCGCGCTGAAGGACGGCGACGCCACGATCGACCTGTCGGGCATGGACCGCCGCACCCTGTTCGCCGTGGCCAGCAACAAGGGCGGCCAAATGGGGGGCGGCTTCCCGCTAGACCAGCAGGTCGTGGCGGCGCTGGCCATGAAGAGCCAGCACGACGCCGCTCTGGCGGGTCCCGCCGCTCAGGCGCGGCTGACCGGCGACTATGCCAGCCTCTACCAGGCCGCCCTGGACCAGCTGGACGCCGCCGGCCCCGAGGAAAAGGCCTCGGCCGCCTGGAGCCAGGAGCGCGACGCCCTGGTCGAGGGCCGCAAGCAGGCCATCGCCCGTCCTGGCCTGGCGCCGGCGGGCGTCGCGGGCGACAGCGTCGCCGCCTATATGAGCGAGACCGGCAGCGCGGTGGCGGGGGCCAAGACCCGCGATTTCGGCAAGGTGGCCGGCGATGTCCGCGCCGCGCTGGACAAGCAGTACGAGCTGGCCTTCGCGCCCGAGGCGGCCAAGGACTCCAGCAGCGGAGAGATCGACTTCCGCCGTTTCGACGACCGCTCTCTGTCGGCCATCGCCCTCAACAAGGACGAGCAGTTCTCGACCCACGAGATCGCCCAGGCCAAGGCCGAGATCCGCGCGCGCGACAGCGCCGCGATCAAGGCCAGCTACCAGTCGACCAGCGAAGACGCGGGCGGCTTCGGCAAGGCGATGATCACCCGCTATGCCAGCATGACGACCGAGGAGCGCGAGGCGTCCGGCTGGACCCCGGCTCTCTACGGCAAGATGGTCGAGCTGCAGGCCTCGCGCGACAAGCTGGCCCAGATGTTCAACGTTGATGGATCGGTCGCCGGTCCGGCCAGCCTGCTCGACTACCTCTAGCCGATCGTCTGCGGCGGGGCGTCGACGCCCTTGGCCAAGAGGCTCGTACGCCGGCTGTAGGCCAGGTAGACGACCAGGCCGATCACATTCCAGCCCAGGAAGCGCAGCAGCGTCCCCATCGGCAGGCTGGCCATGAAATACAGGCAGCCGACCACCGCCAGCGGCGCGACGACCCAGGCCGCCGGGCAGCGGAACAGGCGCGGCAGGTCCGGCCGCTGGACCCGCAGCGCCATCAGGCACACCGCCACGCAGATGAAGGCCAGCAGGGTGCCGGCGTTCGACAGCTCGGCGATCTGGTCCAGCGGCAGGAAGCCGCCGACCAGGGCCACCACCGCCCCGGTGATCAGGGTCAGGGTGACCGGCGCGCCGCTCCTGGCGTGCAGCTTGCCCAGGTTCCGAGGCAGCAGGCCGTCGCGGGCCATGACGAAGAACACCCGCGTCTGGCCGAACATCATCACCAGGATGACGCTGGGCAGGGCGATGATGGCGGCGGCGGCGATGCCGAAGGCGGCGGCCGGATGGCCCAGGCCGCGCAGGATGAAGGCCAGCGGCTCGCCCGAGCGGGCGAACTCGGCATAGGGCCAGGCCCCGACCGCGCAGGCGGCGACCAGCATGTAGATGATGGTGCAGATGATCATCGAGCCGATGATGCCGATGGTCAGGTCGCGCTTGGGGTTCTTGACCTCCTCGGCCGAGGTCGAGACCGCGTCGAAGCCGAAGAAGGCGAAGAACACGATGGCCGCCGCGGCCATCACCCCGCGCGGATGGCCGCCTTCGGTGTGGGCCGCAAAGCCGTAGGGCATGAACGGCGTGAAGTTGTGCCCCTTGATGGCCGTGAAGGTCAGGCCGACGAACACCGCCAGGGCGACGATCTTGATGACCACCAGGACGATGTTCAGCGTGGCGCTCTCGCGCGCGCCCTTGGCCAGCAGGGCCGTGATCGCCACGGTGATCAGCACGGCCGGCAGGTTGATGACGCCGCCCGCGTGCGGCCCGGCCAGGATCTCGGGCGGCAGGGTGATCCCGACGCTCTTGAGCAGGCCGACCATATAGCCGGACCAGCCGACCGCCACGGCCGCGCAGGTGACGGCGTATTCGAGGACGAGGCTCCAGCCGACGATCCAGGCCAAGCCCTCGCCCAGCACCGAATAGGCGTAGGTATAGGCGCTGCCCGCCGCCGGGATCAGGGTGGCGACCTCGGCATAGGCCAGGGCGGCGAACACGCACAGCACCCCGCAGGCGGCGAAGGCCAGGATCACCGCCGGCCCGGCCCGCTCGGCGCCGATGCCGGTCAGGGTGTAGATCCCAGTCCCGATGATGGCCCCGATGCCCAGGGCCAGCAGGTGCGGCCAGGACAGGGTGGGCTTGAGCCGGCGGTCGGCCTCGACCGCCACGATCGCGTCCAGCGCCTTGCGGCGGGTCCAGAAACTCATGTGATCTCCCCCTGAACTCTTGCGACCGGCGCGCGGTCAGGCTTCGCCGAACGGCGCGTCGATCGAGGGCGAGGGCTCGGTGAACCAGGCCGCGCCGTCCTCGGTGACATGGAAGTGGTCCTCGAGCCGCACGCCGAACCGGTCGGGCAGCACGATCATCGGCTCGTTGGAAAAGCACATGCCCGGCGCCAGCGGCGTGCGGTCGCCGCGCACCAGATACGGTCCTTCGTGGATCGACAGGCCGATGCCGTGGCCGGTGCGGTGCGGCAGGCCCGGCAGGGCGTAGTCAGGGCCGAGGCCGTAGCGCTCAAGCACCTGGCGGGCGGTCTGGTCGATGACCTCGCACGGCACGCCGGGGCGCACGGCGTCGAAGGCGGCGGCCTGGGCCGCGTGCTCGATGTCCCAGATCCGGCGATGCTCGTCGCCCGGCTCGCCGAAGACATAGGTGCGGGTGATGTCGGCGTTGTAGCCCTCGACCTGGCAGCCGGTGTCGATCAAGACGAGATCGCCCTCGTTCAGAACCTGGTCGCCCGGCAGGCCGTGCGGATAGGCCGTGGCCAGGCCGAACTGCACCGCGCAGAAGGTCGAGCCCCCGTCCGCGCCTGCCGCGCGGTGGGCCGTGTCGATGAAGCGCTTGACGGCGCTGGCCGTGACGCCGGCCGCGAGGACCGCCCCGGCGCGGCGATGGACCTCCAGAGTGATGGCCTTGGCGTAGCGCATCAAAGCGAGCTCGGCCGGCGACTTCACGCCTCGGCAGCCGTCGATGACCGGCGTGGCGTCGATCGCCTTCAGGGACGGCGCGGCCTTGTTCAGCGCGCTGAACAGCAGGAACGGCGCGGCCGGGTCCAGGGCCAGGACATCCGCCCCGACCTCCGACAAGGCGCCGGCGACCAGGGCGGCGGGATCCTCGTGCTCCTGCCACAGGCGGATATCGGCCTCGATCTTCAGATCCGCCTGCAGCGAGCCCAGCTCGAAGCCGGGACAGATCATGATCGGCTTGCCGACGCGCGGCAGCAGCAGGGCCACCAGCCGCTCGGTCGCGCCCCACGGCACGCCGGTGAAGTAGCGCAGGCTGGCGCCCGCCCCGACCAGCAGGGCCTGGGCGCCCAAGGCGGCGGTCAGACGCCGAGCCTTCTCTAGCCTGGCTTCGTACTCGGCGACGCTGATGGCCGGCGGACGCCCGGGCCGGGGCGCTAGGCCCGCCAGCTGCGCGTCCATGGTCGAACCGCCGACACCCAGGGTCATGCGTTGCTCCTCGTATGATGTGCGCGCTCGAACCGGGCCAGGTCGAACGGCGCCAGGTCGATCCCTGGCGCACCGCCGCCCATCAGGGCGGCGACCCGCTCGCCGGTCGTCGCCGCCAGGGTCAGGCCCAGATGCTGGTGGCCGAACGCGTAGTAAAGATTGTCGGCCCGCCGGCTGGCGCCGATGGCCGGAAGATAGTCGGGCAAGGTGGGCCGGGCGCCCATCCATTCGGCGACCGGACCTTCCAGGCGCACGTCCAGCTCGGAAAGGTGACGCCGCAGCCGGGCCCACTTGCGCGGATCGGGGGCAGAAGCCTCGCGGCCGAACTCGACGAAGCTGGCGGCCCGCAGGCGGTCGCCGAACCGGGTCAGGATCATCGAGCGATCCTCGAACACCACCGGCGGCAGGTCGTCCCAGTGGTCGGCCCCGCCTTCGAGATGGTAGCCACGCTCGGCGATCACCGGGGCGACATGGCCCAGGCTTCGCATCAGAGCGCCGGACCCGACGCCGCCGGCGACCAGCACCCGCTCGGGCGCCAGTTGCCGGCCATCGGAGAGCTCGGCGATAACGCGGCCGCCGTCATTCCGCAGCCCCTGGACCTGGCCGATCCGCCGCTGGCCGCCGGCCGCCTCGAAGGCCTCGTCCAGCAGGCGCAACACCTGCGCCGGATCGCTGACCTGGCCGGTGTTCTGGAAAGCGACGCCGCCGGCGATGGTCGGCTGGATCAGCTGCTGCAGCCGCGCCTTCGTTGGTTCGGCCAGCGGCCCGAGCCGGGCCTGGCCGATGTCGGCGGCTTCCCAGGCCGCGCGCCCGGCGCGGGCGCTGGCGGGAGTCTCCCAGACCACGATGTGGCCGCGCTCTATAAGAAGGTCGGGGCGGCCCATGGACTCCGCCAGCCGCCGCCAGGCCGGCAGGGCGTCCTTCAGCAGCCCGCCCAGCGCCCGCTGGCCATGCGCCGCGCGGTCAGTCGTCGAGGCCCCCACGAAGCGGGCCGCCCACGGCCCCCAGGCGCCGATGTCGGACAGGCGGAAATCCAGCGCCCCGCCCAGGCCGTACAGCCGGCGGAAGGCCGAGGCCAGTGCGGCCGGCGAGGCCAGGGGCGCGACCTGCTCGGTGGCGATGTGACCGGCGTTGCCATACGAGGCCGGACGGGCGGTCGTCTGGGGATCCAGCAGGGTCACGGACTCGCCGGCGCGCCGCAGCGCCAGGGCGCAGGCCTTGCCGACCACGCCGCCCCCGATCACCAAGGTCCCCGACATCCTGTCCACCCAGGCTTTACCTCCGCCACGCCATTTCGTATACAGTATCCGAAGCAGCCGGAGGTGCAAGCCGTATGAGTTCCATGAATTGGTCGGGCGTGTTCCCGGCCGCGACGACCCAGTTCAAGCCGGACCTGTCGATCGATTTCGACGCCAGCCAGCAGGTGCTGGACGCCCTGATCCGCGATGGCGTGCACGGTCTGGTGGTGCTGGGCACCTGCGGCGAGAACAACTCCCTGGAGGCCGACGAGAAGCGCAAGATGCTGAAGGCCGCCGTCGAGACGGTGGCAGGCCGCGTGCCGGTCATCGTCGGCGTCTCGGAGCTGACCACGACCCGCGCCGCCGCCTTCGCCAAGGACGCCGAAGCCCTGGGCGCGGACGCCCTGATGGTCCTGCCGGCCATGGTCTACGTGCCGACCGAGGCCGAGCTGGAAGCCCACTTCCGCACGGTCGCCCGGGCCTCGGGCCTGCCGATCATGCTGTACAACAACCCGCCGGCCTATCGCGCGGCCATCACGCTCGAGGTGCTGACCCGCCTGACCGACGAGCCGACCATCGTGGCGGTCAAGGAAAGCGCGCCCGACACCCGCCGCTTCACCGACCTGGCCCGCGCGTTCGGCGAACGCTTCATCCTGATGGCCGGCCTCGACGATGTGGCGCTGGAAGGCCTGCTGCTGGGCGCCCGAGGCTGGGTCTCGGGCCTGACCAGCGCCTTCCCGCAGGAATCGGTCGCCCTGGTCGCCGCCGTCGATCGCGGCGACCTGGAAGAGGCGCGCCGCATCTATCGCTGGTTCATGCCGCTGCTGCACCTGGACGCCGAGCACGACCTGGTCCAGTCCATCAAGCTGGCCGAGACGATCATGGGTCGCGGGACGGAACATGTGCGCATGCCGCGCATGCCCCTGGCCGGCGCCCGCCGCGCCCAGGTCGTCGCCATGGTCGAGGAAGCCGCCGCCACCCGGCCGGTGCTGGCTCCGGCAGTCGCCGCGTAAGAAGCCTAAGAGGAAGTCCATGCGTCACACGTTCTTCTGCGTCGATGGCCACACCGCCGGCAATCCGGTGCGTCTGGTGGCCGGCGGCGCGCCGCTGTTGCGCGGCGACACGATGAGCGCCCGACGCCAGGACTTCCTCGCCCGCTTCGACTGGATCCGCACCGGCCTGATGTTCGAGCCGCGCGGCCACGACATGATGTCGGGCGGCTTCCTCTATCCGCCGACCCAGGCCGACTGCGATGCGGGCATCCTGTTCATCGAGACCAGCGGCTGCCTGCCGATGTGCGGCCACGGCACGATCGGCATCGTCACCTTCGCGCTGGAGAATGGCCTGATCACGCCGCGCGAGCCGGGCAAGCTGCGGCTGGAAGTGCCGGCCGGCGTCATCGACATCGCCTACCAGACCTCTGGCGACCGGGTCACGGCGGTGAAGATCCGCAACGTCCCGGCCTATCTGGCCAAGGAAGGCATCGAGATCGACGTGCCGGGCTTCGGCGCGCTCAGCGTCGACGTCTCGTATGGCGGCAACTTCTACGCCATCGTCGAACCGCAAGGCCCTTACACCGGTATCGACGCCCTGGGCGCGGCCGAGATCCTGCGCCTCAGCCCGATCATCCGCACCTTGGTGCGCGAGGCCTACGAGCCGGTCCATCCGCTGGACCCGACCATTCGCGGGGTCAGCCACGTGCTGTGGGCCGACGCCCCGCGCGCCCCCGACGCCGACGGCCGCAACGCGGTGTTCTACGGCGACCGCGCCATCGACCGCAGCCCCTGCGGCACCGGCACCTCGGCCCGCCTGGCCCACCTGGCGGCCAAGGGCAAGCTGAAGGTCGGCGACGCCTTCGTCCACGAAAGCATCATCGGCAGCCGCTTCATCGGGCGAGTCGAGGCGCAGACCGAGCTGGCCGGCCAGAAGGCGATCATCCCCTCGATCGAGGGCTCGGCGATCGCCACGGGCCATAATATCCTGTGGATCGATCGGGCCGATGCATTCTGGGCCGGGTTTCAGGTGATCTAGACTCCCGCCGCCCGGCGAGCGACGGTATACGATAAGTCTTCCCTGCACCGCAGAGGGACGCTGACCACCCGCCAGAAGAGATCCATCGCGCGCCTATGAACATCGTCGTCCGTTCGCTGTCCGACCAGACCTACGAGATCGTCCGCCGCCGCATCCTGGTGGGGGCGATGCAGCCGGGGACGGCCGTGCGTCAGGACGTCATCGCCGCCGAGCTGGGCGTCAGCAAGATTCCGCTGCGCGAGGCCCTGGGCCGGCTGGAGCAGGACGGCCTGCTGAAGTCCTTTCCCAATCGCGGCTACGTCGTGCGCGATCTGTCGACCGACGAGGCCAGCGAGGTCTTCGCCCTGCGCCTGAAGCTGGAGCCTGGCGCGGTCGCCGACGCCTGTCTGCGCGCCACGCCCGCGGACCACGCCGCCGCCGAGAAGGCGCTGGCCGCCCTGGAGGCCGAGCTGGCCAAGCCGGACGGCGACCATGTCAGCCTGAACCGCGCCTTCCACCTGGCGATGATCCGCCCCGGCGGCCACATCACCTTCCAGCTGATGGAACGCCTGCAGATCCTGGCCGAGCGCTATGTGCGGGTGCATCTGGAGCCCAACGGCCGCGACGAGCGCGCCAGCCGCGAGCACCGCGAGATCCTCGACGCCTGGATCCGCGGCGACGCCAAGACCGTCGAGGCCCTGACCGCCAACCACATCCGCGGCACCCTCTCGGACCTCAAGCAGCAGCTGGCGGGCTGATACGGCGCTTCTGACGGCAGGGAAAGCGTCGTCAGGCCGCGTGGCATGGCGTGTCTCCGTTCAGGGTTTGGCGTCGCAGGGCGGCGCGGCGGCGGAGGTCGCGGCGCGGAAGGGTTGCGGCGTCGGGGCCAGCACCGCCCACTCCTGCACGGCCACGCCGGCGCCGGCGGTCTCGAGCACGGCGCGCACGCAGCGGGTGGTCACCGGCGCGAAGCGGGCCGACTGAAAGGCGTCGACGCCCGTTCCAAAGCCCTTGGGATCGCGCACCGGCTTCCAGCCGCCCGCCCAGTATTCCATCCGCCAGGCCTTGGGCGGGGCGGCGAACCGCATGCGCGCGCCGTTCAGGGTCACGGGCTTCTCGAAGCGGTACTCCAGCCACTGGGTGGCCGGGCCGGGCTCGGCGCCCCACAGGTCCGGCGGCAGGGGCGCCGGGCGGACGATCCCGTCGTTCAGCGCCTTGATCCAGTAGCGCACCGGGACCGGGACGTTCGAAGCCGTGGCGGTCGCCCGGCCGGCGATATTGCGGCTGGGCGCCGGCGGCGGGCCCCGCCTGCGCGTGGGGGTCACGGGCAGGATGGCCGGCGGGCTGATGCGGTCGTCGAAGGCCATCCGGTCGATCGCCACGCTGCGCCTGAAGTGGCCGCCCCCGACGGCGTCGGCGGTGTGATAGGCCAGCCACCACTGTCCCCTGTACTCGACCGCGCCCGCGTGGGACGTGGTCGAGGACACCGGCTTGAGGATCACCCCGCGATAGGTCCACGGCCCCAGCGGCGACGTCGCCGTGCCGTAAGCAATACAGGCGTGATAGAGCGCCGGCGTGCAATCGGACCCGACCTTGTTGCCGGCGTAGAGCAGATAGTAGACGCCCTTGCGCTTCATCAGCCACGGGGCCTCGAAGAAGCCGTCCAGGCCGGTGATCGCCTGCTCCGGCCCCTTGGGCGTGACCATGTCGGCCGCCAGCTCCATCCCGCGCAGCCGCCCGAAGGTCCCCCAGTAGATGTAGATCCGGCCGTCGTCGTCGATCAGCACGGTCGGGTCGATGTTCTGGATCGTGTTGGGCTCCGGGACCGTCTGCGAGATGATCGGTCCGCTCGGATGGGCGTCGGTCCACGGCCCGGTCGGCGCGTCGGCGACGGCCACGCCGATGGCGAAGCGATCCTTGGACACATCGGCCTTCTGCAGGACCGGAGCGTACAAATAGAACCGGCCGTCGCGCCCCTGGACGATCTGGCCCGCATAGGCGCGGCCCGGCTCGGCCCAGGCGAACACCGTCTCGGGCCGGGCGATGGCGGGGTAGTGCTTCCAGCCGCCGGACGCCGGGTCCCCGGTCGCCAGAAGCTGCCATTCGTTCATGACGAAGTCATCGACGTCCGGCGCGGCCTCGTCGCGGCCGGCCAGGATCCACAAGGTGTCGCCCGCCACCAATGGCGCCGGGTCCGTGGAGTAATACCGGCCGTCCGGCAGGATGGGGTTGCCCGGCGCATGGATCGCGACGGGCGGGGCCTCACTCCACATCGGGATAGGGACCCTTGCCCCCCTCGGCGATCAGCTGGTCGACCCGGGCGTCGATCACCGGCAGCGGGACCGAGCCCAGCTCCAGCACGGCGTCGTGGAAGGCGCGGATGTTGAACTTCGGCCCGAGCGCCTGCTCGGCCCGGTGCCGGGCGTTCACGAAGGCCAGCATGCCCATGTAGTAGGACAGCGCCTGGCCTGGCCAGGCGATGTAGCGGTCGACCTCGGTCTCAATCTCATGGTCGGCCATGGCCGTGTTGTCGTGCAGATATTGCTGGGCCTGCTCGCGGCTCCAGCCCTTGGTGTGCAGGCCGGTGTCGACCACCAGGCGCGCGGCCCGCCACATCTGGTAGCTGAGCATGCCGAAACGGTCGTAGGGCGTGTCGTACAGCCCCATGTCCTCGCCCAGCGCCTCGCTGTAGAGCGCCCAGCCCTCGCCGTAGGCCGACAGGTAGGTGTCGCGGCGATAGGCCGGCAGGTCCTTGTTCTCGGCCGCCAGCGGCATCTGGAAGGCGTGCCCGGGCGCGCTCTCGTGCAGCGTCAGGGCCATCTGCGAGTACAGGGGCCGGGACGGCAGGTTGTAGGTGTTGACCAGATAGATCCCCGGCCCACCGCGCCCGCCGGTGTAGAACGGCGCGATCTCGTCCGGCACGGGGCGGATGGCGAAGCGGCTGCGCGGCAGGCGGCCGAACCACTGCGAGGCTACGCCGTCGAAGCGCTTGGCGTTCCAGGCCGCGCGGTCCAGCAGGTCCTGCGGGGTCTTGGCGTAGAAGCGCGGATCCGTCCGCAGATAGGTCAGGAACGCGGGCAGGTCGCCTTCGAACTTGACCGCCTTCATCACCTCCAGCATCCGGGCGCGGATCTTGGCCACCTCAGTGAGGCCGATCTGGTGGATCTGCTCGGGCGTCAGGTCGGTGGTGGTGAACTCACGGACCTTGGAGCGATAATAGGCCTCTCCGTCGGGCATGGCGTAGGCGGCCAGCTCGCGGCGGGCGCCGGGGATGTACTCGTCGCGCAGGAAGGCGCGCAGGCGGGCGTGGGCGGGGACCACCGCCCCCGTGATCGCCTCGGCGGCCTCGCGGCGCAGGGCGGCTTGCGTCTCGGCGGGGATCACCGCCGGCATGGCCTTTTTGAACGGCGCGTAGAATGGCGAGTCCTGCGGCGTCGCGGCGTCCGCCACCAGGCCCACCCCGGCGTCGCGGCCTTGCAGGGTGATCCGCGGCGGCGTGAAGCCGCGCTTCAGCCCCGCCCGCATGTTGGCGATCTGCTGGTCGTAGTAGCGCGGCAGGTCGCGCAACATGGCGATGTAGGCGCGGTAGTCGGCCTCGGTCAGCAGGCTGTCGCGCGCCGACTCGGCGACGTCGCCCCAGAAGCTGCTGTCGGCGTTCAGCGGCTTTTCGTATTCACGATAGCGCTGCTCGGCCAGCAGAGCGTCGATCTGACCCTTGTAGACCGCGTAGTTTACCTGGTTGGTCTTGGACAGCCTGGCGACCGGGATCTCGGCCAGCGCCTTGGACACCGCCGTCCAGCGGGCCAGGCGTTCGGCCTGGACCTTGGGCCCCACGTCGGGAAGCTTGAAGCGCTGGGACTTGGGCCCGTCCTCGCTGGGCCCCATCTGGGCCTTGCGCCAGGCGTATTCGCCGTCGGCGATCGCCGCGAAGCGCTGATCGGCCGAGGCGACCGGATGGGGCGCCGCCAGCGCCGGCGAAGCGATCGCGGCGCACAGCACCGCCGCCTGGATGAACCGGGGACATTGCATGATCGGATCCCTCACGCCGCCAGCTGGACCGTGAACAGGCGCACGCCGAACACCGGGCCGGCGGTGTTGCGCTCGGCCGGGGCGAACCGCACCCGGACCTTGGTCTTGCCCCGGGTCAGGGCCTCGGGCAGCGGGTATTCGACGTCGAAGAACTTGCCCGGGTGGTCGGCTTCCAGCTGCTGGGTGGCGACCTTGACGCCGTCCACCAGGATGTCGAACCGCCGCTTGCGCTCCTCGCCCCAATAGGTGGCCTGCAGGATCAGCGGGCCGGGACGCACTTTCATGTCGAACTCGAAGAAGCCGCCGGAGCGGGCGTCGCGGCCGTTGCGGTTGCGATAGGCCACCGGGTACGAGAGCTCGGAGGTCAGGTTGTGGTCGCGCTCGGGCTGCATCTCCCCCAGGTGCATGACGTCGACCGAGCGGGCGCTGATGTCCTTCAGCCGCGCCTGCTCGGCCAGGAAGGCGGCCTCCTCGGTCTTCCAGGCGTCCTCGGTGAAGCGGCGGAAATAGACGGCGCTGCGGCGCTCGTACTGGCTGTAGAACGGCGCGAACGTCAGGTCGGTCGGCCGCATGATCCCGCGCGCGACATAGGTCGCCTTCTCCACCGCCACGGGTTGGAAGCGGTCCAGCAGCTTCTCGCCCACCATGGCCGGATCGACGCCCTGCCACGGCGTGGCGACCGGCCCGAGATCGGCCGCCAGCACCATCGGCCCGCGCAGCACCGCCACGGTGCTCTCGTCGCCCGGCGCGGATTCCAGGCGCAGGTCCAGCGGCAGGCTGATGGCCACCACGTCGCCGGCCTTCCAGGCCCGCTCGACGAGCGCATACCCGCCTTCGAGCCTGGGCGCGAAGGCCTGGCCGTTGACGCTGACCTTGGCGCCCTGGCCGGCCCAGGCCGGAACCCGCAGGGCCACGGTGAACCGGCCGGGCTTGGCCAGGGTCGAGAGGGTCAGGCGCGACTCCGGCGCGTACGGATAGCGGGTCTCCAGCTTCAGTCCGGCCCCGCGCGCCTTCCACTGGGCTTCCGCCGGGATGTAGAGGTTGACCAGCAGCGTCCCCTCGCCTTCCCAGAAGATCGACTCGCCGTGCTTGGCGTGGGCCTCCATGCCGGTGCCGACGCAGCACCAGAACGGATCGTCGGCGGGGTTGGAAAACTCGCGCGCCGCGCCGGTCAGCAGCGGCGTCATGTAGGTGAAGCCGCCGGTCTTCGGATTCTGCGCCGCCATCACGTGGTTCAGGTGGGCGCGCTCATAATAGTCGAATAGCGCCCCGTCCGGCTTCCAGCCGTACAGCTGACGGGTCAGCTTCAGCATGTTGTAGGTGTTGCAGTGCTCGCAGGTCTGCTCGCTGATGTGGGCGGCGATGGTGTCGGGGCCTGAGAAGTACTCGCGGTCGGCGTTGCCGCCGATGACATAGCTGTGGCGCTCCGTGACCGTGCGCCAGAAGAACCTGGCCGCGTCGGCGTCCTGCGGCTTGCCGGTCAGCTCGTACAGGCGCGCCAGGCCGATCAGCTTGGGGACCTGGGTGTTGGCGTGGAGGTTGGCCAGCTCGTCGCGCTGGGCGACCAGCGGGTCCAGCACCTTGCGATCGTAGAGGCGCTCGGCCACGGCCAGCCAGCGCTTGTCGCCCGTGCGGGCGTAGAGCTCGGCATAGCTCTCGTTCAGGCCGCCATATTCGCAGCCCAGCAGGGTCTGCATCTGGGCGTCGTCCAGGGCGGCGAACACGCGCTCGAAATAGCCGGCCAGGCCGATGGCGACCTGCAGGGCCTGCGGGTTGCCCCAGGCCTGATGGACGTCCAGCAGGCCCGCGAACACCTTGTGCACGGTGTACAGCGGCGACCAGGCCCCGTTCAGGTCGAAGCCGCCCGAACGGATGTCGCCCTTCATGACCTCGCCGAAGATCTCCTCGCCGTCGACGACCTTGCCGTCCTTCCGCTTGCGCTGCAGGGCGCCGACATAGCCCGTGCCACGCTTGGCCTGGGCGCGGGCCAGCTCCGAAACGATGTAGTCGGCGCGGCGGCGGCATTCGGCGTCGCCGGTCTGCTCGTACATGAGCGCCAGGCCCGACAGGTAGTGGCCCAGGGAGTGGCCGGCGATGGTGTCGGCTTCCCAGCCGCCATAGACCTCGCCCTTGGCCGGCAGGCCAGCGAAGGTCATGAAGTTGTGCAGCAGGCGGTCGGGGCTGAGCTGCAAGAGATAGGCTCGATTGGCCTCGACCGCGGTGGCGTAGGGCGAGGGCAGGAGGCGCACCGACGACAGTGGCAGAGGCCTGGCCTTGAGCGGCAGGCCGGCGGACGGCGCCGCCCGGCTGGCGAACGGGGACGCGGCGAAAGCCGCGGCGGTCAGCATCAAGTCCCGACGAGTCGCCATGTCAACATCCATATTTGATAATGTATACGATCTTAGGGTGGCGGATTCAGGGCGTCAATCTCGACCGAACACGGAAATCCGAGCCAATACGGCGAAGCCCCGAGCGCCACTCGATATTATATCGTATAATTTTCTTGACGTCGCCGAGAGGAGCGGCTGAGCTGTCGTGAGGCTTTTCGACGCGCCGACGAGGACCAGATGACGAACCTTCGCCCGCTGGCCCTGACGGCCCTGCTGCTGGCCACGACGCCGCTGGGCCTGGCCACGCCGGCGCGGGCGGAAACTCCAGCGACGGCCCCGGCCAAACCCGTCTATCCGCCGATCGCCCGGACCGCCTACCGCACCGGCCAGTTCCAGCTGGACCTGAGGACCGACACCCAGACCCTGGCGCGCCTCTCGCCGGTTGGCGAGCCCGCCTTCGACTTCACGCCGGGCGGGCGCGAGGCCGAGCGGGCCGGCGACGGCTATGTCCATGTGGGCGACATCCACCTGCGGGTCCGGACGCCCGGCGGGCCGTGGCGCGACTTCAGCTCGGCCCATCAGCGTCGGCCGATCCGTCCCCTGCCCGCCGGCGGCGCGGTGCTGGCGGCGGCCGACATCACCGCCTCGCTGGGTCCGGACTCGCCGTTGAAGGTCGAGCGCCGCTGGGTCTCCGAGCGCGGCGGCCTGGTCCTGCGCTTCGTGCTGACCAATACGTCCAAAGAGGCCGTCGAGGTGGGTGGGCTAGGCCTGCCGATGGTGTTCGACAACATCATCACCGACCGCTCTCTGGAGGAGGCCCACGCCCAGGCCAGCTTCGTCGATCCCTATATCGGCCGCGACGCCGGCTACCTGCAGGTGACCCGCCTGAACGGCAAGGGCCCCGCCCTGCTGGTCCTGCCCGAGACGGCCACGCCGCTGGAGGCCTATCGCCCGATCCAGCAGGCCGGAAGCGCCGGCGCGAAACCCGGCGACATCTTCACCGACCGCAGCAAGCGCGCCCAGACCTCGGAGGGGTTCTACGACTGGACGGTCGCCTCCAAGGCCTTCGCCGAGCAGGACTGGAAGGACGCCGGCCAGCCCTGGAACCCGCCGACCAGCTTCACCCTGGCCCCGGGCGCCCGTCGCGTGATCGGCGTACGGCTGGTGACCTCGCCGTCGATCCGCGCGATCGAGGACACCCTGGCCGCCAACGGCCGCCCCGTCGCTGTCGGCATCCCCGGCTATGTCGCCCCGACGGATCAGACCCTGTCGCTGTTCCTGAAGTCGCCCCGGCCGGTGGCCCGGATCGAGAGCCTGCCGGCCGGCGCCCTGACCGCCACGCCGGTGAGGACGGGAGCCGGCTGGGCCCGCTACGCCGTCAAGGCCTCCGGTTGGGGGCGGGCGACCCTGTCGATCACCTATGCCGACGGCCAGGTGCAGGCGATCCCGTACTTCATCACCAAGCCGCTGGATCAGGTGATGGCCGACCTGGGCCGCTTCTCGACGACCAGGCAATGGTTCGACGACCCGGCCGATCCGTTCAAACGTGGCCCCAGCGTCATGACCTACGACCGCCAGGCCGACAAGATCGTCACCCAGGACCAGCGCGTCTGGATCGCCGGCCTCAGCGACGAGGGCGGCGCGGGCGGCTGGGTGGCGGCCTTCAGCAAGCAGCTGGACAATCCGGACGCGGCCGAGGTGGCCAAGCTGGAGCGGATGCTGGACCAGACCATCGTTGGCCGCCTGCAGGTCGCCGACGGCCCCCAGGCCGGGGCGGTGCGCAAGAGCCTGTTCTACTACGACCCCGCCGCCCTGCCGGCCTATTACGACCCCAAGCTGGACTGGAAGACCTGGGCCTCGTGGTCGAAGAAGGACTCCGAGGACCTGGGCCGCTCGTACAACTATCCGCACGTGGCCATCGCCCATTGGGTGCTCTACCGCCTGGCCCGCAACCACGAGGGCCTGGTCAAGACCCACGACTGGCGCTGGTACCTGGAGCACGCGCACAGCACGGTCGTCGCGATGATGCGCGACGCCCCCTACTACGCCGAGTTCGGCCAGATGGAGGGCGACGTCTTCGTCGACATCCTCAAGGACCTGCGCCGCGAGGGCATGACCGCCCAGGCCGACGAGGTGGAGGCGCTGATGAGGAAACGCGCCGACCACTGGAAGACCCTGCCCTATCCGTTCGGCAGCGAGATGGCCTGGGACTCCACCGGCCAGGCCGAGGTCTATGCCTGGATGCGCTTCTTCGGCCATCAGCCGCAGGCCGACGAGACGCGTGAGGTCATTCTGGCCTACGACCCGACGATCCCCAGCTGGGGCTATAACGGCAACGCCCGCCGCTACTGGGACTTCCTGTACGGCGGCAAGGTCCCGCGCATCGAGCGGCAGATCCACCACTATGGCTCGACCCTGAACGCCGTGCCGCTGTTCGACGCCTATCGCGCCGACCCGAAGGACTTCCACCTGCTGCGCGTCGCCTATGGCGGGCTGATGGGCGGGATCACCAATATCGACCAGGACGGCTTCTCGTCGGCGGCCTTCCACTCGGCCCCGGACATGATGTCGTGGGATCCGTACACCGGCGACTATGGCATGGGCTTCTTCGGCCACGCCTATGCGGCGGCGACCTATCTGGTCGACCACCCGACCTTCGGCTGGCTGGGCTTCGGCGGCGACGTCACCCAGACGCCGGGCGTGGTGCGGATCGAGCCCAAGGACGGCGCCCGCACGCGCCTGTTCGTGGCCCCGACCGGCGCCTGGCTGACCCTTGAGGCCGGCAAGATCGACGCGGCCGAGTACCGTCCGGCCACCGGCGCGCTGACCCTGACCCTGGCGGCCAAGACCCCGACGACCTCGACCGCCCGGCTGATCGTCGAGACCGCCACGGCCGGCAAGCGCCCCTATCGCCCGGTCGGCGCGGCCCTGGAGCGCGGGGCCTACGCCGTGCCCCTGACCGACAGGCCGGTCACCGTCGTCCTGAAGCCGAACTGAGCGAAGGCCCGCCATGAACATCGTCATCGCCCTGGGCGTCCTGGTCACCCTGGCGACAGGCGTCCCCGTGCTGCTGCAGCTGCTGCGCGACCATCCCCGGGGCCTCTTGATCCTGTTCTTCGCCGAGATGTGGGAGCGCTTCTCCTACTACGGCATGCGGGCGATCCTGATCTTCTACCTGACCCAGCATTTCCTGTTCGACCCGAAGACGGCCGCGGCTCACTACGGGGCCTACATCTCTCTGGTCTACCTCTTGCCGCTGATCGGCGGCTTCGTGGCCGACCGCTATCTGGGCACGCGCAAGGCCGTGGTGTTCGGGGCCCTGCTGCTGATCGCCGGCCACATGACCATGGCCATCGAGGGCAAGCCCGCGACCCAGACCCTGACCTATGGCGGCCACACCTACGCCTTCGTGACCGAGGGCCGCGGCGAGGGTCGGGTCTCCAGGCTGATGGTCGAGGATAAGCCCTACGCCGTGTCGGCGGCCAAGTCGGGCGACTTCGTGGTCGAGGGCCTGCCGGCTGGCGCGGCGATCCCAGCGGTCCTGCCCAAGGGCCAGTACAGCCTGGACGTCGCCGGCCGTGACCCGGTCCATATGAACGTGCTGTGGCTGGCCCTGGCCCTGATCATCGTCGGAGTCGGCTATCTGAAGCCCAACATCTCGACCATCGTCGGGCAGCTCTATCCGCAAGGCGATCCGCGCCGCGATCCCGGCTTCACCCTCTACTATTACGGCATCAACCTGGGCTCTTTCTGGGCCTCGCTGCTGTGCGGCCTCTTGGGCGTCACGGTCGGCTGGTGGGCGGGCTTTGGCCTGGCGGGCCTGGGCATGCTGGCCGGCTTCGTCGTCTTCATGCTGGGCAAGCCGCTGCTGCAGGGCAAGGCCGAGCCGCCGGACCCGGCCCGGCTGCGCCAGCGGGTGCTGGGCGCGATCAGCCGCGAGACCCTGATCTACGGCCTGTCGCTGCTGGGCGTGGTGGCGACCTTCTTCCTGGTCCGGCGCACGGCGGCGGTCAGCGGCATACTGGTGGCCGGCATGGTCGGCTCGCTCGGCTACGTCCTGTGGTTCATGTTCGCCCGCTGCGGCAAGGTGGAGCGCGAACGCCTGGCCCTGGCCCTGTTCCTGATCTTCGGGGCGGTGATCTTCTGGACCCTGTTCGACCAGGCCGGCTCGTCCCTGAACCTCTACGCCGCGACCAACGTGCAGCTGGACCTCGTTTCCCATCCGGTGCGGCTGCTGGGCGGGGCGATCACCCTGGCCACGCCCGAGCAGCTGGCCGCGGCCAGCCTCGATCGCCACGCAACCTTCTGGATCGACACCAGCTTCAACGCCGCCCAGACCCAGGGGCTGGCCTCGGGCTGGCTGCTGATCTTCGCCCCGGTGTTCGCCTGGCTGTGGACCTGGCTGGGCGCGCGCGGCAAGGATCTCAATCCGGTCGTCAAGTTCGGCCTCGCCCTGCTGCAGGTCGGGGCGGGCTTTCTGGTCCTGCAGCTGGGCGCGCCCCTGGCCGACGGCGCCTTCCGCACGCCGCTGATCTTCCTGCTCTTGATGTACCTGCTGCACACCACGGGCGAGCTGTGCCTGTCGCCGGTGGGCCTGTCGCAGATGACCAAGCTGTCGCCGGCCTCGCTGGTCTCGTTCGTCATGGCCGTCTGGTTCATGGCCGTGTCGATCGCCAACACCGTCGGCGGCTTCGTCGCCGGCCTGACCGCCACCGAGACCGTCGGCGGCCAGGTGCTGGACCCCGGCGCGGCCCTGGCCCGCGCGCTGAGCGTGTTCAACTGGATCGGCGGGATCGCCATGGTGCTGGGCCTGGGTTTCCTGGCGCTGTCGCCGGTGCTCAAGCGCTGGTCGCACGGCGCGGACGAGACGACGAACGCCGAGGACGCGGCGAACGCGGGGTAGGGGCTCTCCTCCACCGCGCGACGTCAACACCCTGCCTTCCTAGGCCTTGTGCCTAGGACCCAGCCCTCCGCTCGCTTTGAAGCGCGGCTTGGTGCGTCCACGCCGGCGACGCCCATCCGGCAGGGCGGAGCCGGGCCGATCCCTGGGTCCTAGGCACAAGGCCTAGGAAGGCGGATCTTCTTGAGCCGCATCCCATCAGCAAACAAAAAGAAGCCGCCCACGCTGTCGCGGGCGGCTTTGCAGTTTCGGGGAAGAACGGGGACCGTGGCTGACGGCCCCCCGTGACCTCGGACTAGAAGTCCATGGTCAGGCCCACGAACATCGTCCGACCCATGGGGTCGTAGACGCCGGGGTAGGTGTTGCCGTTGCCGAACGCGCTGAGCAGCCCGGCGGCGATCACCGGCGGATCCTTGTCGAACAGGTTGTTCAGGCCTGCGCGCAGGGTCAGCTGCTCGCGCACCTTCCAGTTCGCGGCCAGGTCGATGTAGTTGTACGCCTTGATCTTGCGGTTGATCTCGACGGGGTCGCCCTGCAGGAACGGATTGCTGTTGTTGCTGGAGAGGTCGGTCGCGCCGAAATAGCGCCAGTTGGCCGACACCGAGGCGGCGATCCAGGGCAGGTTCCAGGTCGCGCGCAGCTGGTGACGCCAGGCCGGGTTGGGCTGGCCGCAGGTCGGGCCGAACAGACCCTTGCAGTTGTACGAGCCCAGGCCCGGCAGCTGCTCGATCTTGCGGCTGTTGAGGTAGGTCCCCACGAAGCTGAAATCGACATCGCCCAGCGAGGACAGGTCGAGCCGGTAGTTGCTCGTCACGTCGATGCCCGAGGTCTGCAGATAGCCGGTGTTCTGGTTGGTCGCGACGATGTAGCCGCGATCGCCGAACAGCACGCCCGAGGTCGGGTCGCGATGGAACAGGCCGCAGAAGTACGGATTGCTGGTCTGGACGCACTGGTTGATCACGGTCGGGGCGTCCACCGCGCCGATGTACTGGTCGACATAGATGTCGAAATAGTCGACCGACATCGAGAAGCCCGGCAGGAAGCGCGGGGTCAGGACGACGCCGGCGGTGCGGGTGTCGGCCACTTCCGGCTTCAGGTTCGGATTGCCGCCGCCCTGGGTGACGCAGGTCTCGGCCGGGCAATCCGGGATCTTGCCGTACTGGGCGGCGGTGACGCCGGTCAGGGCGCAGGCCGCGGCGCTGGCCTTGGGCGTCGGGCCCGAGCACGGGTCGACGGCCGCGACATTGCCCAGGCCCTGGGGCGCGAACAGCTCGCTGATATTGGCCGCCCGCACCGCGCGGTTGTAGCTGGCGCGGAAGCGCACGTCCGAGGTCGGGGCGTACTGCAGCTCGACCTTGTAGGTCGAGACCCGCTTGTCCAGGTAGTTGTAGTCCGAGGTCCGATAGCCGGCGTTCACCGACAGGGTCTTGATGAACGGAGCGTCCTGCACCAGCGGCAGATCCAGTTCGCCATAGACCTCGTTGACGCTGAAGGCGCCGTTGTTCTCCTTGGTGCCGTTGGCCTGGGCCAGGGCGTCGGCCTCGAACTTCAGCTCCTCGCGGCGGTGCTCGACGCCGAAGGCGAGAGCCGCGCCGTCGGTCGCCCACGGGCTTTTGATCCCGTACTGGCCAAGGTCGCCGTTGACGTTGGCGCTGAGCACCTTCTCGCGCTGGACGCCGTGCGTGTAGGTCGGGGCGTAGAGGTACTTGTACGCCGCCCCGCTGAGGCCCTGGTACTTGAAGACGTCGATCGGCACGCAGCTGGGGTCGGTCCCGTCGACCACCGACTTGCAGGTCGGCGTCCCGTTGACGTTGACCACCTGCAGAGCCTTCATCGCCTTGGCGTTGTCGACGTTGTTCTTGTAGCTCTCGTCCAGGATCACGGTCGAGAACAGGAAGCTGGCGTCGTAGGTCCAGCCCGGCGCGATCTCGCCGCGCGAGCCCAGGTTCACGCGATAGTCGGTGTGGCGCAGGTCGTCGCGGCGCGGGCTGCTGCCCGGGCCGGTCAGACGGTAGCCGATGAAGACGTCCTGGTTGACGTCTGTTCCGGCGGCCGAGCCGCACAGGGTCGAGGCCTGCGAGGCCGACATCAGCGGATTGTTGCAGTTGATCTTGAACGTCGTGCCCTGGAACAGCGCCGACGGCGCCGCCTGCGAGAAGGTGTGGTCGTCCATGAACATGACGCTGCCGTAGATCTCGGCGGCCTTGTTCACCTCGTAGTGCGCGAAGGCGCCGGCCGTGTAGCGGGCGTCCGAGCGCTGGATGTAGTTGGTCGGCGCGTAGTTGTAGAGGAACGAGCTGTTGTACGGGACCCAGGTCTTGGCGCCGTCCTTGGTGTTGTTCAGCGTCTGGCCGGCATTAGGGCCGCTGAGCAGGGTGAACAGGCCGTACGCGTTGTTGCTGGAGCCGCCGCAGACCAGGGCGTTGTTGTTGGTCCCCGCCAGGTTCAGGCCGCAGGCCGAGTAGTCGCGGCTGTCCTGGGTGACCGGCTTCATCTCGCGATAGCCGACATAGAAGGTGACATTGCCCTTGCCGTTCGGCGCGTTCATGCCGATGGCCAGGTTGACGTCGATCTTCTCGCCGTCGCGCACGTGCTTGTCGGGCAGCTTGTAGTTGGCCTGGCTGATCAGCGACCGCGGATAGGCGTTGTCGTTGGTGTGCTGGGCGACGCTGTACTGGGCGTCGAAGCGCAGGCCGTTCAGGTCCTTCTTCAGGATGAAGTTGACCACGCCCGACACGGCGTCCGAGCCGTAGACCGCCGAGGCGCCGCCGGTCACCACGTCGACCCGGTCGACCAGGGCGCTGGGGATGAAGTTCACGTCGGCGGTCTCGGTCGGCAGCATGCGCTGACCGTCGACCAGCACCAGCACACGGTTCGAGCCCATGTTGCGCAGGTTCACCCGCGCCGTGCCGTCCGAACCGTTGGAGCCGTTCTCGTTGGAATCGGCGGTGAACTGCGGCAGGCGGTTCAGCACGCTGTCGATCGACGTCGCGCCCTGGAACTTGACCTCGTCGCTGCCCACGACGGTCATCGGGCTGGCCGCCACCAGGTTGGGACGCTTGATGCGCGAGCCCGTCACCACCACCGCGTCCAGGGTCGCCGGCTCTTCGGCCTTCGTCGCGTCCTGAGCGAAAGCAGCCGGCGCTCCGGCCATGAAGGACAGGACGGCGACCGCCGCCGCTCCCGCCAAAAGATCTAATCGCACCTGCCTGTCGGCCATGGCTCTCCCCTCCGCCGCGCGGCCCACATCGACCGCGCCTCGAGGGGGAGGAGGCACGATTATACAATTTATGTCAAATATCTTATACGATATACCCATAACATCGTTTCGCCCGCTTCAAGGCCAGGCGGATCGGGCGAGCGCCGACCACTTCGCGGGCGCCGAACCGCCTTCACAGATCGCTTTCCCGCCAGCCGCGCCTTCAAACCAGGCGCCGTCGCGCGCCATGCGCACGGACGGCGGCCAACGGCTTGCGCGCGCGCCTCTTGCATTGAGATAGTTTTTATTATCGTAATGAGCCCAACCGGTCGCAGCACTGGATTTGAGGGAGCGTGAGATGAAGGCGGCTATGCTGACGGGGTGCGCCGTGCTGGCGCTTTCGGCGGGTCTGGCGGAGGCTCAGACGAAGCCCGCCCCGACGCCCTCCCAGACCCAGGACGACACCGCGATCGCCGAGATCGTCGTCACCGCCCAGAAGCGGGCCGAGAACCTGCAGGACGTGCCGGTCTCGGTCACCGCCCTGACCGCCGACACGCTGTCCGCGCGCGGGGTCAATAACGTCCTGGCCCTGAACAACATGGCGCCGGGCATGCGGATCAGCGCCAACGACGCGGCCGCCAATCCCAAGATCTACATCCGGGGCGTGGGCCTCAGCGACTTCAACCCCAACGCCTCCAGCGGCGTCGGCGTCTATGTCGACGGGGTCTATATCGGCTCGCCCCTGGCCCAGATGGCCGGCTTCTACGACCTGGCCCAGGTGGAGGTGCTGCGCGGCCCGCAAGGCACCCTCTATGGCCGCAACACCAATGGCGGCGCGATCAACATCACCACCAAGCGGCCCAGCCAGACCTTCACGGCCGACGCCTCGCTGGAATACGCGACCTTCAACGCCGTGACCGCCGAGGCGGCCGTGGGCGGTCCGATCATCGCCGACAAGCTGGCCTTCCGCGCCGCCGGCCAATGGGTCAAGGACGACGGCTACACCTACAACCGGGTGACCGGGAACGACGTCAACGCCGCCGACCACTGGGCCGGCCGCCTGTCGCTGCTCTACACCCCGACCGACGATTTCGAGCTGCTGGCCCAGGTCAATCGCTATGTGAACCGCGGCGACGCCATCGCGCCCGAGCATCGCGCCCTGTTCCCCGCCACAGCCGCCGCGACCGGCCCCGACGGCCTGTGCGCCCCGACGGCCTATGGCGGCGGCGCCTGCACGGACCTGCTGGGCTACGCCGACACCGACAAGAACCCGCGGGCCATCGACGCCAATCTGGAAGGCAAGGACAAGGTCGACCTGTTCGGCGCCTCGGCCCAGGCGACCTGGTCGTTCAACAACATGCAGCTGGTCTCGGTCACGGCCTGGCAGTGGGCCCACCGCAACGACCTGGAGAACACCGACGGCAGTCCGGCCCAGATGCTGGAGATCAACTACCGCTCCCGCCAGCAGCAGTTCACCCAGGAGCTGCGCCTGCAGTCCGACAATCCCTCGGGGCGCCTGAATTGGGTGCTGGGCGGCTACTTCATGGACGAGACGGTCCAGGACAACACCCGCCAGGACACCCTGCGCGACCTGCGCCCGCTGTTCGTCGCGCCCGACAATCCCACCGGCCTCAGCCCCGAGAACAGCGTCGCCGTCTTCGGCTGGCCCTACACCCAGAAGACCAAGGGCTACGCGGTCTTCGGCCAGGCCGACTACAAACTGACCGACAAGCTGACCGGCACGGTCGGCCTGCGCTGGTCGGCCGACGACAAGCACATGAACTATCAAAGCCAGATCGAGGACGGGCTGATCGTCCTTCTGACCTCGGACCAGAAGAAGACCTTCTCGGCGTTCTCGGGGCGCCTGGGCCTGCGCTACGCGGTGACCGACGCGACCAACGTCTACGCCACCTACAACCGCGGTTATAAGAGCGGCGGCTTCTTCGGCGGCCTGGCCACCACGCCGGAGGAGGTCGAGCCCTACGACAACGAGACCCTGGACGCCTACGAAGTCGGCCTGAAGTCCGAGTTCTTCGACCGCCGCCTGCGGCTGAACGTGTCCGGCTTCTACTACGACTACAAGAACCAGCAGGTCTTCGCCCAGGCGCTGCGCAACGGCCTGACCGTGCTCGTTTTGGACAACGCCGCCAACTCCAAGGTCTATGGCGGCGAGGCCGAGATCACCGCCCGCCCGATCCAGCCCCTGACGATCACCGCCGGCGTCTCGCTGCTGCACGCCAAGTTCGGCGAGTACTTCAGCGAAGGCCAGGACTACACCGGCAACCGCCTGCCGCAGTCGCCGAAGGTGACGTTCAACACCGCCGCGACCTGGGTGGCCCCGCTGGCCAACGGCGCGTCGATCGTCGCCAATGTCGACGCCAACTATTCGTCCAAGGTCTATTTCGACAACTCGAACGCCGAGCGCCTGTCGCAGGACGCGGTGTGGATCGCCGGCGCCCAGGTCAGCTGGCGCTCGCCCGACCAGAAGCTCGAGGCCGGCGCCTTCGCGCGCAATCTGTTCGACAAGACCTATGTCGTGTCGATCTCCAACATCGACAGCCTGGGCGAGGACCTGCTGAGCATGAACCGCCCCCGCAGCCTGGGCCTCTTCCTGCGCTACCACTACTGACACCAATCGTTCAGCTAAGCACTCCGCACCCCACACGCTCAAAAATCGCCTTCCTGGGCCTTGTGCCCAGGACCCATGGCTCAGGAACAGCTGAGCAGGCGACAAACCTGGTCCGATCCGCCGCGTAAATTCCGCTGCGCCAGTTCGCCTCCGACCTGGGTCCTGGGCACAAGGCCCAGGAAGGCGGAGATATTTGTGTTGATTGGCCCTTGCGCCGGCGTTGGTCCGGGCCAGGCAATCTTGCTATCACGACCCCATGGCAAGACGCACCGCCGCCCAAATCACGGCCAGCAAGATCGAGAGGCCTTCGCTCGACACCAAGTCGCGCCCGTCGCGCCGACGCGGCAAGGACACGTTCGAAGCCATACTGACCACCGCCGGCGAGCTCTTGGCCGAGGTCGGCTTCGAGCGGTTGACCACCAACCTCGTGTGCGAGCGCGCCGGCCTGACGCCGCCGGCCCTCTACCGCTACTTCCCCAACAAGTACGCCCTGCTCAAGGAGCTGGCCCATCGGCTGATGGACGCCCAGGACAAGGCGGTGCTGGCCTGGCTGGAGGCCGGCGGGACCAAGGCCGCCTCGATCGAGGAATCGGTCGCCAAGAACCGTGACCTGCAGAAGCAGATCAACGCCATCACCCGCGCCTTTCCCGGCGGCGACTGGATCCTGCGCGCTCTCCGCGCCCTGCCGGTGCTGCAGGAGGTGCGCACCACCTCGCGCGACATGGTCGCCCAGACGCTGTTCGACATCCTCAAGGCCGCCAATCCGAGCGCCGGCGAGGACCGCCTGCGGACGGCCACGCGCCTGACGACCCAGATGATGTACGCCGCCACCGAAATGGTCCTGGAAGAGCCCGACCAGGACGAGGACAAGATCAACGAGGAGATCTGCTGGATGGTGGCGCTGTACTACCAGCACCTCACGCGGGGGATTTCGGCCTCAGCAGGCTGATCAAGGCCAGGGCCAGCGCCAGGCAGGCGGCCGACAGGATCAGGGCGCGCTTGACCGGCCCCTCGCCCACCACCAGCGAGGCCGCCAGCGGTCCGGCGCTGCTGCCGAGCAGCTGAGCCGCGCCCAGCTGCATCGAGGCGCGGCGGGTCGGGTCGATGCGGATCAGCAGCAAGGTCTGGAACGGCAGGGCGAACAGCCACAGGAAGCCGAACGCCGCCACGCAAGCCACGAACAGCCCGCGCCCGGGGCCGCTCCACAGCGCCGCCAGGATCAGGGCGTTGACGGCGCCGACGCCGAGCAGCATCCGGTGCGGCGGAACCCGGTCGCCGACCGCCGTGGCGGCCGCGCCGCCCAGCACCTGCAAGCCCAAAGCCAGGGCGACGGCCAGTCCCGCCTCGCGCGGCGTAAGGCCGGCCTTGGCGGCCAGGGGCTCCAGATAGACCCACAGGGCGACGATGAAGGCCATCCACAGGAACACCGCCGCCAACCCGGCGAGAGATTGGCCATCCAGCTGTCCGCCCTCGTCGGACCTGGGCAGAAGCGCCAGCCGGTCGGGGCCGGCCAGCGCCGCCAGGCCGGCCAGCAGGGAGATAACCGCCAGACAGGACAGGGCGCCGTTGACGCCCCAGGGAACCATGATCGTGGCCGGCAGGCTCGCCGCCAGCACCAGCTGGGCGAAGGTCTGGACGGTGACGAAGACGCCCGCGGCCCGCTCCGGCCTGGACGCTCGCGCGATGACGCCGATGGCCAGCCACAGCATCACCCCGGCGCAGGCCCCGGCCGCCGCGCGGGTGATGATCACGCCGGCGCCGCTGGTCAGGGTCGTGGCCAGCATGGCGGCCGCGTGCAGCAGGCAGGCCAGGCCGATCTTCAGCCGGATGTTCGTCGGTTTCAGGAAGGCCGCCGCCAGGCCGCAGGCCACGCCCAGGGCCATCAGCTCGACCGTCGCGGCCAGGCCGATCTGGGCCGTGCTGAGCCGCCCCTCCCGCTCCATGGCCCCCAGGATCACCGGCTGCAATCCGGCGATCAGCAGGGCCACGACGCCGACGCCCTGGCTGATCGCGGCCTCGCGCCGAGGCGGCGAGATCACGGCGGGCGCGGGACCGTCCACGACGGCTTCGGACACGCTCATCGGCCCTGCCCGTACGATTTGAAGCGCTGGAGGATGGTGTTCATCTCGTCGTCGGCCAGCAGGGTCGGGCCGCCGATGGCCAGGGTTCCCCAATAGACCGCCGCCTGCTCCTCGATCTCCTCGGCGATGGCCAGGGCGAAATCCAGGTTGGGGGCGACGACGATCTGGCCGTGATTGGCCATCAGGGCGGCGTAGCGGCCGTCCAGGGTCTCGACCACGATCCGCGCCAGTTCGGAGGAGCCGAAGGTGGCGTAGGGCGCGACGGGCACGCTGGCCCCGCCGCCCACCGCGACCATGTAGTGCACCGCCGGGATCGGCTTGCCCGCGCAGGCCAGGATGGTGGCGTGGCGGGAATGGCAATGGACGACCGCATGGACGTCGGGCCGGCGGTCCAGCAGCCCCTGGTGCATCCGCCATTCGCTGGACGGCTTCAGCGATCCCGGGGCGGTCGAGCCGTCCGGCTGGATCAGCACCATGTGCTCGGCGGTCAGGCGCGCAGCCGGCACGCCGCTGGGCGTCACCAGCATCGCTTCGCCGCAGCGGGCCGAGACATTGCCTGAGGTGCCGCGATTGAGGCCCTTGTCGTCCATGGCCCGCATGACCTCGGCCATGCGCTGGCGCAGCGCGCCCTCGTCCATCGCGACCATCAGGCAGCCTCGCTCAAGGTCATCTGGCCCATCGCCGCCTCGGTGGCCTCGAAGCTCTCCAGCTTGCCGGTGGTGGCCAGGCCCTGGGCGACCAGGGCCGCCGTGGCGGTGGCGAAGCGGGCGGCGTCCAGCGGTTCCCGGCCCCGGTCCAGGGCGGCGATGAAGCCGGCGCAGTAGGAGTCGCCGCAGCTGGTCGTATCCACGGGCTTGATGACATAGGCCGGCAAGGTCGTCCGGACGCCGTCCAGCACCACGACCGAGCCGCGCCCGCCGTTCTTGATGAGGCAGCCGCCCGCGCCCAGGTCACGAAAGAGGTCGGCGGCCGCGGACAGGTCGTCCCGGCCGGTCAGGACCTGCGCCTCGGCGGCGCTGGGCATGAAGTAGTCGACGAAGGGCAGCAGGCGCTTCAACTCATCCAAGGCCGTGGCCTGGGGCGAGATCAGGTCGCAGGTCACGACCGTCCCGGCCTCGTGCGCGGCCTTGACCAGCTCGGCCCCGGCCCCGCCATCCAGCATCGGGCCGCCTATGCCGGCATAGTGGAAGAAGCGCGCGGACTTGGCCGCCGCGAGCGCTTCCGGCGTGGCCTTGGCCAGCATGCCCGCGCCCAGGGCGTGGAAGTTCGGCCGCCGCCCCGCCGAGTCCACGGCCAGCACCGTGGTCGAACTGGGCAGGCCCGGCAGGGTCTCCAGCGCGCTCAGGTCCACGCCGGCCTCGTCCAGCGCCAGGCGGATGAAGCGGCCGACCAGGTCGTCGCCCACCGCCGAGGCCAGCTTGACCGACATGCCCAGCTTGGCCGCCACCAGCGCCGTCCCCGCCGCCGTCCCCGCCGGCGCGCAGGCGATCCCCTCGATCAGGGTCGTCCCCTCCCCCTCGGGCAAGGCGTCGATCGCCCGCGCGACGACGTCCAAGGTCGTCAGCCCAATGCACGCCAGACCGGTCTTCATCGCCGTCTCTCCCCTACATTGACAGCCACTATGCCTCAGCCATTATGATAGTCAAAACTATCTTATTGGCAGGACGCCCCGACATGACCTGGACCAACAGCAAGGACACCGCGCTGCGCCAGCGCGCCATGGCCGTGATCCCCAACGGCATGTACGGCCACCAGTCGGTCATGCTGCTGCCTGACGACTATCCGCAGTTCTTCGAGCGGGCGGAAGGCGCCTATCTGTGGGACACGGACGGCAATCGCTATGTCGACTTCCTGTGCGGCTACGGCCCCAACCTGTTCGGCTACGGGCACAAGGCCATCGACCAGGCCTATGTCGACCAGATGCGGCGCGGCGACACCATGACCGGCCCCGGCCAGGCCATGGTCGAACTGGCCGAGGCCCTGACCGCCCAGGTGAGCCACGCTGACTGGGCGATGTTCTGCAAGAACGGCACCGACGCCACGACCATGGCGATGATGATCGCCCGCAACTTCACCCAGAAGAAGACCATCGTCCTGGCCAAGGGCGCCTATCACGGGGCGGCGCCGTGGTGCACGCCGCTGAAGAACGGCGTCACCCCCGCCGACCGCGCCAACCAGGTGTTCTACGAGTACAACGACGTCGAGAGCCTGGAAGCGGCCGTGCGCGAGGCCGGCTCGGACCTGGCGGCGATCTTCGCCTCGCCGATCAAGCACGACACCTTCATCGACCAGGAGCTGCCCGATCCGGAATACGCCCGCCGCGCCCGCGCGCTGTGCGACGAGCACGGCGCCCTCTTGATCGTCGACGACGTCCGCGCCGGCTTCCGCCTGGCCCGCGACTGCAGCTGGTCGCTGGTGGGCGTGAAGCCGGACCTGTCGACCTGGGGCAAGGCCATCGCCAACGGCCACCCGATCTCGGCCCTGCTGGGCGCCGACATCGCCCGCTTCGCGGCGGCCACCATCTACGCCACCGGCTCGTTCTGGTTCTCGGCCGCGCCGATGGCCGCCTCGCTGGCGACGCTGAAGCTGATCCGCGAGACCGACTATCTGGAGCGCACCATCGCCCTGGGCGAGCGCCTGCGCACGGGCCTGGACGAGGTCGCCAGCCGCCACGGCTTCGCCCTGCGCCAGACGGGTCCCGCCCAGCTGCCGCTGATCATGGTCGACGACGACCCGACCGGGGCCAAGGGCTACTTCTGGAACAACGCCCTGCTCAAGCGCGGCGTCTATTTCCACCCCTGGCACAACATGTTCATCAGCACGGCCATGACCGAGGCCGACATCGACCACGCGATCGAGGCCGCCGACGACAGCTTCAAGCTGCTCAAGGCCGCCGGTCCGCTGGAGCCGGTCGCCAAGCTGGAGTTCCTGCACTCAGTGGCCGGCTGACAAGAAGACGGCGCGTCCTGGGGAGGACGCGCCGGAAGTTCCCACAACGCTCGAGGAATGGGGCGCTAGAACTTCTTGCGCAGGCCCACCTTGTAGGTGCGGCCCAGCGGATCGCCCGTGAACGGGTCGTAGCCCAGGTCGAGCCGGGCGTAGGACGGGTCCTTGTCGAAGATGTTGGTGACCGCCAGCGTCGCCGTCGTGTCCCAGGGCAGGAAGACGCGGTAGGCCAGGTTGGTCAGCACCTGCTTCTTGATCTGCTTGCCCGCGCTGACCGTCACGCCCGCGCCGGTGGTGTCCTTGTAGGCGTTGGTCGCGAACGGCGCGGTGCGCTGGTCGGTGTAGCCGCCGATGTAGTGCACTGACAGCCGCAGGTTATGCGGGCCCATGTTCCATTCGGCGAAGACGTCGCCCTTCCACCTGGGGATCGGCACGACGGTGGTCTGGTAGTTCAAGAGACCCACGGCGTCGAACGCCTTCTCGACAGTGATCCCTTCGACGATGGTGGCGCCGACCTCGTACTTCTGGATGTAGGTGGCGTTGCCGCCGACCTGGATGTCGCCGCCCAGCACGTTCCTGAACCGGTAGTCGGCGGAGACGTCGAAGCCGGCGTTCTTCACGGGCGCGCCGTTGATGTAGTTGGTGCGCAGGCGGGCGATGCTGGTCGTGGGGGTTGAGCACGCGCCATTGAAGGTGAAGCGCGCCACCAGGCCCGCATAGGCCGGGTCGGCGCAGTTGTTCGCCCCCGCCGCCCCGTTCGGATAGAGCGCGGCGACCATGCCCGCCACCGGCTCGGCCACGATCGGGTTTTTGAAGTCGAACAGGAAGTAGTCGATGCTGGCCTTGAACTCGCCGACATTGAACAGCAGGCCGAAATTGTAGGTCTTGGCCTTCTCCGGCTGGAGGTTCGGATTGCCGTAGATGTCGACGGCGCGGAACACGCCCAAAATGCCCTGAAGCGAGGTCACCGAGGTCGTGGTGGTCAGCGGATCCGGCGGGCCGCGGAAGGTCGAGCCGGCCGAGGCGCGGATCGCCACCCAGGGCATGGCCTGCCAGCGCAGCGAAGCCTTGGGATTGAAGGTCGAGCCGATCGCGCCGCCGTAGTCCTCGTACCGGGCGGCGAACTGGGCCTGGAAGGTCTCGGTGATCGGCACGGACAGCTCGCCGAAGCCGGCCATCACGTCGCTCTGGTTATCGGCTTCGTTGCCGACCCCTAAGAACATGAACGGCCCATTGCGGGCCGAACCGGTGCAGGTGGTCACCCCGAAGTCCGGCGTGTTGACGCACGGATTGATCGCCGCGTTGCTGATGTCGTTGTAGTCGGCCTTGAAATAGCTGCGGCGGTACTGGACGCCGGCGGCCCACGCAACGTCGCCGCCCGGCAGGGTGATGCTGGTCTTGCCGTTCAGCACCGCCTCGCCGACGAACAGGCGCGAGGACTGCTTGGTCGACAGCTTCTTGAAGAACCAGTCGACCAGGTCCTTGTTGTTGGCCAGGGCCGAATTATAGGCCGAGTTGGCCGCGCCTGTGATGGCGTTGCTGGGGATCGCGCTGGCGAAGGGGTTGTAATACATGCACTGGCCGACGCCCGGCGTCCCTTGCACCCCCGGCAGCGACGGGTTGCTGTCGCACAGGGGTCCGCCCAGGCCCTGCAGCGCCAGGGCGAAGCGGTTGACCAGGGTGTCGTAGCCGGTGCGGACGCCCACTTCCTGCGAATAGGTCAGAGCGACGTTCCAGCCGATGCCGTTGTCGAACTCGCCGGTCAGGTCGGCCGAGACGCGGAAGGCGTCGAACGACCGCGAGCCGATCGAGGGCCCATAGCCGAACTTGGGATTGCCGCCGATGCCGAACGGCCGGTTGGCGACGTTCAGCGCCCCGAAGGCGAAGACCGAGCTGGGAACCGTCGAGGTCGTTCCGTTGACCAGGCTGGTCAGGTTGACGGTCGGGTTGGCGGCCATGAAGGCGATCAGGCCCGGGTTGGTGGCCGGCACGTAGTAGCGGCCGGTCAAGGCGGGGCTGGGCGCCACTTCCGACGTTGGAACAGCGAGGGCCGCGTAGGACGGCGAGGTGTTCCAGTCGGGCACGTCGGTGTGGGCGTACAACAGCTCGGCATGGAACTTGGTCTTGGCCGAGAGGTCGGCGTTGGCCTCGGCATAGGCCTGCACGGCGTTGGACTTTTCGACCAGGTTGTCGAACGGCGTGTAGTGCCAGTAGCAGACCGGCGTCAGGCCGCTGAAGCCGGGGTAGCCGCCCACGCCGGCGCAGGCCGGGTCGCGCATGCCGCTGGTCGTGCTGGCCAGGGGGATGAAGGTCGAGGGATTGCCGGCGGCGGACCAGCCCGCTTCGGGGTTGGACAGATAGGGGCGGTTGGCCCACGCGCGGTCGGCGACCGACAGCTTTGAGCGGTGCTGCCAGCCGACACTGACCAGCACGTTGCCGTTGTCCCAGACCTTGCCGGCCGTGAGGCTGGCGCCGTAATCGCCTTTCGAGCCGTCGATGTGGCGGTAGTCGGCGGCCGCCTCCAGCCCCTCGAAGCTCTTCTTGGTGATGAAGTTGACCACGCCGGCGATGGCGTCCGAGCCGTAGGTGGCGGCCGCGCCGTCCTTCAGCACCTCGAGGCGGCCGATGGCGGCGGCCGGAATGATGTTGGTGTCGACGATGCCCGCCCCGGCCTGGCCGAAGGGATTGATGGCCAGCCGCCGGCCGTTCAGCAGCACCAGGGTCCGTTGCGAGCCCAGCCCCCGCAGATTGACCGAGCCCGAGCCCTCCGAGCCCTGGGCGCGGCTGTCGAACTGGTTGGTGTCGCCCAGCACCCCGCTGGACACCGACAGGGCCTTCAGCAGTTCGACGGTGGAGGGCGAGCCGCGCTTCTGCAGCTCCTCGGCCCCGATCACGTCGACCGGCAGGGCCGCGTCCTCGGGCGTGCCGCGGATGAACGAGCCGGTGACGACCACCTCCTCGACCTCGACCGGCGCGTCGTTGGGCTTCTGTTGCGCATGGGCCGCGCCGCTGCTTACGGCGACAGCCAGCGCGAGGCAGGAGCCTCCGCGCAGGAAGCGGGTTCGTTTCATGGGTCTTTCCCTCCCTCGATTATTTTTGAACTGGCCGCTCGTCTGCGCGGGGCCAGAGATCGATCAGCTTGGCGGCGGTCTCCTGAAGCGCGGGCACGCCCGCGGGCGGACGGCCGAACCGGCGCGCCGACAGGAGCGTTCGTTTTCGAAACTTGGTAATGCGCCTTCTAGGGTCGACAAGCCTTGGTTCCCCCGGGGCCGGACACTTGAAAAGCCACGTAACTGTTCCGGTTTCGCAACCGAGACGGATGCCGATAAATCAGGTCGAACATCTGTTTCGATGATGCGGTATGTTTTGCAACCTCGTCAACTGGCGTAACTGCCTGGCAACATGAGGCGCGTCATCGCGCCGCACTGCTGACGGGTATGGGATCGAGGGCGTCCATGAACGCGTGCGGAGCAACATAAGCTTCGCTAAAGCGTTGGACGGGGGGTTTTCCTGCGGGGGCAGGACCCCTAAGTGGGAAAACATTGGTCGCCAGCCCGTTCTAGACGGGACAATTCGGGTTCTGAACTGCATGCGTCTCGCCAAGACCGGCGCCCTCTGGCGTCCAGGCCGGCCTTCTGGCTCGTCTTATGCCTTGCTCGTTTCGGCGGCCGTCGTCGCCGGCGCCGGCCTTTCGGCCTGCACCACCCCCGCGCGCCAGGTCGACGTGAAGCTGCCCACGGCCTACGAGGCGCCCGCCGGCTACGCCTTGCCGTCGCAGGCGCTGGACCAATGGTGGACCGCCTTCAACGATCCGGTCCTGAACGATCTGGTCGCCACGGCCCTGGAAAAGGCCCCTGACGCCCGCCTGGCCGCCGCTCGCCTGGAAGAGGCCCGCGCCGTGCGCCGGGGCCAGATCCGCGAGCTCTACATTCCGCAGACGCCGCTGACTGGCTCGGCCAAGCGCACCGACACGAACATCATCGACCAGAGCGGCACCGGCGGTTTCACCCTGGGCGGGGTGACAAAGACCTATTCGGCCGACTTCGACGTCTCGTGGGAGCTGGATCTGATCGGTCGCCGCGCCGCCGCCCGCCGCGTGGTCGACAACGACCTGGCCGCCGCCCGCTTCTCGTACGAGGGCGCCCGCGCCGCCCTCGCGGCCAATGTCGCCCAGTCCTACTTCGAGGCGCGCGGCTACGCCGTGCAGCTGGAGGACGCCCGTCAAAACGCTCGGATCAGCCAGTCGCTGTACGACGTTTCGGCCGAGAAGGGCCGCCGAGGCCTCTCGGCGACCTCGGAGGGCGATCGCACCGCCGCCGACCTGGCCCAGGCCCAGGCCCAGGTGGCCCAACTGGAAGCCCAGCTGCAGGCCTCCCGCCGCAGCCTGCTGATCCTGGTCGGCAAGGGCGTCGATCCGCTGGCCAGCCTGCCGGTCGAGCCGGTGCTGGCCAAGGCCCCGCCGGTCCCCGCCGCCGCCCCCGCCGAGCTGCTGGCCCGCCGGCCCGATGTCCGCGAGGCCGCCGCGCGCCTGGCCTCGGCCTCGGGCAATCTGAACATCAACGAGTTGGCCCTGTTCCCGACCCTGACCCTGACGCCGGGCGCCGGGATCACCAAGCAGGTCAGCCCCAGCTTCCTGTCGCCGGGCACGACTCAGTCCACGACCAGCTCGGCCTGGACCCTGGGCGCGGGCCTGTCGATCCCGGTGCTGAACATCCCCAAGCTGATGTCCGATATCAAGGCGCAGGGCGCCCGCGTCGAGCAAGCCGCCGTGACCTATGAACAGACTGTCCAGAAGGCGTTCGGCGAGACCGAGAACGCCCTGGTGCAGCAGGACGCCGACAAGCGCCGCGTGGCGCTGCTGGCCGCCGGCGAACGCCGCGCCGCCGTCGCCTACGAGGCCAGCCGCAAGGGCTACGCCGCCGGCCTCACCGACCTGACCACGGCCCTGCAGGCCGAACAGTCCTGGCGCTCGGCCCGCACGGCCCTGACCGGGGCCCAGACCCAGGCGCTGCAACGCGCCGTCCAGACCTACAAGGCGCTCGGCGGCGGCTGGTCCCCGCAGAGCGTTCCCAGCAAGCCTTCCGCGCAATGAGACCCGCCCCGATGACGACCCGCTCTCTGATCGCCACCGCCCTGGTCTGCAGCGCGGTGGGCCTGACCGCCTGCGGCGGCAAGAAGGACAAGGACGCCGCCCCCGCCAGCGCCGCCGCCGCCGCCGCCCAGGCGCGCGCGGTCAGCATCGGCAGTGTCGAGACCCGCCCGCTGGGCGGCGGCGTCGAGGCCTCGGGCCTGCTGGTCTCTCGCGAGGAGGCCGCCGTCGGGTCCGAGCTGACCGGCTACCGGGTCGCGCGCCTGTACGCCGACGAGGGCGACTGGGTTCGCGCCGGCCAGCCGCTGGCCCAGCTGGACGACACCCTGCTGCGCGCCCAGATCGACCAGCAGGCCGCCGTCACCGCCCAGGCCCAGGCCGAAGCGGCCCGCGTCTCCGGCCTGGACGGCCAAGGCGTGCTCAGTCAGGAGCAGATCGAGACCCGCCGCTACCAGGCCAAGGCGCAGGAGGCGGCGCTGAAGGAGCTGCGCACCCGCGCCTCGCGCATGACCATCACCTCGCCGGTCAGCGGCCGGGTGCTGTCGCGCGGCGTGCAGCCCGGCCAGATCGCCGGCGGCGGTACGACGCCATGGTTCACCATCGCCCGCGACGGGCTGGTCGAGCTGGACGCCGAGGTCAACGAGGCCGACCTGACCGGCATCCGTCCGGGACAGGCGGCGCAGGTCTCCCTGCCCGGCGGCCAGTCGATCTCGGGCGTCGTGCGCCTGGTCAGCCCACGCGTCGATAGTTCGAACCGCCTGGGCAAGGTGCGGGTGCGGCTGCCCGTCCGCGACGACCTGCGCCCCGGCGGCTTCGGCCGCGCGACGTTCGGGGCCTCGGGCGCACCGGTCACCGCCGTGCCCGAGTCGGCCATCCGCTATGAGGCCGACGGCCTCTATCTGATGACGGTCGACAGCAACAACCGCGCCCACCAGACCGCCATCAAGGTCGGCCAGAAGGGCGGCGGCTGGGCCCAGTTGATCCAAGGTCCGCCCGCCGGTACGCGCATCGTCCTGGGCGGCGCCTCGTTCGTCACCGACGGCGACGTCGTGCGCCCGGCCCCCGCCCAGCAACAGGCGGCGCGCTGATGGCCAGCGAGCACCAGCCCGGCCACAAGACCGGCGAGCTGCGGGTCTCGGCCTGGGCGATCAAGAACCCCATCCCGGTGGCGGTGCTGTTCATCGCCCTGATGATCGCCGGCGTCGGCTGCTATCTGGGCCTGCCGATCAAGCAGTTCCCGAACGTCGAGTTCCCCGCCGTGACCGTGACGGTCACCCAGAGCGGCGCCGCGCCCGGCGAGATGGAGACCCAGGTCACCCGCCCGATCGAGGACGCGGTCGCCAGCATCTCGAACGTCAAGACCATCCGCTCGTCGGTGGTCCAGGGCGCCTCGACCACGACGATCGAGTTCAATCTCGGCGAGGACCTGCAGAAGGTCACCGACGAGGTGCGCTCCAAGGTCGACCAGACCCGATCGCTTCTGCCGCGCGAGGTCGATGAGCCGATCGTCCAGCGCCTGGAGATCACCAGCGCGCCGATCATCACCTACGCCGTCTCGGCCCCGACCATGAGCCCGACCGAGCTGTCGTGGTTCATCGACGACACCGTCACCCGCGCCCTGCAGGGCGAGAAGGGCGTGGCCCAGGTGGCCCGGGTCGGCGGCGTCGACCGCGAGATCAATGTCATCATCGACCCGGACCGCATGGCCAGCTTCGGCGTCACCGCGCCCCAGCTGAACCAGGCCCTGGCCAGCTTCAGCGTCGACGCCCCCGGCGGCCGCGCCAATGTCGGCGGTCGCGAGCAGACCCTGCGCGTGCTGGGCGCGGCCACCACGGTCGACCAGTTGCGCCAGATCACCATCCCGGTGGCCGGCGGCCGCTACGTCAAGCTGACCGACGTGGCCCAGGTCGGCCAGGGCGCCGAGGAGCAGCGCGGCTTCGCCCGTCTGGACGGCAGGCCCGTCGTCGCCTTCCAGGTGATGAAGACCCGCGACAGCAGCGACGTGGCCGTCGAGGATCGCGTCAAGGCGGCCGTCGACAAGCTGGCGCAGCAGAAGGCCGGCGTCACCTTCGTCAAGATCTTCTCGACGGTCGACGAGACCCGCGCCAGCTTCGCGGCCACCGAGCACACCTTGCTGGAAGGCATGCTGCTGGCCTCGCTGGTGGTGTTCCTGTTCCTGCGCGAGTGGCGCGCCACCCTGATCACCGCCATCGCCATGCCGGTGTCCCTGGTACCCACCTTCGCCTTCATGGCGATCATGGGCTTCTCGCTGAACGTCGTGACCCTGCTGGCCCTGACCCTGGTCATCGGCATCCTGGTCGACGACGCCGTGGTCGAGATCGAGAACATCGAGAAACGCGTCGCCCGCGGGCAGCGGCCGTTCCAGGCGGCGATGGAGGGCGCCGACGCCATCGGCCTGGCCGTCGTGGCCACCACCTTCACCATCGTCGCGGTGTTCGTGCCGGTGTCCTACATGCCCGGCACGCCCGGCCAGTTCTTCAAGGAGTTCGGCCTGACGGTCGCCGTGGCCGTGCTGTTCTCGCTGGTCGTCGCCCGCCTGCTGACCCCGCTGCTGGCCGCCTATTTCCTGAAGCCGGCGAAAGCGCCGCACCCGCGCAAGGACTTCAAGGGCTTCTACCGCCGCGTACTGGACTGGTCGCTGGACCATCGAATCCTGGCCTGCATCATCGGCGGGGCGATCTTCATCGGCTCGATCATGCTGGCCGGGTTCCTGCCGACCGCCTTCCAGCCGGCCGCCAACAACAACTACTACTATCTCAAGGTCCAGGGCCCGCCCGGCGCGACCGTCGCCGACATGGAGCGCACGGTTCAGTCGGTGACCACCATGTTCCGCAAGCGCCCAGAGGTGGCTCACGTCTTCGCCCAGGTCGGCTCGAACATCGGCAGCGGCTGGGGCGGCCAGAGCGGGGCCGACATCCGCGACGCCACCATCACCATCGTCCTGAACGGCGATCGCGAGCAGACGGTCACCGAGATCAAGCAGGCGGTCCGCAACGGCCTGCACGACATTCCGGACGCCCGCGTCAACCTGCTGGGCGACTGGGGCACGTCCGAGGTCCAGACCATCCTGATCTCCGAGGACGGCCCCCTCCTGGAACGCACCGCCGCCCAGATCGAGAAGGAGATGCAGAAGCTCTCCACGGTCGCCGACCCGCGCCCATCCTCGCCGCCCAGCGGTCCGGAGATCCTGATCCGGCCCAAGGCCGATGAGGCCGCGCGCCTGGGCGTCAGCTCGGCCGACATCGCCGCCATCGCCCGGGTGGCCACGGTGGGCGACATCGACGCCAATGTCGCCAAGATGACCCAGGGCGAGCGCCGGATCCCGATCCGCGTGCGCCTGCCGGCCGAAAGCCGCCGCGACCTGGACGCCATCGGCGCCCTGCGCGTGCCCACGGCCAGCGGCGGCACGACCCGTCTCGACACCGTCGCCGACCTGTCGTTCCAGGCAGGTCCGGCCAAGATCGACCGCTTCGCCCGCAAGCGGCAGGTGACCATCGAGGCCGACCTCAACAACGGCGCCCAGCTGGGCCAGGCCATGACGGACGTCGGCAACCTGCCGACCATGAAAAAGCTGCCCGCTGGCGTGGGTCCCGCCTCGGCCGGCGACCAGGAGGCGTTCGTCGAGCTGTTCACCGGCTTCGCGGTCGCCCTGCTGTCGGCGGTGGGCCTGGTGTTCGGCGTGCTGGTGCTGCTGTTCCGCAGCTTCTTCAAGCCGATCACCATCCTGTCGGCCCTGCCCCTGGCGATCGGCGGCGCGTTCTTCGCCCTCTTGATCACCGGCCAGTCGCTGTCGATGCCGTCGCTGATCGGCTTCCTGATGCTGATGGGCCTGGCGGCCAAGAACTCGATCCTGCTGGTCGAGTACGCCATCGAGCAGGAGCGCGACGGCATGACCCAGCGCGAGGCGATCCTCGACGCCTGCCACGAGCGGGCCCGGCCGATCGTCATGACCACCCTGGCCATGATGGCCGGCATGCTGCCCACGGCCCTGGGCATCGGCACCGGCTCGGAGTTCCGCCAGCCCATGGCCGTCGCCGTGATCGGCGGCCTGATCACCTCGACCGTGCTGTCGCTGGTGCTGGTGCCGGTGGTCTATGAGATCGTCGACGACATCGAGATGTGGCTGCGCCCCAAGATGGGTCGCCTGATCACCCCGCGCGAGGCGCAGACCCCCGCCACTCCGGTCGATCGTCTGTGATCGGGAGGCTGAATCTCTAAGATCCTCCCCCGCGATGCGGGGGAGGATCTGGATCTCAGTCCCGCCTGGGCGCGTAGCTCAAGCGACAGACGGTCCAGTCGGCTTCGCGGGCCATTTCGAACTTGCCGCCCAGCTGCTGGGCCATGGCGCGGACGATGCGCAAACCCAGGCTCTTGGAGCGGTCGGGATCGAAGTCCGCGGGCGGCCCCTTGCCGTCGTTGCTGACGGTCAGCCGGTGGGTCAGGCCCGACTGGTCCAGCACCACCCGCACTTCCCCCTCGCCGGCCTCGCCGAAGCCGTGCTCCAGGGCGTTGTTGAAGCTCTCCAGCATGACCAGGGTCACCGGCGTGGCCTGGTCGGGATGCAGGGGCTGCTCGCCGCCCTCCAGGGTCAGGCGCACCCGCGCCCCGGCCGCGGCCGCGGCGCTGGCCAGCAGGGCCTCGGCGAAGTCGCGGAACGGCACGGGCTCCCCCGTCCGATCGTGCAGCTCGCGCTGGATGCGGGCGATGATTTCGATCCGCTCGCCGGCCTGCTCCAGGGCGTGGCGGGCGTCGGCGTCGGTGACGCCCTGGCCCTGCAGGCGCAGCAGCGCGCCCGCGACCTGCAGGTTGTTGCTCACCCGGTGATGCAGCTCGCGATAAAGCAGGTCGCGGCTCTCGGCCAGTTCGCGATAGCGCTCGCGCTCGTCCTCCAGCTCATCCAGGGCGGTGCGCATGCCGTCGATGAAGAAGATCTCGACCGCCGCCACGAAGGCGTAGAAGCCCAGCGCCACGAGCACCGAAAGATCGAAGCTGAAGGCGAAGGCCGGCGGGATGAAGAAGTACCAGGCGGCCAGGCCGCTCAAGGCCGCGCATAGCACGCCGGGCCCCAGGCCGCCCAGATAGACGGCCACCACGATCGCCGGGAAGAAGGTCACATAGGGAAAGCCCGGCGGAAACACCGCGTTCAGACCAAAGCGCATCAATACCGCCAGAGCGGCCAAGCCGATCGCCAGACCGTAGCGCGCGGAGACGCTGCCCCTGATCCTTCGGCGCAAGTTCAAGCGCTTGCCTCCCGTCCCTGGCTTCGGTGCTGAGCCTTTCGACGGGCGCCGTCAAGCGGGTAGCCGACATAGAACCGGTCTCAATCGACCACCCCAAGCAAAAGGCCCCGGAGATCGCTCTCCGGGGCCTTCGCTTAGATCAGCTGTCGCTGGATCGATCGATTACTCGACGATTTTCGCCCACCAGAAGCGCATGCGCTTCTGGCGAACTCAGCATGGTCGTGAAAATCGTTATTCAACGATTTT